>Ga0224555_1001457_pt1 | contig 32616 bp, 29 predicted proteins | sample 714S23034metaG_FD_180687 | JGI IMG/M metagenome (GOLD analysis project Ga0224555, IMG submission 180687) | Peat soil microbial communities from Stordalen Mire, Sweden - 717 S2 30-34 | ecosystem: Environmental > Terrestrial > Soil > Wetlands > Peat | place: Sweden: Norrbotten County, Stordalen...
GCCTGAATCTGTTCCATATCGTTGACGTTGAATGCGCCGACGCCGTAACCGCCCTTGGCGGCCTCGTCGAGCAACTGCCGCATGGAGACTAGAGGCATAAGAGGATTCTCCTTCTGGTTTGGGTCCGGCCGCCGCCGCGCCTGAGCGCTTCATAGCAGGCATTCTGCCCGCCGGGCGGCAGGATCCGCAATCATCCTTATGGTAGCAGGAACGCGCAAGGAAAATGTGTGCCCTGCAACACAGGCGGACTTTGGCGTGCCCTATGCCGATTTGGAATGGGCGCGTCCCGATGCGGGGCTGCCGGCGAGCCGACCCGCCACGCCGGCAGGCGATTGCGCGGGCGCTTACAGCCCCAGTACTGCGCTCTGGGCGGCGAAGATTTCTTTCATCCCCGCCTCGGCAAGATCGATGAGGCCGTTAAGCTGGCTGCGGGAAAAACTGCCCTTCTCCGCCGTGGCCTGCGTCTCAATCAGGCCGCCGTCGGCGGTCATCACCACATTCATGTCCACCTCGGCCTGCGAATCCTCTTCGTAGCAAAGATCCAGCAGCATCGCACCGCCGACGATGCCTACCGAGGTGGCGGCGACGAGTTGTTTCAGGGGCGATTGCTTCAGGGTTCCGGCTGCGACCAGCGCGTTCAACGCCAGAGCCAGCGCGACGGCTGCGCCGGTGATGGCCGCGGTGCGCGTGCCGCCGTCGGCCTGGATTACGTCGCAATCCAGAATCACCGTTCGCTCGCCCAGAGCCTTCATGTCCACCACAGAGCGCAGGCTGCGGCCAATCAGCCGCTGAATCTCATGGGTGCGCCCGCCAATCTTGCCGCGTTCACTTTCTCGAGGAGTCCGGGTCACCGTCGCGCGCGGCAGCATTGCGTACTCCGCCGTAACCCAGCCGCGGCCGGAGTTGCGCAGCCAGCCGGGAACGCCTTGTTCAATCGTGGCGCAGGTCAGCACACGCGTGTTGCCCAGCGAGACAAGGACAGAACCTTCAGCGGTCTGGACGAAGCCGGGAGTGAGTGTGAGCGGGCGAAGCTGGAGCGGAGTTCTGCCGCCAGGACGAAAAAAGGGCAAGTTGGATGGGCTTTGCATGGAGAGATTGTACGGGAAGAGAGGTTTCAAGCTGTTAGGAACATTCAGTCCCAGGACGGGAAATCGCCGACTTCACGACCCGTAACAGGAATTTCTCCATAACCCATTGAAATAACAATCTTTACTTCAATAACGCCCACCCTCCTGTTCCATTGTGGGAAATTCCTTCTCGCGAGGACTCCAAATGGCGCTTCGGGAATTTGGCCGTAAGTCCTTCCCTTATCAGGAACTTAATCTGAGTGTTCTGGTTTGGCACGCCACGTGTATTAGAAGTGGACAGTCCTCGCACGATTGCGTCGGAATGGGAAGGCAAAAGACAGGGACTAGGGAATAGGGAATAGCGAAACAGGGGCAAGGAAAGGAAGCGGGCGATGCAGCAGACAGTACAGGCAGTGGAACTCAGGGAAAACGGGCTGGCCGAGACTGGCCTCGCGGCAACCGGCGGGACCGGAGCCGGGCCGGAGCGGGCCGGACGCAGGCGTGTGGAAACCGTGGTCGAGACGCTGGCCAACCTACGCGGCGAGGGCAAGAGTTTGGCCGAGGTCGCCCACGACGCCCGAAACATGGTGACGGCGCTATGGCTCTACTGCGATCTGCTGGAGGAGCCGGGGGTGCTCAACCCCGGATTCCATCACTACGCCAACGAGTTACGGCTGGTGGCCGCGGCAAGCCGGCGTCTGGTGGAAAAGCTGTTGGCCATTGACGCCAATCTTGACGCTCGCCTTGACGCCAATCTTGAGAACCGATTTGACGCCCGGCTGAGACCGGAGATGGGAATCTCCAAAGCAATCAACGCAGTGCTGACGAGGAGTGAGCCGCTCGCTCTGGACCGCGCCCGCCAATGGGAGCTGACGCCCGGCGAGCCAATCGAAGATCTGGCCGGAGAAGTGCTGGCCAACCGCAATCTGCTCTCGGCCCTTGCCGGGCCCTCTATCTCTCTCGACGTAAACACAGAGGGCGGCGCGCAGGCTGTAAAGATGAGCGGCGAGGACCTGATCCGGATTCTGGTCAACCTGGTCAAGAACGCCGCCGAAGCCATGCCCGGCGCGGGGCGAATCGCCATCAGTCTGCATGAATTTCACGCCGAAGCGGCGGTCCCTCTGTGGCTGATGCTGACCATTGAGGACAACGGGCCCGGCATCCCCCGCGACTCGCTGGAGAAGATATTCGACTCCGGCTTCACGACACGGCTAAGCGGAGCCCTCCGGAATGGCGGCTGGCCTGCCTCTCATCGCGGGCTGGGCTTGTCCATCACACGCTCCATCGTCGAGAACGCAGGCGGCCACATTCATGCCGCCAACAGCGCCGGAGGCGGAGCCCGCTTCCAGATAGAACTGCCCGCCCGCTCCCGCTGACGCGAGCGCGAAAATCGGCGGAGCGGCGGCAACAAAAAATCCAATTTAACGATTTGCGCATGAGGCGAATACAATGCTCGAAACAGCTCTGAACACAAGAACCATGGAGTTTATCCCCCAACTCGCGGAGCCGCCGGTGCGCCTGCACCTGCTGGTGGTGGACGCCGACGCCGCGATGCGCTCGGCCTGCGCCGAGATTGCCTCCAGCCTTGGCTACGCGGTGGAGAGCACCGGCGACATGACTCAGGCGCGCAGCATGTTGCGCGGCAGCACCGCCGACATCCTGCTGGTCAACCTGCCCGCGGGCTCGAACCAGGGACTGGAACTGGTCAGCGAGGTGAAGCTCCTCTACCCCCAGACCGCGGTCATCGCCATGACCGCCTCCGGCTCGGTGAACGCCGCTGTCGAGGCCATGCGCTGCGGAGCCTCGGACTACCTCGCCAAGCCCTTCGCCGTGGACGAGCTTTCTACCGTGCTTGACCGCGCCTCGGCTTCGCTGGTCACCGACACGGCTACCCGCCAGTTGCGCGAACGCCTCAGGCTCTCGCAGGGATTGGGCGCCATGATCGGCCGCTCCGGGGAAATGGAAAAGCTCTACCGCATCCTCTCCAAGGTCGCCCAGAGCACCCATCCCGTCCTGATTCTGGGCGAGAGCGGCACAGGCAAGGAGTTGGTGGCGCGCACCATCCACGCCTACGGGCCCAACTCGCAAAAGCCTTTTTTGCCGGTCGACTGCGGCTCGCTGGTCCCCACGCTGATCGAGAGCGAGCTGTTCGGGTACGTCAAGGGCGCATTTACCGGGGCCAACCGCTCCAAGGACGGATTGCTGGTCTCGGCCGAGGGAGGCACGGTTTTTCTGGATGAGATTGGCGAGCTCTCGCTCGACCTGCAGGCCAAGCTGTTGCGCGCTCTTCAAGAGAAAGAAGTCCGCCCGGTCGGGGCCACGCACCGCATTCCCATCAAGGCGCGCATCGTGGCCGCCACCAACCGGGATCTGGCGGAGATGGTCGAAAATGGCTCCTTCCGCAAGGACCTCTTCTACCGGCTCAACGTGGTGAACCTGCGCCTGCCCTCGTTGCGCGACCGCCGCGAGGACATTCCGCTTTTGGCCGCGCATTTTCTGGACCACATCAGCCGTGAGCACGGCGCCAAGTTCACCTTGAGCGACGAGGCGTTGCGCACCATGATGCTGCACGACTGGCCGGGCAACGTCAGGGAGCTGGAAAACTCCATTGAACGGGCCTGCGCGCTCTCTTCGGGACCCATCCTGCACCTGGGCGACCTGCCCACGCAGTTGCAACAGCAGGGCCTGGAGGCGCGGCGCTCGACGGCTTTGGCCGGTGAGCCGGAAGCCGAAGGCGGCAGCCCGCAGTTGACCACCCTGGCCGATCTCGAACGCCAGGCCATCCTGGGGGCTATTCGCGCCCTCAACGGCGACAAACTCCAGGCGGCGAAGCTGCTGGGCATCGGCAAAACCACCCTTTACCGCAAGCTGAAGGAATACGGCATCGCCGACCCGCTTCGCGAAGAGTAACCCAAAAACAGCCACTAGCTTTCAGCCCTTAGCTTCTAGCTTGTGTTCAAGAGATATGCGTTGCCAGCAAATCCCGGCAGTACGTAACTACATGGAAAAGCTGAGAGCTAGTAGCTAGTAGCTGGTAGCTAGCACCAGGAACGAGGAGCAGCAAATGAGCATTCTGATTGTGACCGGAATTGAAGGCGCCCGTAACTGCGCAGCCGTGGTGCAGGCGCAACTGGGCATGGAGGTCGAAGTGGCCGACGGGCGCAAGGCCGCGCTGGCCGCGCTGCGCCGCCGCGAGTTTTTGGCCGTAGCGGTGGACGAGACCATGGCCGAGTGCGATCCCGCCGCAGCCGAAGCCATCTGGGAACGCGCCGGCCTCGCCATCCCCCTGCAGATCAACTTCGCCCTCTCCGGCGCAGCCCGGCTCATCCGCGAGATTCGCTCGGCGCTGCACCGCCGGGAGCGGGAGCAGATGCTGGCCCGCCGCGCCGCCACCGCGGCCATCGAAACCGAGCTCAAATCCACGGTTGCCGGCCTGCTGCTTCACTCGCAGTTGGCTCTCAGCGGAGCGGATATCCCCTTGCCGGTTGCCGAAAGGCTGCGCATGGTGGCCGATTTGGCCGGCAATCTCCGCCAGCAGTTGAACGCGCCGTTGCAGGTAAGCGGTACCGCAGCCTGACCACCTGCGGTGGGGCCAATCGCGCCTTCGGCGCAGCCCGCGCTGGAAAAAAGCGCGGGCCTCGGCGATTTGGAATCATCCCAGAAACCCTCTCAATCGACATCGACGTTTGTGAGTACGAATCTGCTGGGTTCAGCGGAACTTTCGGTGCGTTACCTAATGAGTTGCTTCCCCAAGCCTTTCTTCCGTCGCGCCCTGCACATAAGTGCTAGCATGAGCGCATGAACCCAGACCCTCAGCCCGGAGCTGCTTTCCGGAAGTCCAATGGCAGTTGGACTTTCTATATATTCTGGTCGCCAATTCATGGAGTGGTTATGCGTGCATTGCTAGTTGCTGCGTTGCTCTTTTCCATTGCCTCACCATCCATCGCATGTGCACAGCAGCATAAGCCCCAGGACAATCAGCAAAGTCCTTCGCCGCCGCCTAGTCCATCTTCACTAGTCGCAGCCGTAACAGGCCAACCTGCGCCCGAACCACAGAAAGAAGCCACTAAAGCTCAGCCGCAGAATTGGTATGAGTGGTGCTGGCTGCCCATCTGGTCTAACTGGGCACTCGTTCTCGTTGCCGTAATTACAGCCAGAGCTGCCATCCGTACCTTACACGCCATTGATGCCCAAGTAGGCGAAATGCGTAAAACCGGGAAACAGACTGATAAGCTCATCCAAGAAAACATTGCGCAGTCTCAGTCCATGGCCGAATCTGTCAGGGAAACCGCTCGTTTTGCCGCTGCAATGGAGGTTACCGCTAAGAGTTTGGAAATTACAGCGGACGCCTCTAAGCGGGCCGCAGACGCCTCTTGTCAAAGTGTTGACAGCTTGAGGCAGCAGATGCGGGCTTGGCTGACCGTAATCATCGGCGGAGGCGTACCGCAACAGCGAGAAAAAGACCTGAAATTCGACGCAAGGCCGCTCATTCTTAATACTGGACTGACCCCAGCGAGAAATGTGCGCTATCAGATCAAGGCTGCGATTCTGCCTGTACCCCTGCCTGACGATTTCGATTTCTCCTTGCCGGAAAAAGGGCTCGCGGATGGAGGAAATATCATCGGAACGCATCAAAACGCTCAAATGATGGCAGTAGTAGATGACTATATTCCCGATGAGGAGGTCAACGATCTCAAGATCGGCAAAGGCCGAAGTCTCTATAGTTGGGGAACGGTAACTTACGACGACGTTTTCGGAGCATCTCACAAAACGCAGTTCTGCCAGCAATTCACGTGGCTACCCGATGGAAGTGTGTTCTGCTACTACACTCCCGGTCACAACGACGTCGACTAGCTCTGTTTCGGGCGGGTGGCCCGGGTCACGGAGTGTGTGAGTTCATCCACCAAAACTGGGTGCCCCAGGTGCCTCGCCTTTGGGCACCTGGGAGAGCAAAAAACTCAACTAGGTTTCCGTTAAACTCCGATTCTAGATAGATGCCAAATCCCATAGGCATTCGTCAACGGCGGAATCGGTACCCTTAAGTCACCCAGTGTTCGCCGACCAGCCCGCTCATGGCCCTCGATTGACGTTTGATCCGGAGACCTGGGAAAGCTAGAAGCTAGCCGCTTGCGTATAAATACCCTCCCTTGGTGCATCATCATTGATGGAACAGGCGCAGCAAAATACCCCGGCACACTGCCAAACCTCCACAAATCCTCAGAAAAATGCCGTAACTCCTTTGATAGGACGATTTTGCAAATAACTCTATTAGAATGACGATTTTAGAGCGATACCACCCTTGTATCCTATTGAAAACAAGGAATTTGCGCCCAAAATATGGGTGGGGGTGGGTAGGTGCCGAGATGAACCTGTAACGTCACCTGTCCCGGACCGCAGTCGGACCTCCTGCTGTCAAGGGATACCCTCGGCAATCGAACACCTGCGCTGGATCCACACCATGCCCGAAGCCGCACCGCCAGCCCCGGCTGCCCCACCGCAGGTGGCTGGACGCCAACTCCCGGTGAATTAAACTGAGCACAGCATGAAAGAAACCGCCGTACTGCTCATCGATTGCCCCGACCAGAAAGGTCTCGTTGCCCGCGTCTCCTCGCTGCTCTACAAGCATGGAGCCAACATCCTCCACGCCGACCAGCACCAGGACCACGAACTGGGCCTCTTCTTCATGCGCGTCGAGTGGGGGCTCAACGGCTCCGCGGACTCCGGTTCTTCGGCCGCCAAGCCTGTGCAAGCCGGGTCCAAAACGCCGCCGCCTGCTGTGCCCTTTGATCTGGAGGCTTTCAAGGCGGAGTTCGAACCGCTGGCCCTCGAACTCAACATGCGCTGGAAGCTGACCGCTGCCGGACACCGGCCCAGGATGGCTCTCTTCTGCTCGCAATACCTGCACTGCATTGCCGATTTGCTCTTCCGCTGGCGGGCGGGCGAGCTGGAGTGCGAGATTCCCCTCATTATCTCGAATCATCGCGCGGTCGCGGACCTGGCCGTCTTTTACGGCATCCACTTCGAGCACGTCTCGGTGAACGCGGCCACGAGCGCCCAGGCTGAACAGCGGCAGCTTGAACTGCTCGCCCGGCACCAGATTGAGTTAGTGGTGCTGGCGCGCTATATGCAGATTCTTTCACCCAGCTTCGTGGCCCGCTACCCGGACTCGATCATCAACGTGCACCACTCGTTTCTTCCCGCCTTCACCGGAGCCAAGCCATACCACGCCGCCCACGCGCGCGGCGTCAAGCTGATCGGGGCCACCAGCCACTATGTCACCGAGGCTCTGGACGACGGCCCCATCATCGAGCAGGACGTAGCTCGTATCTCGCACCGCGACCAAGTGGAAGACCTTGTCGAGCGGGGACGGGATCTGGAACGCGTCGTCCTCTCCCGCGCCGTCCGCTGGCACCTGGACCGCCGCATTCTCTGTTACGAAAACAAGACGGTAGTCTTCGACTAAAGCAGGGATCAGGGATTAGTCAACTCGGGCGTCGGGCTCTTTGAGTAATTCCGCGACCTCCTGGTGCAGCCGGGGGAGATAGACCTGAACGATCTCCCACACCATGTCGTCCCGGACGGTTGCGTAACCGTGAACAATCTGGTTTCGAAAGGCGACAATATCGCCCACAAGCGTAATCTTGTCCCGATACAAAGGAAAATTGCGCAGCAATTGGGAAAGAGCCTCGCCCACAACTCCGAACTTGCGCTCGACAGCCGCACGCAACAACTCATCCTGCTGGTAGGCGTTCAGGTCTTTGCCGTTGGTGAAGGCGCAAATGCTTGCGGCGGCATTCGCGATGTCCCATAGATAGGCCTTCGCTTCACGCTGCATAAAGAACTTGGTGGTGCTGGGCAACGCTCTGGAGAATATAGGGGTTTTGAATCGCGCCGTCTTCGATCAGGTCCACGGAGCGCGATAACAGCGAGGCAAGCGCGTCGCGCAAGGCAAGATAGTTCTGCATTCGGATCGCAACTGGAACCGGCTCGAACTCCACCAGGAAGTCCGCATCGCTGCGCAGCGGATCGAAGTCTCCGCGGAGAATGGAGCCAAAGGCCGCCAGGCGGCGCACCTGGTAGCGCCGGCAGAGTCGGACGATCTCTTCGAGATTTGTCTGAATCGGGCTCATTAGGACGCTTCCAGAAGCAGAATAGCACCGATTTACCTCCCGCGCTGCCCATTTCCCTATCCCTAGTCCCTGTTCCCTCTAATGCCGTAGAATCGCCTTGTATGAAATGTCCTTATTGTGGCTTCGGGCAGGATCGGGTAGTGGACTCGCGCGAAAGCAAGGAGGCCGACGCTATCCGGCGGCGGCGGGAGTGCGAGCGGTGCAATCGCCGCTTCACTACCTATGAAAGAATCGACGAAATCCCCTACATGATGGTCAAGAAAGACGGCCGGCGCGAGCGCTTCGACCGCCAGAAGGTCTTGAGCGGCCTGCTGCGCGCCTGCGAAAAGCGTCCCGTTCCTTTGAAAAACCTGGAGGCCATTGTAGACGCCGCCGAGGCCTTTCTGGTGGATGCGCCGGAGCGCGAGCGCACCACGGCCGAGATCGGCGAACTGATTATGGACCAACTCAAGGTGCTGGACACGGTGGCATACATCCGCTTCGCCTCGGTCTATCGCGACTTCAAGGATGTGCGCGAGTTCAAGGAAGAGCTGGAAGGCCTGCTGGGCAGTCGCGGAGCGGGAAGGCTAAAGAAATAGCTGCTGGAAGCTGAGAGGAAAAACAATGGCGGAGCAGAAGACCCACAAAGTAACCCTGATTCCCGGCGACGGCATCGGCCCGGAGGTCACGCAGGCCGTGCTCCGCATCCTCGAAGCCACCGGCGTGCGCTTCGAGTGGGAGCGCTACGCCGCCGGAGCCGAAGCCTTCGAAATCTATGGCGAATACATTCCCGCCGCGCTCTATCAATCCATTGAGCGCAACGGCGTGGCTCTCAAGGGACCGGTTTCGACGCCCATCGGCGGCGGCTTCAAGAGCATCAACGTCACGCTAAGAAAAAGATTTGATCTCTTCGCCAACTTCCGCCCGATTAAAAATCTTCCCGGCCTGAAAACGCATTGGCCCGGCGTGGACCTGATCATCGTGCGCGAAAACACAGAGGGCGAGTACCTGGGGCTGGAGCATGAAGTGGTTCCCGGCGTGGTCGAGGCCATCAAGGTCATCACCGAAAAAGGCTCTACGCGCATCGCCAAATTCGCCTTCGAGTACGCCCGCAAACACGGCCGCAAGAAGATTCACTCCATTCATAAAGCCAACATCATGAAGTTGTCGGACGGCTTGTTTCTGCGCTGCGCGCGCCTGGTAGCCGAGGGATTTCCCGACATCGTCTACGGCGAGCACATCATCGACAACACCTGCATGCAACTGGTGATGAACCCCTACCAGTACGACACGCTGCTGCTCGAAAACCTTTACGGCGACATCGTCAGCGATCTCTGCGCGGGCCTGGTGGGCGGGCTGGGCCTGGTGCCCGGCGCCAATCTGGGCCTCAACTGCGCCATCTTCGAGGCGGTTCACGGCTCGGCTCCCGACATCGCGGGCAAGGATATTGCCAACCCCACGGCACTGTTGCAATCCGCTGTGCTGATGCTGCGCCACCTGGACGAAGAAGCTGCCGCAGACCGTGTGCACAAGGCGCTGGAAACCGTTTATGGTGAAGGCAAGACCCTCACTCGCGATGTGGGCGGCACGGCCGGAACCACGCAGTTCGCTGACGCTGTGCTGGCGGCGATGGGGTAGGCGCTCAGCGAAAATCTCCGCATCCCCAGGAAAGAAATCGAGCCCTCAAATGCATTATCTCTTGTTCTACGAAGTTGGCGAAGACTACATCGCCCGGCGCGCGGAGTTCCGCAGTGCGCACCTGGAAATGGCGTGGAAGGCAAGCGAGTACGGAGAGCTGCAGTTGGCCGGCGCGCTCGATAATCCCGCGGATGCCGCGCTGCTGCTATTCAAAGGCGACTCGCCCGAGGTCGCCGAGAAGTTTGCCAGAAGTGACCCGTATGTCACGAACGGGATCGTGAAGCGCTGGTATGTGCGGGAGTGGAAAACAGTCGCCGGAGCAGGTTGCGCGACCCCCGTCAGGCCGAACGCTGCGCCGCCGGCGAAATAATGCGAAGCGCTTTTCTGCCTTCAAACCGCTGCGGATATTGCGGCCGAGAACCCATCCTCCTGTACACTGAATGTTCAAGGCCATGAAAAACAAATATCCAATCGGCATCCTGGGTGCAACCGGAATGGTGGGCCAACGTTTTATCCAGCTTCTGGAGCGCCATCCCTGGTTCGAGGTCGCATGGCTCGCAGCCAGCGACCGTTCGAGCGGCAAGAAGTATGGCGAGGCCGCCAAGTGGCGCCTCGACACGCCGCTGCCCGAGCGCATCGCCAGCATGACCATTGCGCCGGCGGAGCCTGCTGGCGCGCCCAAAATCATCTTTGCCGCTCTCGACGCCGCCATCGCGCGCGATCTTGAGCCGCGCTTTGCTGATGCCGGCTGCGCCGTGGTCTCCAACTCCAGCGCATACCGCATGGCCCCAAACGTGCCCCTCGTCATTCCTGAGATCAACGCCGAGCACCTCGGCCTCATCGAGGAGCAGACGTCGCGCAGGGCCTCGGGCGGCTACATGGTGACGAATCCGAACTGCTCGACTATTGGGTTGGTGATGGCCCTCAAGCCCATCGACCAGCGCTTCGGCATTACGCAGATCATTGTCACCACCATGCAGGCCGTCTCCGGCGCAGGCTACCCCGGTGTGCCCTCCATGGACATTCTCGGCAATGTCGTTCCCTACATTGGCAGCGAAGAAGAGAAGATGGAAGCCGAGACCCTCAAGCTGCTGGGCAAGCTGGAAGGCCATGTAGTTGCGCCGCTAGCCGCACGCATCAGCGCCAGTTGCAATCGCGTCGCGGTCGAGGACGGCCACACAGAGAGCGTCAGCATCAAGCTCGCGAGGCAGGCCACGCGCGAAGAGGTTCTTGCTGCATGGGCGGAGTTTCGTCCGCTGGCTGGCCAGCAACTGCCAACCGCACCCGATCAGCCCATCGAGTGGGCGCCACAGGACGATCGCCCGCAGCCTCGCCTGGACCGGAATCGCGGAAACGGCATGGCCGTGACAGTGGGGCGCCTGCGCCCCTGCGGCGTACTCGACTGGAAATTTACCGTGCTCTCGCACAACACCATTCGCGGAGCCGCCGGAGCCGCCATCCTCAACGCCGAACTGCTTGCAAGCCTGGGTAAACTCGCATGAGCCTCGTAGTCATGAAGTTTGGCGGCACGTCGGTGGAGGACCCGGCGGCCATTCGCCGTACCGCGGCCATCGTCGCCGGGCGCGTGGCCCAGGGCAAGCAGCCCATCGTCGTGGTCAGCGCCATGGCCAAGGTCACCGACCAACTGCTGCGCGCGGCCGCTATTGCCGCTGAGGGCGATCGCACGGGCGCGCTGGCCATCAGTTCTCGCCTGCGCTCGCGCCATCGCGATACAGCTGCCGCATTGCTCAGCGACTCCGCCGCCCTAGTCGACCGCATCGACCGCAAGTTCGATTCTCTCGATGAGATTTTGCGCGGACTGGCAGCCATCCTCGAACTCACCCCGCGCGTCTCCGACCTGATCGTCAGCTTCGGCGAGCTATTCTCCAGCCGCATTGTCGCCGCGACGTTTCGAGAACTGGGCATCAATTCCACGCACATCGACGCGCGCCAGATCATCATCACCGATTCGCAATTCCAGAAGGCGATTCCGCAGGACGCGCTCATCGAAGAGCGGGCCGCAACCAAGCTGCTCCCGCTGCTCGCGCAAAACCAGGTTCCCGTTATGGGCGGCTTCATCGCGTCCAACCTGGCCGGCATCACCACCACACTCGGCCGCGGCGGCTCCGACTTCACCGCTGCCCTGGTGGGCGGCGCGCTGCAGGCTGAGGCCATTGAAATCTGGACCGATGTGGACGGCATCATGACGGCCGACCCGCGCGTCTGCCCTGATGCTCTTCGTGTGAAAGTCATCAGCTTTGAAGAAGCCGCCGAGTTAGCCTACTTCGGCGCCAAGGTGCTTCACCCCGCCACCATTCTGCCCGCCGTCAAAAAGAATATTCCTGTGCTGGTGCTCAACAGCCGCAACGCCGAATGCGAGGGCACGCGCATCATCTCGCTTCCTCCGCATTGCAAAAGCCCATTCAAGTCCATCGCCGTCAAGAAGAAGCTCAGCATCATCGATGTGGTGGCCGGCCGCATGTTGATGACGCACGGCTATATGAAGGAAATCTTCACCATCTTCGACAATCACAAATGCCCTGTCGATATGGTCTCCACCAGCGAAGTTTCTGTCTCGCTCACCGTTGACTCCAACGACAAGCTCCCTGCCATCGCTGCCGATCTTGGGCAATTGGCTGATGTGAAATATGAAGGCCGCAAGGCCCTGATCTGCCTGGTCGGAGACGATATTCGCGGACGCAACGGCATGGCCGCCCAGGTCTTCAGCGCCATCCGCCACATCAACATCCGCATGATTTCGCAGGGCGCTAGCGAAATCAATATGAGCTTCATGATTGACGAAGACGACGCCGATGAGGCCGTCCGCTCTCTGCACGCCGCCTTCTTCCAGGACCCCGACCCGGCGATCTTCGACGTCGAGGCGCGCAAGCCGTAAGTGATCGGAGGAGTCTTCGCCTCTCGCACAACTCCGCTAACTCCACCGGGCAAAGGCTGACTTGCCAACTCGCTATTCCACCGAAGCGGCCAGCGCCACAGCTTTCTTGCGGCCGTAAATCACCAGCAGCATCGCCAGCAGCAGCAGAGCGACCCCCAAAACCAGCACACTGCCTTCGGGGCCGTCCGCGCCGCCGCTCCAGAAAGCATTGCCAGCCGGGCTCGTGGTCAGGTAATGGCCGCTGGCCACCATACCGCTGTCGGCGGTTCCGTAGAAAAAGGTCTCCGCCCAATCCCACGCGGCGTGGCAGCCAACCGCCCACCACAACGAGCCGGTCAGCCGCACACTGACGCAGAAGACAAACCCGATCAACGCCGCGGCAAAGATGCCAATCCAGTTTTCGCCGCCGTTGCCGGTGTGGATGAAGCCAAAAAGCGTCGAGGCAGCCCAGACCGCCTGCCAGAAGGCCGCTCCCGGCGTTTTCTTAATGTGCAGCAGTAAACACGGCAGCAGACCCAGCAGTGCCGCGAGATAGACGCCCCAGACGCCATTGCCGCTGGCAGTAAAAAGCAGCCAGAGGCAGGCTGCGCCAACTGTTCCCAGCGCCCACCAGAAGTTGATGCCGCGGGTGAATGTGAACTGCAGAAAACCGCGAAAGCTGCCTTCTTCAACGAAGCCGGCGAGCAGAAAAACCACGCCCCAGATCGCGGCATAGCCATAAATCTGCGTACCGGAGAGCGCTGCCGGGCCAAAATGCAGCCAGCCACCCCAGACCAGCGCACCCACCAGCGCCGACAGCGCCGCAAAGCCGGCCACAATTCCGCTGAGAAAGCGAACCAGACGCCGTGGCCCGCGCATGTTGTAGTCCATGATGCGGCGGCGCTCCAAGAGCGCAACCAGCGCAACCGCTCCCAACACCGCCAGAAACAGAATCACCTCGCCGATGAGCGCCGTGCTGGGCGCGTAAGTGCTCGACTTTACGTGAGGAATATGCTTGGCGATCGCCTTGGCAATCGTTCCTAGTGTGATCGTGAACATTACGGACATGATGAAAAAAATCGCAGCCGACCAGCCGGCGCGCAATCCCTGGCTACCGATGAAAACCCAGCGGAGGCCGCGATATTCCGGGTCTGGGGCGAACCGTGCTGTAACCTCACTCGGGGCGATTGGCGTTTGCAGCTGTGCGGGTCGGATCTCCGGCTCCATGGAGCCTCCTTGAAATGAAAGCAGATTTCTCTACTGATTTGTACTAGTGGAAAGATACTTTACGCAATCGCCGCCTGGACAGTTCCAGTTATCAGTCCGATCCAGGACCATCCGAACCGAATTATGTTCATCCTTGTTGTGGCGCGGCGTTCCTTCGTCAACCAAAGGCATGCCTTTGCAAAACGCAGGCTTGCCTGCGAATTTCCTAGATGCGGGATATCTTCCATTTGAGGAAGTTAACGGTCTTTTCCTTTTTTACGGGGTCGGGCTTGCCGCAAACGTATCTGGCCATCTGCTGGATTGCCTCTAAAATTGGTGTGTTCTCTTGCATGATCAGATTGGGGGTGTTCTGCATCCGCTGCGCCGCGGCATAGTCGTTGGGAATCCTCCACCTGGCCGGCCTGGTGAGAGCCTTCGTAATATGTTCTTCATCGATTCCCTGGGAATGGGGCTCGAATCTGTTGATCACGACTTCGACCGTGGGGCCACCAGATCTGGGGAACTGCGCAATCAGGCGATTTGAGTTACGCAGCTCGGGAATGCCGATCTGCGTGACCAAGTAGATAGTGGTGGATTCATCAAAGGAAAGTGTGTACTTCACGTCCAATTTCGATCCCGCATCGACCACAACATAATCGAATTCCTGACGGGCGATCATCAATAGCTTGTCGATAGCTTCAGCAGAGACATAAGTGCGCGCCAACTCACTAGGCGCCGCGAGAACAAATAACCCGGAGACATGCTTTACCAGCAACGTGGAGAGAAAACTCGCGTCGAGCCGGATGGAATTCTGAAATGCGCTGGCTATCGAGTATTGAGCCTGGATTCCGAGGCTGATCGCCGCGTCTCCAAGCGGAAGATTGAGATCGATCAACAGGGTCTTTTTCCCTGATCCCCGGACGAGCGATACCGCAAAATTGCAGGCCAAAGTGGTCACGCCAGTGCCGCCTTTGGCGCTGAGGAAGACAAGTAATTTGCCGCCTTTCGACGCCGGGGAGAGATCTGCCGGCAGAGCCGAGTTCCGCAGCCCATTCCCCGGTAGGACGCTCGGGTCCGAGGGCGGAGAGAGAAACTCGAATGCGTCTTCGTGGACGGGGCGGGGCAGCGGCTTCGGTCCGCCCTCCACTGAATGGACGATCTCCTCTGCTACGGTCTTTCTTGGTTTCTGGTAGTCGATCAAATTGCCGGTATCTGCGTCCCCAACCGGCTCTCTTTTCAGGAATGGGCCCAAGCTTTTCTCGGCCAAAACAGCAGGGCGACGTTGTTCGCTGAGGTAGGCCTCTACGGCTTCATTGAGCAGGTAGCTGCGGTCGCGATCCATGGCTTTGGCAATCTGGTCCAGTTCGGCGACCTTCTCAACCGCAATCCGGAAGCTTATGATTCGCAGGTTACTCATAACGCAAGAGAATACACCGTATTACAAGGGTGTGCAAACGGGACTATGGGAATCTTCTTCGTACCAATTCGCCTGAATTTCCGAACGGGAGAATGCGCTATATTACAAGGCCGTGTAAGCAGAGGTTTCCGGGCCAATTCGTCTGAATATCCAGATCTATCGAGCTCCTTCAAATCGACACAAGCATTCTGCTGCTGGATTCTACTGGAGAGACTCTACATCTGGTGTGGTAGCCCAGTTCGCAGTCATTTCTACTCGTCGCGCAGGGCTACCATGGGGTCGATGCGCGACGCCCGCCGCGCCGGAAGCCAGCTTGCTACCAGCGCAGTGGCCACGATTACCGCCGTGATGCCGGCGAAGATGACCGGATCGTCGGGCCGGACTCCATAGAGCAGGTTGGCTACACCATGCGCCAAGGCGAAGGCGAGCAGCAGACCGATCGCCACGCCCGCGCCGGTCAGACCCGCAGCGCGGCGCAGAATCATGCGCAGCACATCCTCGCGCCGCGCGCCCATGGCCAGCCGCACGCCGATCTCGCGGGTGCGTTCGCCCACCTGGTTGGCCATTACGGCGAAGATGCCGATCGCAGCCAGTAGCAGGGCAATCAGTCCATCGACACCCAGCAGCGCGGCCACATACATCAGGCCGGTGAGGTTCTCCTGAATTGACTGCGCGTAGCTTTCGACCGAATCCAGAGGCAGTGCGGGGTCAAGCCCGGCCAGAGCCTTGCGCGCCGCCGGGGCCAAGGCCAGCGGATCGCCGGAAGTTACCACGGAATAGGTGACAGAATCGGGCGGAATCTGGGCCGCGCTCAGATACACGGCCACTTGCTGCGTTTTATCCCAAAAGGAGTAATCCACCTCTTCGACCACGCCGGTGATCGTCATCCACGGGGTCAGGCTAGGCCCGGAACCCATGCGGATGCGATGGCCCAGCGGGTTTTCGCCAGGAAAGTAGCGCGCCGCAAATCCGCGGCTGACGACGGCCACAGGCTGTGCGCGAAAATCATCGCTCTGGGTGAAGAGCCGGCCGGAGATAAGCGGAATGTTGAGTGAGGAAAAGTAGCCGGCACTAACCGGCAGCCGCAGCGCGCTTTGAAACTGGCCGGGAGCCAGAGGACGATTCTCGATCTGGCAATCGTTGAGCCAGCCTTCGTCGCTCACCGGCAGCGCGGTGGTGATTTCGGCGCTCTTGACGCCGGGCAGGGCGCGCAGTTTTTCCAGGCTGGCGCTGTGCCATGCAGCTCGCTTTTCCGGCGCATCGTAGCGCGCGGCGGGCAGATGGACCTTGAAGATGAGCATCTGGCTGGGGTCGTAGCGGTCGGCGATGTGCAACATCGCCCACATGCCTTTGGCCATCAGCGCCGCGCCGATCACCAGCGCCACGGCCAGGGAAATTTGCGCCACGGCGAAGAAGTTCCTGAACCAGCGGGTGCGTCCGGCGCCGGCAATGGCGCGTGAGCCGGACTTCAACTGCTCCACCAGGTTCATGCGCAAAGCCGCCAGCGCTGGCGTCAGCCCAGAGACGACGCCCGCCCCCACGGCCAGCAAGAGAGAAAACGCCAGCGCGCGTCCGTTCAACGAGATATTGGACCAGCCGGCCAGATAGTGGGCGATGCGCTCGGGCATCGAAATGATGGAAATGTGCAAATATATTTGTGCGATCAAGAGTCCGCCGGCCGCGCCGATCAGCCCCAGCAGAATATTTTCCGTCAGCAACTGCCTCAGCAGCCGCCAGCGTCCGGCGCCCAGCGCGGTGCGCATGGCGATCTCCGGCTGCCGCTGAAGGCTGCGGGCCAGTTGCAGATTGGCCACGTTGGCGCAGACCACCAGAAGTACAAAGAGCGTGGCGGCCATGATCAGTTTGCAGTATACCGGCGTCAGATCGCCCCCCCACATGCCGTCCAACAGGGGCTCCATTTTCACCGACCATCCCTGGTTGGTGGCTGGATATTGTTGCGCCAGGCGCTCGCCGATCACGCGCAACTCGGCCCGCGCCTGGGCTGCCGTCACACCCTTGCGCAGGCGGCCCATCACCAGATAGTCGTGCGCAGTGCGGTTGGCGAGCTGCGCCGCGTCCGGCGCCAAGGGGAGATACAGGTCGGTCATCGACGGATAGCTGACCGTCTTGGGCATCACGCCGATCACCGTGTAGCTCTGCTGGTCCAGCTCGATATTGTGGCCCACCACATTGGCGTCGGAGTTGAAATGCTGCCTCCAGAAGCCGTAGCTCAAAACGGCCACGCGCTCGCGGCCCGGCTGGGTCTCGCCAGGCTGGAAGACGCGACCTAGGAGCGCATTAGCCCGCATCACGCGGAAGAAGTTGGCCGACGCCAGTTCCGCCGTGACGTGCGCGGCATCGCCAGCTCCGGTCAAACTCAAGTTGGCGGAGCGATAGGCCGCCAGATCTTCAAAGGAATGGCTCTGGCGCTGCCAATCTTCGTAGTTGGCCAGCGCCACATCCTGGTCGTCGCCGCGATTCTGCTCGTAGACGATCAGCACTTTGTCCATCTCCGGCACTGCCAGCGGGTGCAGAACCAACCCGTCCAAAATGCTGAAGATGGCTGTATTGGCGCCGATCCCGATGGCCAAGGTGAGCACCGCCGCCAGCGTGAAACCCGGAGACTTGCGCAACTGGCGCACGGCGTAACGCAGGTCCTGAAATAAGGTCTGCATGAAGCTCTCCAAATAAACCGCGAATAGCCGACTGAGGATCCGTTGATTGAGTGAGCATTTCCAGGACCAAACTCAGCCATTGCCCGACTGCTGATTCTAAACAGCTTACGACGGTGGAGACGCAAAAGTCGTTCCGTGCTTCTGTCCGGAATCGTAACCTGCCGTCCGCAAACGAACAGTTGCGCTGCTGCGGGCGAGAGGATTGCTGGGACGGTTCCGGCCATTGGTATTGCCCGGAGATGCGGGAGAATTCCGCCTCCGCCTTGACACAACCGCCCGCTGCCTTGATGCTAAACAGTTCCGGCAATTCAATTATTTCAGCGCACATGGGAGTTCACGCCTTGCGGGTTTGCGTCTTTTATCACGACAAATGCTTCGATGGGGCCTGCTCGGCTTCGCTCTTCACACGCTTTCACCGCGAGTGCGTCGCCACCGGCGCCAGCTACGAGTATCACGGCCTCGTCCATCGGGCCGGGGCTCTCTTCGACGAAAGCGACTTTACCGGCGACGAAAACGCCATCGTCGACTTCAAGTATTCGGCATCTCCCAAAATTACCTGGTGGTTCGACCATCACCTCTCGGCTTTTCTTACCCCCCAGGATCACGAACATTTCCTGGCCTGCAAGCAGGACCCCGACTGCGGCAGCCGCAAGTTTCTCGATGTGAACTACACCTCTTGCACCAGTTTTCTGGCACACATTGGCTCGACCCGTTTCGGTTTCGACACCGCGCCCGTCGCCGAGCTGATTCACTGGGCCGACATTGTGGATGGAGCGAAGTATGAGAGCGCCGAAGCTGCCGTCGAGATGGCCGCGCCAGCCATGAAGCTGACCCTCATCATCGAGTCCTCCCAGGATGATGTCTTCATCCCGCGGCTCATTCCTCTGCTCACGCAGATGCCGCTGGCCGAGGTGCTCAGCCAGCCCTTTGTGGCCGATCGGCTGCCGCCCCTGCTCGAGCGCCATCAAAAATCCATTGCCCTGATCCGCGAGCGCGCCGAAGAGCGCAACGGCACCATCTTCTTCGACCTCACCGATCTGCCGCTGGATGGCTACAACAAGTTCATCCCTTACTATCTCCATCCCCAGGCCACTTATTCCATCGGCCTCTCCAGGTCCAGCTTCCGCACCAAGGTTTCGGTTGGCTCGAATCCCTGGACCAAGGCCGACCCGGCCAAAATGACGAACCTCGCGCAGATCTGCGAGCGTTACGGAGGCGGCGGCCATGCCCGCGTGGGCGCCATCAGCTTCCCCCCCGACCAGGCCGACAAGGCCCGCGTGGCCGCCGCTGAAATCGTGGCGGAGCTGAGGGCAAAAAATCCGCTGGCGTGAGTTTTCAACTTGGCCGCGCGGCAGCATTGGTGGAAGGGCTCCTCAAATGCTCAAGAAATTTCTGATCGTCTGTTGCGCCTGCCTTGCTCTTTGCCCGCTCCCCAAAGCGCCTGCACAGTATGCCCGTGTGGGCGTCGATGGCCCGATTCCCTTGGGCAAGTTGGATGCAATGGAGAATATGCTCGATCTGGCCGACGCCCATCAGAAGGCAGACCTGCTGACGAGACTCGGAGTTGATCCGGCCATTGCAAAAGCAGCCGCCGAGCAGCTTATGCCAGGGAAAAAGATCGAGCTCCAGCCAATTCGCGCTGAGGTAGAGGCGCATTACGGCGTCGCGTTCCTGCCCAGCGGCACAGGGACTGAGTGCTTTCTCTATCTCCTCCTGGAAACGGAGGATTTCGCCGGCAAGGTTGCATGGCACGTTATCGACCAGCAGCAGCTCAACTGCTGGCATGGGTCGTGCTCTTTTGAAATCATGCCGCTGCGCCGTCTGGACGTGGACGATCTTGTCTTTCACCGCGTAAATGAAAATCACGGATCGGGGGTGGTCGCGGATCAAACTCAGGTTTTCTCGATCCTGAGCGGCAAGCTCCTGCAAACGCTGACGACTCAGGATTTCCTTTCGGAGACTACGTGGGGCACCGATAAGACGCTGGAACAAAAAAGCACATTCCTTCGATTTCCAGACCACCCCCTGGAGGAGACTCGGACTTCTGCCATAAACGGCAAACTGAACAAGGTCGAACGCCGCTACTGGCGCTGGTCGGAACAGAAGCGCCGGTTCGTTGCGGGTCCTTTCATGACAGTTGTCGCGCCGCGTATTTGACGTACGGCCCCCTGCCCGCAGACATTGTGCATCGAGTAGAGGTAAAGGGGGAGCAATGATGGGGCGGGCAGTTTTGGCGGGGATTCGCCGGCTCGATTCTCCTTACAGCCCCAGCTCGGGCGCCCGGCGTTTCATCGCCTCCAGACAAAACGCGATGTGCGCGTCCAGTTCCACGCCCAGTTCCGCCGCGCCCCGCAGAATGTCCGCCCGGTTCACGCCGCGCGCGAAGGCTTTGTCCTTCATCTTCTTGCGCACGCTGGCCACTTCCACATCGGCAATCGCCTTGGTCGGCTTCACCAGAGCGCAAGCCGTCAGAAACCCCGACAGCTCGTCGCAGGCAAACAGGGATTTCGCCAGATGCGTAACGCGCGGCACACCGCTGTACTGCGCGTGGCCCAGAATGGCGGTACGCAGTTCTTCGCGCCAGCCCAGCCGCTCCAGCTCGCGCACACCCACGAACGGATGCTCCTCGGCTGTGGGGTGGCGCTCATAGTCGAAGTCATGCAACAGGGCCGTCGTCGCATAAAGCTCGATGAACGCTCGGCGCGCTTCCCCCTCCAGCCCGAGACGGCCGGCTTCGGCCTCGCCGCACGCCGTCACGCAGGCTTCGACTCCCAGCGCGTGTTTACGCAGGCTCTCACTCTGAGTCCACTCGGTCAGCAGTTGCCAGGCTTGTTCGCGTCCATAGCTGGAACCATTGCCCAATGCATCATTTCCAGTGCAGTTATTCATTGTTTCTTACCCCTCGATGTTGCTCAATCTGGTTCGTGCTTCTCACGGTTTTACCGGACATTCTAACGGTATGATCCGTTAATTACAGGTTTGTATACAAGTTTTCACTTGACAATTATGGTTCGTCTCCCCGAAAGTAACACACACGTGGTGCTGCAACGCACCGCGGGGTTCCTGCTCTGGCACTCCGCACACCACTCATGACAGCTACCCTGGCGAGCGTGGAAGCACGCGAAGTTGTCCGCTGCAATTTTCCCGATTGCAAACTGGTCCAATTCAAACCCAGCAACTCCCTTTGCAGAAGGTGCCACAGGCCCCTGGATATCGAGGAGCCAGCTTGCCCTGGGCCGGTCGCGGTGGAGAGCCGCCCTGCGGATCCGTCTACTGAAGCCGGCCTGAAAGTGGCTGGGCAGGTGAAGGAAATCCGCCGCGCGCGCCATCTCAGCCAGCGCCAACTAGCCGGTCGCATGCAGGTGCCCCGCACCTACATCTCAAAGATCGAAAATGGCAAAGCCATCCCCACACTCAGATCTCTGGAGCGGCTTGCCGCTGCCCTGGGCGTGGATGTGCGCCAACTGCTCCGCGATGCCCGCAGCTGCCGTGACGAAGAGGTAGCCTCGATCCTAGCCGACCCTCTGCTGGCCGAGATTGCGGCATTGCTGCCATCCCTGGACTCCTTGCACCGTTCGCTCGTCATGGGTGCGGCGCATGACATGACCCTGGGCCGCCGGCGCATCGCGTAAAAGCCATGGCGTCAGGAATATTTCGTTCCTGGTCTTGCGGCGAATGGCCATCGCGCAAGGGCTCAGAACGCTTCCGCGCTCGCGCGCCTTCGGTTTGTGCCGCAGGGATAATTGCGGCTCATGGGCGCTTGTGCTACGGTCGAGATTGAGACGCCCTGGTTCCCAGCGGCTGAGAAATCGGTGCGCTGAAGTGGTTCCGAACCGAGCGTAACCGCTCCGGACCCTGGTCGCGGGCTGCGCCCATTCGGCGTTCCCACGGCGCCAATCCGGAGTCCCAAAAGCAACTGTTGAGGCGAGTCCTTTGTATTCTGCTGCCACGCTGCGCACTGATGAGCTGACCGCCGAGGAGCGCGCCGTCTACGCAACCCTCAAGCCCGAGCGCCTGCCCCAGCATGTGGCCATCATCATGGACGGCAATGGCCGCTGGGCCGGTCATCGCTCGCTCAAGCGCTTCCTGGGCCACCAGCAGGGCGCCAACAGCGTGCAACTAGTCACCGAGACAGCATCCCGCATCGGGCTGCCCTGGCTCACCCTCTACGCTTTTTCGCTGGAAAACAACCTCCGACGGCCCCGCGCCGAGGTCAACTTCCTCATGCGCTTGCTCAGGTCCTACCTGGAGTCCAACCTCCAACGCATGATGGACAACAACATCCGCATAAAATACATCGGCCGCACCCATGAGTTGCCCGCCGAGGTTCAAGAAAAGATGCGCTGGGCCGAGGAGGCCACGGCCGGCAACACGGGCACCACCCTCACCCTGGCCCTCAACTACGGCGGGCGCTCGGAACTGGTGGACGCCTTCCGCGCGCTGACGGCTGAGATGAAACAGAAACACCAGAGCGCGGAGCACATTACAGAAGAAGATATTCACCGCCATCTCTACACGGCGCATATGCCCGACCCCGACCTGCTCATCCGCACCTCGGGCGAGATGCGCATCTCCAACTTTCTGCCCTGGCAGATCGCCTACACAGAGATTTTCGTTACCGAGCGCCTCTGGCCCGACTTCCACGGCATCCATCTGCTCGAAGCCATCGCCGAATTCCAACTCCGCGAGCGCCGCTACGGCGGCCTCAGCGAAGACTGCGGCGACGTGGAAGAAGGCTAGAACCGGGGCAAATCAGCGACAAGCAGAAGCTATTCGTTCTTCGCGATCACTCCACGCCGTTCATTCGCACAAGATCCGTTTCGTTTCCATTCGTATCGATGGGCTGGCGGCCTGTCTGCCGCTGCACACTCCGCCCCGGCAGTGTATTCTCAACCCTGAATGAAACGCATACTCACCGCACTCATCCTTATCCCTGTGGTTCTGGTCCTGGTCTTCCTGGGGCCGTGGTGGCAATGGCTATTCACGATGGCCGTTGCGGCTGTGGCTGCGCTGGCTGCGTGGGAATACCTGGGCCTTGCGGAGCACACGGGAGCGCGTCCGCCGCGCATTGCCGTGCTGGTGGCTATTGTGGCGCTCTTTGCCGGCTACTTCGAGTGGCCCGGTCAGACCGCGGCTATCTTCGGCATTCTCAGCCTGGCCCTGCTCGTCTATTGCACGTTTTTCAGGCCCGTCGAAAAGCTCATGGCCGACGCGTCGTCCTCCATCTTCTGCCTGCTTTACATCGGATTCACCCTGATTGCCCTGCCCGCCCTGCGCGAGAACCCCGAGGGCAACGGCCCGTCTCTGCTGGCCTTCCTGCTGTGCGTGGTCTGGGCCGGAGACACTGCCGCCCTTTATATAGGCCGTGCCTTGGGCCGGCACAAGATGGCGCGCACTCTCAGCCCCAACAAAACCTGGGAGGGAGCGCTGGGCTCAGTGGCCGGTAGCCTGCTCGCAACCGGCTTCCTGCTCGGCCTCTCTCATCTGCTGCAGGTGCGGGACAAGGCATGGCTCTCCTATCCCGAGGAGATCTGGTACTGGCTGACGCTGGCAGTAGTCGTCAACGTGGCTGCACAGGTGGGCGATCTGGCCGAGTCCGCACTCAAACGTTCGGCTGGCGTCAAGGACTCGGGCGCCCTGCTCCCCGGCCATGGCGGCGTACTCGACCGCATCGACGCATTACTCCTGGCCGCTCCCGTGCTGTGGTACGCGCAATTGATTCACCTGTCGTTTTAGAACAGTGGTCAGGGATCAGAGGTCAGACGAGCCGGACGGTCCCCACTTCCGCGGGAGCCGTCCGAGCGATAATTAGAGTACGAGGAAAAATACAAACATCTTGAAACGACTCGCCATTCTCGGTTCCACAGGCTCCATCGGCCAGAGCACTCTTTCCATCGTCGAGCAGTTTCCCGACCGCTACTCGGTAGCCGCGCTGGCCGCCGGACACAACATCGACGAAGCCTCTGCTCAGGCTGTTCGCTGGAGTCCGCGTCTCGTCTCCATGGCCACCGAAGAACTGGCCGCGGAGCTATCCGCAAGGCTCAGGAAGGCCGGCGTCACTGGCATCGAGGTCGTTTATGGAACCGAGGGTACCATCGCATGCGCCACTTTGCCTGAGGCGGACTTCGTGGTCTCGGCCATCGTCGGCGTTGCGGGCCTCGAAGCCACGCACGCGGCAATTCTGGCCGGCAAGCCCATCGGCTTGGCCAACAAGGAGTGCATGGTAGCCGCCGGCGAAATACTCACTGCGGCGGCACGCGAGCGCAACGTCCCCATCCTGCCCATCGACAGCGAACACAACGCCGTTCATCAATGCCTGCGCGTTGGCGCGCACCGGGAGGTGAAAACCATCTGGCTGACGGCCTCCGGCGGACCGTTCCGCAAGTTGCCGCTCGACCAGTTCCCCAGCATCACCCCTGAGCAGGCCCTCAAACACCCCACATGGGTGATGGGCCGCCGCATCACGATCGACTCGGCCACCATGCTCAACAAAGGCCTGGAAATCATCGAGGCCTGCCGCCTCTTTGACGTGCTGCCGCGCCAAGTCCGCGTCACGGTCCATCCGCAGTCCACGGTCCATTCGTTGGTGGAGTACGTGGACGGGTCGATCCTGGCGCAGATCTCCGTCACCGACATGCGCCTGCCCATCCTCTATGCGCTCGCCTACCCGGAGCGCCCGGCTTCAACGCTGACCTTCGATCTGGCCGCGCTCAGCCATCTGGAATTCGAGCAGCCCGATTTCGAGCGCTTCCCTTGCCTGCGCCTGGCCTTCGAGGCCGCTGAAAAAGGCGGAGCACACTGCATCGCTCTCAACGCGGCAGACGAGGTGGCCGTCGAGGCCTTCCTCGAGCGTCGCATCCCCTTCACCGGCATCCCGCGTACAATTGAAAAGGTGCTCGCATCCACGGTCGAGGCGCATCCGGCAACCATTGCCGGCGTGTTAGCCGCAGACCGGGAGGCGCGCCAGGCTGCACGCGCGCTGTTGGCATAACCACAGGACTGCTCTGGCTGGTTGCCACGCACATTTTCAAGGGATAAATCGAAAATCTATGCATGAATTTCTGGTTTCTGTCGCCGCCTTTATCGTCCTGATCGGCGTCATGGTGGTGGTACATGAGTTCGGCCACTTCGCCGTGGCCAAGCTCTGCAAGGTCCGCGTCGAGGAGTTTTCCTTCGGCTTCGGCCCGCGGCTTTTTGGCTACAAGCACGGCGACACCGACTACAAGGTCTGCCTGCTTCCCCTGGGCGGCTTTGTCAAGATGGCCGGCGAGAACTTCAGCGAGCTCACCGACGCGGCCACCGGTACAGCCACCGTAGCCCCGCCCGAGGACCCCGGCGCCCTCACCTCGCATCCCCGCTGGCAGCGCATGTTGATCGGCTTCGCCGGCCCCTTCGCCAACTTCGTGCTGGCTTTTGTGCTGATGGTTTTCTACTTCGGCTGGATCAACGAGGTTCCTTCGATCAACCCTATCGTCGCCGAATGGGTCGCCGAGGGCTCGCCAGCCGCACAGGCCGGCGTCGAGACAGGCGACATCATCCGCCACTTCGACCAAGTGGACAATCCCTCCTGGGCGCAGATTGAAACCGACGCCATACAGAAGGCCAACCAGACCGTGCCGGTAACCGTGGAGCGGGATGGTAAGAGCATCTCCCTGAGCATGAAATTAACCGGCGACGGCCAACGGAAGAAATTTGATCTGAGTCAGGCCGGCCTCTTCCTGCAGTTAGTCACGAATCCTATCAAAATCGAAGCTGTCACCGAGAATTCGCCAGCTGCACAGGCTGGTCTGCGCGGCGATGATCTCATCCTCGCCGCGGACGGTCACGTTTTTCACACCCTCGAACCGATGATCGCCTACCTGCAAACCGGGAAGGGAAAGCCGGTCACGCTGAGCGTCAGCCGCAACGGCCAGTTGCTTCCGCCGGTAGTGGTCCACCCATCGATTCAGGATTCATCCTGGCGTATGGGCTTCAGCTACATCCCACCCACCGATATTCCCACTCATCCGGAGCCGATGTCGCTCTCCCAAGCCGTACCTGAATCGAAAGATTTTTGCGCAGAGAACTCAACACTCATTCTTGATGTTCTCAAGCGGCTACTGACCCACAAGGTTTCCGTCTCCCAGCTTGCAGGGCCGGTGGGCATCGCTCGCATGGCCGGCGACGCAGCGGAGGCGAAGGGCTGGGGACCAAAGATTGGTCTGGCCGCAATGATCAGCCTCAATCTCGGCATCCTCAACCTGCTGCCCTTTCCGATTCTCGACGGCGGCATGATTTTCTTCCTGCTGATTGAAAGCGCCATCCGCCGCGACATCAGCATTCCCGTCAAGGAGCGAATCTATCAGGCGGCGTTCGTCTTGCTGGTAGGATTTTTTGCCTTCATCATCTTCAACGACATTACCAAGCTGCCGCTCTTCACGCATGTAAAACCGTGACAAAGCCGTTCTTTGGCAGCAGGTTGATCCGAAAATGCTCCATGCCCCGTCATTCTGAACGAAGCGTAGCGAAGTCGAAGAGCCAGGACTTTGCTTTTCTGGCGCAAGGGTGGGAGAGCAGAGGCCGCGAACCTGTTCCTTAACGAGGTGCGGATAAAACCCGAAGAAACTCGGAGAAATGTGGATAAAATAGTGTTCCACGTGGAAAACCGGGTACGAAATTTGTTTGTTATCAGACGTTGATGAGGTTCATTTCATGCCCCTGACCACTGAAATTCGCGTCCGCTACGCCGAAACCGACCAGATGGGCGTCGTCTATTATGCCAACTACTTCGTCTGGTTTGAGGTGGGCCGCGTCGAGCTCTTCCGCGCTCTCGGTTTTTCTTACAAGCTGCTGGAGTTCGAACACCAGTGCATTCTCCCGGTGGTCGATGCTCGATGCCGCTACCGCTCTTCGGCTCGCTACGACGAACAAATTCTCATCGAAACCCGGCCGTTGGTGGTGCGCGGTTCGCTGGTGAAATTTGCCTACCGCGTCTTGCGCAAGGCCTCCGATTCTCTGGATGGAGCCGAACCTGCGCTCCTGGCCGAGGGCGAAACCACCCACGTTGTTTGCGACGCGAAAATGAAGAAGAAGCCACTGCCGGAAAAGTACGCCGCCGCGTTGCGAACGATGATGGCGGACAAGTAGCACCATTGCGGAAACAATCGCCCCTGGATCGTGGCCTGCTCAGCGCAGAACCACGGCCAGCGCGAAGCCGTCATATCCCTTGACTCCGACTGTTTGAAGCACCGTCGCGCTCAGGCGCGGCTCCGCGGCCATCATCTCCGCGAAGCGCCGGACGCCTTGCACATCGGCATCGGCGTTTTTCGCCTGGACGACTTTCCCATCGCGTACCACATTGTCGGTGATGATCAATGTTCCGGGGCGCGACAGCTTCAAGGCCCAGGCGAGGTAATCAGCGTTGCTCGGCTTGTCAGCATCGATGAAGATGAGGTCAAAGGGGCCGGCGCCGGAAGCTTCGAGGATAGGAAGGCTGTCGATGGCGCGCCCTACGCGCAGATCAACACGCTCCAGGACCCCGGCATTCAATAGATTCGCGCGCGCCACTTCGGCATGACGCGGGTTGACCTCCAGCGAAACAATGCGGGCGCCTTCGGGAAGTGCGCGCGCCATCCAGATGGTGCTGTACCCGCCAAGAGTTCCGATTTCGAGAATGCGGCGCGCACCGGTGACGCGCACCAGAAGGTCGAGAAATTTACCCTGTAGACGGGAAACGTCGATGGAGGGAAGGCTGGCCTGCCGATTCGCCGCTAGAGCGGCATCGAGCTTTTCATCGGCAGGAGCCAGCAGGTCACAGAAATAGCGGTCCACCTCTGTCCATAGGTTCTGCATGGTGTTCTCCCTTGTTGGCAGTGATCACTGCATTTTTGGAATTCACGTAGCCCTTTTGAGAGGATTGAAAGGTGGTTTTTACTTCCACCCCAGCGACGAAGACCTGTCGCCGGGGGCCCGATTGAGGAAAAAGCCACTTGAGTGTGAGTTTTCGGTCTACAGCAATTGCGAAAATGCTATAGCCCGCAGTCACTTGTCTCGCGCCACCACAAAATCCGGCACCCAGAGCAGGGCGCGCTTGTACTCGGAATCAGGCAACGGGGCCAGCGCCTGGCGGCTCTGCTCCGCATAGCGGTCGGCGACGGCCATCGCGTACTCCACTGAACCGTTTTTGACCAGAATCTTCTGAATCTGCTCGCGGCTGACATTCTCAAAGCTGCGGTCGTCCAGAACTCTTTGAATGGTCTGCCGGTCGGCGGCCGTGCCGTGGTCGATGGAGTGGATCACCGAAAGCGTCGCCTTGCCTTCGCGCAGATCGCTCGCCACAGGCTTGCCCAGAACTTCTTCGGTGGCCGTCAGGTCGAGCACGTCGTCCACAATCTGGAAAGCCAACCCGACCGCCCGGCCATAGGTTGCCAGGCTTGTTTCATCGGGCTCTGTGGCCTTGGCCAACACCGCGCCCAAGCGCATGGAAACTGAGAACAGGCAGGCCGTTTTGCGAAAGATGAGGTCGTAATACTCGGCTTCAGAGACGGCTCGGCCCAGCTTCTGAATCTGCAGCAGTTCGCCCTCGACCATCTGCTGCGTAAGGCCGATGAGCAGGTCGAGCACCCGCAGGCTCTTTTCATCCAGAGCCACCTTGAAGGCCTGCATGTAGAGCCAGTCGCCAGCCAACACGCATTTCTCGTTGCCCCATGTGGTGTTGGCGGAAGGACGTCCGCGACGAATGTTCGCGCCGTCGATAATGTCGTCGTGGACCAGCGTGGCCGTATGCACCATCTCCACCACCGCGCCCAGACGGATGGCACCCTGGCCCGTGTAGCCGAGCGTGTGCGCGGACAACAGCAGCAGCGTAGGCCGGATGCGCTTGCCGCCGCCGCCACGCAGGTATTCGGCTATCTCCGTGATGGTGCTTACGCCGGAGGCGGCATCGCGGCCCAGCTCCTGCTCGATTGCCACGAGGTCATCCCGCAGCAGCTCGAAAACCTCTTTTGCCGTCGCTATCGCCAATGTGCTCAAAGCTCTCCGGTTCCCGTGCTAAATCCTACAGTGCGACCGCTGCGGCTGGCTCGTTGACCAGGGGAAGGCTGCCCCGCGCGGGTGGTCAATTGGTGCGGTAGTTGGTGAACTGCAAATCCAGGCCCAGGTCTTTTCCGCGCAGCAGCGCGATGATCCCCTGCAACTCGTCGCGGTCCTTGCTCGACACTCTGACTGTATCGCCCTGGATGCTGACCTGTGCCTTCTTTTTTGCGTCCTTGACCAGGCGAACGATCTCCTTGGCCTTTTCCGCGGGAATGCCCTGCTGCAAGCTGATCTTCTGGCGCACGCTCTTACCCAGCGCGGGCTCGATCTTTCCATAGGTCACGTTCTTCAGCGAGACGCCCCGCTTGACCAGCTTCTGGCCAAGAATCTCCTTGACCGCCTCCAGATGGTATTCGCCGTCGGATGCGAGCTGGATCTCCTTGTCGCCCTCCGCCAAATTGACCTCGGAGTGTGAGTCCTTCAGGTCAAACCGCTGGCGAATCTCCTTCAGCGCTTGGTCGATGGCGTTGCGAACCTCTTGAATCTCCACCTTGCTGACGATGTCGAACGAATTGTCCTGAGCCATGGCTATCTTTCCTCAAACTCGTGAGCGGAAGGCGAAGGTTGCCCTGGCTTGCGCTCCCGCATAGTACCTCTATCAGTTTCCCACGTTCGGCCCGAGGCCAAACAGTCGATCAAAGTTTTTCGTGGTTGCCGCGGCGATTTCTTCTTCTGAAACGCCATGCAAGCCAGCCAAAACCGAGGCCGTCTGCACCACCCAGGCCGGTTCATTCCGTTTGCCGCGATTGGGCGCAGGAGCCAGCCAGGGCGCGTCAGTTTCCACCAGAAGGCTGTCCAAAGGCAGCCTGACGGCCACATCGCGCAGCGGCTGCGCCTTGGGATAGGTGAGATTCCCGGAAAAGGAAACCAGAAATCCCAGGTCGAGCGAACGGGCGGCCTGTTCATAGTTGCCGCCGAAGCAGTGTATCACGCCGCCGAGGCTGGTGGGCCGCCAGTGGGTCTCAAGAACTTCGAAGATATCGTCCCAGGCGTCGGCGGCTCCTTCTCTTGGCCGACAGTGAATCAGGATGGGCCGCTTGCGCTTGGCGGCAATATCGAGTTGGCGAATGAGCCCCTCACGTTGCGCCTCGTGCGCCGCACCCTCGTGGTAGTAGTCCAAGCCGATCTCGCCGCAGGCGATGACCTCCGGCTCGGCGAGCAGGCTCTCGAGTTTCGCCAGGACGCCATCGTCGATTTCGTGCGTGTTGTGCGGATAGACGCCGGCGCTGGCGAAGAGCTTCGGCAGGCCAGCCCCGCTGTCAGGCCGTCTGTTGAACTCGCGGCAAACCGCAAGCGCCCCATCCATGCCCGCTGCCTGCTCGCCAATCCCGATGGCCAACACCGCGCCCACACCCGCTTCCCAGGCGCGACGCAGCATCGCCTCGCGGTCGTCGGAGTAGCGCGGGCTGTCCAGGTGTGCGTGGGAATCAATCAGCAATGCGGTCTCCATGAATGCATTGCTGAATCCCGCGGGATTCTGCAATGCATAACTTGAAAATGGTTCTGCGGTTACTTCAGCCGCGCGCCCAGCGGAACTTCTTCGAGGAATCCGGCCAGCACGGGCGCGCCATCCGGCGGCAAGGATGCAGCCAGCAACATTCCGTTCGATTCCAGGCCGCGCAACTTTCGCGGCGCGAGATTGGCAACGATGATGATTTTGCGGCCCACGAGCTTCTCAGGCTCGTAGTATTGCGCGATGCCGGCCAGAATCTGCCGCTTCTCGTAGCCCAGATCGACTTCCAGGCGGAGGAGCTTGTCGGCCTTGGGCACACGCTCGGCCACGAGGATTTGCGCCACGCGCAGATCGACTTTGACGAAGTCGTCGATGGTGATGTGCTGCGGCTGTTGCGCCGGAGTGGACTCTGCTGGCGCGGCTGGAGCGGCGGTATTCGGAACCTGCACGGCGGCAGGGGCTGCGGCATTTGGAACCAGCGTGGTTAGAGGAGAAGCGAGAATTGAAGACGAGTTATCCAAAGAGCGTACCTCAGGGGCTGAGCCCCCGGCCTTATTTTGCTGCGTTTGTGGCATTACTGAAGTCGTGCCCTTCACCGCGGATGGAACCGTCAAAGGAGCAGGTGGAGTTTCCAGCGCTCCATTCTCCGGGGCTAAAGCCCCTTTCGATTCGATTGGCTTTACACGGGGGTTAAAACCCCCGTCTCCCTCCGCGGCGAGGCCGCCGCTGGCGGCTTCAATGACGGTTTTGCTGTTCTGATCTTCGATGTTTTGCATGCGTTCGATTGCGTCCTTTTCCGCGCGAGGAAACAGCGGCGCGGGTTCGCCAAATTTTGTGCCCGCCTTCAATCCGCCCCACGCGACCTTTGTCAAAAATGATTTCTTTGCAGCATCCTGAATTTCGCCCAGCCCATGCTGCCGCCAGACCTTGGCAGCCGAGTCCGGCAGAATGGGATAAACCAGCGCGGTGATGATGCGGATGGATTCGGCAGCCGTGGCCAACACGCGGGCTTGCAGCGCGGCGTGATCGGCTTCGGAGCGGTCGGCGGGCCGCTTCCAGGGTGCATTGGCGGTCAGATAGCCGTCGGTTTCCGCCACCAAGAGCCACAAAGATTTGAGCGCCTCGGAGAAGTTCAAATCGTCAAACGCCGGCCCGAACGCCGCAATCGCTCTCTCCGCGCTCTCGCGCAGCGCAGCCTCGGCAGTGGTCTCCGCGCCAGCCTCCGGCACAACTCCGCCAAAGTATTTGTGCACCATGTTGACCACGCGGCTGACCAGATTGCCGTAGCCGTTGGCGAGGTCTCCGTTGTAACGCTGCACTAAAGCATCAAAGGAAAAGCTGCCGTCCTGGCCGAAGGGAATCTCGCGCAGCAGGAAGTAGCGCAGGGCATCCGCTCCGAGCACTTCCTGGACGGTTTCGGCGCGCACAATATTCCCTTTCGATTTGGACATTTTTCCCTGGTCGAAGAGCAGCCAGCCATTGGCTTTCACCGAACGCGGCAGCGCAATCCCCGCCGCCATCAAAAACGCCGGCCAATAAACGCAGTGGAAGCGGCTGATCTCCTTGCCGATAAGATGCAAATCCGCCGGCCAGAACTTCGCAAACCGCGCCTGATCCTCTGGATCATCGGAGCCGTAGCCCAGAGCGGTGATGTAGTTGGCCAGCGCATCCAGCCACACATAGATCACGTGCTTCTCGTCGCCGGGAACCGGAATCCCCCAGGAAAAACTCGTCCGGCTCACCGACAAATCCTTCAGGCCGCCGCGCACAAACGAGATCACCTCGCGCCGCGTAGATTCCGGCCCCATGAAGTCGGGATTCGCTTCGTAAAATTCCAGCAGCTTGCGCTCGAAGGCCGAGAGCTTGAAGAAATAATTCTCCTCGCTGACCGTCTCTGTCACGCGGCCGCAGTCCGGGCAAACCGTGCCCGGAGGCCCGTCCACATAAAGCTCGTCGCTCACGCAATACTGGCCGGTGTAGGAGCCTTTGTAGATGAAACCCTTGTCGCGCAGCGTGGCAAACAGCTTTTGCGTCCCGCGCTTGTGGCGCTCTTCGGTGGTACGAATGAAGTCGTCGTAGCTCAGCCCCAACTGGTCCCACAGC
>Ga0224555_1001459_pt1 | contig 32607 bp, 28 predicted proteins | sample 714S23034metaG_FD_180687 | JGI IMG/M metagenome (GOLD analysis project Ga0224555, IMG submission 180687) | Peat soil microbial communities from Stordalen Mire, Sweden - 717 S2 30-34 | ecosystem: Environmental > Terrestrial > Soil > Wetlands > Peat | place: Sweden: Norrbotten County, Stordalen...
AATGAGATCCTTGCAGGCCTGCTGATAGTCCACCTTGCGGCAAGGCACAATCTGAGCGACTTCCTGGCCGTGCTCGGTCAAAGTTACCTTTTCGCCGCCGTGAATCGCAGGCTGGACAACCCTGGACGTGTCGCGGCGAAGCTCTGTAAGCGTTGCTTCCATGAGGACAGAATACACACTTTTAGCATCAAAGCAAGCCATTCCCGGACAAGTGATGGAAGGGGGAAACTTAACGATTAACCACGGATTACACGGATGGCACGGATGGGGCAAAGCCGGAACATTCAACATTCAACATTCAACATTCCAACAATGTGGGTACGGAAGGGAGGGTTTATCAGCTAATGACGGGCAAGGCACTGCCTTTACACGGATTTCGCTGATTAGCGCGAATTCGTGGAATCCGTGTAAAACTGCCTTTTGCGGGCTTTGGGTTGGCTGTGGGGTCCCAGTCAGGCCGGCTTCTGCGTGGTCTGCGGGGAAAAAGAGTTCATCCGCTAATGACGCGAAGGGGCGCGAATGGAGTCAGAACCCGGTTTAATTCAGTCAAGGGAATGATCGGCAGAGGAATGAAGACGCCAGTCTGAACTCATTCCCCTGACGATTATTCCCCTGATTTGTTTTAATCCCGATTCGCGGAAATTCGCGTCATTAGCGGACAACTCTTCTCTGCGTTCTTTTGCGTTCTTTTGCGGCCATCCCTTGGCAGGACAGAGGCGACACTCCCAACGACCCGTATTTCAACCCGGCTCGCCGGACTGAAGTTCGTAAATCATTCGCCAGATGCGATCCGTTTCTCCGCGCTCGATGACCTGCAAAGGCGTTGAACCGTCAAAGGCTGGATTCGATTCCTTCATCCACGGCCCGATGGCGTCTCTGGCGACCAGTTTTTCCAGCGACTCGAAGAGACGTTTCATTTCCGTCAATCGCCGTTGGGTCGAGGAGCTGGGCCGGCGGCCTTGCACCCAATGGGCGACCGCGCGGGGCGAAAAACCCGTCAGTCGAGTGAACGTTTCCTGAGTGACCGCGTAAGCCGTGCAAAAGTCTTTGACGGCAAATCCGCGAAAAGCGCCTGTCGTTGCCGCTGTGCCGAGAAAGGCCCTGGTTTTGGAGCGGAGCGCAACGTGGCTGTTGCCATTCTTCGCTGCGACTCCGCCCGACACCTGCCGCACTGTCTTTTTCATATCAAGACTCTAAGGGGTTATCGGCAAATAGCAAGCACAAATTCATGCATTTTTGCACTATTTCTTTTTGATCCAACGCGCCAAGTCCTCTGCGCCCAGAATTTCGATGCGGGTCGGGCTTGCCACGGATTCTGGGAAATAGATCAGATTTACTCCACCCCGAACCCGCGCGGACGGGACCAGCAACGCTTCCGCCCCGAGGTCACGCGCCGCGCGGCCAAAGGCCTGGCTCTGTGATTCATGGCCTGTGTCATTTATCTTGCGCCAATCCTCGGCCAGTAATTCATCAAGAAGCAGCCAAGGTTGTGCACGAACGCCGCGAGCGGCTGTCAAATCAACAACTCTCTTCAGTTTTAGACGTACGGCGACGATCACCTTCGGCTTCAAGTCGCTCAAAGCAAAGTTGTGGTAAGTGAAATTTGCATTGCTCTCCTTGATCGCAGCTTCGTGCGTTGTGGAAAGATTTACAGCCCGGGAGCGCGCTGCCACTAACCAGCGTCCACCCCACCGCAAGCCGCCTTTCCCATCGAGCAACTTCCTCAGTCGAGCGAACTCCAGTGGTGCGGCACGAAACGCAACGCCATCCCATTCAGAAAAACGCCGCTTGAACTTTCCAAGTTCTGTGACGAACACATCGTAACGTGGATTCGGTTTCGTCTTCACGGGCCCCGCCACCTTGTATCCGAGCCGATCTGGTTTGTCAGGGGGAATGATTGGCAAAGGAATGAAGATTTCCGGGCTGCATTCATTCCCTTGACGATGATTGTCCTGCCTTTCGGGTTTCCTGAAGACCGGCGTTTACGCGGATTAGCGCGATAGGGCTATCCCCTTGGCTACTACACCACTATTCCTTGCGTGTTTTCCAGCCGTCCTCCACGTGAAAAGCCCCACTAATTGGGGTTGTGGTAGCCAAAGGGATAGGCCTTTAGCGCGAATTCGTGGAATCCGTGTAAAACGTCTCTCTGCGTTCTTTTGCGTTCTTTTGCGGCAAATTCGGCCGGGAGATCAGGCGGACGGGGCTTTTAGGTCTCCGTTTGAAGAACGAGCAGGTTCATCAGCCCGGACCGGACGCGGTAGAGAATCAGATCCGGCGCGCGCACTCCGTAGAAAATCAGCCAGCGGGTAAAATCTCCAAACACTGCGCCTTCGTTCTGTTCTGGAATCGTTTGGCTGCCCTCCGAAAGGCGGCGTTGAACTTCTGCCTGAACACCGGTGCCTCTGGTCCGCTGGCCAACGCGCTATCAATCCATGCTTGGACAGGTTTTGTGGTGAAAACCTCGTCCATCTGGAAACTCCGCTCAATTCGCGCCAGCGCTTCCTGCGTGAGACTTCGGTAATTGGCCTCTGCTTCCTGCTTCAACTGGCCATGTAGCTCCGGAGGAATGTCTTTCAACATGATGCTTGCCATGCGCCGCAACCATAATACAACCAAACTGGTATGTCCAGCCGGCTCCAATCAAGGTTATCCGCTCATGACGAGAACGATCGCCAACGGACTGGTTTTGGTCTTTATTCGCGGAAATTCGCGTCATTAGCGGATCTCTCTGCGCTCTTTGCCTTCTTTTGCGCCCACCCACTGGGTTGCGGCGAGACGCCGCAACCAGCACGCGAGACGCGCGCGCTCCCCAGACCAGGGCTAACAGATCCGCTCAATGGCGGAATGCTTGATCCCTTCATCCAGCGTGGCCAGTTTCAGGCCGTGCCTTGCCGCCAGATCGGCCAGGTAAAGGTGTTTCATGGAAACTCGGAAATTGCTTCCTTCAGGGCCTGCAGATCGATGGGACGATCCAGGACTCCGACCGTAAAACGGCCGCTTTTTTGGATGCTGACCTTTGCCGGACGCGCCTGCACGGGCTCGAACTTGGTCAGAAGGAGCCTTCCCTCGCCGTCCGGCTTCACGTCAAAGCGTTCGCCAGGCTGAGCCAGCCTCAGACGAACCCGCTTTTGAGCATCTACGGTTACAGTCATCAGGGAAGTTCCCATACCCTCACCCTCACTTCAAGGACAAGTTGGCCGGACGACCGGAGGCCATTTCCGGGGCGGGTTCGGCGGACCGGGAAACATATCCGTGTAATCCGTGGTTGAGATTCTTTGGACTCAGTTTCTTCCTTATCTGCGTTCACCCGCCGTGCTCGCGCTCGTCGCGGCAGGTCTGCGGTAAAAATACTTCTGCCCCAATTCAATGTGCGCTTGCTGCTCCTGCTTCACTCTCTCGAGCACCGCCTCATATTCGGCAAAGATTTCCTCGCTCATCACAGGCAGCAGGATGCCATGCAGCCAGGCTTTGAGGCATAGGTGAGGCTCGTGACGCCAGAAGACACCCGAGACAAAAACGCCCGTGTCAATGACGGCGGTCTTCATCACGCACTCGGCGCAATGCCTGACTCACAATCGTTGCCGCCTGGCTGGCCGAATGCCTGCCTGCTGGTGTTTGTTTCAGGAGCTTTGCGATGGCCCGTTTTCCGGGTGCTTTCACCGGGCGGATCAACAAGCCATCCTTGCCCAGGTCAAACACGTTCAATGGCCCGCCGCGCTCCAACCCTTCCCGGCGGCACCAGTCCAGCGGGAAAACCGTCTGGCGTTTCTCGGTTAAGGTCATTGTCGTTGCTTTCATGGTAATAATCCATTACTTTAAACCTGCCAATTGTCAAGGGTTTCCAGGGATATAATTGTGAAAACCGCGCAGCGTTGGCTATGGTTTGTCCGCGGTTTCACAACCGCGGCTACGGATCGCGATCTGAAGATCGCGGCTACGGGGAGGCGGGATGGACGAGGATTTTGAGGGAGTCCGGCGCCGGTTTTGATGCCAGCTCCACTGCGGCCGCGGCTTCCGCGAGCGGAAAACGGTGGGTGATCAGAGCGCGGACATCGAGTTTGCGGGAAAAAACCAGCCGGGCCACTTCGGTCTGGAGGGTGAAATCCGAGGAGTAACTGCCCAATAAATCTTTTTCGTCCACACAGACTGAGGCCAGGTCCAGCTCGGTGGTCGCACCGCGGCGGGTGTGGGCGAAGAGCATGATCTGGCCGGCGCCGCGCACCGACGCGATGGCGTCACGCAACGCGGCATCCGAAGCCACGGCGAGGATGGCAGAGTCCAACTTAAAGTTGAAAGTTGAAAGTTGAAAGTTGAAATCGGGGCCAGCGGCCCCTGCGGGGCGACGGGTCCAGCGGGCGCCGAAGCGGCGCGCGAGTTTCAGGCGGGACTCCATCAGGTCGGTTGCCAGGACGTTCATGCCTTGCAGGTGAAGCAGGCGGGTGAACATCAAGCCGATGGGCCCCTGCCCTGCCACGAGGACGTTGTCGCCGGGCAATAACGACAGGCGTTTGATGGCTTTCAGCACGGTGTTTACGGGTTCGAGCATGACGCCTTCTTCGAACGAATTTTTTCGGGGAATTTTCACGACGCCGGGCAGGACGAAGGGCATGACGCGGACGTATTCGGCGAAGCCGCCGCCGGCTGGCTCGAATCCGGCGGTGATGCCGGTGCGCTTATACTGGTCGCACTGGGCGAAGGCGCGGTGTCGGCAGGCGTGGCAGTCGAGGCAGGGCACGTGATGGTGCAGGGCGACGCGGTCGCCGATCCTGAAGCCTCGCGCGCGCGGGCCCATGCGGACGATGGTGCCGGCGGTTTCGTGTCCGAAGATGCGCGGGGGCGGCACGGTGCCGTATTGGATTTTTTTGATGTCGGTGGGGCAGACGCCGCAGACGGCCACTTTGACGAGGAGATCGTGCGGGCCTATGCGCGGGACGGGGACGGTCTCGATGCGGAGGTCGTTGGGTCCGCGATAGACGGCGGCGCGCATGGTTTTAGGAATCGCAAGCACGCGGAAAACTTAACCACGGATGACACGGATGACACGGATATTCTCGGGGAATTGAACCGCGAAATACGCGGAACACGCGGAACAGGAGAGACTGAATCGAATCAGTTTTATCTGTCGGTGTATTCCGTGTGGTCCGCGGTTTAATCATCCCGGAATCTGCGTCCATCTGAGTTTATCCGCGGTTAAACTTCGCCTTCAACCTTCAACCTCTCTAGTCCACAGATGGTTTTGAATCTCGTGCCAGGCAAGATAGGTGATGCCATTGCGGGTTTGCGTTTCTGGGCCGCCGTAAATAACCACTGGCGCCACGGTCTTTTTCGTACCGGCGAAGAGTTTAGCAATTTGCTCAAGGCTGGCAGCCATGTCAGATGAAATCGTCTGCCCGGCCTTGGCCTCGACCAGGGTGATTGTCTCGCCTACGAGAGGCCGGTGAACACCGCCTTGCATAAAGTCGATTTTCCGCTCTGCCGAGGACCGGTCAAAATGACGACCGGAAACTGCCCAGCCAGCAGTTTGAGGCGGGATTCCATGTCACGGCTGATCATAACATTAAGCCATATAATCACTTGTCCACTTCAAAGTCAAACTTTGAATTGGACAAAAACTCGAAACCTGCAAACTCATTTGGGCTCGCAGAAAAGGCAGAAGGACGCAGACCTGCCGCGACGGGCGCGAGCACGGCAGGTGGACGCAGATGGGCACGGCACGAGGGAATCAACAGGAGTCAGGGAACAGGGGAGTTTTGACCACGGATGACACGTATCCCGCCACGGCGGGACGGATGGGGAAGAGAGAAACAATATCCGTGAAATCCGTGAAATCCGTGGTTGAGATTTTTTGGATTCGGTTTCTTTCTTATCTGCGTTCACCTGCCGTGCTCGCGCCCGTCGCGGCAGGTCTGCGGTTGAGATTCTTTGCATTATCGGGGCGGCGGCGGGAGTGAATACAGGCCTCTTGGGAAATTGGGGGATTCGAGCCAGTCGGCGAGGAGGTTCAGCTCGGGGCCGGTCAGGCCGATCGAGGATTTGCGGTCGAAGATGAGTTGATTCGGACTGGTGCGGGCGATCCGGGTGGTGGAATTGCCAAGCCTGTAGCGGATCGCATATAACCAGCCCAGACTGGAGGAATCGAGCGGCAATTGACGGTAGCCAAGCCCGAGACGAAGTGCCTGGCCGATATCCAGAGACGACTCGACTCGAGGACCGGTGAGCTCCCAATCGAAGTAAACCAGATTCGTTTCGGCCTCCAGATCGCGGAGCAGTTCGGCGGAATCGGGATGGTAGTAAAGCGCGGAGGGCGGATTGGTTTGGGTTCCGGGGTTCGAGAGCATTGCGCCGATGATTAATTGGTTTGGCCCGGCCGGGACGGATTTGATGTAGGGGGAAATTAAGGGCAGTCCCAGCCAGACCACGCCATCGGATCCAGTCAATTGCCTGAAAGTCCCCATGCCATGGGAGGCCAGCCACGGATTGGCCTCGCCGATCAGGAGGCCGGTCAGGCGAGCCACCAGGCTGCTGGGGCCGAGGCCGACCGGCAGGTCGGCCCTACCGTCGGCCCTACCATTGTCGGGAGCGCAGAAGTAGGTTTGCATCGGGGAATTCTGCGGGCTCCAAAGGCAGAGTTGGTTGGGCGGCGGGCCGATATGAAGGTCGGTCCAGGGTTTGAGCGATGCCAGCCATGGTTTGAAGCCGCGCACGGCAGTGAAGCCGTTGAGCGATTCGCCGTTCAGGTTGCCGGGAACGGTCCAGGGTTCGAATTGAATCCGGAGCGGCTCGGGAAAGGTCAGTTGACCGTGTTCGAGCACGTGCGCGCCGTCGCCTGAAACTGAAAGCGACACTTTGGGAAGATTTCCCGCATGATCCGGATTCCGCGGCGGGTCGCCGGCAAGACGTTTGAGGTCAATTTCCGCTTCGAGCCAGCCGTTTGCCGGCATGACGCCAAAGGGAGCGGGGTCGTGCCGGATGCGTCCGATGATTTCCCGGAGGAGCGAGTTTTCTTTTGGTGCGACGCCCAGAAGCGTCCATTGGCCCTCGCGAGACATCTCGATGAGATTCGGGTTTTGGTCGCGTCGCAACGTCCAACTGTGGTGGCCGGCAGCGATGGGCCAAGTCCCGGTCAGGGATTGGAAGACGTTGGCGAGGTTGGTCTCCCACAATCCGACGCGAGGGTCGTCGAGTCGGATGGCGAACACGAGTTCTTCCGGTTGATTGGGTGGGTGCCGGAGTTCGAGATAGCATTCGTCCTGGACCACGTCATCGAGCAACGGCCGCAACAGCAGGCTGTGGAGGTTTGTGACCTGGTTCTCGCCGAGAAGCCATCGCCAGGGCGCCGATGAGAGTTTGTCCAGGGTCTGCTTTTCGACGGCTGCGGTTTCGGGCATGTCCCACAGGCGCATCGTTGTGAAAGCACCGGCTTCGTACGCCATGTGGTGCAGTCCCAGCCAATGAAGGCGGGTGATGGTGTCGGGCGACGTCACAGGGGACGGCGCGACTGCGGGCGGGAGGGCGGATTTGTTGCAGCCCAGGCTGGAGGCGAGGAGCAGGGCCATGAGCGAGCCGAGGCGAATGCGTGCCGTGTCCATGCCGGGCGTTGTAATGCCAGAGAAGGCGGGGGTTCACAACGAAATAAGGTTGGATCGGCAGTGATGCGAACAAAACCGCAGATGAACATGAATATTTATTTCTTAACACAGAACGGAGGAAATTTAACCACGGATTACACGGATGACACGGATGAGGCGAAGCCGGAACCAAAACATCCAACATCCAACCTTGATCTTTGAACTGCCGATGCCCGCAGAACACGCAGAATGACGCAGAACAGGGACTTTTTTACAGAAGGGAGGGAATTTAACCGCGGATGGACGCAGATGGATGCAGATAAGAACTCTCTGGGTGGAACTGCGACTCGCCCGTGCTGCACGGCCACTGGCCGGGCGGAAGAACCGTGACAATTAATCACCAATACTCCTCTTAAATGCACTATAGCTTGACGAGCGCGGTTTTTTCTGGAGCAATATCAGCGATGAAAATCGGGAAACTAGGAGTCATTGTTTCTCTTGGAATTGTCGCCTCGACTGTTTCCCAACCAAACTCAACATGGGGTGCCACGATTCGGGACGACCAACCGGACATCAGTTATCTGAACCTTGCGGCCAGCCCGGAGTACGCGTCTGTAGGAACGTTTGTAAACAGTTGGGGCTACACTGGGAGCGCCGTACTCATCGCGCCAGACTGGGTGCTGACGGCCGCGCACAACCTGATCGCCGCCAGTTCCGGAACTTTCACAATTGATGGAACCTCCTACACATCGACGCAACTCATCCGCAATCCTAACTACCAGACCAGCAATCCGATGGCTGGATCCGACTTCGGTCTGGTCCATCTCAGTTCATCCGTGGAAGCCATACCTCCGGCAACGCTCTACACCGGGTCATCTGAACTCGGGCAGGTCGGCACGTTTGTCGGGTTTGGCTTTACGGGGACAGGGTTGACGGGCTACAAGACCCTCGATGGCCAGGAGCGGGCGTTTCAAAACATGATCGACGGCGATTTCGGCGACCCATCGCTGGTGTTGGGCTGTGATTTTGATAGCCCTCACACGACAGCAGACAATGTTTTCGGAGACACAACTCCGCTGACTCTTGAGGGTTGCGCGGCCCCGGGCGATAGTGGGGGCGGGGTATTTATTACCGTTGATTCTCAAACTTATTTGGCTGGCACCATTTCCTTCATTGCTGCCACGAACGGGACTCCGAATGCCGCATACGGCAACCTCACCGGGTTCGGACGGGTCTCGGCTTTCGTTCCCTGGATAGACAGCGTCATGATCCCTGAACCTTCAATATTTGCGCTGCTATGCACGGCTTGTGCTTCCCTGTTTTGTCGGTGGCGATTTCGGCAAGGCAATGTTTTTGACAAAGGCCATTCAACCGAATCATCGGGTGCAAGCAGGACCAAGTGAGGATTGACGGTGCGTGGCCGTCGATCAGAGTTTTCGCGTGCGGTGGTTGAACGTATCCGGCTGGGGAAGTCCGGAGGGAATTTAACCACGGATTACACGGATGGCACGGATGAGGAAGAAACCTGTAAAAATATCCGTGAAATCCGTGTAATCCGTGGTTGAGATTCCTTGGATTCTTCGTGGTTTGGAAAAGGCAGAGAGGCGTGTCCGCGAATTATGCGAATTCACACGGATTTTTCTCTCAACTCGGAACGGAGGAATTTAACCACGGATTACACGGATGGCACGGATGAGGAAGAAACCTGCAAAAATATCCGTGTAATCCGTGTAATCCGTGGTTGAGATTCCTTGGATTCTTCGTGGTTGAGCTTCACACTTGTCAGCAGCGTTGGGCGGCGTTTACGATGCGAGCGTGCAGCAATCACGCGATCGCGGTTGGATGGTTCTGACCTTGTTTTTCTTCTCGGGAGCCACGGCGCTGGTTTATGAAGTGGTCTGGTCCAAGCTCCTTTCCCAGATGTTCGGCAGCACCATCTATGCGCAAACCGTGGTGCTGGCTGCGTTCATGGGGGGGCTGGCCCTGGGCAATTTGATCGTGGGCCGCTGGTCGGACCGGTTGCGACAGCCGGTGCGGGCTTATGGCTGCCTGGAAATTGCCATCGGCATTTATGCGCTCCTCTTTTTGGCACTCGACCGCGTGGCGGATCAAATCTTTGTCGGGATAGGGACGCACATCGTTGAACGATCGGGATTGCTTCTGGCGCTCAAGGGCGTGTTGAGCGTGGGGTTGTTGCTGGGGCCGACGATGCTGATGGGCGGCACGCTGCCGTTGCTCGCCGCGTGGTTGCAGAAATCCTACTCGGATCCGGGTAGGCGTTCAGCGCGGTTTTATTCGGTCAACAGCCTGGGCGCGGTCCTCGGAGCGGCGTTGGCGGGTTTTTGGCTGGTGCAGACGTTCGGGATGGTGGCGACGCTGAGGATCACGGCGGCGGTGAATGTGATTGTGGGGACCCTGGCGATCTTGTTGAGTCGGGAGGCGACGGGGGAAGACGCCCGGCAGGGCGTCCCTACCGAAGTGCTGGGCGGGAATAAGATTTCAAATCTCAAATCTGAAATCTCAAATCCAGGCTGGGCGGGGCTGATTGTGGCGTTGACGGGGGGGATTTCCATGGGACTGGAGGTGCTTTCGTCGCGGTCGCTGGCGCTGATTTTCGGTTCTTCGCTGCAATCCTTCGCGGTGGTGTTGATCTCGTTCATTCTTGGGATCGGGCTGGGCAGCGCATGGATTGCATCCGCGCGGCGCACAGCGATGTTGAGCGAGCGAAGGGTCATTGTGCTGTTGTGTTTGGCGGGGGGCTGGGTGGCGTTGCTCGTGTTCAACATCGAGCGCTGGGTGGACTTGTATCGGTTCATGCACACCCAGCTCAGCCGCACCCCCGCCGGATATGTGTATCACGAGTTGATGATTACGGGCATGTCGATGGTGATCCTCGGGTTGCCGGCGGCTTTGATCGGTGCGGTGCTGCCGTTGATGATGCGCGTGGTGTCGGAAGGAAGCGCGCATCTTGGGGCGAGAGTGGGGGCGTTGCTGACCTGGAACACGCTGGGGGCGGTTGTCGGGACATTGTTTGCAGGGTTTGTGCTGATGCCCGAAGCGGGGCTGCGGAACGCCTTCGTGATTTTGGCGATCGCGCTGGCATTGACGGCGCTTGCGACAGCGTGGCGGCAGGGTTGGGGCCTGGCGGGAGCCGGGTGCCTGGGCCTCGCCGCGGTGGTCGGGAGCATTTTCATTTTCGGCGACAAGGACTGGCAAAGCGTCATGAGCTCGGGAGTGTTTCGAATTTGGGAAACCAAGTTTGATCCAAACGTGATGGGGCTCCGGAAAGAGCACGTCAAGATCCTGTTTTACGATGATGGACCGGATGCCACGGTTTCGGTCGAGCAAGGCGACGGCACGGTCGCGCCGGCGGCGATGGGTTTGCGGATCAACGGCAAGTCGGATGCGGGCACGCTGCGGTGGGACTTGTGCAATCAGTTGCTTCTGGCTCACCTGCCTCTGCTGGCAAAGCCCGGCGCGAAGGATGTTTTTGTGCTGGGATTGGGCTCGGGAATGACGGCCGGAGGCGCACTGAGCTTTCCCATCGAACGACTGGACGTGGCTGAGAACTGCGAACCGGTGATTCGAGCATCGAAGTTGTTCGCCGATTGGAACCACCATGTGTTGAGCGATCCGCGAACGCATCTGTGGAATGAAGACGCGCGCACAGTGCTGAAGCTGCAATCGCAGGTCTATGACGTCATTATCACCGAACCTTCGAATCCCTGGACGGTGGGAGTGGGCAGTGTTTTCAGCCGTGAATTTTATGAATTGGCGGCGCGACGTTTGAAGCCGGGCGGGATTGTGGCCCAATGGTTCCACCTGTATGACATGAACGACGATATTTTGCGTCTGGTGCTGCGCACATTCGGTTCGGTGTTTCCTTTCATGGAAGTGTGGGACACGGGAACCGGAGACATCGTGATGCTCGCCTCAAAACAACCGTGGACGACCGGGCCGGAAGTGTTCCGGCGTGGTTTTGCCAACGAACGGGTGCGGACGGATCTGGAGATGATCGACATTGAATCGCCTGAGGCGCTGCTCACACGTCAGTTGGCTTCGCAGCGGACGGGCTTTGCCATTGCGGGCAGCGGTCCGCTCCAAAGCGACCTGGATCCCATTTTGGAATACGCCGCGCCGCGCGCCTTCTATATCGGCGCCGGCAGCCGGCTGCTGAATGATTTCGATGAACGGACGCGGCAGCAACTGCTCGCGCCCGAAGCCAAACGCCGGACGCTGGGCTCGCTGCCCATGGCCAGCGCGCAACTGGTGTTTGTGGATTTCCTGACGGTGAACGGAGAACTGGGCGGGGCACTGTTCGGAGCGGAGCCGCATGGCGGAGTGCCGTGCGCGTTCCAGACTCCGTTTCCGTCGCCACCGCCCGACGCGGGAGGCGGGGCTATCGCGGAGGCTTCGAGGGCGTTTGCGGGGGGAAACCTGGCGCAAGCGGAGCAATTGGCGGAGCAGGCGGTGAAAGAAACCCCGGGCAACGCACAGGCGGAATATCTATTGCGGGTTATTGAGCGGGAGAAGCAGACATCGGAAGCGGGTCAGAAGCTGGCAGGGCGATGAATCAAAAGTTTTGACCACGGATGACACGAATTCATTTCTCGAGAAAAGACGGAAGAATTTTTACCACGGATGACACGGATGACACGGATGACACGGATGGGAAGGATATTTTTCTGATCTTCATTTTCCCCATCCGTGAAATCCGTGTAATCCGTGGTTGAATTTCTCTGGGTTACTGCGGCGGGAGTGAATAGAGCCCGCGTGGAAATTGAGTGGATTCAAGCCAGTCGGCGAGGAGGTTCAATTCGGCTCCGGTCAGGCCGATGGTGGAGGTGCGATCGAACGTGAGTTGATTGGGTCGGGTCAGTGCGATCCGGGTCGTGGAATTGCCCAGCCTGTCTTTTACCGTCCGCAACCAATTGACACTCGCAGAATCCATCGGCAGCGGCGGGTGTCGCAGGGCCATGCGAAGGATCTGGCCGTCGAACAGACAGGATTCGATTCGCGGAGCGGTCAGCTCCCAGTCGTAGCACACCAGGTTCGTCTGCGCCGACAGATCCTCGAGCATCGAGGCAAGGGTCGGACGGTAGTTGATTCCGTTTTGGGTGTTGGTCCCCTGCCCTCCATGCGTGTCGAGTCCGCAGATGACCATTCTGCCATCGTCCACAGACCGGATGAACGGCGAGATGGAGGGCAGCCCCATCCAGATCGCGCCTTTGGATTCCGGGATCGCTTCGAATTGCCCGACGCCATGATTTGTCAGCCACAGGTTTCCGTTTCGAAGCAGTGCATCGGTCACCGCAAGGACCTGTTTGCCGGCATCCGGTTCCGGGGCGGCCATCAGCATCTGCAGCGGGATGCCGTCCAGACCCCAGAAGCAGAGCTGGTTCGGCGCAGGGCCGATGTGCAAGTCGTTCCAGGGTTTCCAGGATTCCAGCGCGGGTTTGATCCCGCGAATGGCCGTGAAGCTGACGAGCGGCTCCGCGATCCGCTTGGTGGGAATGGACCACGGTTCGAGTTGGATGGCGATGGGTTCAGGGAAGATCACCTCGCCGTGCGTGATGACATGTCCGCCGTCACCGTTCAGCGTCAGGGAAATTCTTGGCAGATTGTTCGAGGAGATCCAGTCTATGGCAGGGACGGGCGACAGGCGACGGAGGTCGATGTCGGCCTGGAGCCAGTCGGCGCTGGTTCGGGAGCCGAAGGGATTCGGGCCTGCGCTGACCTTGTCGATGATTCCGTGGAAGAGCGGGCTATTGCCGTCGCTCGCGCCGACGACCACCCAATCCCCCGCATGGACCAGTTCGATGAGACCCGGCTTCCGCTGCCACCGCAACGTCCAACCGTTGTCGTGCGAAGCGATGGGCCAGACGCCGGTCAGGGAATGGAGCGCGTTTGCGAGGTTGGTTTGCCACAGACCGGCGCGCGAATCGTCGAGCCGGATCGCAAATGCGAGTTCCCGGTGTTGGCCCGGCGACTGAAGGACTTCGAAATAGCATTCCTGGCGAACAATATCGTTCAGCAACGGCTGCAAGAAAAGGCTGTTCCGGTTGGTGCGCTCGCTTTCGCCCGCAACCAACCGCCAGGGAGCGCTAGAAAGCTTGACGATCGTCTGAAGTTGGAGCGTCTTGGTTTCCGGAAGATTGAGGATGCGGCTGAAATAGTAGGCGCTCGCCTCGATCCCGAGGCGGTCTTTTCCGAGCCAATGGATCCGGATGACGGTATCGGGGAAAAGCGCGGAGGCAGCCGGAGATGCGGGAGCGGAACCGGATTTAGGCTTTCCGCAGCCTGCCACCGAAATGAAGGCGAGCACAGCCAACACGGTGATGCCGATGTGAGCGATGGAGCTTGTGAGAACTTCACGCTGGAGCAAGCGCACCCTGCGAGGGAGCTCGGCTGGGAATGCCGCGTTTTTGTGGAGACCGGGAAACGGCTTATCCATGCAAATTGTGAAGTCATCTAGTGCCAGAAGACGGATGAGGACACAAACAAAATGATTTCGGCGGCAGAAACACAGAGCGGTGGTGAGCCCGCAGAACACACAAAATGACGCAGAACACGAATGTCTTTTGGGGAAAGACGGAGGGTGCGTCCGCGAATTGCGCGAATTTTCACAAATTCATTTCCTGAAAAGGAACGGAGGAAATTTTACCGCAGACCTGCCGCGACGGGCGCGAGCACGGCGGATGGACTCGGACGGACGCAGATGAGCGCGGGGAAGTCGCAACCAAAGGACCGCGGAGCTTGCGAAAAGAGGGGGTGTTACTCGGATTACACTAATTCGCGCTGATTGGCGTCATTCGCGGAAACACTGTCCTTCATTTCAGAAGCGACATCTGCGTTCATCTGCGTCCATCTGCGGTTGTTCTTCTGAGCGCGCTTGTTTCCTTATCGACGCTTGACGTTCGATGTGGATTGTGGAGGCTGACCTGCACCATGAGCGAACCGCAGTTGATGGCGACTACCCAGCGAGGACCCGGCGCGCAGGCGGGTAATCGGTTCGCTGCCATGCTGGCTCGGCCCGGCCGGCTCTGCCTGCTGCTGGCCGTCGTCACGTTCGCGGTGTTCCTGCCGGTCAGGAACTGCGATTTCGTCAATTACGACGATCCCATGTACGTGACCTCAAACCATCACGTCCGGCAAGGGTTGACGTTGAAGGGCGTGGCGTGGGCGTTCAGGAGCGGGCAAACGGCCAACTGGCACCCGCTAACCTGGCTGTCACATATGCTGGACGTGGAGTTGTTCGGTTTGAATCCGGCGAGCGCTCACCTCGAAAACGTCGCGCTCCATGCGGTCAACGCGGCGCTCTTGCTGGTGGTGTTGAGGAAACTCACGGGGGCGCTTTGGCGCAGCGCCTTTGTTGCGGCGCTTTTCGCCCTGCACCCGTTGCACGTCGAATCGGTGGCGTGGATTTCGGAGCGGAAGGATGTGTTGAGCACGTTGTTCTGGCTACTGACGTTGTGGGCATACGGCCAACATGTGCACGGGAGAATCGGACGAAAGGCTGATGATATTGCCGAGGCTGGTAGGGACGCGCTGCTGCGCGTCCAGGCCGACCGGCAGGTCGGCCCTACCATGCTTGGCGCGGGATGGTATGGGCTGGCGCTGGTGTTCTTTGCGCTAGGTCTGATGGCCAAGCCAATGCTGGTGACGCTGCCGTTTGTGCTGTTGCTGCTGGATTACTGGCCAATCGGGGAGTTTAAGAGGCTTGAGTTTCGGAGTTTGAGAGTGGGGAGTTCCGAGGCTGAGGCGCAGGTGAGCAAACCTTCAACTTTCAACTTTCAACTTTCAACCTTTCTGCGCCTGTCGGCGAAGAAGATCCCGTTCTTCATCCTGAGCGGGATTTTTTGCGTTGTCACTTTCGTGGTTCAAAGAAGCAGCGGAGCGGTGCTGGCGTTGACGAGCATCCCGATGGGTATGCGGATTGAGAATGCATTCGTTTCCTATGCTCGATATCTTGGCAAGCTGATCTGGCCGGTCGGGCTGGCGTTGCCGTATCCGTATCCAACGGAATGGCCGGTGGCCCTGGTGATTTTCAGCGCGGCGCTCACGATCATTCTGTGCGGAGCCGCGTGGTTTCTGGGCCCGCGATGGCCTTTCGTCCGGACAGGCTGGTTCTGGTTTTTCGGAACGTTGATCCCGGTGATCGGTTTGGTCCAGGTGGGAGCACAGTCCCTGGCGGACCGGTACATGTATGTGCCGTCGATTGGAATTTTCATCATTCTTGCGTGGGGCGCGGGCGCGGCATTTGAGCGATTGAACATCTCCTGCTGGGCGGCAGGCACGGCGGCGATCCTGGTTTTGGGCGCGTGCGCGGCGCGAACCGTAGATCAATTGGGTTACTGGCGGAACAGCGAAACTCTCTTTCGACACGCGATTGCATCGACCCGGAACAATGGCCTGGCGTGTGACAACCTCGGAATCGATTTGTTCGCCAAAGGTCGCCTGGATGCGGCGATGCAAACCTACACTGCGGCGCTCAAAATCAATCCCAAGGATCCGATCGCCCTGGACGGGGTGGGTTGCTGCTTCTTCTGCAGGGGACAGATGGCCGAAGCGACGAAATGGTTTCAGCGCTCGCTCCAGGTCAACACCAATCAATCCAACAGTTTGTTCAACATGGGCAGCGTGCTCGCGCAGCAACAGCATTACCCGGAGGCAATCAAGTACTTCAAGGACGCGCTGCAGATTGACCCGGAGAACCCTGACATCCACGACAGTCTCGGCAATATCTTCCTCAGGCAGAAACGATATGCGGGAGCGATCCGATCCTACGAAGATGCCGCGCGGCTGGCACCGGAGAGCCCCAGCCCTCACAACTGTCTGGGCGCGTTACTCTATGAGCTTGGCAAGGTCGATCAAGCCATCCATCAGTATCAGGAAGCCGCGCAGTTGGCCCCTGAAGATCCTCAGACTCACATTATTCTCGCCAACCTCCTCGCGAGCGAGGGTCGCCTCCAGGAATCGGCCAATCATTACGCTACGGCGCTTCGGATCAACCCGAACTCCATCGAGGCGCTGAACAATCTTGGCTGGCTGCTGGCCGGCACGGGACAATATGACAAGGCGCTGGAATGCTACACGCGAGCGGTGCGACTGGCGCCGGGAGAGGAATCGCTTCACCGCAGCATCGCCCAAGTATTGTCCGCGGTAGGCCGGAATGGCGAGGCTCTGCGGGAATACGGCGAGGCGCTCCGCCTCGCGCCGAACGACGCGGAGGCACACTTGGGTTTCGCGGGCGTGCTGGCAACGGTCGGGCGGAAGGACGAAGCCATCGCTCATGTGAAGGAAGCTCTGCGGCTCAACCCGGGGTATGCGGCTGCGAAGCAGGAATTGCAGGCGCTGCAGCCGTTGCCAAACCGCAGATGAACGAGGATAGACCAAAACATCCAACAACCAATCACCGGAAGAATTTTAACCACGGATTACACGGATTACACAGATAAGGAAGAGAGGAAAAATATCCGTGTAATCCGTGGTTGAGATTCTTTGGATTCAGTCTGGCCCTTATCTCCCCGAGGCAACCTTCAACCTGCAACTTTCAACCTTCAACCCAAAGTCGCCTTCCCGCTTGCCGTCGCCTTGGTCCAGCCTTTACGATTACAGCGTGCAGCAATCACGCGATCGCGGGTGGATGATTCTGACCTTGTTCTTCTTCTCGGGGGCTACGGCGCTGGTTTACGAGGTGGTTTGGTCCAAGCTCCTGTCCCAAATGTTCGGCAGCACCATTTACGCCCAGACCGTCGTGCTGGCTGCCTTCATGGGCGGGTTGGCTCTGGGTAATTGGATTGTCGGACGCTGGTCGGATCGATTGCGGCAGCCGGTCCGCGTTTACGGTTGCCTGGAAATCGCCATCGGCGTTTACGCCCTGCTCTTCCTGACACTCGACCGGGCGGCGGATCAGATCTTCGTAGGAATCGGCACGCACATCGTTGAACGATCGGGGTTGCTTCTAGTGCTCAAGGGTGTGTTGAGCGGGGCATTATTGCTGGGGCCGACCATGCTGATGGGCGGCACGCTGCCGCTGTTGGCGGCGTGGTTGCAGAAATCCTACTCGGATCCGGGTAGGCGTTCGGCGCGGTTTTATTCGGTCAACAGCCTGGGAGCGGTCCTGGGAGCGGCTTTGGCCGGGTTTTGGCTGGTGCAGGAATTCGGGATCGTGGCGACGCTGAGGATCACCGCAGTGGTGAACCTGGTTATTGGGACCATTGCGGTGCTTCTGGGCGGCCAGAAGATTTCAGATTTGAAATTTGAAATTTCAGATCCGGCCAACCAAGTCAAAATCTCGAACCTCAAATCTCAAACGTCAGAGCCTCAGGAGGCTCAATCTGAAATCTCAAATCTCAAATCTGAAATTTCAAATCCAGGCTGGGCGGGGCTGATTGTGGCGTTGACGGGGGGAATTTCGATGGGGCTGGAGGTGCTTTCCTCGCGGTCGCTGACGCTGATATTCGGCTCGTCGCTGCAATCGTTCGCGGTGGTGTTGATCTCGTTCATCCTCGGCATTGGATTGGGCAGCGCGTGGATTGCGTCCGCGCGGCGAAGGGCGTCGAGCGAATGGATCGTGGTGGTGGCAGTGTGCACCGCAGCCGCATGGGTGGCACTGCTCGTGTTTAACATTGGAGAGTGGGTTGATTTTTACCGGATCGCGCGCACGGGCCTGGCGCGGACGCCGGTCGGTTATGTGTTTCACGAACTGCTCACCGTGGGCATCGCGCTCGTCATCTTGGGGTTGCCGGCAGCGCTGATTGGGGCGGTGCTGCCGCTGATGATGCGGGCGGTATCCGAGGGAAGCGCGCACTTGGGAGCGAAAGTGGGGGCGCTGCTGACCTGGAACACGCTTGGCGCGGTCTGCGGCACCTTGGTCACGGGCTTTGTGCTAATGCCGCAGGTGGGGCTGCGCAACGCGTTTGGCGTCCTGGCACTGATCCTGGCGGTGCTCGGACTCGTCGTGGCGGGGCGGCGCGGCTGGGGATTTGGGATCGCTGGCGCACTGGCGATCTCCCTATTCACGGGCTCGCTCTTTGTGGCCGGCGGTGAAGGCTGGCGGAGCGTCATGAGCTCGGGAATCTTCCGGGTTTGGGAAACCACGTTCGATTCCCGGCTGATGAAGGTGCGCAAGGAACACATCAAACTCGTGTTTTATGAGGATGGACCGGACGCCACTGTTTCTGTGGAGCAGGTGGACGGAATTATCGCACCGTCAGAACTAGGTTTGCGTATCAACGGAAAACCGGATGCGGGGACGCAGCTGGATCTTGCAAACCAATTGCTGCTAGCTCATCTGCCAATGCTGGCAAAACCTGGGGCGAAAGATGTCTTTGTGCTTGGGATGGGTTCGGGCATGACCGCAGGCGCAACGTTGGCCTATCCTATCGAAAGGGTTGATGTCGCTGAGAACTGCGAGCCGGTCATCCGGGCGGCTCGCTTGTTCGCGGGATGGAATTATCATGTGCTGGACAATCCTCGCGCGCATGTGTGGCGCGAGGATGCACGAACGGTACTGAAACTTAGGCCGCAGCTTTACGATGTCCTCATCACAGAGCCGTCGAACCCGTGGACCGTCGGCGTCGGGAGCGTTTTCAGTCGTGAATTCTACGAACTGGCAGCGAGCCGGCTGAAGCCGGGCGGCATCATGTCCCAATGGTTCCATGTTTATGAAGTGAACGACGACATTCTGACGCTTGTGTTGCGCACATTTGGCTCGGTATTTCCTTACATGGAAGTGTGGGACACAGGCGCGGGCGACGTCGTGATGCTGGGCTCGCTTCAGCCCTGGCCCACAGGGCCGGAAGTGTTCAGCCAGGGTTTCAACATCAAGAGGGTCCGGACGGACCTGGGAATGATTGACACTCGCACGCCGGAGGAGTTGCTGGCGCGACAATTGGCGTCCCAGCGCACGGGTTTCGCAATAGCCGGGCCGGGGCAAATCCAGAGCGACCTGTTTCCGGTGCTCGAGTATGCGGCGCCTCGCGCATTCTATCTGGGCAACGCGGCGCGCATTTTGGAGCGCTTTGACGAACGGACGCGCCAGCAGTTGCTTGGGCCGCCGGAAAAGCGGGAGGTCCTTGGAGCATTGCCCACGGTGAACGCCCAGCTCGTTTTTCAGGACTTTTCAACCGTTAGCGGAGAACTGTATGCCTGCATCTTTGGGACTCCGGCAGGCGCAGGTGTGCCGTGTGTTTTCAAGGCGCCGAATCCGTCTCCGGCGCCCGCATCGTCTGGAACCGTCCTGGATCTCGCTGCGGAGGCCTTCGCAACTGGCAATCGCCAGCAAGCGATAGATCTGACATCGCTGGCGCTCAAGCAGAACCCGACTGACGTGGTGGCTGCCTACATGGCGCGGGTGATCGGCCGCGAACAGGAGGTGGAGCCGGTGAAGACGCAGGCGATGCGGTAGGGCAAAACCGCGGATGGACACGGCGCGGGGAAGCTGCGATCAAAACATTCAACATTCAACGTCGAACATCCAATCCAAGGCCAACAGGGGTGTCCGCGAATTGCAGGAATGATCGCGAATTCTTTTCCCAGCACGGAAAGGAGGGGTTTAACCACGGATTACACGGATGACACGAATTACACGGATATGTTTTAAAGATATTTTTCTTCCCCATCCGTGCTATCCGTGTCATCCGTGATTAACATTCTTTCGTTTCAGTTTCTTCTCAATCTGCATCCATCTGCGGTTTCAATTGAATGCTTCCGGCTTCCGCACATCCTGGAATCTCGCGGACATGGCTCTCTGCGCTCCGGGGGGATCGAACTGCCGGCGTGGGTGTCCTGGCGCAACTTAAAAGTTGCGGCTACCAAAGTTGCGGCTACTTGTCAGGCGGCGCCAGAAAAGTGTGAAGGCCGACCGGGAATTTGGGGGACTCCAACCAGTCGGCGAGGAGATGCAATTCGACGGCGGTAAAGCCGACGCTGGACACGCGATCGAGGGACAGCGTGGTGTCGCTGGTTTTCGTAATTCGGGTCACACTGGGGCCCATCCGCGGGCCGGCGACCCGGAGCCAGTCCAGGGAAGCAGCTTTAAACGGCATTTGGGGCATCCCCGAAACAAAGCGCACAAACTGGCCGACGTAGAGCCATTGCGGGAGCCGCGAGCCCGTCTGTTCCAGATCGTAATAGAGCAAATTCGTATCAGCCAGAACCGTGTCGAAATATCCAACAGGAGGAGGATCGGTCGGCTGGTTCAGGAACAAGCCGCCGAAGATAAAGTTGCCATTGTTGGTGGTCGTGAGTGATTGAAGCGAAGGCCACATCCAGGGGTTGCCGCGCCATTCCAGGCCGTTGAACTTATCCGATCGCACGAACTTGGCGACTTCGTTTGTGGCGAACCAGGGGCCGCCTTTCTGCAATATCACATTGCTCAGCTTGTAGACTTCGTTGCTGGCATCCTGCAACGGTGCGGCGCCATAAGAATTCCAGCCTCGGCCCATCAGGGTCCACAGGAAAAGTTGATTTGGGGGAGGGCCGATGTGGAGGGCGTTCCAGGCTTGGAGCGAGCCCAGCCAGGATTCGAAGCCGCGAATCGCGGTGAAATTTGCGAGCGGCCCATCCATAAGTTCGACGGGAACATTCCACTGATCCAGTTCGATCGGCGGGAGATTGGAGAAAGCAAACTCGCCACGCGTGAGGACGTTCGTGCCCTCGCCTAGGACCAGAAAATTGACTCTAGGCCAGCCTCGCAAGTTCCAATTGGTTGACAAGGCGGCGGCGAAGCGTGGCAGGTCCACAGCGGCTTGGAACCAGGCATTCGACACTCCGGAGCCGAATGGCGCGCGGTCGGGTCGAATCCGGGAAATGATTTCGGCAAGCAAAGTATTTTGGCCGGTGGCGGCGCCGAGCACGGTCCATTCCCCCACTCGGCTGAGCTCGATCAAATTGGGTGAATGATGTTTTTGAAGAGACCAACCGCCGGTCGCGCCGCCCGCGTTGACGGGCCGGATGCCGGTGAGGGATTCAGCCACGGCGGCCATGTAGGATTGCCACAGGGTGGCGCGTCGCTCATCCAATCGGATGGCGAAAGCGAACTGGGCCGGCTGGTTCGGGGCCTGGCGCACCTGCAGATAACATTCGTGGCGGAAGACGTCCTGGACCAAAGGACGCAGGAGCGCGGCCGCATTCGTATCGAGAGGCCGGTGGAAGAGATTCCACGGAGCGGCAGAGAGCTTGTCGTAGATCTGCGCCTGGAGTTTGGCACCTTCAGGGATGTTCCAGATGCTGACTAGGTGAGAGGCGTTGGTGTCCCGGCTGAGCTGGTCTGTGCCGATCCAATGGATTCGGGCGACGTTTTCGCCTGGTGCAGACCGCACGTTGACAGAAGTTGACCCGGGAGGCGTTTCGCCCTGAGCGGGAGCGAAGTTAACGGATTCGGCTGCCAGGGTCATCATTACAACCAAACCAATGCCAGGAAGTCGAATATGCATTGTGGTATTCTGGACAAAACCTGGGCGATTTCGCAACTCAATCGTGAGAGGTCCGGCCTTCAGAGCATTTCTGAGCAACTGGAATGGGTGGAACGGGCCAGTGGGCCGTGCTGGCCGGCGACCCGCCGGACGGAACCGAAACGGGTGTCCAACTCGAAATTCAGGCCAAAGTGTCATCGGTCGTCCAGCTCTTCCGGTCGGCGAGTCGCCGACCGGAACGGGCGGGTCGCCCGTTCTACCCATTTTTCAGACAACCTCTCAATGCGTTCCGGCTGCCGGCCGGCGCGGCTCGGAAGTTTTTGCTCGCTCGGGCTTCTGAAATCTCGTAAACAGCCCGCCGAAAGACAGGGTGACCGAGCAATCCGACCGTTGCCATCGCAGACTGCGGATCCGAAAGAACTAAGACATGTCTGACTCGCGCTTAAGCCAGGCTGCGGAGCCGTCGATGATCGCCCCAAATCAGCCGCCAACCGGAGAAATCCGTGCGGCACGATCCACGAAAGGCCGTACCTGGCTTTTGGCGCTGCTGCTGCTGGCCGCAACGGTGATTGCCTACGAGCCCGCCTGGCATGCCGGATTCATCTGGGACGATGATGATTACGTCATCAAGAACAAGTTGCTCACCGCTCCAGACGGATTGAAGCGGATCTGGTTTTCGCTGGATTCGCCGTCGCAATACTTTCCGCTGACCTACACCACGTTCCGGATCGAGCGCGGGCTTTGGGGGTTGAACCCGACAGGTTACCATTGGGTCAACATTTTGCTGCACGCAGCCAATGCGCTGCTGCTGTGGCGGCTGCTTCGGCGTCTGAACATTCCAGGCGCATGGCTTGCGGCGGCGATCTTCGCCCTGCACCCCGTCCAGGTGGAATCGGTGGCCTGGGTCACGGAGAGGAAAAATGTGCTGTCCCTGTTTTTCTCCTTGTTGACGATGCGAGCGTGGCTGGCGTTTGTGGATGCGCGGGGCGGGCGTTCCTGGTTTTATTACGGTTTGTCGTTGTTTTGCTTTGCGCTGGCTCTGTCGGGCAAGACCACGGCGTGCACGCTGCCGGCAGCGATGCTGCTCGTGTTATGGCTCAGAGACGGAGCGATGCCCTGGCGCCGCTTGGCGCAGGTGGCGCCGTATCTCGCGATGGGCGCGGGCATAGGCCTGGTGACCATGTGGTGGGAACGATTTCATCAAGGGACCCAGGGCGAGTTATTTTCGATCGGACTGATCGACCGAATCCTGATCGCGAGCCGCGGCATCTGGTTCTACCTGGGGAAATTGATATGGCCGGCGAATCTGACCTTCAGCTACCCGCGCTGGGTGATTCATCCCTCCGATCCACTGTCCTACGTCTGGCTGGCGGCGCTGGGTTTGTTGGCGGGAGCGATCTGGCGCGCGAGACGCCTCACGGGGCGCGGCCCGGAGGTGGCTGCGCTATTCTTCGTAGTAACGCTGCTCCCGACATCCGGGCTGATCATGCTGTGGACGTTTGTGTGGTCCTTCGTCGCCGACCATTACCAGTATGTTGCCTGCATCGGACCGCTCACGCTGGCGGCGGCAGCGCTGACGCTGGCGGCGGCCCGCATCAAGGGGAGGTTGCGGCTGCTGGTACCGGTGCTGGGCGGAGCATTGCTTCTGGTGCTGGGTGTGCTGACGTGGCAGCAATGCACGACTTACAGGGACCTGGATACACTCTGGCGGACCACGATTGCCCGCAATCCGGATTCGTGGCTGGCCCGTTACAACCTGGGCATCATGCTCTCCGAAACAGGCCACGTGCCGGAAGCGACCGCTCAATTTCAGAAAGCCGTGGAACTTCGTCCCGATTATGTCATGGCCCATTACAACCTTGGCGCCCTCCTGCTCTACAGCGGACACTTGGAGGAAGCAATCGCGCGCCTGAAAAAAGCCCTGACGCTGGATCCCCGACATCCGCTGGTGCACCGCAAATTGGGTGATGCCCTGATGCGGGAAGGCAAAGTGGATGAGGCGATCGCGCATTATCAAACCGCGCTGGCAGTCTATACGAACTTTGCGGATGCGCGCAGGAATCTGGCATATGCCTTTCTCCAGCGCGGGCGGGCGGATGAGGCCATCGCGCAGTATCAGAGGGCGTTGGAGCTGGAACCTGGAAACCTGGGAGCCTTGGACAATCTCGGCAACGCCTTCCTGCAAAAGGGCCGGTATCGTGAAGCGGCAGCGTGCTTTGAGAAAGTGTTGCTGGCTCAGCCGCACTATGTGCTGGCCGAAAATAATTTGGCGTGGGTGCTGGCAACGGCTCCCGATCCGTCCGTCCGGAACGGGAACAAAGCGGTCGAGCTGGCTCTTGATGTGGACAAGCTGTCCGGCGGGCAGAACCCGATCATGATCGCAACGCTGGCGGCCGCTTATGCGGAAGCTGGCCGGTTTCCCGAGGCGGTAGCCACGATACGCCGCGCCATGGAATTGGCGACGGCGCAGAATAACGCGGCACAAATAACCACGTTCCAGATGGAGCTCGGAATGTACCAGGCCGGGACCCCACTCCACGCTGGCGTTCCCGCTTCATCCGGGCAACAGCAAAAGCCTTAGCCTACAATGCACTTAGAAATGGGGAGCACACGCGCTCTCGCGTGTTCCGACCGGCGTCTCGCCGGTCGGAGGAGGGCGTAACACTATCCCACTATCCTGTGACCAGCCGAACTCCTCAAAAGTGGTTGGCGAGGCGCCAGCCACTGCACACGAGGGCGCGTGCGCTCCCCTGCGAGTCCAGCGTTACGGCTCAGCGCCGCAGTAACCGCAACAAAAGATGTTGGCCGCAATAGAGCACAAAGAACGCAGAGAACGTCCAATTTTTGGGGCGTAGCACATCTCTCTTTGTGTTCTTTGCGTTCTCTCGCGGCAAACGTTTGCGCAGGACTGGAAAATTCTTCAACATAGTGACATGAAAGGCTCAGGAACGCGTCGGGAAACTGTGATTTACGCTGCTCTTCTGCTGTTCACGGCGGCGGTGTATTGGCCGGTCGTGCATTGCCGTTTTCTCAACCTCGACGATTGGATTTATGTCACGGCCAATCCCTACGTTCAGCATGGGCTGACCGCGAACGGCATCGCCTGGGCGTTTCGAACCACCACCTCGTACAACTGGCATCCGATCACCTGGCTGTCGCACATGCTCGATTGCCAATTGTTCGGCCTCAACCCGGCAGCGCATCACCTGGTGAACGTGGTCTTTCACGCCGCGAACACTCTTCTGCTGTTCCACCTGCTGAAGCGGATGACGCGTGAGGTTTGGCCTAGCGCAATCGTGGCGGCGCTGTTCGCCATGCACCCGTTGCACGTCGAATCGGTGGCGTGGATCGCGGAAAGGAAGGATGTGCTCAGCACTTTCTTCGGGTTGCTGACGATTTGGGCATATATCCAATATGCGCGCGGTAGGGCCGACCTGCTGGTCGGCCAAGACGCGCGGCAGCGCGCCCCTACCGGGCAGGTCGGCCCTGCCGGAATCGTTCTGAAGTCCCCGGGCGCGGGGTGGTACATGCTGGCGCTGGTGTTCTTCGCCCTGGGCTTGATGAGCAAACCGATGCTGGTGACGTGGCCGTTCGTGCTGTTGCTTCTGGATTACTGGCCGCTGGAACGGCTGCCACTCTCCAAGCCCAAGGATGCAAACACGGAGGCGACCGCGATCAAACCTTCAACCTTCAACCTTCAACCTTCAACCTTCCTCCGCCTCGTCCTGGAGAAGCTGCCGTTCCTGGTGCTGTCGATTGCGTCGAGCGTGGTGACTGTTTTTGCCCAACGCGCCGGGGGTTCAGTGATGGGCCTGAACCGGGTGGACTTCTGGGCGCGGCTGGATAATGCGCTCGTTTCCTACGCCCGCTACCTCGCGAAGGCGGTTTGGCCGCAACACCTGGCGGCCTATTATCCGATTCACGTCGATTGGCCGGACTGGCAGGTTCTGGGCTCCGCCGCGCTTCTGGCCGCGATCACCGCTCCGGTTTTGCGGCAATGGCGGCGGCGGCCGTACCTGGCGTTTGGCTGGCTGTGGTTTTTGGGCACGCTCGTTCCCGTCATCGGTTTGGTGCAGGTGGGCGGCCAGGCCATGGCGGATCGGTACATGTATATTCCTTCCATCGGCCTATTCGTCATGGTTGTCTGGGGGGCGAAGGAACTGGCGGCCCGGCTGGGTATTTCGCGGATGGGAACGGGCGGGGTCGCGGCGGCGGCGCTGGCGGGCTGCGTGACGGTGACCACGGTCCAATTGCGCTACTGGCGAAACAGCGAGACGTTATTCCGGCATGCCCTCGACGTGACCTCGAACAACATGATGGCGGAATTCCTCCTCGGGGATGCCCTGATCAAGGAGAGAAAAGCCGCTGAAGGGCTGGTGCACCTGGAAAGAGTGGTGCAGCTTTTTCCCGGCTACGCCCCGGCCCAATCCAAAATCGCCGACGTGCTGGCGATGCACGGCAAGCTCCGTGAAGCGATCGACCATTATCACGCGGTTCTCCTCTACCGGCCCGATACGCCCATCGTGATGAACAACCTGGCCTGGATCCTGGCCACCAACGAAGACCCGGACGTCCGTGACTCGGCCGAGGCGGTCCGGCTCGCCGAGGGCGCCTGCGCTTTGACGCGGCGTCAGGTGGCGCTGTTTGTCGGCACGCTGGCCGCCGCCTACGCCGATGCCGGACGATTCGACGACGCCGTCAAGGCGGCGCAGGAGGCCTGCGCAACAGCCACGGCGGCGGGTGAAACGAGGCTGGTTGAGAAAAACCGGCAATTGCTCGAGCTTTACCGGGCCGGCAAACCTTACCGCGAACCCGCAGCAGCGGCGAACCCGGCGCCGGCGCAATAGGGTGCTTAAATCGTTGGGCAGAGGGGAACACCCAACATCCAACATCCAACACCCAACATCCAACACCCATTATCGAAGCAAAGCGTTAACGGAATTGGCGCGATTCTAGGAGTGGCTCTGTGAGTCGTAGCACGGCTGAAAACCCAAACGCTCTGGAATGTTCCCAGGCGCGTCGCATTACCAACGCTGCTGTCACAGACTCGCGCCCCTTTGATCGCGGCTTCGCCGCGCTGCGTTCATCTGCTGCTTTGGGTGGCACAGGCTACCAGCCCGTCCCGGCCGGCGACTCGCCGGGCGGAAGGGGGGACACGCTGTGGGCTCGATTGAGAGCTTGGTGTTTTATTGTCCCTCGCTCTTCCGCCCGGCCAGTGGCCGAGCGGAACGGGCGAGTCGCCCGTTCCACCCGGAGAGAATCCTCTGCGCTTATCTGTGAGGGTATGTGTTTGCTCGAGAAAGACGGCTCGCGCCTTCGCGGCGACGTAGCTGCTTCGGCGGCGCAGGCGCGGGGACGCTCGCCCGATCCGTGTGGTTTCAGCTTTCTGATTTCTGATTTCTGCTTTCGAGTTTCTGCTTTGTTTGATTGAAACCAGGCGGGACCGGCGTATGCTGGCGGGCGTGAAGGGAAAAATCGGATCGTTACTGCTGTTCATGCTGGTGTTCGCGCTATCGCGGCTTCCCGGGATGTTATCGGCGGACTTTGCGAACTTCAGCGCGGCGTATGCGCTGGTGTTTTGCGCGGGAGTTTATTTGACGGGACGGGCGTGCTGGGCGGTGCCGCTGGTCGCCATGGTGCTGACCGACGTCGGCCTGAATTTCTATTATTGGCATCAGGGCCTGGATGTCTGGAACCCGACCGTCCTTCGATATCAACTGTTCAACTATGTTGCCTACGCGGCGATCCTGTGGCTCGGGCGCCGGTTCAAGCCGGGCTCCTCGTTTCTGGCGCTCCTGGGCGGCGGCCTGCTGGGTGCGCTGCTGTTTTACCTGATCACCAACACGGCGTCCTGGCTGTTCAATCCGTTCGGGAATCCCGAATACACGAAGAACGTGGCGGGGTGGCTGACGGCGCTGATCCGGGGGACGCGGGGCTGGCCGGAGACGTGGCAGTTCTTCCGCAACACGATGCTCAGCGGCGGTCTCTTTGCGGGGTTGTTTGTCGCCGCAATGAAATTCGCCGCCGCGGAATCGCCGCAGGACAAGGAAGCCGGCGTGAGAGCGGCAGAGCCGGAAGCCCCGGCGTCCGAAGGCGAGGAAGCAGCCGAAGAGGCGAAGGCTTGAAGACGGCCGGGTTTCCATTTTCCGAGGCGATTCAGCCTGTCAGGTCGTGATGCTCAAGGTGAAGTCCATTCGCATCGGCGTCATCTCCGACACGCATAACTTTCTAGATCCCCGGATCCCGCAACTATTCGACGGGGTGAGCCACATTCTGCATGCCGGGGACGTCGGCGAGGCGTCCATCACGGTTCAGTTGGAGCAGATCGCTCCCGTGACGGCGGTGAAGGGGAACACCGACTCGATGCTGCCGTTGAAGGAGACGGAAGTCGTGGAACTCGACGGGCGGAAGTACCTGGTCCACCACATTGTGGATCCGCGCGGTTCGGCCGGGCCGGTCAGCGAGCGCATTGCGCAGGAGAAGCCCGACGTGGTGGTGTTCGGGCACACCCACAAGCCGTTCTGCCAGATGTCCGGCGGGAGACTTTATTTCAATCCGGGTTACGCCGGAAAACCTCAGTACGGCGTCGAACGCAGCGTCGCCATTCTGCACTGGGAAGCCGGCAGCATCCGCCCGAAGTTCATCGATCTGTGAGGCGGACCCGGGGGGTGCCAGCCGGGAACCGGGAACCTGTTGACGCCTCTCGCGGGCTGTCTGTACCCTTGCTGGCGATGCTGGAGCCATCCGAAACGAGGGCGCGTGTTTTCAGGCGAATTCAGTTGGGGATGTGCCTGGCGGCAACGGTCCTTGCGATCTGGCCTCATGCCGTTCAGCTCGGGCATGCGGGCGCGCTCTGGCGCGACGAGGCCGGAGGTGTCCGGGAGGCCACCTTGCCGGACTTCGGCGAGACGTGGAGGATGTTGCCGCAAGCGTCGTTCCCAGCGCTCTTTCCGATGCTGGTCCGGATCTGGTCGGCAGCAGGCCTGGGTGCCAGTGATTTGAATCTGAGGATTCTCGGGTTTCTGATCGGGCTGTGCCTGCTTGGGGCGCTCTGGCTCAACGCGAGGCTGATGGGCTACAGGCTGCCGGTCATTTCGCTGGGTTTGCTGGCGGCGAATCCGGCGGTGATCCTTTGGGGGGATTCACTTCGCGCTTACGGCTGCGGGTGCGTGTTCATCGTGCTGACGCTGGACCTGATCTGGAGGCTGGTGCGGGCGCCGTGCCGAACCTCGCTTTTGCTCGCCGCCGCGGCCGCCATGCTGAGCGTCCAGACTTTATACCAGAACGCGGTCCTGGTTTTTGCGGCTTGTATCGCAGGCTGCGCGGTGTGCGCGCGACACCGGGACTGGAAAACCGCGGCGATGGTGCTCGGAGTCGGGTTGGCAGCCTCCGTGTCGCTGGTGCCTTATGTGCCGTCCATCATTGAATCGCAGCACTGGCTGCTCGTGGACAAGGTGGGATTCGAGACGGGCCGGGATTTCGCGATATTCGCCTCGGTGCTGGGCTCGCCGCCGGTTTGGCTGTTGTGGGGATGGCTGGGCCTGGTGTCGATGGTGTTGGGCATGGGATGGAAGGCGATGCGAGACAAGGTCCTCGCGCCGGAGATCGGCAGGGAAGATTTGCCGCTCTATTCAAGTCTGGTGCTGATTGCCGGTGCGGCGGGCTATTATGGTTTTCTGCGTCTTGCCGGACGGGTGGCACAGCCCTGGTATTTTCCGCCATTGCTGGTGTGCGCCGCGGCGGCCATGGATGCCGCGCTGGCGACAGGGGGCCGGCTCAGTCGCGTGGGGCCGCTGATCCTCGCCTCGGCCGCATTCTGTGTTCTTTTTCCGGTCGCCTTGAGGGAGGCTTCCTGGCGCCTGACGAACATCGACCTGCTGGCCGCCGAGGTGGAAAAGCGCGCGGAGCCCGGCGATTACATCGTGGTTTACCCGTGTCACTTCGGCATCACATTCGAGCGCTATTACAAAGGGCAGATCCCGTGGACGACAGTGCCGGAGATCGCGGATCACCGTTTTCACCGCCTGGATCTGCTCAAGGAGAAAATGGGCGAGACCTCGCCGATCCAGCCCGTGCTGGACAGAGCGGCACAGACGCTGGCCTCGGGCCGGAGCCTGTGGATCCTCGGGGGCCTGCCGCCGCATCCGGCGGCCGATGACATCAGCCCCCCGATCCGCCGCCGGCGCCTATTCCCAACAATCCACTGGGCTGGTGGGAGGGCTATTACGTGGACGCCTGGGGGCGGCAACTGGAACATCTGATCGGCGCGCACGCGGAACACGTCTATGTTCTTCCGGAGGACCCGGCGATTCCGATTCATCCCTACGAGAAGCTTCCGCTCTACATGGTGACGGGCTGGCGCGCGGAACCCCGGGCGCCCGGGGCGTCACCTTGAATCGGACGGCGCCGCGGCCCGGTATCAAACCAAGTTGGAATTCCTTTGGATGCGCATGACCCTCGTAGCCGCCAATGTGAATTGGCGGATTCGTCCCGCAGCACCAACCTCTGCCGTTGCGCCCGGGTAGTGTCATCACGCCGTGAGACCATTCCCCGGCCTCCCTCCGTTCCCACCGTGCTGCGGCTGGTCCTCCGCGGACACAGTCGCGCTCCACAACCTTACGGACCGCGACTGTGTGCAAAGCACCAGTCACTGCGCCCGGGTAGTGTCATCACGCCGTGAGACCATTCCCCGGTCTCCCTCCGTTCCCACCGTGCTGCGGCTGGTCCTCCGCGGACACAGCCGCGCTCCACAACCTTACGGACCGCGACTGTGTGCAAAGCACCAGTCGCTGCGCCCGGGTAGTGTCATCACGCCGTGGGACCATTCCCCGGCCTCCCTCCGTTCCCACCGTGCTGCGGCTGGTCCTCCGCGGACACAGCCGCGCTCCACAACCTTACGGACCGCGACTGTGTGCAAAGCACCAGTCGCTGCGCCCGGGTAGTGTCATCACGCCGTGAGACCATTCCCCGGTCTCCCTCCGTTCCCACCGTGCTGCGGCTGGTCCTTCGCGGACACAGCCGCGCTCCACAACCTTACGGACCGCGACTGTGTGCAAAGCACCAGTCGCTACGCCCGGGTAGTGTCATCACGCCGTGGGACCATTCCCCGGCCTCCCTCCGTTCCCACCGTGCTGCGGCTGGTCCTCCGCGGACACAGCCGCGCTCCACAGCCTTACGACCGCGACTGTGTTCCTGGGTAGCATTGTGAGGCGTTGACTCCTGGGCGAGGGCTCATTATGATTTGGTCCCCTGGGCGTTTGAGGGATTGAACTCACGGAAATAATAATTATGGCTCCAAAAGTTGCCGACAAAATCACGGCTGAAACCAAAAATGCAGAGGCGGCCAAGATGGCGGCGACGCGCGAGCGCGACCTTGAAGCCGCCATTTCCTCGATCACAAAGGCGTATGGAGACGGCAGCATCATGCGGCTGGGCGATTCGCGCGCGCTCCGAAAGATTGACGTGATCCCCACCGGCGCGCTGGCTGTGGACCTGGCGTTGGGTGTGGGCGGGATCCCGCGCGGGCGCGTGGTGGAAATTTTCGGGCCGGAATCCTCCGGAAAAACCACGTTGATGCTTCACGTGATCGCCAGCGCGCAGAAAACCGGCGGCCTGGCGGCGTTCATCGATGCCGAGCATGCCCTGGATCCGGCCTACGCGAAGAAGCTGGGCGTCAACCTGGACGATCTGCTGGTGTCGCAGCCGGACAGCGGCGAGGAAGCGCTGACGATCTGTGAGACGCTGGCGCGCTCGAACGCGCTGGACGTGATTGTGATTGATTCGGTGGCGGCGCTGGTGCCGAAGGCGGAGCTGGAAGGTGAGATGGGCATGGCCACCATGGGGATGCAGGCCCGGCTGATGAGCCAGGCGCTGCGCAAACTGACGGCCATCCTCGCCAAAGCCAAAACAACGTGCGTCTTCACGAACCAGATTCGCGAGAAGCTGGGCGTCATGTATGGCAACCCCGAGACCACGCCGGGCGGCAAGGCGCTGAAGTTTTATGCGAGCGTCCGCATCGACATCCGCCGCAAGGACACCATCAAGGATGCGGCGGGCACTGCGGTGGGCAACCACGTCAAGGTGAAGATCGTGAAGAACAAGGTCGCGCCGCCGTTTGCGGAAGCGGAATTCGACATCCTGTACAACCAGGGGATCAACAAGGAAGGCAGCATCCTCGACGTCGGGATCGAAAGTGGCGTGGTGGAAAAGAAGGGCGCGTGGCTTCAATTCGAGGGGGAATTGATCGGCCAGGGCAAGGACGCGGCGCAGAAGGCGCTGGTGGAAAAGCCGGAATTGGGCAAGAAAATCGTCGAAGCGATCATGGCCAAAAGAAACGCGGCGGCGGCGGCTTCAGCGGCGGAGGGGCGCGGCTGAGGCGGTTCCTGGATGGGTCGTCAAGGGACCTCACGCTGCCCTTGGTGCGGCATAAATAGCCTGTGTGAACAACTGGAATGGGTGGCACGGGGCCACTGGCCCGTGCCGTCCGGCGACCCGCCCATAGGCGTCAACATAAGCAGGCGCATTTTTCCAGAAAGTTCTGACGGTCTTTTCTTTTATCATAGCAGGCATAATAGGTTAGCTGGTTCCAGAGCGTTTGGGGACTAGGCTTTTGGGTTGGC
>Ga0224555_1001460_pt1 | contig 32583 bp, 26 predicted proteins | sample 714S23034metaG_FD_180687 | JGI IMG/M metagenome (GOLD analysis project Ga0224555, IMG submission 180687) | Peat soil microbial communities from Stordalen Mire, Sweden - 717 S2 30-34 | ecosystem: Environmental > Terrestrial > Soil > Wetlands > Peat | place: Sweden: Norrbotten County, Stordalen...
TCCATGTTAAATCATAGATACAAGCGAATTTTATCTCCGATGCTTTTTTTGTAAGAGAACTGGCCGTTGTTTGCCCCGAAGCGCCGTCAGGCCGTCAAAACCCACGGGAATTTCCGAAAGGCATTAACTTTAGGGGTGGTTTTCATAGTTGTCTTTGCTGGGTGTTTGGGTTGGGCGCCGGCATGGATCCGCTGGAGGCGGATTTTTTATGTTTCCGCCTGTCGTTGCGGCCCGTTTTGGCGCGGGCCGATGTTGTCCTGTTTCTCACAACGGGAGAGATGATGCCACAAAGCGCGAAAGTACTAAAATATCTTTGGGTAGGTTTTTAGGCACGATTTTTTGGGGAGGGGTCGAATCGGTGGAAAATCCTCAGCTTCAACCTCTTGCGGGGCGCAAAATCCCTAAAAATAGAAAAAACACGAAAAAAAGTGTCTTTTTTTTGGAGCGGCCCCCCCCCGTTTTTCTGCCAGACGGCCCCCAAAAGAGCCTATTTTTGCTGTCAGTACGTTTTTTAGAGCGCGGCCAGGGCCGTCTTTAGCCTTGATGAGGAGGAACTTGCGTTGATCTCCCAGGCCCTGCGTTTTTTAAGCGAAAAACAGGATCCGGGGGTGGCATCCGAAAAAGCGAGTCCGGCCAAAAAAATGTCCAAACTCCACAGAGCTGCTCCCATGATGGCTTGAACTCAGGATTGCTTTACATCTGGCTGTTGAATTAAGCTTGCCCTGCGCGCCATCCTACGTCAGGCTGATTTTGTCGTCCTTTTTGAGGGTGACGATGGCTTTTTTCCAGTTCGGGGCGCGGCCCTCGAAGGGGGTGCGGCTGCGGCGGGCCTTGCCGCGGACGTTGAGGGTGTTGATCTTGATGACCTTGACCTTGAACAATTCCTGCACGGCCTGGCGAATCTCGCCCTTGCTGGCCCGGCGGTCGGCCACGACGGTGTACTGATTGTATTTTTCCGATTGACGGGTGCCCTTCTCGGTCACGCGCATGGTCTTGATGATTTCAAAAGAGTTCATGTTATTCCTTGGCCAGCCGCTTCTCGACTTGTTCGAAGGCGCCGCGCGTAAAGACCAACTTTCCGCTGCGCAAGACCTGGTAGGTGTTGAGCGAGTCGCCCGTGGCCAGCTCGATGCGCGACACGTTGCGCGAGGCCAGCCGCAAATTCTGGTCGGTCCCGTGGGCCACGATCAAGGCGGTGCCTTCCACCTGCAAGGCGGAGAGCACAACCAGAAAATCGCGGGTCTTGGCGGTGGGCAGCTTCAAATCATCCACAATGAGGACATCGCCGGCCTTGAGGCGTTCGCTCAGGGCTTTGCGCAGGGCCAGTTGGCGGGTGGAGCGGCTGACCTTCTTGGAGAAATCGCGGGGCCTGGGTCCGAAGACCACGCCGCCGCCACGCCACAAAGGAGATTGGAAAGAGCCGGCGCGGGCGCGGCCGGTGCCCTTTTGGCGCCAGGGCTTCTTGTTGGTGCCGGCGACTTCGCCGGCGTTCTTGGTGCAGGCGGTGCCCATGCGCTGGGCCGCGTTGTAGGCGACGACCGTTTGGTGGACGGCCCCGGTGCCGCGGCCATTTTCGATCAGCGTCAGCGTGACCTCCATTTCGCCCTGATCCTTGCCCTGAATGTCTTTGACAGCTAGCTTCATAAACTATTTCTTCCTGGCTTCCACCTTGGCGGGAGCGGGGGCGGCGGCGGGTTTTGCCTTGCCGGCCGGCGCGGCTTCCGTGGTTTCGGTGCGGACGGCCAGGCGGCGCTTGGCGCGCTCGGAGCCTTTGGGCAGTTTCTTGGCTTCCCGGATGACGACGTAATCATTGTTGGCGCCGGGCACGGCGCCCTTGATCAACAACACATTCTCGGCCTCGCGCACCTGGATGATTTGCAAATTCTGGGCGGTGCGGCGGACCTGGCCCATGTGGCCGGGCATTTTCATGCCGCGCATGACCGTGCCGGGAAAGAGGCGCTGGCCAATGGCCCCGGAACGACGCCGAAAGCCTTTGGAGCCGTGCGAGGCGTCGCCGCCGCGGAAATTGTGCCGTTTCATAACGCCTTCAAATCCACGGCCTTTGGTCACGCCGATGGCGTCCACAAAATCGCCCTGCGCAAAGATGCCGGGGCCGATCACGTCGCCGGGTTTGACCGGGAGGGTGAAATCGCGGAACTCGCGCACGCGTTTGACCGGCTGGGCGGAGAACTTCTTGAAATGCCCCAGCAACGGCTTGGTCACGCGCTGCTCCTTTTGGTCGTCGAATCCCAATTGGACGGCGTTGTAGCCGTCGGATTCGACCGTTTTGGTCTGGATGACGCGGTTGGGGCCGACTAAAACGATGGTCACCGGGACGAGCACGCCCCGCGCGTCATAGACGCTGGTTTGGCCCAGTTTTTTTCCGAGGAGTCCGAGCATGGGAAAGGAGGGGTTAAATCTTAATGGTGATGTCCACGCCCGCGGGCAAATTCAACTTTTTGAGTTCGTCCACCGTTTTGGCCGTGGGTTCGATGATGTCCAGCAGGCGCTTGTGCGTGCGCTGCTCGAAGGTTTCCTGCGATTTCTTGTCCGAGTGCGGCGAGCGCAGGACGGTAAAGCGCTCGATGCGCGTGGGAAGAGGAATGGGGCCGGCCACCCGGGCGCCGGTGCGTTTGACCGTTTCCACAATCTCGTGGGCCGACTGGTCAATGACGCGGTGGTCAAAGGCCTTTAATCGAATCCGAATGCGCTGTCCTGCCATATAAAAAGAACAAGTTTAAATGTTTAAGTCCTGGCGGCCGGCTTTTTGCCTGCCGCTTCCAAAATCACGTTCAAGATACTGGCCGGCACTTGCTCGAATGTCAAGGGCTCCATCGAATAGGAGGCGCGTCCCTTGGAAAGCGACCGTATGGCGGTGGCATATCCGAACATGTCGGCCAGCGGCACGTTGGCGTTGAGTATGGTCTGTCCGGCCTTGGCGTCAATGGAATTTATTTTGCCCCGGCGGCGGCTGATGTCGCCCAGCAAATCGCCCTGGTATTCGTCGGGGGTGGTCACTTCGACCTTCATGATGGGCTCCAGCAAAACCGGGCTGGCCTTCTTGAAGGCGTCCTTCATGGCGAAAATGCCCGCCATTTTGAAGGCCATTTCGTTGGAATCCACTTCATGGAAGGTTCCATCCACGATCTCGACTTTCACGTCAATGACCTGGTAGCCGGCATAAACGCCGCTCTTGCAGGCTTCCTGGATGCCGTCAATGACGGCGGGAATGTATTCCTTGGGGATGGCGCCGCCCACGATCTTGTTGACAATCTCGACGCCCTTGCCGCGCGGCTGGGAGGCCAGGGTGATGCAGGCGTGGCCGTATTGGCCGCGGCCGCCGGATTGCTTGATGTATTTGCCCTCGCCCTCGGCGGAACCGGTGACGGTTTCGCGATAGGCGATTTGGGGCGCGCCGGTGCTGGCTTCGACTTTGAATTCGCGCCGGAGGCGGTCCACGATGATTTCCAGGTGCAATTCACCCATGCCGGCAATGATGAGCTGGCCGGTTTCTTCATTGTGGAAGCAACGGAAGGTGGGGTCCTCCTCCGCCAGCCGCTGCAAGCCCTCGCCCAGTTTTTCGTTGTCGGCCTTGGTTTTCGGCTCCACCGCCATGCTGATGACCGGTTCGGGGAAGGTCGGCGGTTCGAGCATGACATCGAAGTCCTCGTCGCACAAGGTGTCGCCGGTGGTGATGTTGCGCAGGCCCACCAAGGCGGCGATATCGCCGGCGAAGACTTGATCCACGTCCTTGCGTTCGCTGCCCTGAATGATCATCAGGCGGGCCACGCGCTCGCGGCGGCGGGTGCGGGGATTGTAAATCACGTCGCCCTTTTTGAGATGGCCGGAATAGACGCGGAAAAAGACCAGTTTGCCCGCGTAAACGTCGGTCCAAAGCTTGAAGGCCAGCGAACAGAATTTATTGTTGTCGTTGGATTCGACGACGACCACGTTCTCGGTGCCGGGTTCGATGCCTTGGGCCGGCGGCACGTCCAGCGGGTTGGGCAGATAGTCCACAATGGCATCCAGCAGCGGTTGGACGCCCTTCTTTTTGAAAGCGGAGCCGCACAGGACCGGGACCAGTTCGTTTTTGCAGGTCAGGCGGCGAATGCCGGCCTTGAGAACCTGCGACGGCACCGGCTTGTCATGGAGGACAAACTCGGCCACCTCGTCGTCTTTGTCGGCCACGGCGTGCAGCAATTCGGTCAGCGCCTTTTTGGCTTCCTCCTGCAATTCCGCCGGGATGTCGCCGATGACGTAGCTCAAGCCTTCCTTGACCACTTCGCCCTGGCCCCAGGTAATGGCGCGCTGGCTCACGATGTCAATGACGCCCTGGAAGTTGTCCTCCGCGCCGATGGGCAGATAAATGGGGAAGGCGTAAGCGTTGAGCTTCTTGCGCATGTCGTTGAGCGCGTTCTGGAAGTTGGCGCCGGTGCGGTCCATTTTATTGACGAAAGCGATGCGGGGCACCTTGTACTTGGTGGCCTGGCGCCAGACGGTTTCGGATTGCGGCTGCACGCCGGCCACGCCGCAGAACACGGCCACCGCGCCGTCCAGCACGCGCATGGAACGCTCCACTTCGGCGGTGAAATCCACGTGCCCCGGAGTGTCAATGATATTGATGCGATGGCTCACGCCGGGAAAAAGTTTCTCCAGCGATTCCTCTTTTCTCTGCGTCCAATAGCAGGTCACGGCGGCGGAGGTGATGGTGATGCCGCGTTCGCGTTCCTGTTCCATCCAGTCGGTCACGGTGTTGCCGTCATCCACGTCGCCGATTTTGTGGATGAGGCCGGCGTAAAAGAGGATGCGCTCCGTGGTGGTGGTCTTGCCGGCGTCAATGTGCGCGGCAATGCCAATGTTGCGCGTGCGTTCCATCGTGTGATGGCGGGCGGGCGAGTTGACCGCTTTTTTGGGCGCTTCCTTCATTTCTAAAACTGCGTCTGTCATATAATAAAAAAGCCCCGATGTATTCTTTCCGCCGGGGCGCTTGCTAAAATTGTTAAATTACCACCGAAAATGCGCGAAGGCCTTGTTGGCCTGGGCCATTTTATGGACTTCATCCCGTTTGCGAATGGCGTTGCCCTGGCCCTGGTAGGCTTCCATGATTTCCGCCGCCAGCGCCTCCCGCATGGCCGTGCCCTTGCGCGCGTCGGCGAAATCCACCAGCCACCGCATGGCCAGCGACAATTGGCGGTCCAGCGGCACCTCGATCGGCACCTGGTAGGTCGCGCCGCCGACCCGGCGGGGCTTGACTTCCAGGCGCGGCTTGGCGTTATCCACCGCCCGTTGCAATATCTCCAGCGGATTGCTGGCCGGGTTCTTGGTGGCGATTTGCTCAAAGGCGCCGTACACGATGCGCTGGGCGGTGGTTTTTTTGCCACCGCTCATGACGGTGTTCACCAGGCGCGACACCAGAGTGCTGTGGTATTTGCTGTCTTCCAACAGCGGTCTTTTCACTGCTCTACGACGTCGGGACATAAATCAAGTTTGGTCTGGGGCTGGTTCAGCAGCCGGTTTGGCAGCCACTTTGGCCGCTTTCGGGCGTTTGACGCCGTATTTGGAGCGGCTCACGCGCCGTTTCTCCACTCCCGCGGCGTCCAATGTGCCGCGGACTATATGATAACGCACGCCGGGCAAGTCTTTGACACGTCCGCCGCGCACCAGGACGATGGAGTGTTCCTGGAGGTTATGGCCCTCATCCGGGATGTAGGCGATGACCTCAAAGCCGTTGGTGAGGCGGACTTTGGCCACTTTGCGCATGGCCGAGTTGGGCTTTTTAGGTGTGCGCGTCATCACCTGGATGCAGACCCCGCGCCGAAATGGCGAAGTCTGCAAGGCCGGTGCTTTGGACTTGCTGCGCAATTTATTTCGTCCAAATCGGACGAGCTGATTAATTGTCGGCATTTGATCGTTATCGTTTTCCGTCCGTTTTTCCCTACTAGGGAAACGGAGCGCGGAATATACCCCAACCTGCGCCGGAGTGGCAACAAGTTTTTTTTAAAACCCCTGCCTTTTCTAAAAATAGCCCGAAAACGGGCTTTTGCAAGGGAATAATACCCCTTTGCCTGGGCCACAGGCGCGTTTCAACCTTTTGAGTATCCCGTGTTAATCCTGATCTTCATCTTAATCTCAGTCTCCCCGGATTGCAAGTTTTACCATGAATTGAGATTATAAAAATTGGGTGAAGGCCTCATGCTTGAATACTCCCGGCCACCTGCCGGATGATTCCCAGAAATAATCGCAAGGCCGGCGAGGAATCTTCCCGCCGCCATACGACGGCCAGTTCCGTCGTGGGCACGGGCGGCTTGAGGGGACGATAGACCACACCCGTTCGCCGAAGGCTTTGGAGGGAGTGCGGCACAAGGGAAAGGCCCATGCCGCCGGCAATCAGGCTGACAATCGTATGCGTGCTGCTGGTTTCCAAGGCCACTTTCGGCGCAAAACCGGCCTGCGCGCAACATTGGATGATTTGGTCATAGAACGCGGGGCCTAACGAGCGCGGGACCATTAAAAAGGATTCCCGCGCCAGGTCCTTGAGGGCGATCACCTTTTGGCGGGCCAGTTTGTGCTTTTGCGGCAGGGCCACCACGAAAGGTTCGCGGAATACGGTTTGAAAGGACAATGCGTCCGCTCCTGGAACAGGCGGACGCACAAGGCCAACGTCGAGCTTGTGTTCCTGCATGGCTTGCACCTGTTCTTCACTGGTCATGTCCTGCAACCTCAGCGCCACTTCGGGATGCCGCGCGCGCATCAGGCGGAACACCGAGGTAAATTGCCCGTAAAGCGCGGAAGTGACAAAGCCGACGGATAACTGGCCGATTTCCCCCCGCGCGGCGCGGCGGGCCGTGTCCGCCGCGCGGTCCGCCAGGGCCAGGAGGTTGCGCGCGTCCAGCAGAAAGACCTTGCCCGCGGCGGTCAATTCCACGTGGCGTTTGCTTCTCCACAACAGCGGGGCGCCGATTTCCTCCTCCAGCGTTTTGATTTGGCGGCTGAACGGCGGCTGGGCAATGCCCACCCGTTGGGCGGCGCGGCCAAAGTGCAATTCCTCGGCCACGGCCACAAAGTATTTCAGATGACGCAGTTCCATGCCGCCGACATAATACATAAAAGGTATTAAAATGGCCACTTTAATATATTGGCCGAAGCGGGCTTTCGACGCTAGTGTGGTTGTGTTGTGAATGGATCATTAACATTGGAGCCGCTCAAGGCCGGCGTCGCGTCCCCGCGCGGACAGCCGGCGGCGCGCGCGGAGGTTCGGGCGGGAAGATCGGGCGTTCTGACGGGTTTGTTTGTCACCGGGTTTGCCACGTTTGTGAACCTTTACGCCACCCAGCCGTTATTGCCCATGCTCCGGGACCTCTTTCACGCGTCCGAATTGAAAGCCAGCCTGACGGTCAGCGCCCCCATCCTGGCGGTGGCCTTGTCCGCCCCGCTGCTGGGGCTTTTGGCAGACTCACTGGGACGCAAGCGTGTCATGGTGGCTTCCATGCTGGCCCTGGCCATGCCAACGGCCCTGGCCGCCACGGCGCTCAATCTGGAGCAACTGATTGCCTGGCGGTTTTTGCAAGGGCTGTTCACGCCGGGCATCATTGCCGTGGCCATGGCCTACATCAGCGAGGAAACGCCGCCGCAACGGGCGGGGTCCACCATGTCCATCTATTTGACAGGCGGTGTGGTGGGCGGGTTTTGCGGGCGTTTCGCTTCGGGCTTGATTGCGGCTCAGTGGGGGTGGAGGGCTTCGATGGTCACGTTGGGCCTGGCGACTTTGGCCGGGGCGGCGCTGACGTGGAAGATATTGCCCCGCTCCACCAGATTTGTGCCGCATCACGATGCCTCCAAATCCATCGCCTCGTTGCGCGCGCATCTTCGCAATCCGCAGCTTCTGGCCACCTATGCGGTTGGGTTCAATGTTTTGTTTTGCCTGGCGGGAGTGTTTACTTACGTGAACTTTTATCTGGCGGACGCGCCCTTTTCGCTTGGCCCCGGCGCGCTGGCCGCCATTTTTGCCGTGTATCTGATCGGAGCGGCGGTGACGCCGTATTCGGGGCGCTTGCTGGACCAGTGGGGCAGCCGGCGGGTCTTGATCGGGGCTTCCGTGGTGGCGTCCGCCGGCGTGTTGTTGACCTTGATTCATTCCCTGCCACTGGTGGTCGCGGGGCTGGCGCTGGCGGCGACCGGCGCGTTTGCGTCCCAGGCCGGGGCTTCGAGTTACGTGGGAAAAGTGGCCGGGCAGGCGCGTTCCTCCGCCGCGGGGCTTTACGTGGCGCTTTACTATCTGGGCGGCTGTGCCGGTTCCGTTCTGCCGGGCTTGTTCTGGAAGCAGGCGGGATGGCTGGGCTGCGTCGGACTGATGATTTTCATGCAGGCGATGATCGCGCTGATCGTCAGCCGGGTATGGCATGACAGACGCGCGCCACATCCTTCCCTTGCCGCGTGTTAGCCGATGGGCACATCCAGGTGCTTGAGAAATGGTCATGAACAGGAGAACGAGGAGAGCACAGAGAACAACCACTCTTTCCTTCGCTGCCTTCTGTTCAAACAGCGAGGTTCCAACTTGCTCCTCATAAATAACTTCTATTTTTTGGCGTGACTAGGGGTGACTAGGGGTGACTGGGGGTGACTGGGTCAAACCAAGCCAAACTGAGTCTCATCCAGGGACGGCGCTTGGTCAAGCCAGGCACGCATTCCACGCCATGCGCGGCGCTGCCGCCACACTTTTCCATTTTTTGAATTATTTTTTTTGTCATTGGTCGGAGTAGGCCGGAGTAGGCCGGATTGGGTTGGATTAAGGCCGGATCAAGGTCGTAGCGCGGATTTCCAAATCTGCCGTGTCGCCGCCTTCCAAGCTGGCAGGCGCGCGGTAACAGGCAGGCCTGCGGATTGGAAATCCGCGCTGCGGCAGGTTGGAAAACCTGCGCCACGAGAACCGTCTCGCGCTGAACTTTTTCATCGTTCATGCGGCGATATTACCAGAAACCGTGAAAAACCAAAAACCTACCGTAGGTTTTTAGGTATGATTTTTTTTGGAGGGGTCTAAACCTCACAAGTTCCTGGCTCGCAATGGCTTGCAAGGCCATAAATCCCAAAAAACAGAAAAAACGCCAGAAAAAGTGTTATTTTTTTCGCTTGGACCCCCTGGTTTTCTGCCAAACAGGGTCATCTCAGGCCCATTTCTGATTGTCAAACTATTGAATGATTTGCAAATGATTATCCAGGAGGAGCTTGCAAAGACTGAAAAATGAGCGTTTTTTCAAAAAACAGGCCAAAGTTGCGCGTCCAGGCGCTTGAGGACTGTCCCTTTGCCCAGGATTTCCATCAGGTGATACAAACTCGGCCCGGCGGCCGCGCCCGTGCAGGCTAGGCGCGTCGGATGCACCAATGGGCCGGCCTTGATCCCCAGTTCCGCTGCCACGGCTTTCAATGTCCGTTCCACTCCGGCGGCGGTGAAATCCTCCAATGACGCCAGCGCGTCGCGCAGCTTTTTCAGGCGCGCTTTGGCTTCGGGAGTGAACTCCTTTTCGGCGGCGGCGGGGTCCATTTTCACATCGTCGTTGAAATAAAAACCGGCGTAGGCGGCGAGATCGTTGAAGCGTTTGATCTTGCCCAGGCAGGTGGCCAGCGCGGCGGTGACGTAGGCGGCCGGGTAAGCGTCCAATTTGCAGCCGGCCCGTTGGAGCGCGGTGGCGCCCAGTTCGCGAAAGCGTTCGGCGCTCATCTCGCGCAGGTATTCGCCGTTGAGCCATTCCAGTTTGGCCAGATCGAAACGCGCGTTGTGGCGCAGGATTTGCGGCAGGTCGAACAGCGGAATGACATCCTGCAACGGCATTTTCTCCCGGTTGCCCTTGGGCGACCAGCCCAGCAGACAAAGATAATTGACCACCGCCTCCGGCACGTAGCCGTCGTCAATGTAATTTTGCAGCGAGGCGCCGCGGTCGCGCTTGCTCATTTTGGCACCGTCGGGATTGAGGATCAGCGGGATGTGGGCGTAGCGCGGCGGTTCGGCCCCAAAGGCGCGGAAAAGCGCGATATGCTTGGCCGTGTTGGAAAGGTGGTCCTCGCCGCGGATGACGTGCGTGATGTTCATCTCCAGGTCATCCACCACGTTGACGAAGTGAAACACCGGCTGGCCGTCGGAGCGGATGATGACGAAATCAGGGTCGGCCTCTTCCCGGTCCGTCAATTCGCGCGTGACCTGGCCGACGATCATGTCGGGGATGACGATGGGCTGGCGGTCCATTTTGAATTTGACCGCGCCGTCGCAATCGTAAGCCAGGCCCTTGTCTTTGAGTTCCTGCACGCGCCGCCGGTAAATCTCGCCCCGTTGCGACTGGAAGTAGGGGCCAAAAGGGCCTTCCTTGCCCGGCCCTTCATCCCAATCCAGTCCGAGCCAGCGGAGTCCGCTCAGGATGACATCGGTGGCTTCCTGCGTATTGCGGGCCGTGTCGGTGTCCTCGATACGCAGGACAAACGTGCCGCCGGTATGGCGGGCGTAGAGCCAGTTGAACAAAGCCGTGCGGGCGCCGCCAATGTGCAGCAAACCCGTCGGACTGGGAGCAAAACGAACACGAACATTCATGGGTTTGTGATTATGATTCGGGCAGGGATTGAAGGAATTCGGAAAACGCCGGGGCCTTGCGAATGGGGTCAAAATCGGTGTCTTTGATGAGCTTCTCCCTGCTAAGAGGACCCACACCGGCAACCACCTTCAGCCACTTAATTGCTTCGGTCACGTTGCCGTCGAGGGCTTCGAGACAGGCGAGGGTGTAGGCTCCACTCCCGGCTCGGATGTTTTCGGCTGTGAGGAGTTTTTCGCGCGCGACCCGTCGCAACTGTTGGAGGATCTCACCGGACTTCGCCCGACTCTGATTGCGTAGCGCACTACCCCATTTACAGAGAGCAAAGTCCATCGTGCGCGTGTCTTGAGAAAGCAACACATTCAGTTGCCGCTCGGCCCAAAACTCCTCGTCGTTCGAGGGCTCAATAATGCTAAGGCCGGCCATTAGAGGGATCGCTAATTGTGGATCGTGTGGAGCGACGCGAACCATACACCGGATTGCGTCAGCGTAAGCCTTTTTGTCACGCCGAAGCATGTGGCTTCTCTCCACCAACTGCGCCGGGCTGTCGCTGACCTGATCCATAATGCGGTCGGATAGCACAAAATACTCCTGAGCCAGATATTCTTCGGGATAATCACGGACAAAGATGCTTTCGATGAGAGCCATCTGCGGGTTGTAGGAGAGATATGGGGGCACGAACGCTTCGTCAGCGCCGCCCTTTCGACGAAAAACAGGAGGCACGACCGAAGGGAGCATCGTGTCCAGCAGGACGTTTGCATAACCGACGATCTCGAGACAATCAACTGGAACTGGCGATTTCATGCCTGGGAAGAAGATAATAGATTCCGGCGGATATACAAAGCGCATTCGCGCTGAAGGGTCTCGAAATCGTTTCCGCGCGGAGTGTCAAATCTGAGGAAATCCACCCCTTGCAACTCGCACCATCTGAACAGATTCTCGATTGCCGGATCGCCGCCCACAAGGGCCGTTCGGGCGAATACCGCCTGCAACTGCGCTGTTCTGACAAACACCCGGTCTGGAATGCGGACCTCATGGGTCCATCGGCGGCGGTCGCCCCCGGCCAGGCCGATGGGGCCGGGCCATCGCGGGTCGCGGCCGTCCAGGTAGTCGGACGGCTGGCCGATTACGCTTGACCACCGTTAGTTCTGTCCCGCAGGTTTTGTCTATGATGAATGCATTTTCGCAGGCTCTGTTCGCCTCTGTCTTTTCCCTGGCCTTCACGGGCGGCTTGTGGGCGCAGAATCCCCCGATGCCTTCCGCCGGAATCAGACTGGTCTCGCAGGAGCGCACGGATTTGTTGGAAATGAAACATGAGGGCTTTGTCTCGCTTTTCGATGGCAAATCGTTGAAGGGCTGGACGAAAATCCATAAACGGCCCGGCCCTTCTTATTTCGTCACCAACGGCCTCATCGCTTCGCCCCCCAACGCCGCCAATGACCTGGTGACTGACCAAACATTTGCCGATTACGTCCTGCGGATGGATTTCAAATTGACGCCGGGAGCCAATAACGGCGTCGGCATCCGCGTGCCTTTTGAAACGAATGACCTGACGTATTCGGGCAACGAGGTGCAGATTCTGGATGACGACGACCCGCAATACGCCCACCTGGACCCGGGCCAGTATTGCGGCTCGCTTTACAAGATTTTCGCCGCCAAACGCGGCGCGCTCAACAAAGTGGGCGAGTGGAATCATTACGAAATCACCGCTCTCGGACGGCATATCAAAGTGGTTCTCAACGGGCAGGCCATCGTGGACGGGAATCTCAACGAGGTGACGGATCGGGAGACGTTGCGCGGGCATCCGGGCATGTTGCGGGAGAGCGGGCGCATCGCGCTGCTGGGGCATTGGAGTTACGTCGAGTTCAAGAATATTTTCATCAAGGAATTGCCGCGCAGCGGCGGCAACACGGCGCCGGAGGGCTTCACCCCGCTGTTCAACGGGCGCGACCTGACGGGCTGGAAAGGATTGGTGGCCGACCCGCCCACGCGCGCCAAAATGTCCGCCGCCGAGCTGGCGTCCGCCCAGGCCGGGGCCGATGAACGCATGCGGCAGCATTGGAAGGCGCAGGACGGGATGCTGGTCTTCGACGGGCAGGGCGACAACCTTTGCACGGCGCGGGATTACGGCGATTTTGAGATGCTGGTGGATTGGAAAATACCGCCCCGGGGCGACAGCGGCATTTACTTGCGCGGCACGCCGCAGGTGCAAATCTGGACGACCAACAGTCCGGGGCAATTCACCCCGCCGGACGGGTCGGGCGGCCTGTGGAACAACCACAAGAACGACCGCCACCCGCTGGCGTACGCCGATCTTCCCGCCGGCCAGTGGAACAGGTTCCGCATCCTGATGGCGGGGGAGAAGATGCACGTGTTCCTGAACGGCAAATGCGTGGTGCGGGACACGACGCTGGAGAATTATTGGGAGTCTGGCAAACCCATTTACCCAACGGGCCAGATTGAATTGCAGAGCCACGGCGGCCCGCTGATGTTCAAGAACATTTACATTCGCGAATTGCCAGCGGGCGGGAAGTGAGGGTGGTGGCGGGGAAGGAGATTAAGATTAAGATTAAGAGCAAGAGTAAGAGTAGGAGCAGGATTAAGAGCAAGACGGGGAATGGAAGCCGCGAACATCGCTTGCACATTTATTGTTGACCAGACACTTCCGCGGGAGCGGCTGGATGTATTTTTGCGCCGCCAACGGCCGGGCCTGTCGCGCGGCGGCATCCAGAGGCTGTTGGCGGAAGGCCACATCCGCGTGGACGGGAGGATCGTCAAACCAACCCATCACCCGCGCGCTGGGGAAACCATCGTCATCCGGCAGCCCCAGGCGCGCCCGGCATCCGCGCAAGCGGAGGACCTGCCTCTGGACATTCTTTACGAAGACCAGGACCTGCTGGTGCTCAACAAGCCGGCGGGCATGGTGGTGCATCCGGCGGCGGGCCACCTGGAGCACACGCTGGTCAACGCCCTGCTGCACCACTGCGACGGGCAACTCAGCGGCATCGGCGGGGTGGCGCGGCCCGGCATCGTCCATCGCCTCGACAAGGAAACCAGCGGCTGCCTTGTCGTGGCCAAGAACGACGAAACCCATCTTCATCTCAGCGCCCAATTCGCCGGGCGCGAGGTGGAGAAGATTTACGAGGCCGTCGCTTGCGGACGGCTGCCGCGCCTGAGCGGTTCCATTGACGCGTCGATTGCGCGCGACCCGGCGCATCGCCAGCGGATGGCCGTCAGGGCGGGCGGGGGGCGGGCGGCCCGCAGCAGTTTTCGGGTGCGGGAACGGTGGGCGGAAGCCACGTGGGTGGAAGTGCAACTTCACACGGGCCGGACGCACCAAATCCGCGTGCATTTGCGGCATCTGGGATTCCCGGTGGCGGGCGATCAGGTTTATGGCCGGCGCGCCACGGCGCGGCTGGCGGAAGCCACCGGCTACCACGCGCCGCGGCCCCTGCTGCACGCCCGCCGGTTGACGCTGACGCATCCGCGCAACGGCCAGCGGATGACCTTCGAGGCGCCTCTGCCGGAGGATTTCGTGGCGGCCCTTGCTTTCTTCCGCCGGCAAGCGCATGTTTAATGGAGGACTTTCATGGAATCCTACAAGCATTCTTGTCCTCGTTGTGGACAACATATCGAATACACTGCCGACTATTGCGGCAAGCAGATGCAGTGTCCGATGTGCGGGCAGACTGTCACCTTCCCGGCCATTCCCCCCGGGCGCGCCAAGCTGAGCTCGTCTTCCAAGAAACCCGAGGCCGCGCCGAAGCCAAAAAAGGAATGGAAGCCGCCGGCGGCGCTGGCGGTGCTGCGCGATTTTCAACATTGGAACGTAATCGGGCAGTGTGTCGTGCCGTTCGTCATCATCGCCGTGCTGCTGGCCGGGGCGGTATATGTCAAAAAGAAACTAGGCGAGCCGTCCACCGCCACCGATGCCGCCCCGGTCATGCAAGCCGATCCGGAGGCCTGGCAACGCATGGCTGATTTGACCAAGGCGACCCAAGCCATGCAGGCCGCGGCGAAAAACCTCGATCAGGCCAATGCTTCGTTAGCCTACCAGGAACAGGCCCTGCGGCGGCTGGACAACGGGGACGCGCTGCAGAGAAAGGCCGCCGACGAGCGGGTGCAACGCGCGCAAATCACGGCCACTGCCGCCCGCCAGCAATTCGACGCCGCCGAGGCGAAATACCGGCAACTGGGCGGGACCACCGATTACCGTTCGCAATTGCAGCGGTATTAGCGGGAGGAGGCCGTCTCGTCGGGCCAAAGGGCTTCCAAAGTGGCGGCCAGACGACAGGCGGCTTTGAACATTTGCTCCTCGGCGGTCTTTTCGGACCAGGCCAGGTAGGCGGGCGGGAGGTTTTTGATGCGCCATTGCGGACGCGGCTGGCCGGTGCGAAAGTCCGTCTGACTGTCGTCCTCGCCGGTCACGATGACATCGTGGACTTTGGCCGAGAGGGCCACGCTTTCCGAGGCCCAGGCGCGGTCCCAATCCAGCAAGGGGCCGGACGTTTGCCATTTGGGCGCGGGCATATTGGCCAGCAGCCAGGCGGCGAATTGGCGGGGCGTTTGCACGTGCGCCTGGGCCATGGCCGCCTGCACGACGGCGGTGTCCCAGTAGAAGTGAAGTTGAAACCTGTTGGTGGCGCCTTCGAAGAGCAGGCGGTTGCCGCCCTGATCGTCGGCGTAGTGGCCGGGGTAGCCGTTGGGATTGATGAATTTGGTTTTGTCCAGGTAGCCCGCGCCGACGTGCAAGGGCTGATGAATGTCCTGGATGAAATGGGCCAGCAACCGGAGCGCCACGCGCGGGGTGACATCCTTGAAGACCGACTGCGCCTCCGGTTTGCCCTGCAAAATAAGGATGCAGGCCGGGATGGCGTGAACGACATCCACGTTGGTGGCGCCGACGGAATCATCGCGATACTTGGGTTCCTCGAACGGGATGTCGGTGTAATGCGAGACGGAGTGATTGGGATTGGCGGCTTTGAACTGGAGCATTTCCTCCGTCTGGTTCATGCGGCCTTTGACGACGTCGGCCCAGACGGAGGCGTCGGAGAGGGATTCCGCGCCCAGCAGTTGGCGGACGTGCCGGCCGGCGGCGGTGCCTTCCAGCAGCATTTCCGTCATGGCCCCGATGGTGCGGTGGCCTTCCTCGCCCCAGCCAAAAACGGCGGGGGCGGCGGCACAGGCCAGGAAAAGAGTCAACAATAAGCGATGCGTTTTTATCATCAGGGTGCGACAATTGCTTACGGAATAATGTAGGCCCAAAGGCGATAGAAAGAGCTGGCGGAGTTGGTGGTGGTCACGGTGAACAGGCCCGCGCCGTTGGTGGTCACGGTGGGCAGATTGGTCAAGGTGGTCCAAACGGAGCTGGACAGATCGGTCGTGGCTTGAAGCTGGTAATTGCGCCCGCCCTGGCAGGGCCAGAACGCCACGGAGACCTCGTTGGTGGAGACGGGAGTGACGGCGAAACTCAAGCCGGAGTCGGCATTGGTGGGATTGGCGCCCAAAACATAATTCTGGTACATCGAGTAGCCGTTGGAGCCGAGGGCCGCGCCATTGACATAGCCGTTGACGTTCGTGCCGAAATAGAAATTAGCCCACCAGGCCGGGACGGTGCCATCCACAGGGTAGTCCTGCGCGGCGTCATAGACCCACATCATGGCGTTGGCCACGAGGTATCGGTTGGTCTCGCCGGTATTATTATAGAGGATGACGGTGCCATTGGTGCCGCTGGCAAAGTACATGTTGGTCGCCAGTGGCAGCCAGGTGCCGCCATGGACGGTTTGATTGACGGAACGAATGAAGGCATTGGTCCCGCCGGTCACAGAGACCTGGGCGTTGCTGGTGAAGGAGGGGTCGGATGGATACCAGATGGAAACATTGTAAAGGCCGGCGGCGGGAAGGGTCGGGGCAAAGACCGCCGAAGCCGTCGGGAAGATGTAATTGGTGGCGGGGGAGTATTGATAGTAGTTGCTGTAAATGCCCGCGGCCACCGAGCCTTGGTGCCAAATTCCCGAGTAAAAAGCGTCCGGCGTGTTGAGGATCAGGGTCGTGGTGGTGCTGAAGGAACCGGTGGAGGCCAGCGTCGTTGTGCCCACAAAGGCCAGCACCTCGAAATCATAGTTGGACCCGGCCGCCAATCCAGTCAACAATATTACGTGATGGGTCACGGACGCCGGGTTGACCGACGCAAAGCTGCCGTAAGCGGTCGTCAGGCCGTACTGCACCTGGGTGGTGGCGGCCGCGCTGGTGTCAAACACGATGAAGGCGCTGCTGGCCAGGGGCGTGACCACCAGATTGGTGATGTAGGGCTGAGTGATCGTGAGAGTGGCCTTGGCCGTGTTGTTGGGCGTGTTGGTGTCGAAAGCCTGGCTGCCCACCTTGGCGGTGTCGGTCCCGGTGCCGGCGCCGGTGGCAATGGCGGTGATGGTGATGGGGATGACCTGGCCGGCGCTGAGGGCGCCCAAATTCGTGAACGTCAACACGCGTGACTTGAGAGTGTAGCCGGCGGCGGGTTGCAGGACGGTGATGGACCCGAAGTTGGTTGAGAACGTGTTGGTCACCATCACCACCCCATTGGTGGAAAGTCCAAAATTGGTCACGCTCTCGCTAAAAGTAACCGTCTGGCCGACTTGCGGTTTAAGCGGAGAGGCCGTCAGGCCGATGCCCAAATCTTCGTCATTGATGGTGACCAGGCTGGTGGCCACCGTGCCCGCCATATTCGTGTCAAAATCGGTGCTGCTGACCGTGGCGATGCTCTCGGCCGAGGATGGCCCGCTGAGGGCGACAGCGGTGACGGTCATGAAGGCGACTTCGCCCGCGCCCAGCGTGCCGAGGCTGAAGACGACATTGTCGTCGCCAACGGCGCTGGAGCCTTGCGATTGTGCGGCGGTGAACAGCCCGAGGTTCGTGGAGAAAATGTCGCTGACCGTGACCAGGCCGGAATAGGAAAGGCCGAGGTTGGTCACGGCGATGTTGAAGGTCACTGTTTCTCCCAGATCCACGTTAGCGCTCGAAGAGGTCATCTGGATGGCCAGGCTCTCGTCGTTGACGAAAAAGCTGAGGTTGGTGGTGCTTCCCTGCTGGTTGGTATTGATGTCCTGGCTGGCCGCGAACACGGTCTGCGAGGCCAAAGAACTGCCGCTGGCGGCCTCCGCGGCAAAGATGGCCGTGACAGACTGGTTGCTGAGCAAAAGTCCGAAGTCCACGATGGCAATCTCGCCCGATGAAGGGGTGGCATAAATGACCTGATTGCCGCCCTGCGATTGCGCCAGGACCGAGACGTTGGTCCAATTGGACGAGAAAAAATTGGTGACGTAAACCGGCCCGTTGGTGGCCGGGCCAAGATTGGTCACCGTGACGGTGGTGATGACGGTATCGCCGATCAGCACGTTGGTCTCCGAGGCCGTCATGCCCAGGGCGAGGGCTTCGCCGTTGATGAGCACGACCTGGTTGGTGGCAAGCAAGTTGGTGGGATTGAGGTTGTACAAGGGCGAATAGACGCTGGCGTAGTTGGTGGCGTAACTGGAAAAGCCGGCGGTCACGCGAAAGGTGTTGGTCACCACCGCGCCGTTGCCCAGCGAGGGCAGGACAAAAACAATCTCCTCCTGGTTACTGGTGATTTGTTCAATGGTGTAAGTGCCGCCCAGCGCGGGCACGATGGTGTTGGGCAACAGCGTTACATTGGTGGAAATAATATTGGTGACCGTCACCTTCGTGGCCGTGGTGCCGCGGTTGGTCACGATCACATAATACGTGATTTCCTCCTGGGAAATGATCGAATTGGGGGAATTGGTCACGAAGACGGTTAAATTGGCGTAGGGCACGGCGGAAGCGATATTGAGGTAAATATCAAAATTGGCGGGGCCGTCCGGGTTATTGGTGGGTGTCGTCGCCGCGTCCGAGTTGTCCGCCCAGGCGGGGAAGAAATGGGCGTTGTAGGCCGCCATCCCCGTGTAATGCCCCCAGCCCGTGAGGCTTTTGGACCTGGCGACATCGGAAGCGATCCCCGTGGCCGGCGAGGTGACGGACGTGCTGTTGGGTATTAACTGCTGATTATTGGCGAAGGTCCGGCCGCCATTGGTGCTGACGGTTTCGTACATGACGGCCTCCACGTTGGCGGCGTTGCCAGTGGAGTAGGCCGTGGTGATGATATTGGTGACGATCAGCTTCAACTCCAACGTCCCGCCGTTGGTCCCGTCCCCGACGACGGCGAAGATAAAATTGGTGCCGAGATCAATATCCGTCTCGTTAGTGGATATTGCCGCCGTCGTCAGCGAAAAGTCATAGATGTTATCGGCCGCCAAAATGATGGTCATATTGGTCCCTTGGGCCGGCGTGTTGTTGTCGTAAGCATTCACATAAATGAAATCGGTGGGAGCAATGTAAATATTGGTGATGACGCTGAACGAGCCGGCGGCATTGGTCACGAAAAGGTTGGTCTTGATGACATTGGTGAAACCCGGCGAAGTGGCGCCTTGATCGTTGCGGCAGTCATACCAGGAGCAGGCGACGATGCCCGAAACGGGGTCCACCGCCATGTGGGGCAGAAAATGGTCGTTGAATGTGCCGTTGACTCCATTGGTGGCATCGTCATCCACATAGATTTCCCCATTCCAGTTGGTGTCGAAGCTGCCGGCGTTGGTGCCATAGTCGCTGGAGGAATTAAAGGCGATCACGGCGTTGAAATTCGGCCCCACGGCGGTGTAAATCAGATAAAGATCGTCGTAGTTGGTGCTGTTAATGTCGTAATTCCACCCCAAGCCGGGCGCGGCGTTGACTCCAATGCCCGTCTGGGCGGCGGCAATGTAAGTGACCCCGCCGATGGCGTCGGAGCCGACCAAACTGGTTGGACCAAAGCCATTCAAGGTCAGACTGCCGTCGGCAATGGCGTTGGTTTCGACGCTGACGAAAACATTGGCCACCGGGTAAAAGGCCGGATCGGGCTGATTGCCGCCCAGATTGTCCTGAAACGCCACCACGACCTGCCCCAGGGGTCCGGCGGCAATGTCCGCAAACCCGCCGTCGCTGGAACCGGGCACAATTTCAGGCGGCCCGAAGGTTCCGAGGGTGTTGGAAGTGGACACCATCCCCTGCACCTGCAAGGGAGTGCCGGCCGTGGTGTAATCCTGATAGACCACCCAAACGCTGCCGGCGGCCGCGCCCGAAGGGGGCGCGGTCAGGCGCGGTTGGTCGGTCACGTCCAAGGGCGCCAACAAGGCCAGGTTGGAGAAGGTCAGGCCGCCGTTGGTGCTGACGGCGATGGCGACGCCAAGAAAATTGGTCGGCAGATAGGCCACAAACAAGTGGCCGTAGGCGTCAAAGGCCGCCGAAGGTTCCGCGTAGGCGCCGCCGGCCGGGATTATAGCATGGATATTCGTGCTGCCGTTGGTGGCGATGAAACTGTTGGTCCAGGCCGCGCCCGTGTTGGTAGTAAACGAGAAAAACAGACCGGTATTGGCGCCGTCGCTCGCCGCCACCACGGCCATGTTGGCTGGATTGACCGGATTGATGGCAATGCACGGGTCGGTTTCGTTGCCTTTGGCGTAGCTGAGGTCCAGCAGGTTGGCTCCGACGCTAAAGCCGGCTCCAGCGGCGGGAGCGGCGGGCATTGCCAGCAAGGCCACGGCGGCAGCCAGCAGCGTTAGAGTTCGTGTGGCCCAAGGGCATCCCATGGGCTTGGCGGCGGACGATGTCTCAACATGCATAATTGGATTTAGAAGGATAAATGGACGCGAAACAACTATAAAAGCAGGCAAAATTTGCGGGCTTGTTCGGGCGATGAAAAAACCTTCTCATTGGCAATTCTGCCTAAAATCTAACAGGACGCTCAAAAAAGACAACTGGAAAATTCGCCCAATGGCTCAGCGTTCAAACCGCGCGCTTGGCGCGTCCTTTAAACAGATAAAAAAGATAGCCCAAGGACGGCAGCAGGACCAACGCTCCAAACCCCAGGGCCATGATCAGCAAGCGCAGCGTCCGCTCCGGCGCGGCCGCATTGCCGACGGTGACATCGGGCGTGATAAGATTCGGGTACTGGGCCAAGGCCCAGCCGGCCAGAATGAAGGTGACTTGCCCAATGGCCGCCACCCGCGCCAGACGGAAACGCCGCCGCCACAAAGCCGCCAGCGCGACAAGGGCGCAGACACTCGTCCAAGCCAGCAGGACCGGCGCCCACCAGCGGGTCAATCCGTGGTACATGGCCGGCGCGCCTTCCTTGGAGGTGACAAACACGATCCAGGCGATGGGCGCCAGCGCCAGGCCCGAAGCCAGGGCGCGCAGTCGAAAATCGTTTTGCAGGACCGGATTGTCGCGGGTGTCCAGCGTGAGGTAGGTCGCCGCCAGAAAGGCGAACAACCCAAGGGCAAAAACCCCGCACGCCAGCGCAAAGGGCGTCAGCCAGCCGGCGAAAAAACCGGTCAGCACGCGGCCTTGTTCGATGCGGATTTGCCCGGTGGCCAGCGCCCCGAGGGTCAGGCCCTGGAAAAACGGCGTCAGGAAACTGGCCACGCCGAAGATCGTGTTCCAGCGGCGCCGCACCGCGCCTTCCTTCAAGTCATATTGGCGGAAAATGAACATCGAACCCCGCAGCACGATGCCCAGCAGCATGGCCATCATCGGGATGTTCAGCGCGGTCATCATGCCCGCGAAGGCCGGCGGGAATCCAGTGAACAGCAGCACAATGATCAGAATAAGCCAGACATGGTTGGCCTCCCAGATCGGCGCCAGGGCGTCGGCGATGGCGTCCCGCTGCTGGCGCGCGCGCGGCCCGAAGGCCAGCAGGCTCCACATCCCGCCGCCGAAATCCGCGCCGCCCAGCAGCGCGTAAATGATGAGCGAAAGCAGAATGACAATGGCGATGATCAGTTCAAGCATGGGGTTCCAGGAATTGTTGGCGCAAAAGAACGGCGACGATGATCGCTAAAACGACATAAACAAGGGTGAACACGCTGAACGGCACGATCAACCCGCGCATCGGGGTCACCGCCTCCGATGTTCGCATGACTCCGTAGATGATCCACGGCTGGCGGCCCACTTCCGTCACGACCCAGCCGCTTTCCAGGGCCACAAATCCCAACGGCCCAACGGCCACCAGCGCCCGCAAGGCCGTTTTGTTTTCCAGCGGACGCCCGTGCCGGAGCCTGAGCGCGCCCAGCCACACCAACACCGCCAGCATGACCAAGGCCGAGCCAACCATAAGGTCGAAGGCCCAATGCACGACGCGCACGTTGGGCCATAAATCGCGGGGAAAATCCTCCAAGCCGGTCACTTTGGCCTTCGTATCATGGGCAGCGAGGAAGCTCAACCCGGCGGGAATGCTCAGGGCGCCGCGAGTGGTCATCGTTTGCGGGTCCGGGATGCCGCCGACCAGCAACGGGGCCTGGGTTTCGGTGCGAAAGTGCGCTTCCATGGCCGCCAGCTTGGCCGGTTGCAGGATGGCGTCGGTGCGCGCGCTGGCGTCGCCGCTGAGGAATTGCAGGGGCAGGCTCACGCCAGCCAAGCCCAGGGCCAGGCCCAAGGCGGCGCGATGAAAGGCGCTGGCCGGATCGCGCAACAGGAGAAAAGCATGCACCGCTGCCACCATGAACGAGGTGGCCACCAGCGCCGCCAGCACCATGTGGTGCGCTTCGTGAAAACTGGCGCGATTCAACATCGCCGCCACGGGGTCAATGTCCGTGAATGTTCCGCCGGCGAATTTGAATCCCGCCGGCGCGTTCATCCAGGCATTGGCCGTCACGACAAAGACGGCGGAGGCCATCCCGCTGACGGCCACCATGACCCCGGCCAGCCAATGGGCCAGCGGCGGCACGCGATTCCAGCCATAGAGGAAGACGCCCAGGAAAATCGCTTCGGTGAAGAACGCGAAACCTTCAAAGGAAAAAGGCATGCCGATGATGGCCCCGGCCCCGGCCATGAATTTGGGCCACAACAGCCCCAATTCAAAAGAAAGCACGGTTCCCGAAACGGCGCCCACCGCAAAAAGGATGGCCGTGCCCTTGGCCCACCGATGGCAGAGGTCCAGATAGACGGGATTTTTGGTGCGGAGGAACAAACCCTCCGCCAGCGCCATCAGCAGCGGCATCCCGACCCCCATGGCGGCGAAGATAATATGAAACGCCAATGACATCGCCATCAGGGAGCGTGCGAAGAGAAAGTCATTCACAAGCCCCAGTTTGCAGCCGCCGCGGTAAATGGTCAACCCAGCGCATGGCGCCGGGGCGGGAGACGGCGGATGCCCGTGGCCAAGGAAGAATGTTCCAACCAACCCATAGGTGTTTTGAATTGCCAACCTTATGTTTTGGTATAAGAACACAGCGCGAAAATGACATCCGCCATTTTACCCTGTTGCGCCGCCGTCTGTCTTGCCGCCGTTGCGCCCGCGTCCGCGCAGGACGCCGCGCCGCCGGCCGCCGTCACCAATGCCACGCCGGCGGAGCCGTGGTGGAATTTCCATGCCGCCAATACCGATGTCGGCCAGTTGCATTCTTCCTTTCCGGCGCGGTATTCAGGCCCCAACAGCTTGAACAGCCACTTTGAATCCGCCGAGACCGTTACCCTGGATATGTTTGGCGGCTTGCGCCTGTGGCGCGGGGCGGAATTCCATCTGGACGCGCTGGCCTGGCAGGGATTCGGCTTGAGCCATACGTTTGGCATCGAGGCCTTTCCCAGCGCCCAGGCTTACAAAGTAGGCTCGCCCCACGGGGACTTTACCGTGGCGCGCGTTTTCCTTCGCCAAACCATCAACCTGGGCGGCGAGAAGCAGGAGGTGGCCGACGACCAACTGCATCTGGCCGGCCAGCAGGACGAATCGCGCCTGGTCGTCACGGTGGGGGAGATCAGCCTGCTGGACATATTTGACAACAATACGTACGCGTCCGACCCGGCCAAACAATTCATGAACTGGGCCTTGGTCGGCAACGAAGCCTGGGATTATCCGGCCAACAGCCTGGGCTTCATCACCGGTCTGGCCCTTGAACTCTATCAGCCCCAATGGGCCTGGCGCTACGGCTTCTTCCAAATGCCGCGCGAGGCCAACGGACTGGCGACTGATCCGGCGTATTTGCGGGCCTGGGGCATGGTCACGGAACTGGAGCGGCATTTTCACCTGGGCAGCCATCCCGGAGACGTGCGGCTGCTGGCCTATGTCAACCGGGCTCACATGGGCGATTACGAGGATGCCGTGGACAGCCCCACCCCGTCGGACCTCGCGGCCACGCAGGCTTACCGCTGCAAATACGGCTTTGGCCTCAACGCCGAGCAGGAGGTCTTCAAGGACGTGGGGTTGTTCTCGCGCCTGGGATGGAGCGACGGCCACACCCAGGCCTGGGCCTACAGCGACGTGGACTACTCCGGCTCGATGGGCACGAGCCTCAACGGCGAAATGTGGGACCGCCCCAAAGACACGTTCGGCCTGGCTGGCGTCATCAGCGGCGCGTCGCACATCCATCAAATCTTTTTACAAGACGGCGGCCTGGGCATCCTGGCCGGCGACGGCGCGCTCAGCTACGGCTTGGAAAAGGCGATGGAAACCTACTACAGCTTCCATGTTTGGAAGACCCTGCAAGTGACCGCGGATTATCAATTCATTATTGACCCCGCCTTCAATCGCGCGCGCGGCCCCCTCTCGGTCTTTGGCGGAAGGATTCATTGGGAATTCTGAGATGCGCCGTCATTGACCTTCAAGGACGAAAGCTCCAAAATCCCCTTCATGAATCGTCTCAACCGAATGGCAGTGCTTTGGCTGGCCGGGTGGTGCGTGGCCGTGGCCGCCCCGGCGGCGTTGTGCGCCGGGACCGCCCACGATTATGCCAAATGGGAAAAAGAAATCGCCGCTTACGAGCGGATGGATCGAACCAATCCGCCGCCCAAGGGCGCGGTGTTGTTCACCGGCTCCTCGACCATCCGGAAATGGACGACGCTGGCGGAGGATTTGCCGGGCTGGCGCGTGCTCAATCGCGGGTTCGGCGGATCGGAGATTGCCGATGCCACTTACTTCGCTCCGCGCCTTATTTTTCCCTGCCAGCCCCGGATGGTGGTGCTGCGGGCGGGCGGCAATGATCTGCATAACGGGAAATCGGTCGAGGAGGTGTTCGCGGATTACAAGGAGTTTGCCGGCACGGTTCACGCGGCCCTGCCCGGGGCGCAAATCGTTTACCTGGCGCTAAGTCCGTCCGTCGCGCGGTGGGAGCAGCACGAGAAGGAAAAGGCGCTCAATCAATTGGTGGAACAATACTCCCAACAAGCGCCGTATTTGAAATACATCGAGGATTACGACGTTTCGTTGGGGCCGGATGGGAAGGCGCGGCCGGAATTGTTCGTGGCCGACAAGCTGCATTTCAACGCGGCGGGATACCAATTGCTGGCCGCACGGGTGCGGGCATTTTTGGCACGGAACAGCCCTTGAATGCGCTGCAGAGCCAGCTTCAGGAGGAAATCCGGCGGCGCGGCCCGATGTCCTTCGCCCGCTTCATGGAACTGGCGCTGTACGCCCCGGGCCTGGGTTATTATGAGCGCCGGCGCGAAATCGGGCGCGGCGGCGATTTCTTCACCAGCGTCAGCGTTGGCCCGCTTTTTGGCGAACTGCTGGCTTTTCAATTTGCCCAATGGATGGATGCCGACTGCCCCGCCGGGGTCGTGCGGTACGTTGAGGCGGGGCCGCACGACGGCGCGCTGGCGGCCGATATTCTGGCATGGACCCGCCGGCGGCGGCCCGATTTGTTCGCGCGCCTGGAGTATTGGCTTTTGGACGCGTCCCCGGCGCGGCGGGCCTGGCAGGAGGAAATGTTGCGGGCCGTCCTGCCCAAAGTGAGATGGGCGCCCGGCATTGAATCGCCGGGTCTTTGTCACGTAAACGGAGTCATTTTTGCCAATGAGTTTCTGGACGCGCTGCCGGTCCATCCCCTCCGTTGGAGCGCCGCCCGGCGGCAATGGGAGGAAGGTTGCGTGGCGCTTGAGGGAGACGCTTTTGCGTGGGAGTGGCGCCGCCCGGCGGCGGCGTTGACGGAACACCGGCCGCCAGTGCCCGTCGAACTGGCCGGGGTGCTGCCGGATGGATTCATGGTGGAGATTTGTCCGGCGGCGGCCGCGTGGTGGCGGATGGCCGCCTCCAGACTGAGCCGGGGGAAATTGGTGACGATGGATTACGGCTTGGCGGATGGGGCCTGGTTTGCGCCGGAACGCGCCCAAGGGACGCTGCGGGCCTTCAGCCGGCACCACGCCGGCGCCGACGTTTTGAGCCGGCCGGGCGAACAGGACCTGACCGCGCACGTCAATTTTTCCGCGCTGATGGAAGCCGGCTGCGCGGCCGGTTTGCGAACCGAGGGCCTGGCGCGGCAAGGGAAGTTCTTGACGGAAATTCTGGGCCGGACGCGCTTGGCGGAGGATGTTCTTGATCCGTGGGACGAACGGAAAACCCGGCAGTTCCAGACCCTGGCGCATCCGGAGCATCTTGGGCACAAGTTCCAGGTCCTGGCGCAGTCTCGCTAATAGTTGTCCAACAGGCTGGGCGTGGAGGCGCTGCCCAGAAGCTGTCCGGGCCGGTCGCTGTCCGAGTTCAACTTGTAACGCGGAAAGGCTTTGAGGGACAAGGTAAGACCGACGGTAACATCCGTGGGCTGGCCCGCGCTTTGATTGACGCGCAGGGTCAGCGCGGCCGTCCAGCTTCGCAGGTCGCGGTAAAGGGAGTAAAGCTGCTCCTGCATGGTCCCGTTCTGGGCTTCAAACCGTTCGGAGATGCGCGCGCCCCAGTTTTCATTGATCCGATAGTAAAGACTAAAATCAACGAGGTTATGGCCCCCGATGGATTGTCCGGGATAAGTCTGAAATTCAGGGTCGTTGTTCATCAGGTAGTAATAGCCCGCCGACAGGCTCATGGCCGTGGTTGGCTGGATGAAAACGCGCTGGATGGCTTCGCGCCAGCGGGTGTTGACCGTGTCGTAACGCGTGGAGGAAGTGAAGGTGACCCAGGAGCGCGGACGGAAATCCAGGTCGTTGTACACGTCGCCCAACACGTGATTGGTGCCGGGGTCCAGGTTGCAATCGGCATAGATCGCCCAATTGACAAAGTCCTCAATCCCGTCCCGCCGCTTGGTTTGCCATTTGTTGCGCAGCATCAGGCGCAGCACGTTCTGCGCCTGGATCGAGTCAATGTCATTGTAATCCGGAAAATCAATGGGCAGCAGCCGCAAAGAGGGTTGTTGATAATCAAACTGCGGCAGGTTCGACTTGGCGGTGGGAATGTAGGCGTAATCCACTTCCGGCTGGATGATGTGCCGCATTCCATCCAGGTCCCAAAAGTCGCTCTCCACGTCGCGGTAAACCCGCGAGGCTTTGAAGGAAATATCCATCCCGGTATCGAAGATGCCCCGCCCTTGTTGGTTGGTGTGGATTTGAGTGCCCTCCACGTCGGTGTAATACGTGCCCCGTCCGCCGACGCGGGGCGTGACGTTGAGCCAGCCGAAAAAATTCTCCGGCATGGTGAATTGATGGAAGGTGTCGGCCCGCCCCGCCTCGTAATGGGGATAGCCGCCACGTCTCATTTCCGTGACGTCGTAGCCCAGGTCATTGGGGAGCAAACTGTAATTGGTCAGGTACATGGGCACATTGGTTTCCGAGAAGGCCCGCTCATAATAGCCGGCCGAGGTTTCACTCTCGTAATAAATGGGCGTGTGGCCCACTTCCTGCCGCAGGCCGGTCAATTTCACGTCCGGCAGGCGCTCAACCGTTTCAAAGAAATTGACCAGGCGGGGCTGAAACATCCCGTCCAGCACCCAGTTGCGCCCCAGCCCGGTCACTTCGCCGAAGGAGGCCGGCTCCACGTTTTTGTTGTACTCGCCCTCAAAGAAATCCCGAATGATCAGAGGGTCGCTTTGATAATTGGCGAAAACCTTGGCGCTCAAATTGGAAGAGGGATAATCCTCCCAGTAGAACTGGCCCCGCTGCCGGTTTTCGCCCAGGTGCGGCGCGGCGATGTTGTCGGCCTTGGTGTCCTTGTCGTTCGCGTAATAATAGCGGAAGGCCGCCTCGCCCCATGGTCCCCCGTGCAGCGCGAGGTCCGGCCCGCCTGCCAGGCCGCGCCGCTCCCGTTCATCCAGGTGCAGGGTTCCATCCACGAAGCCGAGGCCCAGGCCGTTGCTGCCGTACCAGTTGTAGGCGCTCAACAAATACGGCCCAAACATGCCCCGGTAGCCGGGCGCAAACTCAAAATTGTTCGGACTCGGCTTGAGGCTCTTTTTGTAGTAGGGCCAGTAAAAAATCGGCGTCCTGCCCAGATACAGGGTCGCCTGGTGGGCTTCCAGATAATCCCCCGGGGCGATGGTGATGGTCTTGGCGTGCAAGGTGACAATGGGCTTTTGATAATCATCGGTCGAAATGACCGCGTTGGTGGCCGTCTGGACTTTGTTGCTGGTCCCCCCCATTTGGCGGCCTGAGACGGAATAAGGCGATTGCACGGTTTTGAACCAGCCCGCCCGCACGGCGCCGGTTTTGAAATTGTAAATGAAATTGGTGCCGCGCCAGATGTGGCCGTGGTCCAGGATGGTCACGTCCCCCTCCGCCACGATCTCGCCCGTCGCCTCCACTTCCACGGCCTTGTCAAAGGTCACCACGGCGGAGGGATTGGTGGCCACGCCGCCATGATAGAAGAAATTGGTGCCGCCCCGGCTTTCAAACCAGCTTTGGTTGTTAAGTCCGCGGACGCTCTCTTGCAATCCCCCTTGCTGCGCCTGGGAGGCGCTTGCCCCTGCCAGCAACAACAGGATCAATTTCAGGAGCCAAGGTTGTTTCATCAAAGGCGTCAAGCTAATCAGAACCCGGCGATAATGCCAAGGGGATTTCTTTCCCCTCCTCAGTTTCTCAGTTTCCTAATCTCAATCTTAATCCTCATCTTAATCTCCTTTCATCATATTGGATTAAGATTAAGATTAGGATTAGGATTAAGAGCAAGAAAAGAGAGGGGCCTACTTGGACCGCAAACTGATTTCCGTGAAGCCTAGCTGGTAGAGCAGGACCGTCAATTGCGCGCGTCCCTTCTCGGCGGCCTCGTTCAAGATGCCGTTTTGCGAGGCCGCCAGGCGCAGTTCGTCCACCGCCTGCTGGCGCGCGCTTTGTTCCAGGTCCTTGTCGAACACCCGGAAGGCGCCGGTGGAATGATCCAGGATTTGGGTTTGGTGATCCTCCAGGTAGGCGTCGGTGATGCGCGCGCGCGGCAGGGTCAGGCTGATTTTTTTGCCGGCGATCTGGAGGTCGCCGGGAGTCATCCGGCTGAAGTCCATGCCGGCTTTGACCACGCCATGCGCCAGCAGCAGGACACGGCTGTCGCCATACCATTTGGCGTCGTCGAATTCCACCACCTTTTCCAAAGAATACCTGACGGTCACAAACTGGGAGAGGGTTTGGACCTTGAGCAGCAGGGCCGGGCCGCTGTAACCGCCGGGGACGCGGGCCACGTTCCAGCGATAGGCCAGCAGGCCGGCAAGGAGGCCCAACGCGAAAATCGTCAACACCGCCGCTACCGTGCCTGCCGCTCTTTTCAACATGCTTCAAATCTAGGCTCCGGTGGGTTCAAGGTTCAAGGTGCAAAAGAATGGGGGGCATAATTATTTTTCGGAAGCATAAAGACAACGCAATGGGGCAAAATTTGCCTGGTGTGCGCCGCCTGCCGCCGATTTTATTTCGGCCAGCCTCCCGGCGGCTTCGGCTTCCGCATCGCCGTCTTCACCGCGTCCTTCCAGTCGCCTTCGATCGTCAACCGCTCAGGCTCAGGGCCACGCCTTTGGCTGCCGGACGCCTCCATCGCCACCGGTTTGGTAGGTTTGTTTTCGGCTTTTTTCTGCTTCATATTAGTGATTGACCGCACTATGGATCCCACATTCCGCACTTCGGGAGTGTAATTTTTCATGGCCCATTGGGCGAGCGGAATCATTGGTGTTTTAGGGGCCGTTCATTCCAAGGTGCCTTTTTGAGGGATTGTTTGACCAGTTGGCCCACTCGCTTCTGCAGGGCGCGGTAGTGGCGGATGCGTTTCTGGCATTCCGTGGCTTCCTGTTGACTGATCGTTTTGGTGGTTCGTTTCCCGGCAATGATGCCGGTCCAACGGTAATAGATGCCGTGGAGCTTCGGGGGGTCTTCTTTGCACGCGCAGTTGGGTTTGCCGCACGTGCTCTGGGCCGTGGAGACACTGCCGGGCAAAAGCGGCAGGCTCACTTGAAGGGCGATTTTTTTCGCTTGCATATTGATGTAATAATACATTAGGATAACCGCCATGCAAGTAAATTCTTTGCTGTTGCGCGCCCAGGCCGTCGGGGCCCTGCCCATCATCCAACACTTTCTGGACACCCTCCAACTACGACAGATTCTGGCCCACAGCCGCCCTCTTCGGGCGTATGTCCCGGTGCTGGAACTGCTGGTCAAGAATCTGCTGGTGGAACCCAGCGCCCTCTATCGCGTCCGCCAGTGGAGCCAACCCTACGACCCTCGCTGGATCGGCCCGGGCACCATCGGCGACGACGCCATGGGCCGGGCCTTGGACCGGCTCTTCGAGGCGGATCGGGCCAGTTTGTTGACGCGTTTGGCCTTGAGCGCCCTGGAGCATTTCGACCTGGACACCGCGCGCATCCATAACGACTCCACTTCGATTAAGTTCTCCGGGGCTTACGCCCACCAGCACCCCAGCGCCCTCCAACTGCGCCGGGGCTTCAGCAAAGACCACCGCCCGGACCTCAAGCAGTTGGTCTATAGCTTGTGTGTGACCTCCGACGGAGCCATCCCCATTCATTACAAGGGCTACGACGGCAACCAAACCGACGATGCCACCCACTGGGAAACCTGGCAGGCCTTGTGCCGTCTGTTAGGCAAGAACGACTTCATCTATGTGGCCGACAGCAAACTGTGCGTGCGCGAAACCCTCCTGCGGATTGATGGATAGCAAGGACGCTTCGTCACCATTCTGCCGCGCACCCGCAGTGAGGTCGGCGCTTTCGCCGACGACGGCCTGGCCCACCGTATCCGCTGGGCTCCTCTCTGGCGTCGGCGCTGCCCCCGCCACCAAGGCCGCTGGGAGGTCTTCGAGTTAGCCCAAGGCTTCTTTCAAATGCAGGAAGGCTTTGCCCTCCATTGGTATCGCTCTTCAGAAAAACGCCGCCGCGACCACCAGGACCGGGAGGAGCAAATCGCCGCCGCGCTGGAACGGTTGGAGCGATTGAATAACCCCAAGCGACGCGGACGCAAAGACGCACCCTCGCTCCAAAAGGCGGCCGACCAAGTGTTGGCCAAACACCACGCCCAAAACTGGATCGAGGTGCAAATCCAACTCCAAGAAACCGTGCGGTTCCGGCAGAACCACCGCGGGCATCCGACCCCGCGCACCCTCTTCCGCCGGGCTGTCAAACTTACGCCCAAAGTCCAGGCCCAACGCAACCTGGCCGGCATCGTCCGCGCCCAAGCGATGGATGGCATCTTTCCCTTGACGACCAACACCCAACTGACTCCGCTTCAAGTGCTCCAGGCTTATAAATACCAACCGCACTTGGAAAAGCGCCACAGCCTTCTCAAATCCCTGTTGGAGGTCTCGCCTCTGTTCCTCAAAAAGAACACGCGGATCGAAGCCTTCATCTTCGTCTATTTTCTCGCCCAATTGGTGGCCAGCCTGATCGAACGAACCGTGCGCCACAACATGGCCCGCCAAGGGCGCAAGGACCTTCCCATCCTGCCCGAAGGCCGCCCCTCCCAACATCCCTCGGCCAGTCAAATCCTGGAAACCTTTGCCCACCGCTCCCAGCACCAGCTTTATGAAGGCTCCGTCCTGATCAAGACCTTCATCGACCCTCTGCGTCCCATCGAAAGGCTTGTGCTGGAGGTGCTGGAGTTACCCCAGGATCTTTACCTCCGGCCCTCAGACTCCACTTTACCACGAGCAAAATGAACCACTAAAACATCCATGACACATCGATGATTCCGCTCGCCCAATGGGCCATGAAAAATTACACTCCCGAAGTGCGGAATGTGGGGTAAAGCGTTTCATTCGGTGAAAGAGGTTCATTACCACGACAATTCAAAATGTGGGCCTGGCAGCGAAATTCCGCCACACAACAGGGTTGATGGCGACGGCGGAAAACCGCTTTGCAAGGATTGGTGGGGCGGATTTCAACCGTATCACTTGCAACGCCGCGCGAACCGCCAGATAAAAGGCCAATTGATCCGTCAGATTCTCCTTGGCCGCCCCTTTCAGGCCGTCAATTTCCTTCAGGAACGATTGGACCTCGCGCCGCGTGTTGTCCTCCTTCACGGCCTCATTGAAGCCGCCCTTGCGCCATCGCGAAAGGTTCTGTTTTCGGATGGGCTTGCCCTGGAATTCCGCCGCCAGGACGGCCCGGACCTCCGGCAGCCCGTTGAGCCATTGGACCAACTTGTTGCCCGGCTGGCCATCCCGCAGGCGCCGGGTCAGCTCCAGGCGGATGTCCAGCGGCAGCCGGGCGATTTTGCCGGTTCGGCTGTGGCTGAAGGCCGGCCCGGAACCGGAGGTTGGCGTGGCCTCGCTCGGGGCGGCTCCGGACGGATTGGCAGCAGAAGTATGGACATCCGGTTCTGGTGGTGGAGAGCTTTGTGGATCCCGAACGCTTTCAGGGCACCGTTTACAGTGCCAACGGTTGGCAGGAGTTGGGATTGACCGACGGCTGGGGCCGGCATGCGCGAGACTACTACGTCAAGCATGGCAAACCCAAGCGGCTGTTCGTGCGGGAACTGTGCAAAAACGCCTGCCGCAGCCTTCAGGCCCAACACCTCAAGCCGGCTTTGGCCGGGGTCCAAGCCAAGGTGCCACCCCGCCCCACCCAGCAGGTCGCCCCGTTGCGCTCGCTCTGCCAACATTTCAAGGACGTGCCCGAGTATCGAACGCGCATAGGCTCCTATCCGCTCTGGTCGCTCTTAACCATCGTCGCCTGCGCCATGTTATGCGGCGCTCAACGCGGACCCAAGGCTCTGGCGGGTTTCGCCAAAAAACTCTCCCAAGCCC
>Ga0224555_1001461_pt1 | contig 32574 bp, 25 predicted proteins | sample 714S23034metaG_FD_180687 | JGI IMG/M metagenome (GOLD analysis project Ga0224555, IMG submission 180687) | Peat soil microbial communities from Stordalen Mire, Sweden - 717 S2 30-34 | ecosystem: Environmental > Terrestrial > Soil > Wetlands > Peat | place: Sweden: Norrbotten County, Stordalen...
CGACCACGGTGACCACAATCACGGGAATGGCGGCGGTGACCGGCGTCTTCTTCAGCGCGTAGAGCGTGTCCCAGCCGCCTTTGCCGGGCATCAGCATGTTCAACGTGATGGCGTCCGGCACATGCTCGGCGGCCTTGGCCAGGGCGTCGGCCGACGAACCCGCCGCGATCAGTTCATAGCCCTCGGGTTCCAGCCAACTCGCCAGGAGTTCGCGAGCCGGGGCCTCGTCGTCCACAATCAGAACCAGGGGACGTTCGCGCGGCGGCCATGTTTCGCTGGCGCCGGCATCCTCGGGCGCGGATTCTTCCGCCGCGGCGCGGCCCGCGGGCATGGTGAAGCTCAACCGCGCGCCCTTTCCCGGCTCGCTTTCGACCCAGATGCGCCCGCCGTGTTCCTCCACCAGGCGCTTGGTGATGGCCAGTCCGAGTCCGGTTCCTTCCTTGATGCCTTTGGTGGTGGCTCCCGCCTGGTGGAATGCATCGAAAATGGCTTCCTGTTCCTCGATGGAAATGCCCAGCCCCGTGTCGCTCACGGATACGGTGAGTCGGCCGCGGCGTTCCGCAGCCTCGACCCAGATTCTGCCGCCCTCGGGAGTGAACTTGACCGCATTACCGAGCAGATTCACCAGGATTTGTTTGAACCGGATGCGGTCCGCGAAGACCGTCACATCCGGCCCGATGCTGCTGTGCACCGCGATATCTTTGGCCGCCGCCGCCGGGCGGATGCTGACCAGGACTTCGGCTAGCGCGGTGGCCACGGGCACGTTCTCCCGATTCAGCTCCAGGCGGCCGGCTTCCACTTTGGAGAGGTCCAGGATGTCGTTAATCAGCGCCAGCAGATGGCGCGCACCCTGCTGGATGTGGCTGACGAATCTCTGCTGCTTGGATGACAGCGGGCCCGCGGTTTGTTCGGCGAGCAGGTCCGAGAAGCCGATGATGGCGTTGAGCGGCGTGCGCAGTTCGTGGCTCATGCTGGCCAGGAATTCGCTCTTCAGGCGATTGGCGCGTTCCACTTCGCGGTTGCGCAGTTCCAGTTCTTTGTTGGTGGCCCCTAGTTTCGTATTCAACGCGGCCACGGCTTCTTCGGCCTGTTTGCGCAGTGTGATATCTCGATTGGTCTCCAAGACGGCCGCGGGGGTTCCATCGGTTCCGCGAACCAGAATGTGCCGGCTTTCGACGGTGATCCTTGCGCCATCGCGGCGCGTGTGACGCAGTTCGCCATCCCAGCGGCCGCCGTGGTCGAGCGCCGCCTCTACTTCGTCCAGCGAGACGGGAAACCCGGTTTGGAACAACGTATGGGTAACCTGGCCTAATGCGTCCGCGGCGGGCCACCCGTAAGTCTCCTGGGCCCCGGCATTCCATTGCAGAATGCGACCGCCAGGCTCGCGCACGATAATGGCATCGTGGGACGCCTCGATCAATTGGGCTTGCCGGCGCAAGTCCTCCTCGATGCGCTTGCGGTCCGTCATATCGCGGACCACGCACATGACCTGCGGGCCATCCTTGGTATCCAGGGGGCTCAGATTGATGTCTACCGGGAACTCGCTGCCATCGGAGCGCCGGGCCCACAAATCCAAGCCGGATCCCATGGGCCGCATGGCGGGCTTGGCCTGGTAATGCTCGCGGTACTCCGGATGCCGCTCGCGGAAACGGCCGGGCACCAACTCATCGACGGATTTGCCCAGCAAGTCGTCCAGCCGGCAACGGAACATTTCGCCCGCCAGCGAATTCGCCAGGACGATGTGGCCCTGGCGGTCCACCTGGAGGATGGCGTCCGGAGAGGCCTCGAAGATCTGGCTGAATCGAAGATCCGCCCGCACCACGTCCCGGGCGCCGGGATCGTGCCGTGCGGCCTTCAACTCCAGCGCCTGCCTGGCGGAGATCGGCAGCCGGAAAAGTTCGCTGGTATGCAGGCAGTCCGCGGCGCCTTCCAGAACGCAGTTCATCAGGAGGCGGGGGTCGGAGTCGCCGGCTAAAACGATGAGGGGGACCGGCCTGGAAGAGCTTCGCAAGGCTTCCAGCGCGGCGCGCCAACTCCAGCCGGCGGCCGTGTGCTCGGTGACCACCAAGTCGTACGCGGCCGCCTCAAGGAGGGCGGACATCTCCTCCGGACTGCCGGCGGTGGAATGGCCCGCGTCGAAGCCCACCCGCGCCAGTTCGCGCATGCAATGTTCCGCGATTTCGGGATGAGTCTTAAGAAATAGAACGCGCAAAGCGCCCCCTCATTTGTTTAATGATATACAACTCCGGGGACCACTCGCTAACGCTCGTGGCTCGGCAGGCTCGGTACGGGCGTTTCGGGTTGAGCGGCGAACGACTGGTTGCGGCGCCAGGCCAGGAAGATGAATCCCCCCAGGATGCAGAAAGGCGGCAATCCCAGCAGCACGATGCCCATGTTGAGCAGGTGGGCCCGGGCCGCGTTCTGGGCGGCTGCCGTGCGGTAGCACATGACGCACTGCGCCCAGCTATTGGCGGCGGTTAGAAAAAGCGCCAAGCCCACGCGCTTCATTGCGGCCTCATCGTCATCAGGCGGCTGGAGTCGGGCATGAACATGATCAGCATCAGGACGATGCAGAGAATCAACATGGGGAACAGTGTCAGAAACAGGCTCAATTTCTCAAACTTCAGGTGCATGAAATAAGCGATAATCAGCGCCGCCTTGATCACCGACAGGCCCACCAGGGCAGTCAGGAAGATGAGCACCGGAATCTGCTCGTAGGCCAGGAAAACTTCGATGCCGGTCATGAATAGCAGCGCAAACCAGACGGTGATGAACGCCTTGGTGGTGGCGCCGTCAGTATGATCGATCGCTTCGGAGTGAGTGCTCATTGAGTGGTTCCCTTCGTCAAATCTTTGCCGACATCAGGTAGACCAGCGGGAAGATGAACATCCACACCAGGTCCACAAAGTGCCAATAGAGGCCGCTGACTTCCACATCCTCGGCCTTGAATTTGCCGCGGGCGACGGCGACGGCGATGATGCCCAGGTAAATCAGGCCGATGACCACGTGCGTCATGTGCAATCCCGTGAGCGCGAAAAACGTCCCGCCGAACAGCGGCACTCCCCAGGGATTGTCGAAGGGCGTCACATGTTCGTTGCGGATCAGGTTCAACCATTCGGTGAGGTGCAGCGCCACGAAAGATCCGCCGCCCACCATGGTGGCCAGAATCCAGCCGACGGCGGCCTTGCGGCGGCCGTGGTTCATGGCGTGTACTCCCATCACCATGGTCAAGCTGCTGGAGAGCAGGCAAAAGGTCATGACCGTGGAGAAAATGATACTGGGCGAAAAGTGAAACGGCGTGGGCCAGTTGGGTGTGGACAGCCGCACGTAGGTGTAGGCCATCAGCAGCGCGGAGAAGGTCAGCGCGTCGGAGATGATGAACAGCCACATCCCGAACTTCTTCGAATTCACGGCGTATGGCGAACGCCCGCCTGCCCAGACCGAGGTCATGGTTGCCATCGACAGATTTACCCCCAAACGAGAAATAGAGCCATCAAGAAAAGCCAAAGGCCATCTACGAAATGCCAGAAGAGCGCGCTGACATCCACTGCTGTGCGCTTTCCAGGCCCCAGCCGCAAGCGGAGCGCTTGCACGTCCACATAGGCGAGGGCCGACAGACCGCCCACGATGTGCAGGCCGTGGGCCGCCGTGAGCAGGTAGAAGAACGAACTGCTGGGATTGGTGGCCACGAAGATGCCTTCCCGGTTCAACTGCAGCCATGCCATCGCCTGGCCCACCAGGAAGAGGGCTCCGAGCACCGTGCCCGCGGTCCAATAGCGGTTGAATCCGGTGCGCCGTCCGGTTCTGAGCGATCGCCGCGCCAGTTCCAGCAGGAGACTGCTGCCGAGCAGGACGGCGGTGTTCACCCAGACGATCGGCCGCAGCGGCAAGGCGACCCAATCGTTGGATATGCCTCGGCGGACGACGAAAGCGCTGGTGAAGGCGGCGAAGGCCATGGTGGTGGCGGCCAGCAGCACCATCAGGCCGGTCATGGATGCGCGACGCGATGCGCCGCGGCCGTCCTGTCCGCCGCCGCCGCCGTAGCCGCCTCCGCGCGGAGGGGCCGGCGGTCTGATGATGTCCGATGTGATTGAGCCTGGCATCTTAAAATCCGTGGCTGGTGGCTAGTGACTGGTCGCTGGTGGATTAGCCGCGTCCGGCGGGTCCGTTTGCATGATGAAGTCGCGCGGCGCGCCGGGCACGCTGTATTCATAGGGGCCGTGATTCACCACCGGGTGCTGGCCGCCGAAATTGTCAAAGGGCGGCGGCGAGGGGATGGTCCACTCCAAGGTGGTCGCGTTCCACGGGTTCATGGGCGCTTTCTTGCCGTATTTCATGCTCCAGAACAGGTTGATGAAGAAGAGAATCTGGATCGCGGCGGTGCCGTAGGCCGCCTGGGTCATGAAGTTGTGTACCGGGAGCAGTTTACCCAGGAAGTCGAAATTGGTGAAGTCCGAATAGCGCCTGGGGTTGCCGGCGATGCCCAGATAATGCATGGGGGTGAAGATCGCGTAGACGCCCACGAAGGTGACATAGAAGTGGATCTTGCCGAGGGTCTCGTTCATCATGCGCCCGAACATTTTCGGGAACCAGTAAAAGGTGCCGGCAAACATACCGAAGATGGCGGCCACGCCCATGATCATGTGGAAATGGCCCACCACGAAGTAGGTGTCGTGGAAATATAGATCCAGGGCGGGCTGGCCCAGGAAGATGCCGCTCAGCCCGCCGGTGACGAACAGGGATACGAAACCGAGCGCGAACATCATGGCCGTAGTGAAGTGGATCTTCCCGCCCCACAATGTGCCGATCCAGTTGAACGTCTTGATGGCCGAAGGCACGCCGATGGCCATGGTCAGCACGGAGAACGCCATGGCCGAATAGGGGCTCATGCCGCTCATGAACATGTGATGGCCCCACACCATGAAGCCCAGAAACCCGATACTCAGGATGGCGTACACCATGGCGCGGTATCCGTAGACGGCCTTGCGCGAGAAAGTGGCGAGCAACTGCGAAGTGACACCCATGCCGGGCAGAATCGCGATGTAGACTTCGGGATGGCCGAAGAACCAGAAAAGATGCTGCCAGAGCAGCGGCGAGCCGCCTTTATGGTTTAGAATCTGGTCGCTGACCATCAGCCCGGCCGGGATGAAAAAGCTGGTTCCGGCGGAGCGATCGAGGATCAGCAGAACTCCGGCGGCCAACAGCACCGCAAATCCCAGCAGGGCCAGGATAGCCGTTACAAACCAGGTCCAGCAGGTGAGGGGCAGGCGCATCAGCGACATACCCTGGCAGCGCAGGTCGATGAGGGTGGCGATGAAGTTGATCGCGCCCATCAGGGAAGCGCCGCAGAAGATGGCGATGCTGACAATCCAGAGCGTTTGCCCCAAGCCTTCGCCGGGGCCGGTCTGCGGCACGGCGCTGAGCGGAGGATATGCCGTCCAGCCGGCCAGCGGCGCGCCTCCCTGCACGAAGAAGGCGGACACCATGACCACCAGGGCCACCAGCGTGGTCCAGAAGGACAGCATGTTCAGCACCGGGAACGCCATGTCTTCGGCGCCGATCTGGATGGGCAGGAAGTAGTTGCCAAAGCCGCTTTGGGGCGCCGTGGTCAGCACGAAGAAGACCATGATGGTGCCGTGCATGGTCATCAGCGAGAGGTACAATTCCGGGGTCATGATCCCGCCTTGCGCGGCGGTGGGCCACAGGTGTGCGAACCAGGCGACCTTGGCGTCCGGGTGGACCATGTGGAATCGCATGAGCAGTGAAAGACTCATGCCGATCAGCACCGAAAACAAGGCCAGGAAGTAGTATTGGATGCCGATGACCTTGTGGTCCAGGCTGAAGACATACTTCCGGATGAAGCCTTGCGGCGCGTGATGCGCGTGGACTACGGGTGCGGACATATTGTTTTCACCGTGAATGGAATCGTCAAAACGGGGTCCTGGAGAGTCATTACTTGTTGGCGGCCTGCTCCTGCTTCCACTTTTCGAAATCGGCTTCCGCCATCACCTGCATGGTGCTGCGCATCTGGAAATGGCCGAGACCGCACAACTCCGAGCAGGGGATCTCGTAGGTGCCGGGGGTGTCGGCCTGGAAGTAGAGCGGGATCTCCATGCCGGGCACGATATCCTGCTTGAGGCGCAGCTCGCGGACGAAGAAGTTGTGAATCACATCGCGGGAGTGCATGATCAGCTTGATAGGCTTGCCGGCGGGCACCTTCAAGGAAGCGCTCACGATATCGTCTTTGCCGGCCGGATCTTTGTCGACGAGGCCGAAGGGATTCCCGGCCGCATCGTTCACCTGCGTCAGATCGGTGGCGCCAAACTTGCCGTCCGGGCCGGGGTAGCGGAACGAGAAGGCGAACTGTTTAGCCATCAACTCGATGGGGATGGCGTTGGGGTCCGGTTCGGAGAGGTGCACTGCGACCCAGATTTTGGTTCCCGTCAAGACGAGGCCGACGAACAGGATGGCGGTGGCGCTGGTCCAGATAGTTTCCCACTTGTTGTTGCCGTGCGAATGGCTGGCGCGGCGGCCGTCGTCGCGGTAGCGGAAGATCGCCCAGCCCAGGGCGAACTGGGCGAAGAAGAAGATAATGCCGGTGACCACCAGCGTGCGCATGAACTGCTCGTCGTAGGCCAGGCCATGCTGGGAAATGGGTGGCGGAAACCACCAGATCTTGGATGCGAAGAAGTAAATGATGACGACAGTCAACACCCAGACGATTGGCGCAAGCAGCATTCTATGGATCCCTCTGTTCTGGGGAGTGCAGCCCCAGGGTTTCGATGACGATAGCACAATCGTTGGGACTTAGCAAGTGGAGGGCGGGCAATTCTGCCCGCAGCCGGCTTTCAGCCGGCTCTGGCCGCCTAAAAAGGCGGCTGCGGCCACGATTGGCCGCCCTCCAAGGCGATGCGACGCAAAATGTTGCATCGCGTTGCATGGGCCGATTGCCGATCTTCGGAAAGGGCGCGGCGGCGGAAACTAAGCGGTTCGATTGCCGTTTGGCTTTTGTTTTCAGTGGTATGGCAACGCGCAAAAGGGAGTCACTGAGAACCGGCGGAGCGGGTCTGGAGACCCGCTGCAAGGCGTAGACGCCCGCCCCACCTATTGCGGCGGTTCGAGACTGCCACTGGAACCTGGCGCCGCAATCCGGATTTCCACTTGGCCGTCGCGTGTGGTGAACATCGCCAATCCGAGGTGTTCGTCGAACTGTTTCAGCGCTGCGCGCACCTTGTCCATGGAATCTTCGGCCAGCGTGTCGCCCACGTGCACCGGCAACTTTGCAAGCAGTTCGTCGCGCGACGCAATGGTGAGACCCTGCATGTCGATAAGCTTCAGCCGGCGTCCGGCAAACATCGCGGCGCCTTGGAAACTGCCGAGTCCATCCCGCAGTTCGGCCAACTGTTTTTCCACGGCCGCCAACTGGCTGTTACCGGCATCCGTCAGCGCGGAGTCGGCTCTTAACAACTGGCGAGCCTGCAGCTCTGCAAGCGTTGACTTCGGCCAACTGTTTTTCCACGGCCGCCAACTGGCTGTTACCGGCATCCGTCAGCGCGGAGTCGGCTCTTAACAACTGGCGAGCCTGCAGCTCTGCAAGCGTTGACGCAAGGTCCGCGGATGCCATTTTAGCCTCGGCCGGCGCCTTGTCCATCTGCTCGGCCAGTCTCTTCGCGTCGTCCTGCAGCTTGGATGCGTCGGCTGATTGCTCGCCTTGGAGAGTGTGCGCCTGCTTGGCCATGTTCTCAGCCAGCTCTTTCTGCACCAGCGCCTGAACCAGGTCTCGCTCCCGTTTCGCCTCCGCGACCGCCCGAGCTTGCTCCGTGCGACTGGCGCCGCTTTCGGCCGGCAACTGGAACGCGATGCCGACCTGGCGCGTGCTCCCGGCCGCGTCGTGCGTAAAGTGCCACTGCAAGACCGACTGAAGCGCCGCCTTGCGCAACTCCTGCGGCCCACTCAACACGCGCGCGTCGCTCACCAGTCCCTCCGCATCCAGCGTGGCTTCTACGACGACGGTGCCTTGAACGCCTTTCTCGATGGCCGCCTCCGGGTATTCCACTTCGTCCCGGTGGATGACGCGAGCGCCCTCCAGATCGACCCGCACGCCCGGTTCGTCAGGCATACTGCTTTCCGCCGCGGGCGCCGCTTGCTGCTGGCCGCGCGCCCAGTCGACATTTAGCGCGAAACAGATCAGGCCCAGGGAAAGAGCCAGAATGCCCGGCAGCTTGGAAGGCCCCCGCTGCCAGCCCGTATCGCCGGCGAGCCGCCGAATGCGATACAACAGCGGTCCGCCCGCGCTGCCCAGGGCCAGGCGCGGCGTGGTCACCCGCAGCCTCTCCAGTCGGGTGAGAGCACGCGCATAGCACAGAGCGTCGCCGCAGGAATCCACGGCCAGATCGTCACAGCACAACTCGCGCTCGTGGCGGATGCGCGCCGACGCCCACCAAACCGCCGGATGATAGAACAGCAGCGTTTCGGCCACGGTCTGCAGCATGTTGACCAGGTAGTCGTAGCGCAGGATATGCGCCAACTCGTGCGCCAGCACGGCTTCCAGTTGTTGCGGAGTCAGTCCCAGGACGGTGGCGGCGGGCAGCAGCACGACGGGCTTGATCCAGCCCACCACACTGGGACAATCGGCGACCGCGGAAACGAGCACGCGCACGGGGCGCGCCAGTTGCATGCGCTCCTGGAGACCGGCGACGACGGCCAGCACCGCGGCTTCAGCCGGCTTCGCCTGGCGGCGGAGAGCGGATATCTGGCGGGACGCCCACACCAGGCGCAACGAGAACAGCAGCACTCCGCACGACCAAAGGGGCAGCGCCCAATGCGCAAGCCAGCCCGCCCAGGCGAGGGACGAAGCGGCGGGACCCGGCATCGCGGCGGGCAGGTCCAGGGGACCCCGCGCAGACATTGTGCCGGCGGGGGTGTGCCCCAGTGAGGCTTGATCTGTGTAGATCACGCATGCGGTGACCACGGGCAAGGCCGCCATCACGGCGAGCGCCGCACAGCTTACGGCGTAGCGGGCGCGCGCCGAGCGGTTCTTCAAGACGAAGAGAGCGGTCCACAGCAGAAAGGCCGCCAGCAGCCCCTGCCACACAAAATCGAGCAGCGCCGCGCTGAGCGCTTGAGCTATCGCCGTCATTGTTTGCCTCCTTCGATGCGATCCAAAAGCCGTTCCATGGCCTCCAACTCTTCCGGGGACGATTTCTTGGCCGCCAACGCCTGCAACACCAGCGCCTTCACCGATCCGCCAAAGGCCCGATTCATCAGGTCGCCGAGCAATTGCCGCTGCGTCTGCTGCTGCGAGTAGCGCACGCGGTATATCTGCGGACGGCAAGTCTCGTCGCGCTCCACCAGTCCTTTTTCGGTCATGATCTGCATCAGCTTGAGGACGGTGGTGTAGCCGGTCGGCCGCGATTGGTTGAGCACCCGCTGAATGGCGCGCACGGTTTGGGCTTGGCCTTCCCATAGGACGCGCAGGATGGCCAACTCCGCCTCGGTCGGTCTGCGCCGTTTGGATTCCATGACCGCATTATGACGAAAGTCTTCGTCATTGTCAATAGTTTTTCCCTGGAGCCCTGGAGGGCGGCCAATCTTGGCCGCAGCCGGCTTTTAGCCGGCTCTGGCCGCCACGGTGCCATCCGCGCCCCGCAAGATTTCCGCGTTCGCGGAATGGCGTTCGTGCTTGGGCTTTGGTCGTGATCGGGTCGAGTCGCTCTACTTGCGGTTGGCGGGCGTTGCGGCGCATCGGATTCTGACAGTCACGGGACTTGCGCGCCTAAAGCGGCGATCATGACTGGTGATCATGGCTGGTTGCGGGGCCGGCGGGAATGTACGATGATAGATTCTCGGTCGACTTCCGCAGACGATGGACGTCTGTGTCGCGACCACGCTCTTCACAGTTCTGTAAGCCGCTATGGTCCTGAACGCGCAACGAATCGCAACGAGGGAGAAGCTTATTCTGGCTGGCCTGTACCTCTCGAAATACGATTCTCTCGGTTTGAGGAAGCTGGGCTTCAAGGGCTTCAAGGAAGCCTTCAACGTTGTCGGGTACGCCTTGGGCTCGCAGCCTGCGTCCATAAAGAACTATCGCGATGAGTTCGACCCCTTGTTTCCGAATCGCCGGAAGGGCTGGCACAAGCGGCCGATGCGCGGATACTGCCGCAAGGTGCTTGAAAAATACAAGGGGCTAGATTTCGAAACTTTCACTGGCTTGGTGCGATCGTTCGTCGGGTACGATGAAAACGCCTGGAGCGCAATCCAGGCAGACGAAGAACAGGACGAGGGCGAGTCCAACTTTGCGAAGAGGCTGATCACCGGCCTGGCCGCAGAGGAGTACTTTGTCTCGGTTCAGCCAGGCCTTCCTGAATTTGGAGGTTACGTTCTCGAAAACACGACTCGACTCGGCTGCGGATATGACTTCCGGCTGCGGACCGGCGCGCAGGAGGATTTTCTGGTCGTGGAGGTCAAGGGCTTGAGGGAACGAAATGGAAGCCTTTCTCTAACGCCGAAGGAACACGCGGTGGCCACGGCTCTTAGGGACCGTTTCTTTCTGTTCGTGGTCAAGAACTTTCACGAAGCGCCGTTCCACGAGATCTATCGGAACCCGCTATCGGGCGGACTCCAGTTCAGGAAGAGCGAGAGGACCACGGTTCACGTTTCATGGCTGGCTAGCGTGTAGCAGCCGCTAGGCATCGGTTTGAGTGCGACTCCGAACTGGCGCAGGATACCGGCAGCCGCACGGCTGGAACGGTCGCGCTTGAGGGCGTAGCGCCTTGCGTGCCGCGTGCCGACTCGTAAGGGTACCTGTTGCGGGACCGCGCCGGACCTTGAGCGCCCTCTTGATACCTTTGATTTTGGAGACAGCGCATGACATTCACAGCCGTTTACTATGAGACAAACCGTATCGAACGCACCATTGAGGCCGCTACAGTCGAAGAAGCTATCGCGGCTTCGGAAGCGCTGCGTGCAGAAAGCGGCGACTGGGTCGACTGGAAGGATTGCGGTGAAGAGTCAATCGGCACTGACGGCGTAGTCGAGGTACTGGACGCGGCCGGCAAACGCGTGTACGATTCCGGCCCGGCGTCCATCCAGAAACTGTTCGATGCCGTGACGGATCGCCGGGCTCATCTCGCGCAGATCCACAGCCGGACCACCCGTAACACATGAAACAGCGACAGACTTTTGAGAGACTCGAAGGCGGCGGAGGCACGCCATCTATGGGTGGCTCGCGGACAACCAGGATTTCATAGTCACCAGGCCTGCCCGCTGACGCGCCGCCGTCCCCGTGGCCACTGCTTCGCCGCACCAGTATAGCAGGGGCGGCGCTACTGCCAGCAGAGCCCGATTCGACACGCAGGGCGTGATCCGGCAGCTTCAAGAATCGCGCGCATTGGCCGTCGTAAAAGTCGCGTTCCGAAAAGGCGATCTTGGCCTTCCCATAGGACGCGCAGGATGGCCAGCTCCGCCTCGGTCGGTCTGCGCCGTTTGGATTCCATGACCGCATTATGACGAAAGTCTTCGTCATTTGTCAATGGTTTTGTTTGAATGGGGCAGACGATCGTTTTATGTCGTCTGCCAAGCGCTCCCCGAAGACGGCAGACCACAAAGTGCGATGGTCTGCCCCACCGTCTCAAGCGCTACTGCTTCTCGGCCGGCGCCGCCTTCTGCCGCTCCTCCAGCCGCCTCTGCGCTTCTTCCCGAACCCGGCGCGCCTCCGCCGTCTCCCGGTCGCCATCGGCGGTCCGCTTCAGCCGGTAATAGACCGTAGCGAGCGCGGCGTGGGCCTCGGAGAAATCCGGATAGTCCCGGAGCAGGTGCTCGAGTTCCTGGCGCGTCTGCTCGTTGAGGCCCTGCGACAAGTGCATCGACGCCCGCAGATACAGCGCGCCGGGATCGTTGGGGCGCACCTGCAGCGCCAGCGCGACATGCGCCAGCGCATCGTCCAGTTTGCCATCCTGTCTCAGCAGCATGGCGATCTCGGTGTTCGCCGTGAAATCGTACGGGTTCACCTTCAACTCCTCGCGAAACTGCTCAGTGGCCAGTTCCGGTTTCCCCGCCGCTTTCAACGCTTGCCCCCAAAGCGAATGCGCCCACGGCATCTTGGGATTCAATTCCACGGCGCGCTTCAGGTGTTCCGCCGCGGCCACCAGGTCGTTGTGGAGCAACTCGCCTTGACCCAGGAGAAATTCGGATTCCGCCGACTCGCCGTCGCGCAGGATGCGGTCCAGCAGCACCTGCGCCTCCTGGGTGCGGTTGTCTTTCAGCAGCGCCATGCCCAGCGTGTAAATCACCGCGCGATCGTCGGGATACTCCTCCGCGAGCGGCGTGAGTACCTCCACGGCCTTCTGCGCCTGGTTCGTTTCGAGCAGGCAATCGGCCAGCAGGAGAGCCGGTTTCAGTTCCAGCGGCTGCCGTTTGTGGAGCAGGTCCAGATGGGGCACGGCTTCGGGCAGCCGTCCGAGCTTGTAGTACGCCAGCGCCAGGTTCATCCTCACCTGGGCATTGTTCGGCAGTTTCCGCAGGGCCAGGTTGTACTCCGCGATGGCGGCGGCGAACTGTCCGTCCCGCGCCAGAGCGGCGCCCAGATTCGAACGGATTTCGGCCGCGTCGGGATAGTCCTTGAGGAACGCCCGGTAGAGCCGGATGGCAGTGGCCAGATCTCCGGACTGGTAGGCCGCGTTGGCTTCGCGCAAATGGTACGCGGACGCATCGGCCCAAAGCGCGGCCAGCCCCAACATAACCGACAAAACGACCGTCGCGACTCTCACCCGATGCCGATTATAACGTGGGGCAGGCTCTCAGCCTGCGGCGGCCTCTCAGGCCGCCTGCCGTCTACTGAAAAAAGACCCCAATGCCGTTGTAAAAAATATCGGTGATAATCCCGCCGGTCAACCCCGTGGCGCTGAACTTCGTTGGGTTATTGTATTGTCCAACCTGAAGCCAACCGCCCGGAATGATTTCCCCTTCTTCGGTGATCGAGCCGGAAGGCGGCATCGCCGAAAGCACCCACGCGGGTATTGTAAACTGCTGCGCCGACGCCGGCGCGGTACACTGCAGGAATTCGGCCTGATAAGTGGTGCTGGTAGGTTGCTGCCACGATTCGGCGCTGATGGTTACCTGGCCATTCTGCAGCGCGGGGTTGCCGCCGGTCCATTGGATCTTAAGATCGCCAGAAACCGGCACGGTCTGAGCGTTGGTAAGGCCCGCTAGCGTCGCACTGGGAATACCGGTAACGTCGTTCACCGAGAAAGCGCCGACGGCCGCTCCACCCGTACCGGTTACGGGATAGGTGAATGCGCTATAGAGGAATCTTGCGTTTCCCGACAACAAGGCTTCGTAATACCCGCTCTCGAATTGCGACTGAGGCAGGGAGATGATGGGGTAACCGATCGTCAGCGCCGCGCCGGCATCGAGCTGCGCGGGGCTGGAATCCGAGAGGCTAAAGCCGACCAGGTTGGCGCCGCCGCATTCGGTGGAACAGTCCACAGCGACGCAGTAGCCGCTCGATACGCCGTATTGCGCCAGACCGGCGTTGGCGGGAGTGTATTCGCTAAAAGTGGCAATCCCATAGTCCAGCGTGGCATTGCCCGCCGACCCGGGTATATACCTCGCGACCCAGCTTTCCAGGCGGATATAGCCAAAATCCACTGTCTGCCCCGCCGCGAGCTGATTCACCAGGTCCTGTCCCATAACCGAGTCCGAGCAGGTGTGACCGCTGTCCGAGACAGCGATGGTCGCGATATTCCCGATGTTGCCGAGGGCACCACCGGCTTGGACACCGATAGGCACGTAGCATCCGGTCACTCCCTGTGGAATCTGGAAGTTGATCTGATCGAGGCCGGCACAGCACGGTGCGCGCCCGTGGTAAGTAACAGACGCCGGCGCGTTGCCCACATACACCGTGATCGATCCCGGCAGGTCGCCGAAGGGCGGCGCGTCCGCGTCGCTTGAATTGATGGCCCCCAGCCCGGTGCCCCATAGGCTTACGACCTCAAGTGGATGAAATGTGTGGATGATCGAGTTGTTGTACGTAGGCGTCGAGTTGATATAGGTAGGAGTGGTATCCGTGGCTATGGCCTGTCCGGAGCCCTGTTCGTTGAGGGTATAGATTCCGAATGCGCTCTCGACAACCTGGATCGGCGCCGGCGCGCTGACCTGGCCATTGTAGGTAACGGTGAAGGTCCCACTGCCGACCGGAGTAGTGGAAGGCAGGATGGCGGCCACGGCGTAGGTATAGGTGTAAAGTGGGATTGCGGATTGCTGGACGCCTCCCACCGTCACGCTAACAGAGGTGCCCCCCAGCGTAGTCAGGAGCGGGAAGGGAGGGCTGGCCTCCACCAATGCGGTGGGTCCCAGCCCGGTTCCGAAAACGATGAAGATCGAACCTTGGGCGACCCCCGACCCCGGCATTCCAGGCGTGCGGTAGCTGGCGGAACTTACCGCGGAACCTCCAATAACCGGCTGCGCAAGAGCGATGGCAGCGGAGAGAAGAGAAACGGCCAACAAACGAGCGAAACGTTTGTCCATGATGGCCTCCTTATGTGGCTCGGTCCGGCGCACGAACGGCTGCCGGCGGGCGAATCGATTTAAGACTCCGACAACGTATATTGTACGCTGCGGCATCGGCCGTAGTTTCAGTTCTTCCCCGAATACCCGAAAGGGTGCAGCGCCGGCACGCCGAGAGGGTCCTGCTGCGCCTTCATCTTTTCGAATTCGGTCCGTTCCCTGTCGGCGTCGGCTTTGCGCCCGGCTTGGCGGTAGGCCTGCGCCAGAAAGAAGTGTACATTGGCGCTGGAAGGCATCTGCCGCACGGCATTCTCCAGTTCCCCGATGGCGGCGTCCGGATGGTTGGCGTCCAGATCCGCGCGGCCCAGATCGGTGTGGCAAAGCCAGTGGTATTTGGCGGGAACTATCTTCAGCGCCGCGTGCAAGGTCTCGATAGCCTGCTCCGGCGTCCCCTGCCGGATCTGGAGCGAGGCGACGACTAGCAGCGCCGGCCAGTGTTTCGGGTTGTTCCGCACTTCCTTCTGGAACTCGGCCAGTGCCGCGGCCAGATCGGTTTCCATCAGGTAGAGCCCATAAGCGTAGTGCACGCCGGGCTCGTTCGGATACTGCTCCAGTAATTGCCGGTAGGCGGCCGCCGCCGCGTCGGGATGCTGGGTGGAGAAGGCCCACGCAGCCTTCCCCGCCAAGCCCACGGCAGCGCGTCTCTGCGGGGAAAGCTGGGCCGCGTCGTCAGGGATGGCAAGCACCGCAAGGCCCATGGCTTCCTCCAGCGGCTGAGGATTGTCGTGGCGCCTGGAAAGCGGCTGCAACTGCGCCAGGGCTTCATCGAAGCTGGAAGACCGGATCAGGAGCTGCGCCGCCCGCACACGCACGGCGGTTTCAAACTGGGTGTTGGCGCCCAGGCCCAAGCCCTCGCCCTTGCGGATATCGGCCAGCGCCTGGTCTTGATCTTCCAGTTGGGACTCGCTGAGGCCCAGCAGCGCCCACCCCGTCCCGATCACCGGCGCCAACTCAACTCCCTTTCGCAGCGCATCGGTCGCCTCGGCATAGCGCCCTGCCTGATAGAGGGCGCCTCCCATATATAGCCAGCCTTCGGCCCATTCCGGCCGGAGGGCCAAGGCTTGCTTGTAAAGGCCGGCGGCCTCTTCCGGACGGGTGTCCAGCGCCGCCTCCGCGCGATGCTGCAGATCTTCAAAAGTCGCCTTGGCGGGCGCCTGAGCACCCATCCACGGCGCTGTCAAAACCAGCAGAATCGTGGGGCAGGCCCATGGCCTGTAGTGGCCTCTCAGGCCGCCCCTTTTCTCGTTCATCTACCCTACCATAACGCAACTCCGCTATCCTGGAATCGATGCGCATCGTGGCACTGATCGTCGCCGCCGTCGCCGCCTGCGCGCAATCCTCCGGCCCCCAACAGCTCTTCCGGGACGCGGTGGCGGCACAGCAGCAGGGCGACGATGCGCTGGCCGTCCGCAAATACCAGGAACTCCTGAAGCTCTATCCGGAAGCCGTCGAGGTGCGCGCCAATCTCGGCGCAGCGCTCTCCAAGCTGGGACGCTACGACGAAGCCATCGTCCAATATCAAGCCGCACTCGCCGGGAAAGACAATGCGGGTCTCCGATTCAACCTGGCGCTGGCGTATTACAAGAAGGGCGCGCTGCGCGAGGCGGCCGAACAGTTCAACACGCTCGAAACCGCGCAGCCGGGCGATCCTCGCGTCGCCACGTTGCTGGCGGATTGCTACGCCCGCCTCGGCCAGGATCCGCAGGCGATCGCCGTGCTCAGGCCGGTGGAAGCGGCGCATCCGGACGATCTGGCGGTGGCGTGGCTGCTCGGTTCGGCTTTGATCCGGGCAGGCCAACTGCGCGAAGGCCTGGAGCGCGTCGACCGCGTGGCCCGCGACGGCAACCGCCCCGAGGCGTACCTGCTGGCCGGCCAAACCGCGCTCAAGTTGGACGAATTCGAGCGCGCCCGCGACTATGCCGATGCGGCCCTGCGCCTGAATCCGCAACTGCCCGGCGCGGCCACTTTGCGCGGCACCGTGCTCAGCTACATGGGAGATACCGAGGGCGCCATCGCCGTACTGCGGAGGGCCGTCGAGGCCGACCCCAACGACTTCGACGCGCACGTCGCCCTAGGCGCAGTGATGCACAACGAACGCGATCTGGACGGGGCGCGGCAGCATCTCCAGCGCGCGCTCCAGCTCAAGCCCGATTCCAACCTGGCGCGCTACGAGTGGGCGCGCCTGGAACGCACCGAGGGCCACCTGGAGGCCGCCGTCAAGGACTTGGAGAAAGTCGTGCACGACGATCCCAACTGGGCGCAGCCGCACGTCGAGTTGGCCGCGCTGTATTTCCGCTTGAACCGCCAGCAGGACGGCGAACGGGAGCGCGCGGCCTTCGACCGGCTCACCGCCGCGCAGGAGAAGCCGTGATCGCCGCCAGCGCGGAACGCGGCTGCTGCCGGATCACGCCCTGCTGGCCGTGGCGCCATTGATTGTAGGGCCCCTGTGGGGCAGGCCATCGTTTTTCGTGGCCTGCCGAGTTCGAGCACGGTGCGCAGACGACAAACAACCATCGTCTGCGCCACACACTTTTATCTTCCCTCGCCCGCGTGCTCGGTGACGGTCAGAATCTGATCGGCCGCCACGTTGTGCAGTGTCTGATGGATGCGGCTGGGCCAGGTAATGTCGATCTCCTTCACCACCTTGGACGCCCCCAAGCCGAAGTGTACTCGCGGATCGCTCGAGCAGGCGTAGCCCACGCTGGTGGTGGCGTGATTGTACTGCACGCCGGCGCCGGTCGAGACGCGCACCTGCGCCCCCAGTCCCATGCGATTGCTCTTCACCCCCACCAGTTTCAGCAAAATCCAATGATTGTCATTCTGTGAAATGTTGTGGAAGTATTGCGCCTTCCCGTTGAGCACGCTGACCACGGCGTCGATGCGGCCGTCGTTATCCAGGTCGCCGAAGGCCACGCCGCGATGCGGTGCGGCAGCCTGGAATCCGGCGCCGGCGCCGGCGCTCACGTCCTGGAATTTCCCGTTTCCCAGGTTGCGCAGCACCGTGTTGGGTTCTTCCGGTTCGCGCAGCGACAACTGGGCGATGTTGTCGAGCGCGTGCCCGCGCACTACCAGCAGGTCCTTCCATCCATCGTTGTCGAAATCGAAAATCCCATTTGACCAGCCAAACATGGAGCGGGTGATGGCGCCCACGCCGGAGACGGCGGTGATCTCCGTGAAGTCTCCCGCCGCGCCGCGATTCCTGAACAACGGGAAAGTGTCGTTTTGAAAGGCGCTCATCCAGATGTCGTCCCAGCCGTCATTGTCGATATCCCGGAAATCGGCGCCCATGCCCGAAACGTAAGCGCCGGACTCCGGGTAGGCGACCCCGGTCTGCAGCGCAACGTCCTGGAACTTCTTGCCGCCCAGATTGTGGAAAAGCATGTTGGGGGCATTGTCGTTGGCCACGAAGACGTCCATGAATCCGTCGTGATCGTAGTCGGCAAAGGCCACCCCCATCCCCTTGCCGCGGATCTGGCTAATGCCCGTGGCGGCCGATACGTCGGTGAACGTGCCGTTCCCGTTGTTGTGGTAGAGCGTATTGGGAAGCGGCGCATAGTTCTTCGGGTGGCAATAGGCGCGCAGGTTCGGATTGGGCCCGCAAAAGGGATCCTTGTTGACTTCCCATTTGCAATAGTTGGAGACGAACAGGTCCAGATAGCCGTCGTTATCGTAGTCGAACCAGCCAGCGGCGATCGACCACATCTTCCGGCCGTCCAGGACTGCGCCCCCCATACCGGCTTTGTCCGTCACGTCGGTGAAGGTTCCGTCGTGGTTGTTATGAAAAAGCTGATTCTTGGTCACATTAGCGAGGAAGATGTCCGGCCATCCATCGTTGTCGTAATCTCCGATGGCCACTCCCATGCCGTAGCCGGCGCCCTTCACGCCGGCTTTCTCGGTGACGTCGGTGAAGGTGCCGTCGCGATTGTTGTGGAACAGCCGGTTCCAGTATTTGGGCGATTCTTTTTCGAGCGACGGGATGGCCGCGCCGTTGACCAAGTAGACGTCCAGGTAGCCGTCGTTGTCGTAATCGAAAAGGGCCACACCGGCCAGCATGGTCTCCGGCAGATTCTTGTTCGGTGTGGGGCAACTGTCGGCGACGAAGCGTATGCCGGCGCGGTCCGCGATTTCTTCGAATGCGATGGGCCCCAGCGTGGCGGCGGCCGCGGCCAGAACCGGCAAACCGAGCGCGAATGTCCGCCATTGCATCAGCTTTCAGAATAATACGCGCGCCGGGGCGATCGGTGCCGGCGGCGTGGAATTCCCGCAACGCGACATGGCCGACGGACTGCCCCACGCTCAGTAAAAAACAAGCCGGGCGGAAGTTTTCCTGAGCGGACGAAGTGTACAAAACCGCGGCGCCGAAGCAACCTTGCCGCCGGCCGCCGGGGAAAGAGATAGAATTGACCTATGCGCAAGGTTGGTGTTCCGCTCATTGTGTGCCTCATGGCGATAGCCGCCGGCCCCGGCCGGGCCCAGGACGCAGCCCCTCCCCCGGCGCCTGGAGCGACCATCCGGGTCACCACTACCGAAGTGGCGCTGGACCTCGCGGTGCGCGACAAGAAGGGCCGCCAGGTGAAAAACGTTAAGCCGGGCGATGTCGAAATCTACGAAGACGGCGTGCGCCAGCAGATTCTCAGCTTCCGCATGGTGCCGGGCAAGGAAGAGCACCGCAAGGAAGCCGAACGCCAGGCGAAGCCGGCCACCGGCACATCTCTGCCGCTGCGGGAATTGAATACCGTCTGCATCGTCTTCCATAACATCGATCCTGTCACCCGGCCGCACGCGGTCGAAGTCGTCAAGGAGTTCATCAAGAGCGAACTGCCGCCGGAAACATACATCGGCATCTTCAATCTCAACGAGAAGCTGATCCCGGTACACGAGTTCACCAAGAACCGGGATGAGCTGCTGCAATCGACGCTCAATGGGAAGGCCCTGGATTTTAGCAGAGCCTCGGAAGCCCTGCTCACCGCCAGCCCGAGTATCGTCACCATCAACGCCCAGGTGAACAACGCCACGCACACGGCCAGCGTGTCGGTAGACACCACCGGGGGCGAGGTCAACACCACGGTCCTCATGGGCGCGGACGTCTCCAACAGCAGCGGCGCGAATCGCCTGCGCGGCGATCAGGTTCGCGAACGCAGCGATTTCGCCAATATTACGGGCATGCACGAGACCGACCGGATCATCACCCTGATCAACCAACTGGCCCCGCTGCCAGGAAGGAAATCCGTTCTGCTGGTGACCACCGGTTTGGTTACCACGGGTGACCCCGACCGGTTCCAGAAGATTCTCAACAATGCCAACAGCCATGGCATCACGTTTTACGCGCTCGACACCACCGAAATGAGCGAGACCAGCGACACCGCGCAGGCCGGCAGGCTGGCCGTGAACCAAATGGCATCCGTCAGCCAGAACCAGGGTAAGCTCGGCGCCAGCGCCAGCGTCATGCGGGAGAACAGCAAGCAGGGCGACGACACCATCTCCGCGGTGCGCACCTCGGATACACAGTCCAGCCTGCGGCAGTTGTCCGAAGGCACGGGTGGATTCCTGATCGCCAACACCAACGATTTCCGCAAGTCTTTTCAGCAACTCGCCGAGAGTCTGGACGTCCACTACGAAGCGGTATATCATCCCACCTCGGGCAAGTATGACGGACGCTTGCGCAAGATCGAGGTGAAAATGGCGCGCAACGATTTGCAGGTGGAGAGCCGCACCGGATACTTCGCCATGCCGGATCTGAAAGGCTCGGGTCCGCTGACGCCGGTGGAGTCCACCGCTCTCGCGGTGTTGAGCACCGAACCGCGGCCGCACTCATTCGATTTCCACGTCACGGCCTTCCATTTCCAGAAGGACGCCTCGAATTCGCGCAGCACGCTGGCTTTCGAATTGCCTGGAACAAAACTGGGCGCCACCGCCGACCCGGCGCACAAGCAGCATAAAATCGAAGTGTCGCTGCTCGCGCTCATCCGGGATGCCAGCGGACAGGTGGTCGACAAATACAGCGTGGACCAGCCTTACTTTATCGCGGACGCCAACCTGGCGGCAGTGCGAGCCACCCCGCTGATCTACACGCATCCGCTCGATCTTCCTCCGGGCCATTACTCGGTCGAGACCGCCATAGTGGACCGCGAAGGGAGCCAGGCGACCGCCGAGAACGCGCAGTTCGACATCCCCGGGCCGTCCAAGGGGGTCGGGATCAGCAGCCTGGTGGTGGTGCAACAAGTCGAACCCGCCAACTCCCAGACGGACGCCGCCGATCCGCTCACCTTCAAAGGCAAGCACGTGATTCCGATGGTGGAGGCGACGGTCAACCCGGCTGCCAAGCGATATGTGTACTTCGTGGTTTATCCGGATAAATCCAACGGGGAGAAACCCAAGATCCACGTGGCGTTCAAGACTGGCGGCCAGGTATTCGCAGAGTCGACAGCCGATCTGCCGGCGCCCGACGCTACCGGGACCATCCCGATGTTCGTGGCGGCCGCCACGCGCCCAGGCAATTGCGAGCTGCAGATCACGGCGCTGCAGGGCAACGAATCCGCCACCGAGCATATAAAGTATGCCGTAGCGGCGCAGTGAGTATTACAACAGGTCAGAGGCTTGCGCGGGTTTTCGTGGGGCAGGCTCTTAGCCTGCGGCGGCCTCTCAGGCCGCCTCTTTTTGGTTGCGGCTATGCTGCTCTGTGGGGCATCGGCATTTCGCCCGCCCCACACTACAGGTGAATTCGCTTGAGCCAGCGCTTGAAATCCGGCACAAATTCCGGAAACAGGTTGCCGAATCCCGCACTTGCCGTACTGCTGCCCCAGTTGATCAATGTGGCGTTCAGGTTCCGGCTGCTGACCGGGTAGTAGGCATTCGAAAGTCCCACACTCAAGGCCGTCCCAGTGAAATTCGACCAGTTCACGGTGCTCGCGCCCGCATTGGTTCGCGTTACCACCGCACGGCTGATGGCATATCCAACCCGCGACCAGAAACCGTGCTGCTCGCCTCTGCGCCGGTACTTGGTGTCCTCGTGCAACACGGACGCCATCACGAAATCGCTGAAGAAGTTCTGCGTGACGTTATCGAGGGTCGCCGCGCCGAGGCGCTTCTCCAGCGCCACATGGCCCACACCATATTTGGGGTCCGTATTGGTGGCCTGCGACTCGCCGCCGGTAGCCGCGCTCGCGACTATGGTCAGCGGAGTGAAAGTCTCTTCCACGAAGAACTGCCATTTCTGCTTGACGGTGACAGCGCCGGTTACCTCAGCGGGGTCTTGCGGCGTTTGCGCACTGGTGCGCGCCGGCATCGACAGAACCGCGGCCGCGATCGCCAGAAGTAGGAAATGCCTCACCTTTATAGGATGCGTCAAACCGGGTCCGAAATGCATCTATGCACACTGGAGGGCGGCCAATCTTGGCCGCAGCCGCCTTTTTAGGCGGCCAGAGCCGGCTGAAAGCCGGCTGCGGGCAGAATTGCCCGCCCTCCACTTGGTTTTCATTACTTGGTAACCTGCAGGCCGATTGTTCAATATGCGAGGTTGCGCGCGCGCAGGGCCGCGTGCGCCGCGTGAAAGCCGCACATGCCGTGGACGGCTCCGCCGGGCGGCGTGGACGAGGAGCACAGGAACACGCCATCGAGCGGCGTGCGATAGAGCAGGCGAGTGGGGCGCAGCACGAGCTGCCGGAGATCCTGCGCCCCGCCGGCGATATCGCCGCCTACCAGGTTGGCGTTGTGCCGCTCCAGGTCCGCGGGCGTCATTGTATGGCGTGCCAGAATGCGCGCGCGGAAGCCGGGCGCGAAGCGTTCCAACTGGGATTCGATGCGCTCCGTCATGTCCGCCGTCGAGGCGTGCGGCACGTGGCAATAGGCCCATGCGGTATGCTGGCCGGCGGGCGCGCGGCTGGCGTCGAACAGACTGGGCTGCGCGACCAGAACGAAGGGCCGCTCGCTAGGCGCCGTTCCGGCGAGCGCGCGCTCAGAGGCCGCGATCTCGTCGAGCGATCCGCCCACGTGGACCGTGCCGGCGCGGGCGCACTCGGCGGCCGTCCACGGGATGGGCGCGCGCAAGGCCCAATCCACTTTGAAGACTCCGGGGCCGTAACGGTAGGCCTCCAATTGGCGGCTGAAGCGGTCCGGCAGACGGCGGGCGGCGATGGCCACGAATTGCCTGGGCGTCACATCGCAAAGGACCAAAGAGGCATCGCCAAGTTCCTCGAGCGACTGGACACGGGTGTTGGCGACGATGCGTCCGCCGAGCGACTCGAAGTAAGACGCCAGCGCGTTGGCGATCGACTGCGAACCGCCGCGCGGGATAGGCCAGCCGACGGCGTGTGCGGCCGCGGCCAGCACCCATCCAAAAGCTGCCGATCCGAGCGCGTCCAGAGGCAGCAGGGAATGCGCGGCATTGCCCGCAAAGAGAGCGCGCGCGGCTTCCGTGCGGAAGAGCCGCCGGGCCAGGGGCGCTGCCGGCCAAAGGGCCAGCGCTCCGAAGCGCGCCAGCAGCCACGGATGCGCGGGCAGGCGCACCAGCGGCGCCTGAATCATGGGCACCAGTTCGCGCCAGCGCCGCACCAGGGGTGCAATGGCCCTGCGGTACGCCGGGCCGTCCGCTCCCAGGCGCGCGCATGTCTCGTCCAGCGGCTGGGCCAGTATGGCGGCCGACCCGTCATCCAGGGGATGCGCGAGCGGCAGCGGCGGCTGGATCCATTCCAGGCCGTGCTCCGCCAGCGGGAAAGCGGCGAAGGCGGGTGAACTAACCGCCAGCGGATGCACGGCCGAACAAACGTCGTGTACGAATCCCGGCAGAGTCAGCTCGGCCGAGCGCGCCCCGCCGCCGATGGTGGGTTGCGCTTCGAACACCGTGGTGCGCAACCCGGCTTTCGCCAGGACGATGGCGGCGGTCAGGCCGTTGGGCCCGGAGCCGATCACGCACGCGTTGTTGTTATCTTGCCTCACGATCCATCAGTTTCTTCTAGCCAAGTGGGGCAGGCTCTCAGCCTGCGGCGGCCTCTCAGGCCGCCCGGCGCCGTTTCATCCGTTCCTTCCACGATCACCTCGTAGCGCGGCCGGGTGATCGACCCGAATGCGCCGTAAGTGCCCACCAGATGAAAACGATTGTAGACCGTATTCATCGCCATCGCCATCGCCTTTCAGTCGCTCAAGTTCCGCCTGATGTTCGGCGCGGGCCTCATCAAGATGCGCGGCGACCCGTGCTGGTGAAGAGCGGCACGGGAAGGCGGCGAGGAGGATCGGGGCCAAGCATCGTTGATGTTAGCACCCGGTACATGTGGCGCAGACGATCGTTTTTTGTCGTCTGCGGCTTGCAAATATGTTGCGGCGCCTGACCCACATAACGAATAGAATTGAAGAAACCATGAACTCGCAATCGGAAGGAGGTGCGTCGCCGTGTTAGGCATCCTCGATTCGGTTATCATCGTCTTCAGCCTGGCGCTCGTTATTGGCGCGGTCCTGCGTGCGGCGGGCAAGAAGCAAACCGACGCCGAGTACTTCTTGGCCGGGCGCGATCTGCGATGGCCGTTTGTCGGCATGTCACTGCTGGCCTCCAACATCTCCGCCGAGCACGTGGTCGGCCTGGCGGGCGACGGATACCGCGTCGGCATGGTCACCGGCGGGTTTGAATGGATGGCCGCCTGGTGCCTCATCATTCTGGCCTCCCTGTTCATCCCTCTCTATCTCCGCAGCAGGATCTACACCATCCCTGAATTCCTCGAGCGCCGCTTCGGCTGGGGCCTGCGCGCCTTCCTCTCCTGCAATTTGCTGGTAATGAACGTACTCACCAAGAACGCCATCGATCTTTGGGCAGGCTCGCTGCTCCTGGTTCTCCTCTTTGGTTGGAACCAGATGGCGGTCATGATCGGCCTCTCCATTTTCACGGCCCTCTACACCATGAAGGGCGGCCTGCGCGCTGTGGTCTACGCGGACATGGTGCAGGGAACGTGGCTCATCGTCAGCGGCATCGTCCTTACCATCGTCGGGCTGCTGACTGTTGGCGGATGGAGCGGCCTGACCGCGCGCGTCAATCCCGGTCTCATCCATATGGTGAAGCCGCTCGATTCCGAGCTTCCCATCACCGGCTTCCTCGTAGGGAACCTGTTTGGCGGAATGTTCTACTGGTGCATGGACCAGACCAACGTGCAGCGCGTCCTGGGCGCCCGTTCCGTGGACCAGGGCCAGAAGGGCGCCATCTTCGCGGGCTTCCTGAAACTGCTCATCCCGTTTATCCTGGTGCTGCCGGGCGTCATCGCCCATGCACTCTATCCGAATCTCCCGAAAGCCGACATGGCCTATCCGCGCCTGGTCAGTGACTTGCTCCCCGTCGGGCTTCGCGGGCTGGTGCTGGCCGGCCTCATCGCCATCCTGATGTCCTCCATGAGCGCCTGCTACAATGCCAGCGCCACGCTCGTGGTCCGCGACTTTTTCGTGCGCTGGAAACCCGGACTCTCCGATCGGGATCAGGTCGCCATCGGGCGCAGGGTTACCGTGCTGATGGCCGTGCTTGGCGTGCTCGCAGCCCCTTTAGTGGGACTCTCGGTCACCATCTGGCATTACCTGCAGATGCTCTCGGCGTATCTGGGCGTACCTTTGGGTGCGGTGATCTTCACCGGCTTGCTCTGGAAGCGCGGGAACACTGCCGGGGCCATTGCCGGAGGCTCGGCCGGCTTCGCCTTCGGCTTGTTCCTGTTGCTCGACACCACCCTCGGCTGGAGGCTGGTGGCGCACCCCTATCTGGCCTCGTTCCTCCATCGTTCGATCCTGGTGTGGTTTCTGGCGGCGATCACCATGGTTGTGGTCAGCCTTCTGACTGCGCCGCCACCTGAGTACAAAGTCGAGAGCAACGTGTTCGCTTCCGCTGCCCAGCGGAGCCCAGGCGGAACGGATTATCGGATCTGGGCCGCCGCCCTGTTCGCCTGTACGCTGATCCTATGGTGGATGTTCCGCTGAGTCTTCGCAGGCTGTGGCCAGCTCGGGCTGAGGCTGGACGGTTTCAGGGTGCCGCTCCAGGCACCGGCGCCCACCGTATGCCTCCCAGCCCGCCGTGTCCGCTGCCGTCAGGCCGATTGCCGCTGTAACGGCCGCTCCCGCCAGGAACGGCCGCCGGCCATCGACGGCTTGCCCGATGATACGGCGGCGTGGTTCAGCGGATGCAAGCGCGTTAATTGGGAGTAAACGGTGCCAGGCCAGCCCCGATCGGGCACCGCATCCCTACGGATGGCCCGATTCGAGGTTCTCGGGCTCGGCGCCGATCGCGAGTTGATCCGGTCGCTCGCGAAGCGACTCGCCGGCGATGGCCCGGATTCGGCGCGTATTCGCGCCACCGTCCACAGCACCATTTCGGGAGAACAGTCGAAGACGGGCGGCATTCTCGACGCATTGCGCCGGTCGCCTCTGGTTGGCGCCGATCTGGATCTGCGTCGCCCGCTCACGGCGGGCCGCAGGGTTGACTTGTGAGCCGAAGCCTCTTGGACACCAACATCATCGGCAATGTCACCAAACCTGTGCCATCCGAGGCACTGCTAGTATATCGTTTCAATAACAGGTATCCAGTTGCTGCGCAGTAGTGAGCGCCTCGAATTTCTTCCATCGGTGAACGACGGGATCGGCATTGATTTCTTCGATTCCCATCAGAATGCGGTCTCGAAGTTCCTCCCAGGATTTTACTCGGATGCGCCGCAGAAAGGTACGCGCCATCTTTCCGAAGAGCGTCTCCACGATGTTTAGCCAAGATCCGTGTGCCGGCGTCAGCACGTATTTGAACCGATTGGGCTTCGTCGCCAAGAACGTCCGCGTCTCTTGCGAAATATGCGCCGGGTGATTGTCCAGGATCAGGCGGATCGTGCATTCGGATGGATAGTAGTTGTCCAAGTCCTTGAGTAGCGCAATGAACTCTCGACTGCTGTGGCGGTGCTCGACCCGTCCAATCACGTGGCCATCATGCAGGTCCAACGCCGCCAGAATCGAGCAGGTTCCCAGGCGCTTATATTCGTGGTCGCGCGCCACGGTTGGATGTTTGCCGGGAATTGGGGGCAGGTCCGGCGCGGTGTTGGCAATGGCCCGCAAACCGGGTTTTTCATCCACCGATACCGTTACAATAACGGGGGCCAGTCCGCCATGGTTCTGATTTTGCACGGACACCTCCCGATACACCAGCAGGATCTCGCGTATCTTGGCCTCAAAATCAGGATCCCGCCGCTCCAGGTAATACCTCATTTTCTCTGGACGTAAGGGTTGCTCCGCCAAGATTCGCTGCACCGTGGCTTTCGCCGCCTTGCGTAGCGAGGGATGCCCGGCATCGGCGGCATGCTCCCGGACGTGTTTGGCCAAAGCTTTCCGCGTCCACAACTCGGCTGCATACCCGAGATCCTTCGGTTTTGAGCAAGCCAAATGCACCACCCAGGCCTTTCCTTCTTCAGTAATCACGGGAGCTTTGGGGCGATGATAGGTATCTTTCAAAGCCGCCGCCAAGCCCATTTCCAAAGCCTTTCCGATCCATTTGCCGACGCTCTTGCGGGTCATTTTTACGGCTCTCGCTATCTCGGCAACGCTCTCCCCGGAGTGGTAGCGCCACAGGATTCGTGCCCGCTGCACCTCCCGCCATGGCGCCGTCTGCGAGTCGCGCAGTTGCCGGATTTGCTCCTGTTCTTCCGGGGTCAGGACTAGCCGGGAACGCTTGGACTTTCCAGCCACGATCCAAGTGTACCATAAAACATTCTTAACTGTGTACTTTTTTGTGAAACGCTATACGTGCCTGTTCGGAATCGTAAGGTGTTGTGTTTGGCTCAAGGCGTCAGCACGGTAAGTTGTCGTACCCACCGGGCGTTCCTTTTCTCACCCGGCACGACTAATTCAAACGGCCCGTCGTTGTCCGGCAGCGGCTTCCCGTCTCGTTTCGAGACCACGTACACCGCTTTGTCCATGAACGACGGATCGAGTTCTGCCCAGGCGAAAACTGCCCGATATCCGTCCCGCCCTTCAGCCAGCAAGTAGTACGATGCCGCCGTGTGGCGATATTTGTCGCCGGCCGTTCCGAAGCGGAGAAACTGTAATCGGATCCCGAGACGGAGACGCCAGAAGCAGCCCCATCTGTACCCACTCCTTGAACGAGAATGCGTGCGGGATTCGGCAGAAGGCTGTGGGCAGAAAGACGCATAGAAGAGCCACTTTGCGAATCGGCATGGAACCATTATCGGACGAAAGCGGCATTCTTGCGCTCGTCTTGCAGGTCAGCCAACAGGAGGCGACGCCCCGCCTTAGTCCTATCGAAAACCCTCTCGAAATGCCTTCGTTAAGCGCCGAAATATGCGTCCGGATGGTTGCGGGGGGGCGCTCCGTTGTACACTAGGGGAACTATGTCGAACTTTTCAAGAGCTGTTCTGTCCGGGGCCTCGATCACTTTCGCGGCGGCCCTTTTGATGGCCCAAGAGGGCGCCATCCTGCATCCGGAAATGAAGGTGGAGACCGGCACATACGATGCGCCGACCGCCACGCTGGGTCACAGTGCGGAGCAACCGTGGTCGGCGACCACTATCGCGGCCGGCGTGGAGAAGAAGCCGCAGCCGGGCCACGAGGTGACGCTGGTGGGCGAACTGGTGGACTTCTCCTGCTACCTGCAACTGGGCAAGCACGGCGAGAAGCACCGCAGTTGCGGCCAGAAGTGCGCCCAAAGCGGGCAGCCAGTGGGCCTGCTCACCAAGGATGGCACGCTGTACATGCTGATGCCCGAGGAGCACGATCCGCGGCGCGATGGCGGCGTGGACATCAGGACGGCGGGGGCCGAGCATATGGGGCACATCATCAAAGTGATCGGCACTGAGGCGGAGGTGGGCGGGTATCGCGGCGTGTATGTGGCGGGGTTGACGAAGTAGGGCGGCGAGCCAGGGCATCCTGGGCGTTCATTTCAAGCCGGCCAGGCGCTGGTCCGTTGCGGGAATCGCCCGCAACAAGGCTTGCTGTTCGGCCGCGCCAAAGCCCAACCAGCGCTGGTCCATGCCCCGGTATTCGGCTTCTCCCCAAACCGCCCGCATGATCCCCTGCGAGGAGTGCTTCGGACCCAACAGCAGGTGCCCGATCTCATGCGTGGCGGCGTAAGCCATCAGGGTGCCGTCCGGCAGCCCGTTGTGGGCGGCGTATTTGTGGATGTCCGTGACGTAGATCGAAGCGTAGCCGCTCTCGACCATGGCCGTCCCCAGCGGATCGCCGCGCTTGTTCTGGTTGCCCGGATAGGCCGCCACGATCCGTAGCAGCACCGATCCGGGTTTCAGTTGGGCGTCGCACAGCGCCGGCTGCGGACCCTGCAGATGGCCCCCGCAGTGGACCCACCTGGCTCCGATGCCCGCCCGGAACAGCAGCAACGTGCTGAGCGTCTCCATTTCGTCCAAGGAACTGTCGGACACTCCGGCGTAGTCCCAAACGATGACCGTAAGGGTCCGATCACCTGTCAGCTTCTCCCGAGCGTCCGCCGCCGCCGTCATCCACAGGGCGCCTAGCACCGCCAGCGTTGTCGTCTTCCATGAAGTATTCATGGCTCGACAATGAGCCAGGGGCGGCCGAAACTCGATGCACGGCGTCGGGCACGTCGGTAACATCGATGTCACACGGCAAGCGCTTCAAAACAGGTGGGTTAGGCTGTTGCATGGGGCTTGTCATGCGGGTGGGTTGGGGGCAGGTGGGCAGGAGTGTCCTTCGTTCCGGGGTACTGTTGACCGGAATTTTGGCGCACTTTTACCGCGAAACGATTTTCGGGTCTGAAATCACTATATATTGTTAGGAGAGCCTGTATGGCTGCCACGGGGGCCGTACGTCCAATTCGGTTCGGCGCGTTTGCGTTCGACAGCTCTTCCCGGGAACTGCGAAAAGGCGGGACTTGGTTGCGTGTGCCCGAGCAGTCCCTGGCGATCCTGGCCATGCTGCTGGATCGGCCGGGCGAGGTGGTCACGCGTGAGGAGATCCAGGCGCGCCTGTGGCCGCACGGCACCATCGTCGAGTTCGAGCACAGCGTCAACTCGGCGGTGAAGCGGCTGCGCGAAGCGCTGTCGGACACTGCCTCCACGCCCCGCTACATCGAGACACTGCCGCGCAAGGGATACCGCTTCATCGGGCAGTTGGAGACGGATACCCCGGAGGCCGGCACGCTGGTTCCGGGTGCGGTGGTTTCGCACTACCGGATCGTGGCGGAGGCGGGGCGGGGCGCCATGGGGGTCGTCTACAAAGCCGAGGACCTAACGCTGGGCCGGACGGTGGCGCTGAAGTTCCTGCCCGAGGAGTTGGCGGCGCATCCGCCGGCGCTGGAGCGAATGCGGCGCGAGGCGCGCATGATCGGCGCCTTGAATCACCCCGGAATCTGCACGCTATATGAGCTTGGCGAAGCGTCGGGCCGGGTCTTTCTGGCGATGGAGTTTCTGGAAGGCGAACCGCTGCGCGCGCGGATGGCGCGGGGTCCGGTGAGCGAGGCGGAGTTCTTCGATATTGCGCTGCAGGTGGCGCGGGCACTGGAGGCGGCGCACGGGCAAGGGATCGTGCATCGCGACATCAAACCGGACAACCTGTTCTTGACCAAGTCCGGGCAGGCGAAGGTGATGGACTTCGGCCTGGCGAAGACGGTGAGCCAGGAAGACGGGGCCGTGGCGCAATCGACGGTGACGGGGACCAGCGGGTACATGTCGCCGGAACAGGCGCGCGGGGAGCCGCTGGATGCGCGGTCCGACATTTACTCTTTCGGACGGGTGCTTTCCGAGTTGGCTGGCGGGGCGCTGGCATCCCGGATGGCTCCGGTCATCGCGAAAGCCATGGCGAACGAACCAGCCGGGCGATGGCAATCGGCGGCCGAGTTACGGACTGCACTGGAGGAGATTCCCCGGCAGGCCTCGCGGAAACGATGGCGCCGAGCACTGCTAGCCGCGGCGCTCCTCGCGTGTGCGGTAACTGTCGTCGTCTGGACCAAAACCGGACGTCCCCCTGCGGAGATGAATCCGGTTTCCCTGATCTCGACGGCAGGGTGGGCCAACACCCCGGCCTTCTCGTCCGACGGCAGCCGTGTGGCTTACCAGTGGACCGCTTCGCTGGAGGCTTCGTATAATTCGAACGATGATCCGTCCGGCATATATGTCAAGCAGATTGGAGGAGGTCCGTCGGTGCGGCTAACTCGCGGCCATATGGACATCTTCCCGGCATGGTCTCCGGATGACCGGTACATCGCATTCTACCGGGCCACCGAGGAAACGATCCTGTTGGTTCCCTCCATTGGAGGTCCGGAGAGAAGGATCGCGAAGGCAGAGGTGCCGCACGATCAGACGGGCGTAGCGGGCATCTTCTGGACGCTGGACGGCAAGTGGCTGGTTGTCTCGACGCGAGATTCGCCGAACGAGCCCTATGGGATATGGCTGCTATCGGCGGAAACGGGCGAACGGCATCGCCTGCTCCCACCCCCGGCAGCAGTGTTGCGCCAGGGCGGCATCGCCCAGGGTGATTTCATAGGGGGACTCTCGCCTGACGGACGCGTTCTCGCCTTCGCCAGGACAGTCCGCGAGTGGGTGATCCACCTTTATACGGTTCGCCTGACCCGCGACTTCAAACCGGAGGGTACGCCACACCTCCTGGTCGACAAGGGCTACGGGTCTTTCAAAGGGATGACTTGGACGAGCAACCGGGACATCGTTTACAGCGTCGGGTTGCCTAGCGACGCAAGATTGTGGCGAATGCGGGTCGGCGCCGGCTTTCCCGAACGGCTGAATTGGGCAGCACCGGGAGCGTGTCTGCCGGCAACTGCCCCTGCCCAGCACCGCCTGGCATACACGGCGTTTTCCTTTACCGGGAAGCTCTGGCGAATGGACCTCCGCACCGGCGAGCGCCGAACCATTGTCGGTTCCAGGTACGAGGAGGATTTTCCGCAGTATTCGCCTGACGGGCGCAAGGTGGCATTCCAATCCGACCGTTCGGGGAATTTCGAGGTGTGGACATGCGATGCAGACGGTACGAATTGCCAGCAACTGACCTTCTTCGAAGGGCCTCAAGGCGGCACGCCGCGCTGGTCGCCGGATGGCCGCTGGATCGCGCTGGATTCGCGAGCGGAAGGAACAGCGCAGATCTACGTGATCTCCTCCGACGGCGGCAAACCCCGGCGCGTGACCGGCGGCGATGCGCAGAGCCAGGTGCCCAGTTGGTCCCGTGACGGCAGGTGGATCTATTTCCAATCGGACCGTTCCGGACAGTGGTGCATCTGGAAGGTGCCCCCAGAGGGCGGCTCAGCCGTGCAGGTAACGAAGAACACAGGGGGCGCGGCATTCGAATCTGTGGACGGCAAGTACTTGTATATCACCTCTAATGGGAACAACGGCGGTCCTCTCTACCGCATGCCAGTTGCGGGAGGCCCCGAGGTAGAGGTCGCGCCAAAGGTGGTCTATTGGGACTGCTTCAGCGTCACGGCGAAGGGGGTGTATTTCCTCCCGGACCTCAAGACGCTCCAGTTGCTTGACGCCGCCACAGGCAAGATCAAGACGGTGGCTACAACGGACAAGCCCTCCTTCGGGCTTGGCGGCATTAGCGTTTCGCCGGATGGCGCCTACATGGTCTACTCGGAATGGGAATTGGGCGGGTCGGACATCATGCTGGTGGAGAATTTCCGGTAGGCGCAAGCGACGTTCTATGGCTGACCATGGGTCCGTACGTCCAATTCGGTTCGGCGCGTTCGCGTTCGACTCCGGCGCAACAAACGCCTGCCGATCGGGGCCGATCTGCACTTGCATCCGTCTCAGATTGAGGATTACGAAACTGGCTGTCAAACAGTGATGTCTGCGCTCCAGCGGTCGTTCGAGTTTCGGCAACTTCCTGGCTCGCGCTGCTGGATTTCAAGAAGGATTGGTTCGGCCAGCCACACAGGAAGAGAGCGGGGCTGAAGCCCCGCGTGCACAGGCTTCAGCCTGTGATAGAGCACGCTGAACGCGCTTACTGCCCCGCATACGGCGTCAGTCTGGGCGGGCGCGCATCGGGCTCCAGCAGCCACACAGCGCGGTCCGG
>Ga0224555_1001462_pt1 | contig 32569 bp, 19 predicted proteins | sample 714S23034metaG_FD_180687 | JGI IMG/M metagenome (GOLD analysis project Ga0224555, IMG submission 180687) | Peat soil microbial communities from Stordalen Mire, Sweden - 717 S2 30-34 | ecosystem: Environmental > Terrestrial > Soil > Wetlands > Peat | place: Sweden: Norrbotten County, Stordalen...
AAGGGGCATGGGTTGGTTTCGCAGCCCCCATTTTCCCTTACAGGAAGGCACTTTTCGCGGATGCTAGACCGGTCCTGGCCTCCGGAACGCCCTATTTTTCGGTGGATCAGGGGTTAGCAGGATTTCGATTCGAAGCGACACCCTGGGCTTAACCTCGGTGCCTAACGCTGTAGCTATGCTCTGGAGTGACGCCACAGCGGCGTGCCCGGATCCGTGGAGACGCAAGCAGATTCAGGCCTCGGTAGCTTTCAGGAAGATGCTTTTTAGTTTGACTTTCTCAACACCTCGGACGACGTTGTGCCCGCTCAAGGTGACAATTGTTCGGAGAAGGTTGGCGATGCGCAAGGAGGAATGGTGCGGACCGGCAGTTGACGGACGGTCACCGGTCAGTTTGTGCAACAGGAGCGATGGGGATGACCATAAGACGCGTCTGGCTGCTAGCGGTGAGTCGATCGCAGAGTCCGCCCACATTTGCCCCCGTTCGACCTGGCTGACGATCGCATTGTCGCGTACCGCACCGTGATCGCCAAGAACAAGACAGAGTCAGCACACCGACCGCGGCCGGTGTGGTTCGGTCCCAGTGACGCGCCGCTGTTCGGGCTCGTCAATTCGCCCGACACGCAGGCTCGCGGCGCCGTCGTAATCTGTCCGCCATTTGGCCGTGAGTATATGAACGCGTACTCGACGTTTGTCGAGCTCGCAGCTCGGCTGGAGCGTCTCGGCTTCGCGGTACTTCGCTTTGACTACCGCTCGACCGGCGACTCCTTCGACCGGGCCGCTGAGGAATCAGGTTCAGACGGATTCGTCGAGGATGTGAGGTACGCAGTCGAGTTCATGCGAGGGCTGGGAGCTGCTCACGTCGCGATCGTAGGAATGCGGATCGGAGGGACCTTTGCGGGGTTACGAAGCGCTCTCGATCCGGTCGATGCCCTCGTCCTGTGGGACCCCTGCATCAGCGGACGTACATTTCTCCGCGAACAGCTCGCACTCGGCCTCCTTATTCGCGAGAAGGATGCCCTCCGCTCTCGAGCGGAGGGAAGCGTCCCCCACGAGCGCGGGGTTTTTGAGATTCCGGGATTCAGCGTTCCTGAGTCGCTTCTGGACGAGATATCTTGCTTTGATCTCGCGGGGACCGACGCGGTTCTGGCCGACAAGGTGCTGCTCCTTACGCGGTCAGAGCGAGCCGCCGACCACAAGCTCGTTGCCCGCCTCAAGTTCGCCAACCTTGAACACCGCGAAGTAGCCGGCCAACCCGACCTCTTGGACGTTCAGGCGCCGATGCAGGTCGTGCCGGTCGATGCGGTCGCGACGGTCGCAGCCTGGCTTGACCAAGTGATGCCCCGAGGCGACTGGCTGATCGCTGTGCCCGCAGAGAGAGACGTGACGGTCCGCGTATCGCAGCCGATCCGCACCGGCGCCGTAGCGGCGGCCGACGCCGATCGAGGGGTAGTGGAACGGGGTGTTCTTCTAGGCCCAGCCGGACTGTTTGGGATCCTGACCGAGCCGGAGCTAGGCAGTTCAGGCTCCACGTGTGTGTTTGTGAGTGTCTCGAACGAGCATCGTATCGGCCCCGGACGGTTGTGGGTGGAACTTAGCCGGCGTCTCGCGGCGAACGGATTCCGAAGCGTCAGGATTGATCTCAACGGGTTCGGCGACAGCTCGGCACGTGACGGCAAGTCGTATCAGCCTGTCTATTCCGCCTTGGCAATTGACGACGTCTTGGATGTAGCGCGTTCAGTCTCACCAATGGATCCGTCTGACGTCGTGTTGTTCGGGCTTTGTTCAAGCGCGTACCACGTGCTGGAGGCGGCGGCGATTCTTTCGGCCCGGGGTGTATGTGCAATCAACCCGCTTGTGAGGTTCCGACCGCCGGAGATATCTGCGGGTGGAGCCATAGACGCCAGACGTCGGTTCTGTGTTCCGCAGAGGGCGCTGGTAAGTAGCGCCCAACGTCAGACGCTGGTCAGCTGGTTCGGAAGGCGGTTTCCGAGGCTCAATCAGAAGCTGCGCAGGCTCACTTGGAAGGTGCGGCGGCTCACGTGGACCTCACGCGGCCACCTGCGGACGGTGGCCTGGCGGGCAAGGAGCCTTTTCGGAGATACGGTGAACCAGCCGGGAGAACGATTAGCTGAGCTGGCCGAGTCCGGCACGGACGTGTTCTTGATCTGCGGGCTCGGAGAACTCCGCCCCTTCTTGCACTCTGGTGTTCGCGCCGTTCGGCGGGCTCAGAGGAACGGATGCCTGCTAATGAGGGAGATCCCGACGCTGGATCACGCGTTGCGTCCTCCAGCGGACCGTGAGGCTGTTACCCAGCTGATTACTGCTCACGTTATAAGCCACTTCGGGCAGGGCGCTTAGGCGAGGGGTCGGTGTTCTTGCGGTCCCGAGTAGACGATGCAGTACCCGAAAGAGATCTCATACCGACACGGAGCGCCTCGCACGCGCTTTCTGACGGGCGGAGTGCCGACGAGGTTGCTTGCCCAGTTCGTTGGTCGGGCACCAGAGGTTTGGCGGCGCTTCGGATCTGAAGGGGGAATCGAGTCCGCGACTTGACGGTCTCGCCCTGTCAGTGTGAGGGCTTTCCAACTTCTGAGACGGAGAGCCGCATTGGAGCGTGACCCCGAACGCATGGTGCAACTGCTGGTCGGACTGCCGAATGTGAACGTGCTCGGCGTTGACGACGATCGGGAGTCGATCGAGATCCACGTCGAGTGCCGTCGCTCCCGGCCGGGGTGCCCCGACTGTGGCGTGCTTGCCCACCTCAAGGACCAGCGGGTCGTGACGCTCGTGGATCTGCCGTGCTTCGGCAATCCGACCAAGTTGGCATGGCACAAGCGGCCGTGGCGTTGCGGTGATCCGGACTGCCCGAATGGAAGCTGGACCGAAGGTGACGACCGCATTGCCGCACCGCGTCTGGCCCTCACCGATCGTGCGGGTCGCTGGGTGACACTCGAGGTCGGCAAGTTCGGCCGGAGCGTGAACGAGGTCGCGGACGTGCTCGGCTGCGACTGGCACACCGTCAACGATGCGGTACTCGCCTATGGGGCAGCTCTCATCGATCACCCGGACCGCTTCGGTGAGGTGTCGGCGCTCGGCCTCGACGAGGTGCTGTTCGTGCGTGAGGGTCCCTATCGCCGCCAACACTTCTCCACCTCGATCGTCGACGTCGGTCGGGGTCAGTTGCTCGACGTCGTGCCCGGACGACGCGGGGCCGAACCGAAGGCCTGGCTTGAGCACCAAGGGACGAAGTGGTTGGGTGCGGTCCGCGTCGCCACCTTGGACCTCGCCGGCTCGTATCGGGCCGTGTTCGACGAAGTGGTCCCCGGTGCCACCCAGGTGGCTGATCCGTTCCATGTCGTGAAGCTCGCCAACGAGAAGCTCGACGAGTGCCGGCGCAGGGTGCAGAACGAGACGTTCGGGCACCGTGGCCGAAAGAGCATCCCCTCTATCGCTGTCGCCGGCTGCTCACCATCGCCGATGAGCGCCTCGAAGACCACGGGCGGACCAAGCTCTTAGGGCTACTCCGTGCCGGCGACCCGAAGGGCGAGGTGGCGACGGCCTGGCACGCGAAGGAGGCCGTTCGCGAGCTCTATGGCCACAACGACGCCGAGCTCGCTCTGCAGTTCGTCGACCGCCTGGCCGACGACATGGTCGACCCGCTCCAGCCGGTCGAGGTTCGGTCCCTCGGGCGCACCTTGGTGCGCTGGCGGCTCCAGATCGCCGCTTGGCACACCTTCCACGTCTCGAACGGACCGACCGAGGCGGCGAACAACTTGATCAAGCGGGTAAAGCGCGCCGCGTTCGGCTTTACCAGCTTTGCCAACTATCGGATCAGGTCGCTGCTCTATGCCGGCAAGCCCGACTGGTCGCTGATCGGTATCGTCACTCCGCGCTGAAGCGCCACTCGGCCTTCTCGAAGAAGGTGCCGACCGGACAGGCGGCGTTCTCGCACCTCCAGCCGCGCGTCTTCCAGCTGAGGGCGAGCGGCCGTCCGAACATCGGCTGACGACTCTTCATGTCAACGACCCGCCGACCATCGGGAATCGCCGGGTGACCACATGATGCACAGTAAGCCTCCTCGGGCGTGGTCTCGATCTCGACCCACAGGCCGGCGTCGTCTTCGACGAGCCCGAGGACGCGGACATCGGGGATGCCGAGCAGCAGCTCGATCATCTCATTCGGGTCGCTCGTCACGAAGTCCGATTCCATCACGGAACGCCCCTCAGGTCCGCTTCGCGCCAAGTTACAACTCACCGCGTCAGCTCAAACCCCCCTGAGATCCGAAGAGCCGGTTTGGCGTAGGAATTCGCTGGCTTGCTGGACAGCGACGCTGTGGTTGAGCGGTAGGCGGGCAACTCGAGGTCTCGAGCGCACATCGGAGGTCGGGGGTCTGACGACTACGGGACATCGTTCGCAAGGGACGAGGCGACAACATGAGGGCGGGCTGACAGAACAAGGCCAAAGAGTCATTCCTGGCGGCTACCACGGCGGCCAGAGGCGGTGGAGATGGAGCAAGACCAGCCTGTCGCCATGCCTACCTCGATCGGGCCTCCCCGACTGAGCTGAAGGAAAGACTCGGGCGGAAACCATCTCATCCGAAGCTGCATGACGGACACCTGACCGCCACCTGGTCGCCTAGCGAGCCGGTTGAAACACACACACACACACACAACATAAGGCACAGCACCGTTGCAACCGCGTTGGCGAACCTTCAGCGTCGCGCTTGTCGCCGCCAGAAATTCATCACAGGCTCGAAAGGAATAACGACGCCAGACATCGGTTGTTAACCATCAGTCGGTATCGTCACCGAGGTCGGGGGTATCTCACAAACAAACTGCTGATCAGGCGACCTCTTACACCCATTGGTGGACAGGGGGCCTGGTACTGCCGAAGTACAGATCGAGCGAGGGTCGGTGAGAGAGGCGTTCTCCAGCATGGCGGGTTCGACACAGGCGGAGTTGTCGCGGGCGTCCGCGCACTTCAACGTCGCATTCGACAGCGAGACCCGAGCGGCTGGGCCAAACCTGCAGGCGGCGGTGCCGGCTCCCGGTTCGTCGGCTGTCAAGCCCGTGGTACGGCGCTCGCCCGTGGCAAAGCGTCGTACGCCATTCAGACCGCGACTCGCGCTCGTAGCTTCGGACGCGGTTGCACTGACGCTGTGCTTCTCTGTCGCGCTGCAAATCGTTCATCAACCAAGAAACGGTTCGGTGGGCTCGGCGTTGTTCGCCAACATCGCGCTCAGTCTGCCCCTTCTCATAGTGGTCGTGGCTGCCTTTGCACTCAACAACCTCTACTCGAAGGCCCCAGGCCAGCTTCTGAAGAGCTCGTTCACCGAATTGCACGACATCGTCTACGGCCTTGGGATCGCAGGCTGTGTAGTGCTTGGCATAGATCACCTCCTCGGATCCCTTGAACGGCAGGCAACGTTGGAGCCGGTCACGATCGTGGTCGCGTTGCTTCTCGCAGTCATCCTCGTCCCGATTGGGCGCATCGTCAGCCGTGCGGTGTTGCGCGCGGTCAAGGCCGAGCAGTGCAGAGTGCTAATTGTTGGCAGCGGCATGATGGCCAGCCACCTGCGCCGCTACCTGTCTTGGGACCCGCGCATTACCGTCGTCGGCTCTGTGGACGACGACCCCGCCCCGGGCACGGCTGTGCTGGGGACCATCGAGGACCTGCCTCAACTTGTCGAGGACCTTGACATCCACCAGGTCATGGTGGGTTTCTCGAGAACACATCCCGCCGACGCGATCTTGCGACTCCAGTCACTGAACGATCACGTCGCGATCTCGATCGTGCCTCGTTACTTCGAGCTGATCACGTGGCGCTCCTCAGTCAAGGAGATCGCGGGGCTCGCCCTTATCGATGTCGCCCCGGCACGGCTGAACCTGGCAGCCCGAACGGTCAAGCGCACATTCGACATGGTCGTGGGCAGCCTGTTGCTCTTGATCGCCCTACCGGGGCTCGTGGTCGTCGCCATCTCGATCAAGATGAGCTCTCCAGGCCCGGTGCTGTTCCGCCAGGAGCGGATCGGAAAGGACAACAAGCCCTTTACTATCTACAAGCTCCGTACAATGGCTCACGACGCAGAGCAGACGCGTTCGCAGCTAGAGCGTTCCAATGAGACGGATGGCCCGCTGTTCAAGATCCGGGCAGATCCTCGCGCGACCCCGATCGGGCGTTTCTTGAGGAAGACGAGCCTCGACGAGGCACCGCAACTATTCAACGTGTTGCGCGGTGACATGTCTCTGGTCGGCCCTCGTCCGTTCATCCCGGCCGAGTCGAGCGCTATCGATGGGTCGGCACAGCGTCGATTCGAGGTCCGCCCCGGCATGACCGGACTCTGGCAGATCTCGGGCCGAAGCGAACTGACATTCGAGGAGATGCAGCGCCTGGACTATCTCTACGTCGCCTCGTGGTCCATCTGGTGGGACTTTCGTATTCTGTGGCTCACGCCCGCTCTGGTCTTCCGAGGGCACGGAGCCTTCTGAGCAGCGTGCCGGGAGCTACCGCAGCCATGCGCCGAGGCGCTCACGGGTGGTCTCTCCCAGCCGGACCTGCTGAGAAGGACTGATCAGCTCCGGGCCCACGTAGGCCGCTTGTCGCGCCGCATGGACGTCGTTCTCGGGGGCGCCAGGACGGTCCGCCGGTACACGCAAGTCGGCTGAACCTAGCAAGCGGTCACCGCACGCCTTTCGAGTAACGCCTCGCCGTGCGGCTTCGTGCTCCGGGTGCCGCGCCCTGGACACAGACATGATCGTCAGACGGACTAGGGTCGGGCAGACTTTGAACGGTCTCGATCCACTCTGGTTGGTGCTGGCCGGGTTCGGTGCCGGCCTGAGCGGCAGCGTGACGGGGCTTGCCTCGCTCATCAGCTACCCGGCGTTATTAGCCGTCGGGCTTCCGCCGGTGAGTGCCAATGTCTCCAACACGGTCGCGCTCGTGTTCAGCAGCATCGGCTCGGTCGGGGGTTCGCGGCCTGAACTGGTCGGCCAGCGCGCCCGGGCCCGGCAATTGGGCCTGGTCGCCGTCGCCGGTGGGCTGGCCGGCGGACTCCTCCTGCTCGAGACACCATCCGGTGCCTTTGCGCTGGTCGTCCCGTGGATGATCGGTCTCGCGTCGTTGACTGTGCTGATCCCGCGGAGTCCAGCCAGCCGGGCGCCTAGCGAGTCGAACCGACCGACTTGGAAGCTCGGCGTTGGCGTCCTCCTGATCGCCGTCTACGGCGGCTACTTCGGAGCAGCGGCAGGGGTCCTTCTCCTGGGCCTTCTGCTCGTCGCCACGGGAGAGTCGTTGCCGCGAGCTAACGCCATGAGGAACTTGCTTGTCGGACTGGCCAATGCCACGGCTGCGGTGGTGTTCCTGGCGATCGGGTCAGTCCGTTGGGCGGCCGTGATCCCTCTCGCTGCGGGCTGCCTGGTCGGCGGTCGGCTTGGCCCGATCGTCGTGCGCCGGGCCCCATCAGAGCTGCTTCGCGCCCTCATCGCCTGTGCAGGCATCGGCCTTGCGGCGCATCTGGGCCTGGATGCGTATCGTTGAGCCCGCGAGGCGACTGGTCTGTGGCCTCGATGGTTCCGGCCCCTAGGGCTCGCCCATCCTGTTTGCCAAGGCCGGTGGTGGCGCGTAGACCTGCTTGACGTAGTCGTCGAGCATGCGCGTTCCGCAGTACTTCGGCCCGAGGGTGCGCATTGACGCGCGCACTCGTCTCAGCCAGACCTTGGGAAGGTCACGGTCGTCGCGCTCGAAGAACAACGGCTTCACCTCATCTTTGACCAAGCTGTAGAAAGTTGCCGCGTCACGTGCATCCTTCGCGCCTTCGTCCGGGTCGACGTCGCCATTGATGGCCCAGCCGTTCGAGCCGTCGAAGCCCTCTGCCCACCATCCATCCAGCACGCTGAGGTTCAGACAGCCGTTCAGGGCGGCCTTCATGCCGCTCGTGCCACTCGCCTCGAGCGGGGGACGCGGCAAGTTGAGCCAGATGTCGCAGCCTGCGATCAGGGTGTCGGCGACACTCAGGTCGTAGTCCTCGATGAAGACAGCGCGATTGGCGACACCAGGTGAGTTCTTCAGGGCGAACATGCGCTCAGCTATCGCCTTGGCCGCGTCGTCGAGGGGGTGGGCCTTGCCGGCAAAGACGAACTGCGTCGGTTGATCATGGTTGAGCAGCTCCAAGGCTCTGGCCGCAGGATGTAAGAGCAGGTCCAGCCGTTTGTAGGTCGCCAGCCGGCGAGCGAACCCGACCGTGAGGAACGAAGGGTCGAACGCCTCGGCTCCGCTTCGCACGAGATCGAGTTCCTCACCACGTGCAAGGCGATCGACAACGACCTTGCGGCGTATGAGTGCGACCAGGTCATTTCTTTGTTGGCAGCGCACGGCCCAGAGTTCCTCGTCGGGGATCTCGTCGATGCCCGCCCAGACCGCCGGATCTGACGCGTGTCGTTCCCAACCTCCGCCAAAGTACCGGGTGAGCAGCGCCCGCATCGGCGGGGCCATCCAGGTCGGAAGGTGCACTGCGTTGGTGACGGCGCCGATGGGCACTTGGTCGGGCGCCACTTGTGGGAACATCTCGCGCCACATCTCGCGCGCTACGTACCCGTGCCGAGAGCTCACTGCGTTCGTGGAGCGGGACACGTGGATGGCCAACTGCGTCAGACCGCTGGGCTCGTTTGCACTTGATGGATGCACGCGGCCGAGTTCCAGAAGGACCTCGCGGTCGAAATGGAGTTCGTCGGCCAGCGATCCGAGGACTGGGAGGATCTCCTCGCGGCTGTAGGTCTCATTACCTGCTTGCACAGGAGTGTGGGTCGTGAATACAAAATGGTCGCGAACGCGTTCGAGGGCGTCGCGTAGGTCATCGACGGGACCCTCCGAGGACCTGGCTATTTGCGACGCGACGGCGAGCGTGGCAAGCGCCGCGTGGCCCTCGTTCAGGTGGAAGAGCGCCGGCGTGATCGACATCGCGTCGAGCGCCCGGACCGCGCCAACGCCCAGGAGCGCGTACTGCGCGAGACGGATGGAGCGGTTGCCTTCGTACAGGCGTGCGCTGACCCAGCGCTGCAGTGGGCTGTTCTCTGCTATCTCTGCGTCGAGAAGGTAGAGCGGCACCCGGCCGAGATCGATCCGCCAGACGTGAGCGGTCACGTGACCGTCCCAGATCGGGACCCTGATCGCCAGTGGCGAACCGTTCGGCGTGGTCACGCGTACTGCGGGCAGTGCCTCGGGATCGACCTCGGTCCAATACTCGTGTTGCCAGCCCGCCCGGTCGACGCGTTGATGGAAGTAACCCTTGCGATAGAACAGGCCCACGCCCACAAGCGGCAGCGCCTGATCCGACGCCTCCTTCAACAGGTCACCGGCTAGCACGCCGAGCCCGCCCGAGTACACCGGCAACGACCTGTGCACTCCGAACTCGGCACACAGGAAGGCCACCGGCCCGTCTCCGAGGTCAGTTCGGGCCGGGCGAGCAAGATCGTCGTCGAGCACCTCGACGACGTTATTGAGGCGGGCCAGGTACACGTCGTCGGTTGCCGCATCGAGCAGTGAGCGCTCGGGCAAGTCGCGGAGGAAGCGGACAGGATTCTCGTTGCTCAAGTTGAAACGGTGCGTACCGAAATGACGGAACAGCTCGCGGCCACCGGGAGTCCAGGACCAGCGGTAGTTGTAAGCGATCCGGGCCAGCGGGAACAAAGGCTCGGGCAGCCGACGCGCGAGGCGGTCGACGGCTCGAGCCAGGTCATTGGTGCCGTCAAGGCTGGAATCTTGCCCGGGAAGCGCATTCATCAGGTTGTGAACCTAGTGGTTCGCCGACGTTTTCTCACATTCGGCACCGCTGGCCGGCCACGAAACGGATGCCACTTCTGCCAAAGGTCGGAGTGCGTTCAGGGCTGTTGCGGCCTCTTCGGAGACCGAAGCATCACGGAGAACCACGAGCGCGGCGCCTATCGCATCGAGGTCCCGGGACGCCATCGGAGCTGCGCCGGCCACGAGCGCGCCAATCACTATCGCGTCGTCACCCTCGGCTTGGCGTGTACGGAGGCTGGCCGTGAGACACCGGAGGGCGAGCAGAGGACTGCTGTTGGCACTTCCGGTCACTCGGGCAGCACCGACGCGCGCGATGACGTCAGAGCCGGCATCGGCGAGTGTTGTCTCCCGCCACAACTCCTCCCCGGCCAGACGGCTACGGGCCACGGCGCCGACGAACCCGGTGCACTCTGATTGGACCTCAACAATCGTGCGGCGGAGTGTCGGGGCATGTTCTACGAGCACCGTGCCCCTCGTGCGACCGGCGATCGTCTCCAGGTCCTGGGCGGTCACCGTCCAGGCGCCGCGCTGCGTCGACGAGGCGGCCGACCCGCCCGCGACCTCCAAGGCGAAAGCCGCGGCGATCAATCTCGCGTCGAGACGGTGTGGCTCTACAAAGCGGGCCCAGAGATCGCGGCCGGTCAGTGCCGGATCGGTGTTCGATCCCATGGCCTCGAGGCGATCGAGGAACCCGGTGGCGCAGTCGAGGCCGAGAACGCGTTCAGCGGTATCGAGCACGAGGGCCGCATGCCGCAGCGACAACAGAGTCTCGATCCCCGTTGGATCGGCGAAGAACCATCCGCAGCTCGTGAACGCCGAGAGCAGATGGCGTTCCAGCTCCAATAGCTCCAGGATTCGGCTCGTCTCAGCCTCCGAGCAGGGGCACCCGGCCAACCTGGCCACGAACGCCTCGGGTGCCTCTTGGCCCGCCAGCACGACGCCGTAGTCGACGAGAGCTGCCAGGGGATCGCCGAGCAACGGCCGCAGACTGGCCGCGACCGGTTCGGCGAGAAATCCGCGCAACCAGTCGAGCGCCTCGCGAAGCGGCACCCGCCAGGACTGGTTCCATCCTGGCTGTGAGCCCGTCGTGCAGCCGCAGTCGCTGCGCCATCGCTCGACGCCGTGCGCGCAGCTCCACGAGGACGGCGCGACCAACTGGACTTCCCAGGTCGCTGGATGGTTCGTGAGCCATGCGCCCAGGTTCGTGACGTCGACCTTCTCGGCTCGAAGCTCGCGCGCCGCCCAAGCCAGAGCCATCTCACCGAACTCGTGATGATGGCCGTAGGTCTCGCCGTCGGTGACGAGCGCGATCAGCTCGTCGTCGCCTCCGGCTGCCAGGGCGGCGCGAATCGCGCTGACGAAGATCGCCCCGTCGTTCAGCAGGTCCCCGAACGCGAGCTCACGCGACAGCGGTCCGTGTCCGAACACGACGGTCATTGACTCGCCACCTGGCAATGAGACGAAGTAAGCGCGGCTCGGGTCGATCTTCTCCTCGCTCACGTCCAGCCAGGCGCCGCCAGGCGCTCGCACACGGCGCGCCTGCTGAGGCATGAGCACCGTAAAGCCGATGCCGAGACGAGCAAGCGTCGCGAGGGTGTCTAGGTCCACCGCCGTCTCGGGAAGCCACATGCCCTCGGGCGCGAAGCCGAAACGCGCCTTGAAATCCGCGATGCCCCAGGCCACGAGAATCTCGCGGTCCTCCGGCTCTGCGAGCGGCAGAATTGCGTGGATTGCCGGCGACGCGAGTGCCGCGCCGCTCGGTCGGCCGCCTGCCTGGCGCGCCGCGGCACGGATGGTGAAGTCGACGTCTTGTGCGTTGGTCGCGAGCCAGCTGTGAAGGGTCCTCACGACGTCGAAGCTCGCGATCGTGAAATTGTTGCAGGACTCCTCCAGCCGCTTGTCCGAAGCGAGCACCGCGGCAGCCGTATTGGGGCGGTAGCACTCCGCGGTGATCAGTTGGTTCCAGTCGTGGTACGGGAACGCGCTGAACTCGGGCTCGATGACCTCGAGCCAAGGGTCCGCGCGCTCAGGCTGGTAGCAGTGGAGGTGGAAACAAACAGCGTGCGTCATCGCTGACCATTTGCCGGCCGCAGGACCAAGAGTGCGAGCGGCGGCAGCACGAGCAGAACGCTCTGGTCGCGTCCGTGCCAGGGCGTCCCGGTCGTGTCGAACGAATCTGTCACGAGGTAGCCGCTACCGCCGAATTCGGGCGAGTCGCTGTTCGCGAGCACTTCCCACCGGCCAGGGATCGGCATGCCCACGCGGTAGTCGACGCGCGGGACGGGCGTGAAGTTGGCGACAACCACCAGCACACCGTCGCTCCCGTCGCGTCGCTCGTAGCAGAGCACGCTCTGCGCCCGGTCCTCGCAATCGATCCAGGCAAAGCCTCCATCGGCGAGGTCGTCGCGATGCAGAGGCGGCTCGGAGCGGTACAGCTCGTTTAGCCGGCGCACCCACGCGGATATGCCCTGGTGGGCGGGGAAGTCGAGCAGATGCCACTCGAGGCTCGCGTCGTGGTTCCACTCAGATCTCTGTGCGAACTCGCCGCCCATGAACAGCAGTTTCTTACCGGGCTGGGTGAACTGGTAGCCGAAAAGGAGTCGCAGATTGGCGAACTTCTGCCAGTCGTCGCCGGCCATGCGGCCGATCAGTGAGCCCTTTCCGTGCACGACCTCGTCGTGTGACAATGGCAGGACGAAGTGCTCGGTGTTGGCGTAGACCGACCGGAAGGTCAACCTGTCGTGATACCAAGGCCGATGTACTGGGTCATGGGCCAGGTAGTCGAGCGTGTCGTGCATCCAGCCCATGTCCCACTTGTAACCGAAACCGAGCCCACCGCTGTCGACGGGCCGGGACACTCCTGTCCACGCCGTGGACTCCTCCGCGATGGTCATGATGTCCGGGAAGGACGCGTACACCTCGGTGTTGCACTGCTGGAGCAGCTGGACTGCTTCGAGGTTCTCATTGCCTCCGAAGCGGTTGGCGACCCATTCTCCCGGTTGGCGCGAATAGTCGAGGTAGAGCATCGAGGCGACCCCGTCCATGCGCAGGCCGTCGGCGTGGAACCGGTCGAGCCAGAAGCGAGCGCCCGAGATCAAGAAACTGCGCACCTCGTTACGGCCGTAGTTGAAGATCCAGCTCTGCCACTCCGGCTGCACACGCTGTCGGGCATCCGCATGCTCGTACAAATGGGTGCCGTCGAATTGCGCCAACGCGAAGGCATCGGAGGGAAAGTGCGATGGCACCCAATCGAGGATGACGCCGATGCCGGCCTGGTGGAGAGTGTCGACGAACCCTGCAAAGTCGTCCGGTGATCCGTAACGGGCGGTTGGTGCGAAGTAACCGGTGACCTGGTATCCCCATGACCCGTAGAAGGGATGCTCCATCACGGGCATGATCTCGACGTGGGTGAAGCCGTGATGCTGCACGTGGTCGATGAGCCGCGGCGCAAGCTCCGCGTAGGTGAGGAAACGGTCACCCTCCTCGGGCACGCGTCGCCACGAGCCGAGATGGACTTCGTAGGTCGATACGGGCTTGTCGAGGCGGTGCAGGTCTTCGCGCCTGCGCATCCACTCGGCGTCAAGCCAATCGTGCTGCGGCTCGAAGACGATCGAGGCGGTCTTTGGAGGCTCTTCGCAGGCGAATGCGAATGGATCTGCCTTGTCGAACTCGCCGCCGCCGAGTCTCGACAGCAGACGGTACTTGTAGCGCGTCCCGACCGTGGCGCCGGGGACGAAGCCTTCCCAGATTCCCGAGGTGGCATGCGGTGAGAGCGGGTGCCTACTGCCGTTCCAGCCGTTGAAGTCACCGACGACAGCGACGCGCTCGGCGTTCGGCGCCCAGACAGCGAAAAGAACTCCCGAAACACCTCCGAGCGTCATCGGGTGGGAACCGAGCTTCTCGTAGAGGCGGAAGTGGCGTCCCTCGTTGAAGAGGAACACGTCGGCGGAGTCGAACAAGCTGATGCCCAGCACCGTCTCGGCTCCACGGGAAAGGCGGTCGACCGAGCCGGATGGGATCAGCCCACGGTGCTCCCGGAGTGGTGCCAACCCGTCGTGCACCGCGGGATCAGCGACGATCTGTTCCAGGGGAGCCTCCGTGAGTCGCTTCCAGTTCGGGCGTTCAGTGCTTGTCCCCGGCAGGTTGACCGATTCTGGTTGGCCGACCAGGTCGTCGAGCTGCACCAGCACCAGGCCTGCGTCGCTTCGAGCTAGCTCGGCGTGGATCGCGGAAAGCACGGAGCGGGGTGCCCCGCTGCCATCGAAGTTGTCGTCCTCTGTACCGGGCTCGTCATGATCGAGAGTGGCAATCCGCTCACGGAGATGGGCCCGTTCGGCCCGAGCCTGGTCCGCCGACGAAGAGTCCAGCTGTTCGCACTCAAGACGCTCGTCGATGTCGCGTTCGCTCCACCATCCGGCAAATGTGGGCAGATCGTGAGTCGAGAACGAAGCCACCGAACCCGCGGGCGGGGGTTCGAGCACCGGTTCGCCGGCGTCTCGAATGGCGAACTGTGCCACATACGATCTCCGGATCCCTGTTCGCTCCATCCCGTCACGGACCGCGTCGTCGACGGTGCCGAGATCCTCGCCGATGATGTCGGCGTGATGACGCTGTGCCTCGATGGCGACGACGGCCAGTAGCTCGTCGAAGGGCATTTTTACGTAGAGGCCGTCGTGCGGCTCACCTCCGCGAGGGATCCAGAACAGCCTTTGCAGGCCCATTATGTGATCGATCCGCAGCATGCCGGCCACGCTCAGGTGATGCGTAAGCGCGGCGCGCAAATCCTCGTGTCCCTCGGCCCGGAGCGCCTCGGGCCGTGGCGGTGGGAAGCCCCACGACTGGCCCTGAGCGAAGAAACCATCGGGCGGAGATCCGACCGTCATATCGGTCGCGTACATGTCGTGACGGCGCCAGACGTCGTAACCGCAGGGGTGGATGCCCACGGGCAAGTCGAGGGCGAGTACTTGCCCGCGCTGTGACAGGCGCTCTGACATCTCTTCCATCTGCTGGTGCGCGATCCACTGGGCGTAGATGTGATAGCTCTCGTTGAGAGGGTCGACGTCGCTCCAGCCGAGCAGGCCGCCACGAAGTGGCCCGGGCCAGCTGTACCAGTTCATCCCGAAGCGATCGACGGCCGCACGAAAGCGCGCGTACTCCACCAGGTCGGGGCGATCGAACATGAAGTTGCGCAGCGCTGTTTCACGACCGGCGCCCGAACGCCCCACCTCAGTCGCCATCGCGCTGAGGGCCGCACGCTTCGCCGCGGTGACGGCCGCGCCGTCCACGATCGCGCCCTTCACCCACGCGTCGCGACGGTCTGTGGCCTGTGAGCCCGAACCCAGCACTCGTGCTTGGGGAGACCAGGCGTATTCCGGCACGCGCTCCACGTCTATCCAGCGTTCGTGCCAGAACCGGCGGCTCACCGGCAGGTACGGGCTCGCTTCGAACGGCTCAGGCCCGAAGCCGGCGAGCAACGGAAGTGTCGCGACCACGCTTGCCTGTTCCTTGGCGGCAAAGCGCGCGAGCTCGTCGAGGTCGGTCAGGTCGCCAGATCCCCAGCTGCGGGCCGAGTGGAGCGAAAAGAGCGGAACGAAGATCCCGAACGCACGCCAGTCCTTGCCAAAGCGGCCGCGGGCACCGCCTCCCGGTGCGACGATCACCGTCGAGGTGCCGACCCGCCCTCGCACGCGGACGCTGAAGGTGTGATAGCCGCACTGCAGGAGCGACGGGAGCGGTACGGCTCCCCGGTAGATGTCCCGGCCGTCGCTCCGTTCCCTGGCCAAGGACACGAGATCGTCGCGGTGTATGCGCCACCCGAGCCGCTCACCGTCCTCGGATTCGATCGCGCACTCCAGGTCGGTGTCGGCCTCACGCAGAGCGACGAGAACATTGCCGACCGACGCGTCGTCGACGACGGTCACCGGTTCCACGATCCGCTCGACGCGAGCGCTGCGACGGCTCCGAAGCAGCCGGGCTGCATCGGTGGTCCGCCTGATCGGCACACCGAGAGCGTTCAGTACCGCGAGGACGACTTCGGCTTCAGCACACCGACGGACGCCGGTCGCGTCCAGGTACTCGAGCACGATGCCAGAATCAGCGGCGAGGGCCCGCAGCCCGGCGGGGATCTGAGGACTTTGCGCCACGGGTCAGTCCGACCAGGTGATGAGGCCGGGGACGAACGGATCGGCGAGTGCCGGGTGGCACGGCAGCACGCGGGCGACGAGGACCGCGTCGATACCGGCTTCGCGCGGAACCTGCACGCTGTAGTGGACGCGGCGGTCGCGTCGTCCTTCGAATTGGGTGGCTATCGGGTACGGCTCGTGATGAATAGGTGCGACCCAGAGTTGCACGGTGACGTCCTTTGGTTCCAGGGAACCGAGGTCCGCCACGATCTCGGCGTGCACTGTGCCGCCTGGGGCAACGGTGACCGACGGGACGGTGACCCGGATGGCAGGCCACTCGGCGGAAAGCCGTTCGAGTGACGACGCGAGGTCTCGCGTGAGCGCGCTGTCGCGCGCCGCGAGCCGGCGTTCACGGCGGACACAAGGCAGGTAGAAGGACTCGACGTAGTCGCGCACCATGCGGTGCGAGTGCCACGTCGGGGCGAGGGTCGCCATCGACTCGCGAACCGAGGCCAACCAGGCACGAGGCAGGCCCTCGGCGTCGCGGTCGTAGAACGTCGGAATGATCTGGTGCTCCAGAGCGTCGTACAAGGACTCGGCGTCGCTCGCGTCCTGCGCCTCGAGGTCCTCATAGTGCCTGCCGGTCCCGATGCACCAGCCGATAGGTGCCAAGGTGGGGTCCGCATCGTTCCAGACCTCGTCCCACCAGCCGTCCAATGTGCTGAGGTTCAAAGCACCGTTGACTCCCGCCTTCATGCCGCCGATGCCGCACGCCTCGAGCGGCCGCCGAGGAGTGTTCAGCCACAGGTCGACGCCCCGCGAGAGCGCCCGGTCCATCGTCACGTCGAAGTCCTCAATGAAGACGACCCGGTGCTCGAGATGTCGTTGGTGCCGGAACTCGATGACCTGGCGCAACAGTTCCTTTCCGAACTCGTCGCGGGGGTGCGCCTTGCCGCCGAAGATGATCTGGACCGGCCGGTCCGGATCACCGAGGATGCGTGCGAGGCGGTCCGGGTCTCGCAGGAACAGCGTGGGACGTTTGTACGCGACAAAGCGCCCGACGAAACCGATGGTGAGCGCGTCCGCGTCCAAGATTGCATCGGCGGCCGCGAGATGCGTCTTGTCGGCGCCGCGACGGGCGAGCTGCTCGTTGCGGCGGACCCGGGTGAACTCGATGAGCCGGGCGCGCGCCCGGCACCGCGCATCCCACAGCCCTTCGTCCTCGGTCCCCAGCAGCTCCTTCCACGAATCTGGTGATCCCGGAGTCGTCTTCCAGCTCGGGCCGAGCCGGCGGTCGAGAAGCTCCTCGACCTCGGTAGAGATCCATGACTTGAAATGGATGCCGTTGGTGACATGTCCGATCGGAACCTCGCTCAAAGGCAACCTCGGCCAAAGCCCACCCCACTGGTTACGAGTCACCGCCCCGTGCAACCGGCTCACTCCGTTGCGAGCGCCAGACAGCCGGAGGGCGAGCACCGTCGGGCAGAAAGAGTCGGACGGGTCATCGGGCCTGTAGCGGCCCAGTGAGCTCAGCGTCTCGAGGTCGGTCCGGAGCTGCTTTGCGAGCGGGGCGAGGTACCGATTGGCCAGTTCGGCGGGGAAGTAGTCATGCCCGGCAGCGACCGGCGTATGGGTCGTGAACAGCATCCCCGGTGCCGCGGCCACGCGTGCTTCGGCGAAGGAGAACCCGTCGCGGGTCATCACCTGGCGGATGCGCTCCAGCGCGGCAAAAGCGGAGTGGCCCTCATTCAGGTGTGCCATCTCGGGCTCGTGGCCGAGAGCCGAGAGCGCGCGTACGCCACCGACACCGAGCACGAGCTCCTGCTGGATGCGGGTCTCCTCGTCGCCACCGTAGAGCCTGGCTGTTATGCGACGGTCGGTCCGTCGATTCGGCTTGATGTCGGTGTCGAGAAGATACAGCCGGTTCCGTCCGACGGGCACGGTCCATACCTGGGCGACCACGTCACGTCCCGGCAGAGGGACCTTGACCCGCACAGGACGAGCCATGGCGTCGTGCGCTAGCTCGACGGGAAGCCGCTCGAAGTCGAGAACCTCCCATGACTCTTGCTGCAGGCCGTTGTCGTCCAGCCACTGATGCGATGTCTCTCGGTAGAGCAGGCCGACGCCGACCAGTGGAACGCCGAGCGCGCTCGCTGACTTGAGGAATTCACCGGCGACCGCACCGAGGCCGCCCGCGTAAACAGGTAGCGAGTCGGTGAGGGCGAACTCCGCTGCGAAAAAGGCGACCTCAAAACCGCGGTCCTTCTTGTGCGTTTGCGGGAACCAGGTCCTGGTAGGGTTCGCCTCGTAGGCGATTGCGCTGTCGACGACCGCGGTCGCCAGCGCCGCGAGTTCCGGATCGGACGCGAGCCGATCTTCCACCGTCGCCCGTCCCAGGCCGTTCAACAGGCGAAGCGGCCATTCGAGGGCAGACGGCCCGGCGGCGGGGTCGAGGCGCGCGAAAAGCGCACGCGTGCGCGCTTGCCAGGTCCACCGCAGGTTCATTGCAACGCCCAGGAGGTCTTCGAACCCCACGACCTGTCGTCGCGACCTTTTAGGAGCTGACCGACGGACCGTGATCTCACACCTCCTTGGCGTCATGATCGCACGGGAGGACGCCGCATGCTGGCGCATGGCCGATGCCGACCAGGTCGCTTCGCCCTGTGTCGAGTCGCAAGGCGTGGCACGGGTAGCAGGGACCTTCCTGAAGGTGTAGAGAGCCACTCAGTTCGGGCGCGCCATTCTCGAATCCAAAAGGTGAGTCTCCGGTTGGAAGCAAAGGCGAACTGGACTTGTGGTCAGAGCGAAACAACAGCGTGCCGTCTCGACGGCGGACTCGTCATTGGCGCTTGCCGGCGCGGTGGCAGTTCGGCCAAGAGGTCGCCGGTGGCAGCCGCAATGCTCCGGACCGCCTTTTCGAAAGCCACCTCGGTTGCCGCCGACGTGGTCTTCACTCCACTGACCTTGCGCACGTACTGCAGGGCCGCAGACTCGATTTCCTCAACTGTCGCTTCTGGGTCCAGCCCTCGGAGCGTCGTGATGTTCCGGCACATGCCGTCAGGTTAGACATCATGGGCGAGCATCACTGCTTCTCATTCAAATGGCACGAGGCTTGCCCATCGGACCGCAGTGCGACGCGGGGCTGCCTGGTCGCAAGGTCCCACGGGGTTTCGGCCGCCGAGCCACGCCGGCATTGTCGCCAACGCGTTGCATGCCGGTTCGCGCGCGTCGAACCCCTGGCGGTCGCGTCGGGCTCCGCTCGGCGAATTCTAATCTTGCACCCAGCATAAACACAGGAAACGCGCTTAGCCTCCAATGGGCGCCACCCCCCGGCGCGCAAAGGAGCGTTACGTGTTCTCGCTTGGCTACGCCTGGAACGAGCTTCGCCGCCGCTGGGGACGGACCCTCGTGACCGCTTTCGGACTTGCTGCAGGAGTCGGCCTCGTAATGGGCATCATCGGAGTCTCCCAGGGACTTTCCGACGCCCAGAACAGCGTTCTCTCCCCGCTCGGCTCCGTCGGGACCGACATCATCGTGACCCGCACCGTCGCAGCGACCACCTCTCAGACCACCACGACGACGACCGCCCCGTCCTTCCGCGGCGGTAGTGGCGGCACCTTCCCGGGCGGCGCCGGTGGTGGGGGTGGGGGTGGGGGTGGCTTCACGGGAGGCCCCGGCGGGGGCTTCTTCGCGAGCGGCGTCGCGGGTGCCGGAACCGCCGCAAGCTCGCAGGCCGCGACCCTGCTCAACAACAACGCCTCGGTGATCACGGACCTAGCCAAGCTCGGCAAGCCCGGGACCAAGTTCACGCACGATTTCTTCGTGCCCGGCACGCTCATCACCTTCCCTTCTGTGGCGATCAGTGACGTCGCGAAGATTCCCGACGTGACCTCAGCCGTCGGGGCTCTTTCGCTCGAGGCCCTGCACGAGAGCGGCACCGTCCCGGTGATCACCGACACCTACAAGACAGGCGGCCAGACGATCTCGACGACCGTGAAGCCGCCCACGCTCACTGCGGCCCAGACCGCGGCAGAGCGATCCTGTATCACCAAGCTCCTGCAGAAGACCTTCGGAAGTAGCGGTGCCACGCCTCCCGCCGGCGGGTTCACCGGTGGCCGGACCAGGTCTGGTTCCGGCGGCACCAACTTCGGAGGTTTCGGGTCGAACCCGGCGTTCCAGAAGTGTCTCACCCCGGCCCAGATCAGCTACCAGCAGAAGGTCACCGTGCCTGAGGAGACCATCACCCGGGTCCTCAACGCCCCGACGACCAACACCGCCACCTCCAGCTACCTCGTCGCAGGCGTGGACCCCACTAATCAGACCACCGGAATCGTCACCAAGTCCCAGCTCGTCTCAGGCACGTGGTTCACGGCCAATCCTGCTGACGAGGTTCTTGTCTACACGAGCTACGCCACGACGAAGGGTCTCAAGGTCGGCGGTACGCTCACGATCAACTCGAAGGCCTACAAGATCGTCGGCCTCGTGTCGCCGACGCTGACCGGCAACGTCGCGGACGTCTACTTCCCGCTGTCCACGATGCAGAGCCTGGCCTCGGCTCCGAAGTACGTCAACGAGGTGCTGGTGTCGGTCAAGAACGCCTCGGAGGTCGCTGCGGTCACCAAGGCGATCAAGGCCGAGCTCCCGGGCGCCACGGTGCTCACCTCCAAGTCCCTCGCCGACTCGGTGAGCGGCAGCCTCAACAACGCCCACAAGCTCGCCAACGACCTCGGCGGCGTGCTCGCCATCATCGTGCTGTTGGCGGCGTTCCTGATCGCCGGCCTGCTCACGCTCTCGAGCGTCGCGAAGCGCGTGCGTGAGATCGGCTCGCTCCGGGCGATCGGCTGGTCGCGCGGCGAGGTCGTGCGCCAGGTCATGGCAGAGACGATCGGTATCGGGATAATCGGCGGGTTGATAGGGGTGGCGATCGGGGCCGGAGTCTGCGCGGTCATAGCCGCCATAGGTCCCGGCCTGTCGGTGACCTCGACGGGCCTCGCGGTGGGGGCCTCGACCCTGGGCAGCCTGGTTGGCCAGTCGACCACGGGCACCGTGACCTCGATCGTGCACCTGACGGCGCCGATCCACTTCACCACGATCCTGATCGCCTTCGCCGGGGCGCTCGTCGGTGGTCTCATCGCAGGTGCCATCGGCGGCTGGCGTGCAGCGCGGCTCGCCCCCGCCTCAGCCCTCAGAGACCTCGGCTGATGGCCGGGGCACCTGGAACGAAGACCGGAAAGGACGGCAAGACGATGGTGGAGACAGCAGGGACCGAGACCGCAGAGGTGTCCCCCGGACGATCTGCCGGCACCCCCCTCTACGAGTTGTCGCACCTAGAACGGACCTTCGCCAAGGGCGGTGTATCGGTCAAGGCTGTTCGCGGGGTCGACCTCGTCATCAAGACGGGAGACATGGTCTCGCTGGAGGGACCGAGCGGGTCGGGCAAGACCACGCTCCTGCAACTGCTCGGCGCCCTCGACAGCCCGACCGGCGGCACGATCCGCTTTGAGGGTCGCGACCTCGGCGGGCTCAGCGACCGGGAGCTGACCAAGATCCGCGCAGAGGAGATCGGGTTCGTCTTCCAGCACTTCAACCTCATCCCGACACTCACAGCCGAGGAGAACGTCGCAATCGCGATGTTCCCGAACCACGTCCGCTCCCATCAACGGCTCGAGCGTGCCAAGGACTTGTTGAACCAGGTGGGACTTGGACCGAGGCTGGGCCATCTTCCGTCGCGGCTGTCCGGGGGCGAGCAGCAGCGCGTCGCGATCGCCCGGGCGCTCGCAAACAGCCCGAGTGTCATCATCGCCGACGAGCCGACCGGCAACCTCGACTCCGACACGGCGAAGGAAGTCATGGCGACACTGAACGCACTGCGCGAGAGCGCCGGGGTGACGATCGTCATCGCCACCCACGACGAGGACGTCGCCCGCCTCACGGATCGCCGGATCCGAATCCGAGACGGCAAGATCCGAGAAGACTCCGCCGCGTAATCGCCGGACACGCGACTCGCGGGTCCGACAGGCCCTTCACTCAGCGGCGACAGGTCAAATAGACGGCGCAAAGAACGGACATCGTCGTTTACTTCAAGAGCCGGTCGTGGACCTGACCAAAGTCGTCGAGGCGTCCATGCTGTGGAACGGAGGTCTGACTAAACCGTTATGGACGACCGTGTGCCTTCACGTTAGGGACCGTGCCGAGTCATCCCCACCCCAAGCCTTCCTCACTTCGCAGATACTGACGCTCTGCTGTGGACGTGCCAGCCCAGATTCCGTGGAGTGACGGGTCCTCAAGCGCGGTAGCAAGACACTCTGCTGCGACGGGACACCCTGCGCAGATACGCTCCGCACGAGCGAACGCGACGCTGTTTGTAGGAAAGAAGAATCCGGGTCCCATACCCCGACACGCTGCCCTCGCTGGCCGCCTCGGGCGAGCGCTCGAATCACAACTCTCAAACGGTCTAACTCCAGGCTGCGGAAGGACCTCGAGTTCGTTGCGTCGCGGACCGGGCGCATCGGCGTTCCGCGTGGAGCCCGGGGAGTTGGCTCGCCTGCCACTCATAGGAACTGACATCGTTCCTCTCCTCCCTTGGCGCGCCCGCCAGGCCAGGTCGACCAATCCGCCCGATGGAAGGAGACGACATCTGGCTCGGAGCAGACCTGGCCGTGGAGGCGCACTGTCAAGCTAGGACGCCGATCTGTGATGAGCCTTAGAGACTGATTGCAGTCGGGTTTCAGCTCGTCGGGTACGCACCGGCACGCGTCCTGCGATCGGTACTCCATCAGGAACGGGATGAGACGAAGCCGGCGGCGCTCGGCTTCTTGGCCACCCGCACAGCGAGAACTCACTCGCCTTCATCGACGATTTCGGCGGCTTCGGGGTATTTGAGGTGCCGATGACCTACTGAGGCGGTCCTGATGCCAGTTGCACACTCACGGTCTGTCGCGCGCCCGAGGAGTCGACATATGCGAGCGGCACGGATGTACCCGGCTTCTCGTTTTCGATGATCGTCGTCAGCGAGCTGGGCGAGGTTACGGACTGGCCCCCTAGCGAGGTAATCGTGTCCCCCTGGGCAAGGCCGGCTTGCGAGGCTGGCGAGCCCGACACGACCGACGCGATTTCCGCGCCGGAGGACACCGGTGCCGAGCCGAACCCACCTCCACCGAATCCGTAGCCGCCACTGCCGGGGGAGATCACGTTCACGCCGAGGAAGGACGTCGGGCCGACGTGCACCGTCGAGGACGAGTCGCCCGAGATGATCTCACCCGCGATCTTCAGCGCGGTGGCGATCGGTATGGAGAAGCCCTGGGTCGTAGAGGACCCACCCTGCTCGAAAGAGAACCCCGCCGAAGCCGCGGTGTCCATGCCGATCACCTTCCCGCTGCTGTTCACCAGCGGCCCGCCGGAGTCGCCCGGCTGGATGTCGGCGTTGGTCTCGATGAGGCCGGTGAGGTTCTCGGAAGTTCCGTCGCCTTGGTCGCTCGCGGTGATGGACTGGCCGAGGGCGACAACGCTTCCTCCTGCGTAACTCGGAGTTCCGCCGCTCCCTCCGGCGTTGCCGATCCCGACGACCGCTTCGCCGGTGCTAACGCCCGAGGAGCTCCCGAGGCTGACCGTCTTAAGACCCGAGGCCCTCTCGAGCTGCAACACTGCAACGTCGCTCGTGCGGTCGTAGCCGACGAACTTGGCGCCGTAGGTCCGCCCACTGCCCACATCGGTCACGCTTATGGAGGTTGCACCCTCGACGACATGGTTGTTCGTGAGCACCTCACCCTTGGAGGTGAGCACCATGCCGGTTCCGGCCGCTTCCTCGTTCCCGTTCAAGGTGACGTTGATGTCAACGAGCCCCGAGTCGACCCGTTTGGCGATCGAGGAAGCGTCGACAAGCCCACCCGAACCGCTCGAGCCCGAAGAGCCCGATCCCAGCACGCCAGTCTCGGTGAGATCCTCGCTCGCCTGGCCGATCACCTCGATCGGGGAGCTTGAACCCGACGGCGGGACGATAGCGACGCCCATGTCGCCTGCGAGCATGGTGATCGAGGAGTAGTTGCCTGGTGGAAGGAGCTCGCCGAGGGCGCTCCGATCGGAAGGCTGGACGACGACGTTCCCCGTCCGCACGTGCACGACAACCTCTTCGAAGACTGCAAAGGTGACGAGGGCGCCACCGTTGGCGAGGCGGATGGAGGGATACGGGCAGTCCCGCGACGGCGCTCCTGCGGCGGCGATAGCGGGTACCGACGCGGTGAACTGCACCGATACCGTGCCGACGCCGGCGTAAGAGGCAGCGATCGAGTGTGGGTCGGCTACGTTCTTCGGCCCGAATTGTGCCGAGATCCCGGCCGGCAGTTTCCCGCTGATGGCTTCGGAGGTGAACGCTGCCGCCACCCGCGCGGCCACCTTGTCGGGAGCGGTCACGAGGCCGTAGCTAACAGCGGGGTCGAGGCTCGTCGTGTAGTCCTCGGAGTCGGTCGCTGCGGCCGGCACCGCCACGCCTTCGTTCGTCGGACCGAGGATCTCGCTACTTGAGGCGAGCTTCCACGGCGTCGAAGGCGACTTCTTCACATAGGTCAGGAGATTGCTCGTCGTCGGCTGGGTGGTGGCGCGGTCTTCGGCGAGCACGGTGAAGAAGGCCGGATAGCCGGCCTCATGCGGAACGAAGGCCCGGCTCGGGACTTGGTCGAAGGACCCCCCGAGCGTGTTGGAGCCAGCCGCTTGGTCTCCACGGTAAGTGGCGTCGTCCAGAATCTGTTGCAGGCACGTCTCGTGGCTGTTCTGGAGCGGGATCGAGAGCGACGCGTTGGCCCGGTTGTTGATCGTTGTGTCCGACGCGACTATCGAGGCGACGTCACCAGGCGCGATGACCTGCCCGCTCGAAGGTGGCACCGTCGTTCTCGTGCCGCCACCTTGGGCTTTTCCTCCGCTGGACAGCGACGTGCTAGTCGAGGTCGTGACCGGGACGGGCTTGGACGCATCCGGACTCGAGCAGGCAGCGAGCAGTAGCGAGAGGGCGGCAACAGCGGCCGCGACCCCGCTACCCCAGGGGAGGCTCGAAGAGTTACGACGCGTATTGGACATAAGCACCAAGGTCAGAAGTTAGGAGGGGATGGCATTGTGCGGGCTCCCAGTACAGCCGTCGTGCCTCTAGGCGCATCAGAATGCATCGGTCGTTCACGCGGCGGGGCCCTCTCGGATCTCGCGGATGCAGATGCGGATCCGCCGGTTCGTAAGTCTGGTGACATCCTCGTCGTGGGTGGCGATCACGATCGTCACCCCGTCGGTGGTCCGTAGCCGGTTCAAGCACTGTCAGGACACTCCTTTGATCGCCGGTAACGGCGCCAAGCTCAAGGTAAACGTGCTTGCTGTGCGTTTCCTGGGCGTTGCTTCCAGGCTTGCTTAGGGGCGACCGACCATGGTTGGTCACACGAAAGAACAGTCGCCTGGAGGCGGCGATTACGGCGTGAGCTTCAACGTCTAGGTGGATTGTCAATCAAACGGCTCGGTTCGCTGGTTCTGATCGACCCCCCGGCATCCCCCGTCTCCTCCGGCGTCTGCCGTTGGCGTGCGCATGAGGCACCCTTGAGGTGCGAGCTGCGCCACGAGGCGCTCTGACATATCCCCTACGAAGTAGGGAGGGATTGGAGGTGATATTCCTGGGTCTGTGGCTCACCTAATCTCGCAAGAGAAAGGGGACAAGAGCATGCCATTAAGACCGGCTCTCGTGTCCAGGCGTTTGGAACGAGGAGCCGGTGGACCCGCGTGATATGGCGAAGGCTTGAACTGCCTGAAGCCCAATCTCCAGTTGGTGCAACTCATCACCCACCGGAAAGACGCCTGAAACCGGTGCAGTCCTCTGCGGCAGGGTGCCTCGTGATCTGTCGCAAGCCTCCGAGGGCTGGGCGATGTCCAGTGAGGATATTCAAGGAGATGAGTCGGCCGCCTACGTCACGCTAGATACGTATGTGAGAGACGAACGTGGGATCGCCTACGGGGCGCGAGCCCTATGGCGACAGAGTGCCCGTAGTAGTCGCAGGCGTTACGACCTGCCAGGGGGGACGGGAAGGCCGTCCACAGGGCGAAGGGGCACAGGTGATCGGACACCAAGAAGCCAGGAGGTATGCGAAATGCAGAACGCCGAGGTGGTGTTGGGTGTCCTCCGTGAACGCGGTAGGAATGGCCTGCCGTGCAATGAGCTGTATCGACAGCTGTTCAACCCGCAGCTGTATCTGCTGGCCTATGGGCGAATCTACTCCAACGAGGGTGCGATGACCCCGGGGCCGACACAGGAAACCGCGGACGGCATGACCACAGAGAAGATCGAGGCGATCATCGACGCGATGCGTCACGAGCGCTATCGCTTCTCTCCGGTGCGGCGGATCTACATCCCAAAGAAGAACGGGAAGCTCCGCCCTCTCGGCTTGCCGTCGTGGTCGGACAAGCTGGTCGGTGAGGCGGTGCGTCTGCTGCTCGAGGCGTACTACGAACCGCAGTTTTCCGACCGCTCGCATGGGTTCCGCCCTGGTCGAGGTTGTCACACCGCCCTGCGGGAGATAGCCAACACTTGGGTCGGGACGACATGGTTCATCGAAGGAGATATCTCTGATTGCTTTGGCAGTTTGGACCATTCGGTCTTGCTGTCGATCCTGTCGGAGAAGATCCACGATGGCCGGTTCCTGCGGCTGATAGCGAACATGCTCTTGGCCGGATACTTGGAGGACTGGCGGTGGAACGCCACGCTGAGCGGTGCTCCGCAAGGCGGGTTATGCGCAGCTGCACATAAAGAACCCTATGGAGTCCCGTGATCTCGTTGCACCAGGCTGCCATCCTGCCGTTTGAGCGGGGCGACAAGCCAACGCTCGATGTAGAGGATGACCCAGCGCAGGTCCGTGTGCTTCGTCACCGCCTTGAGCATGAGGGAGTGTGGAATGGAGTCGAAGAAGGCCCGGATGTCGAGGTCGATCACCCAGTCCTTCTTCCAGCACCGCTTCCGGCATGTCGCCACTGCGTCGAGAGCAGACCGCCCCGGCCGGTAGCCGTAGGAGTCGGGATGGAACAACGGCTCCACATTCGGCTCCAAATACGACCGCACAACTGTTTGGGCGATTCTGTCGGCGACAGTGGGCACCCCGAGCGTCCTCACGCCCTTGCCCTTCTTCGGTATCTCGACCGCACGAACCGGCGGCGGGAAGTACGTCCCCGAGGACATCCGATTCCAGAGCTTGTAGAGGTTCCCTTTCAGGTCCCTCTCGAACTCCTCGATCGACTCGCCGTCGACGCCCGCCGCTCCCTGATTGGCCTTGACTTTCTCGTAGGCCTTCCAGACAACCTGCTTTGAAATCTCAAACGACTTCGCTTCCAGCTTCGGCCTGCTCACCGACTCCTCCCGCATTGCTGCGGTTGGCCACCGACCAAGCCAGAGTGACCCGCCCCCTTTGCTCCGCCCGAGTTACCGGGCCTCATCGCTAGTACGGGGCGGTCCGCCCCTGCGACCCGCATCGCTACTCAGCCCCTCGCGGTTTCTGCCGCTTGGGGGTCTCGCTCTCGCGACCAGGACCTACTGGTCCAGTTGAACGGTCGCCGTATCGGGCCGCAGGTTCCCACGTTCCACACCAGAGCCCGAACCGGACTCGCGCCAACTCCATGCCGGACACCGCCTGGGCAGTAAGCAGGTTGCCCCCAGGCTCATCCCGGGGCAACCCCTCCACCCCGGTTTCGATGTCATCTCGCGAATTTCGACACGTCACAACTGGTTTGCTCTCGCTCGCCTTTCCGGTCCATACCTGACGCACTCAAAGGCACGCCTTTTGCCGCAACGCTCACCACCCCGGCCTTTCTTTGTCCGGCGCAGCTTGCGGTGGTTTGGGACCTCCCCCTGCAGGGCGATCCCGGAGGGTCGGTTCCTCCATCTCTGGTGCAGCATCGCTCAGGTCGAGTTCAATCTTCTACATCGCCCTCTCCTTCACGTTCGTGGCACACAGGGGTCCCTCGCGTTCAGGAACGCCTCATCCTCGCGAGATCGTTGGCGCGTCGGCCAATGCAAGCGTCGTCAAAGAGCACGGCCGAAAGACGCGTTCGAATGCTCAGGAAGTCAGGCCGTCAACAGCGAGCCGGAACATTCCAACATCAAGTTCCTTACGACGCGACGGGCTCTGCCCCGACGAGCGCCGCGTACTCATGCTCGAACGCCTTGACCGGACCGTTGCGCCAGCTTTCGGACAGCGACGCTGACAGGGGATCGGGGAAGATGTCCTCGTCGCCCCGCTCAACTCCGTCGAAGATGGCTCGTGCAACCGATTCAGGAGACGCCTTCGGGATGTCGAAGCCTCGGGTCATGTCGGTGTCTGTGGGCTCCGTCAAGACGGCATGGACCCTCACGCCCCGCCCCGGCCAAGAGGGCGCGAAGCGATTGCGCAGGTTGAATGCGGCCGCCTTGGAGACCGCGTAGGCCGGAGTGAACGGCAATGGGGCGAAAGCCATCATCGACACGTTTGTTGACGATCGCTCCCTGAGATCGGGTCAGCAACGGCAGAAGTGCCTGGGTCACGCCGTGGGTGCCGAACAGGTTGACCGCGAGGTGTTGTTCGAGGACGGACCTGTCGCTCAAGTCGTCGTAGAGCGCGACGCCGGCGTTGTCGATGAGGATGTCGACGAGCGGCCGGCGCTCAGATAGACACCTTCCTCCGGTGGGGCCCGACGTTGCGTCCGTTGCAGCCGATTAGTCGGCTTGTTTCCCCGAGTGGCGGGTCTGCTCGAAGAGCTTCTTGGGAGTACTGATAGCGGTTATGGCGTTGGTCGGCAGCCATTCGCCCGTGCAGAACCGCCACCCAGGCCGGCGAGCTGGACCCGGTGCTGTCCCGAGGTGATCCCGTCCCGGTCGCGCTGGCGTCAGGACGTCCCGCTGAAATCGACGTCCTTGGTCTCGACCGTCCCAGCCGTCCGCCCCGGAGCCGTCTGGTACCTCCAGTACAGGTTCGTGTGCGCGATGACCTGGTCCGGCGACGGCGCCCCCCACGCCGTGCGGTCCTCGGTCGTGTGGCCATCGCGGACAAGGGTCGCGTCGTACCCCCTGACGAATGCGCCGTGGAGCGTCGAGCGGATGCATGCATCGGTCTGAGCGCCCGCGACGACGAGTCGGCCGACTCCGAGGCCCGACAGCACGGTCTCGAGGGTGGTGTCCTCGAACGAGTCGCCGTAGTTCTTCTCGACGAGCGGCTCGGCGTCCTCCGGAGTCAGTTCGGGGACGATCCGCCAGTCTTCGCTCCCCCTCGCAAGCTGCTCGTCAGAGTGCTGGACCCAAACGACGGGGACCCGTTCGCGGCGCGCCTTCTCGACAAGGCTGCCGACGTTCGCGACGACCGCGTCGCGCTCGTAAGCCCCCTTGACAACGCCGTTCTGCACGTCGACGACGAGAAGTGCCGTGTTTGGCCGGTTCTTGAGTGTGGTCATGGTCCCCCCTTGGTCACGCTGGGTTGTTGTGTCCATTTACTGTAGTAAGCCAGCAATATCTACAGCGTCCCTGTTCAGAGTTGGTGTCGGAGGGGGGACCCGGCACAAGACTCCGCGCCGCGTCGCGGGACCGACCTCTGGCTATGGGTACCTTGACCTGGACCCCTGCGTGCCTCTTCCCTCGAGAGTCGTCTGAACGAGTCCCCTGCCCCTTGAGTGTCTTGTAGCAAGTGTGCTACAACTGGAGCGTGGCCGAAGTTGCTTCCCGAGAACTACGCAACGACACCCGAGGGCTGCTGCGCCGAGTTGAGGCCGGAGAAGACGTCGTGATCACCGTCGACGGCCGACCGGTCGCGGTGCTGCGGCCAATCGGCTCTCGGCCAAGGTGGGTATCGCGTGGTGAGTTCGTGCACCGTTTCTCAGGCCGCCAAGCCGACGCCGCCCTGGCCGAAGACCTCCGTGAACTGGCCCCCGACACGACCGACGACCTGAGTTGAGCCGCGGCATAGCCGATACAAGTGTGTTCATTGCCAGGGAGTCCGGGCGTCCCCTCGCCGAGACCGACCTACCCGACGAGTTGGCGATCTCCGTGATCACGATCGGCGAGCTGCGTGCGGGAGTACTGGCCGCCGTCGACGTCGAGACCCGCGACAGGCGGCTGGCAACGTTGAGCGAAGCGCTGGCCCTCGATCCCCTGCCCGTCGACCAGTCAGTCGCCGAGACTTGGGCGCGTTTGCGCGTCCTGTTGCGCGACATGCAAAAGCGCATGCCGGTCAACGACTCCTGGATCGCCGCGACGGCCATGTCGCTAGGGATACCGGTCGTAACCCAGGACGAGGATTACGTCGAAGTGCCCGGGCTCAAGATCGTCCGAGTTTGAACTACCACGGGATGTTCCACGACGACGCATTTCGCGTCGGGGGGGGACTTTCCCACACGCCCTTGCGGGCACTAGCCCCTCAAGCTTCCCTCCTGGGACTTTGGCGAACTGGCGCGAACTTGTATGCCTTATAACTCAAAGGGTTTTGTCCTCGGCGAACGTTCACGGTCGGCAGCGGACGCGCGATAATATCGCGGCGGAACTCGGTCGGGATGGCTCCGGAATCTGAGCATGAAACGACTCTATTCATGAGCTGTTCGAGTCCCGGAACTTCCCAGCGCGAGGGCCGCCCTCCAAGCTTCCTTAACGCGGCAGGGCCGCGTTGAGCTTCCGTTCGGCATGTTCGACTAGGCGCTTGGCCGCCTCTACCGCCCTTCGAGCCTGGGCGGCACTCACTGGAGACGGGTCGTATTCGGCTGGTGTCTTGAGCGGTAGGAGCTGACGAAGATAGCGCGCACCTTGGAAATCTCCGATGGTCTTGAGATGCTCCGGCGCGCCGGCATGCTCCCCCTTCGAAACCGAGCCGACAAGGGCACACGAAATGGGGCTCTCCTGACTCTTCCGTGGGTGCCATGACCAGCTGAGACGCGAGCAACGCCGCCTCTTGCCTAGGTTTCTGGACTGTCAAAGGTTCAGAACGAGACAAACAGAGGAGGCGGCGTGCTCGGTGCCAACGTATGGCGTCGCGTGCTCGGTGTCGACCGGGCGACGGTGATCGAGGCGGTGGAGGTCGACGAGGAGGACGACGTCGTTGTCGCTCACGTCCGACCGAGGCGGCACACCAAGCGCCGCTGCGGGATCTGCGGGCAGCGAGCCCCCGGCTATGACCGCGGCGAAGGACACCGACGATGGCGGGCGCTCGACCTCGGCACGGTGCGCTGCTTTCTCGAGTCCGACTCCCCGCGGGTGAACTGTTCCACGCATGGGCCGACGGTCGCCCAGGTGCCCTGGGCACGACATGGCGCCGGCCACACCCTGGAGTTCGACGACGAGGTCGCCTGGCTTGCGACCCATACACCCAAGTCGGCGGTGGGCGAGCTGATGCGGATCGCCTGGCGCAGCGTCGGCTCGATCGTCGCCCGTGTCGTCGCGGACGGCCGCGCGGCACACGACCCCTTCGACGGACTCGTTCGGATCGGAATCGACGAGATCAGCTACAAGCGCCGCCACCGCTACTTGACGATCGTGGTCTGCCACGACACCGGCCGTCTCGTCTGGGCGGCGGTCGGGCGCGACAAGAAGACGCTGAACGGCTTCTTCCACCTCTTGGGGGAGGATCGCTGCCAGAAGATCCGCCTCGTCTCGGCCGATGCGGCGGAGTGGATCGCAGACGTGGTCGCCAGTCGCTGCGAGAATGCCACCCTCTGCATCGACAGCTTCCACGTGGTGCAGTGGGCCACCGATGCCCTCGACGAGGTGCGACGCGAGGTCTGGAACGAGGCCCGGCGTCTCGGCATGCGCGAGCACGCCAAAGAGCTGAAGGGCTGCCGGTTCGCCCTCTGGCGCAACCCCGAGGACCTGACGGCCCGCCAGGAGGCGAGGCTCTCCGCGATCGCACGGGTCAACTCGCGCCTTTACAGGGCGTACCTGCTGAAGGAACAGCTTCGGATCGCGATCCGCACCAAGGGAGTGCTCGCGCTCGTAATGATCGAGGACTGGCTCTCCTGGGCGGCTCGCTCGCGCATCCCGGCATTTGTCGAGCTCGGCCGCAAGATCAGAAGGAACCTTCCGGGCATCGAGGCGGCGATGCTCAACCGCCTGTCGAACGCGTTGGTCGAGTCGACGAACACGAAACTCCGCGTGCTGCACCGGATGGCCTTCGGCTTCAAGGATCCCGAGCACCTGATCGCGCTTGCGCTCTTGGACCGCGGCGGCTACTGCCCACCACTACCAGGGCGCGCTCGCTGACCCAACGCCTGCGTCAACGCTCCCTCGCCGTCAAGAGCGCTCCGCGTCCTTCGGACTCCCTCGCTCCGCTCGGTCGCTCTTCACCGCTTCCCTCGCGCCGACGCGGAGAGCCATCAGGAAGCGACGCTCAGGCATCGCTTCGGCTACGAAGCGATGAGCAACCCGGACGGAGTCCGCACGCGACCCGCTCGCATTCTCGCCGCCTGTAGGACGGCAGCTTCAAGGAGTGCGGAGGCGTCGTCCCGTCGGAGGTCGACAAGTGCGAGGACGGCGACGATCTCGTCGATCGATTCCTCGTCCCGAAGTCGCACGATCACGCGTGCGAGGCGGGCGCGCTCGGCCACCGTGTGGAAGCGACGGCTGACCTTCGCGATGACGTCGCGGACAGCTTGCCCATCGCCCACCTCGCAGGCAAAGAGCAGCG
>Ga0224555_1001463_pt1 | contig 32537 bp, 27 predicted proteins | sample 714S23034metaG_FD_180687 | JGI IMG/M metagenome (GOLD analysis project Ga0224555, IMG submission 180687) | Peat soil microbial communities from Stordalen Mire, Sweden - 717 S2 30-34 | ecosystem: Environmental > Terrestrial > Soil > Wetlands > Peat | place: Sweden: Norrbotten County, Stordalen...
CTTCATCGTCCGCTCCATCGCGGCCTGCGTGTAAGAAAACATGCCTTCCATGCTCTCCTACAACCGCCGCCTGCCAAGCGGACACTTCACTTGCTATCTCAACCGGACATATCATGTGCTAACGACACGTTTCGATTTAGGTATTGACAAGTGCAAACTGGTGGGAGTAGCCTCTCGCTGTTCGTTAATTTGAAACGTTTCAGATTGTCGGTTTTTTCGCCACGGCAAATCCTGATTACGAATTCCTTATGGGAGCTTGGCACTCGTTGTGCCGGGAGGGTATATGTCACGGAATTACAAACGGAACTACGAAGTCTTGTTGCTCGGGTTCGTCATTCTTGCGGCCACCGTGTTGCTGGCCCAGGTCATTATCACCAGCACTATCGTGGGCACCGTGACCGACCCACAAGGGGCTGTGGTCCCCAGCGCGAAAATAACACTCACGAACGTGGACACCGGCGTCCAGTGGAAGGCGGCCACCAGCGCGAGCGGCGACTATCGTTTTCCCAACCTGATCGCCGGCCACTACAAGGTCGAGGTGACCCAAGAGGGCTTCGAGCATGCCGTTTCGACTGTGCTGGCCCTCGAAAACGGCACGACCCAGCGCGTTAACGTCGGACTCAAGCTGGGACAAACCACCGAGACGATCGAAGTCACCACCGCCGCCGCGCTCATTAAGACCGATGATGCTAACATTTCGGAGGTCATCGAGAACAAATTCGTCAACGACCTGCCCACGCAGGGCCGCAACTACCTGAACTTCGCCCAGATCTTGCCGAATTTCAACAGCGGCACCGGCGATACTTCGCGCTTGGCCTGGGGACTTGCTTCGGCAAGTATGCCGGGCGCAATGCAGTTGAATGTCGGGGGCACCAATTACGGTGTCGGCTATTACATCGATGGTCTGAACAACAACGACAATTGGGTGGAAGGTCCGCTCATGAACGTCAACCAGGACACCATCCAGGAGGTCAAAGCGGAGGTTTCGAACTATTCCGCGGAGTATGGCCGCGATGTGGGCCAAATCAGTGTGACTTCGAAATCGGGGACCAATGCCCTGCATGGATCGGTGTACGACACCTTGCAGAATGAGGGCATGAACGCCAATGATCCGTGGAGCATTTATCAGGGCATACCGCGCAGTGCGTATCACCAGAACCAGTATGGCTTCACGGTGGGTGGGCCCGTTTACCTCCCCAAGATATTTAACGGGAAGAACAAGTTGTTCTTCTTCGGGTCGTTCGAGCGCTTGCGCAACCGCGGCATGAGTCAATACACCGCCTACGTCCCAACCACTGCCGAGCGTGGGGGGGACTTCAGTAATTGGCTGACTCTTTTTCCGGTCGATCCAACGCAGTGCAATGGCGTGCCGGGTAGTGAGCCCGGCAACTGCCGTTACGTGATTTACGACCCATCCACGCTTGACCTGAGTACCAGTACGCGTCAGCCATTCCAGTACGGTGGCGTGTACAACGTCATGAATCCCAATGACGTGGCTACCCAGGCTACGACTTATCTTTCGCATTTCCCGCTGCCGAACGGCTATTCGTCGCCCGAGCCAGGCGACTTCAATAATTATGCTGGAAGCTATACCGCCGGCATCAATAACAACAACTACACAATTCGCGCGGACTACAATCTCAGCAGTCGCGATTTCGTTTATTTCCGCTACTTGCGCGACAACGGCGGCCTGATCAATGAGTGTTGCCTGCTGCCGGCTTTGTCCATGGGCAGCGGTCCCTTGCACCGCGCGAATACGTACCAGGTCCACTACGTGCACGCCTTTAGCTCCAGTTTCAACAACGAATTCAATGTAAGTTGGTATAGAGGGTACAACTTCAGCGACGATCCTTCGCAAGCCAACGCGTTCGCCAATTCCTGGGTCCCGGGTCTCCTCCAGAACTCGTCCTCGAATATGGCGGGGTTTACGTCGTATGACAAGAGCCTGTTCAACATAAGCAATGACGCCACTTTCAGCGTGGAACTCGGCGGCATTGGAGCGGGGTTGAACCTGGGATCGACCGAGTATTGGTACCAGTACGTTCCGATCTTCCAATTGTCGGACAACCTTTCGAAAACCATTCGGCGTCACAACTTGAAGGCCGGCTATTACATGCACCGCCGCCGCGAGCGCGACAATGACGTCATTCGCTCGGTGCAATTTTGGGGGAACTACACCGGCGAAGGGTCCTACGCAAGCGATGGTTCCGGCAATGGGATCGCCGACTTCGAACTTGGCGATGTGAGCGGTATGAACCAGCGCACGCCCGTGGCCAGTGGCGATGCCAGCCTGTATTACGCCATGCCCGAGTATGGCATGTACTTCGGCGACACGTGGAATGCGACTCGAAAACTTACCGTGACCCTGGGTCTGCGTTACGACCTGCCCATCCCCGCATATTCCGTGGACAATTACTGGGCCGTGATTGACCAGACGTATCCGGGGTGGCGATTTGTCATGCCAGGGTTAACTCCAGGGACCCAAGCTCACCCCTTCTCCGCGGACAAGAAGGATTTCTCGCCGCGCATTGGGCTGGCTTATCGATTGGGAGACAAAACGGTGATCCGCAGTGGTTACGGCATTTTCTATGAGACGGGCCGCTTCAAATTCCTCGACCAGACGACCTGGAACGGGCCGGGGTACGGAGGAAATTCCTACTATTCCACCAGTGCGCCTGGTGTGACCGACCCGGGACAGACCTACTACACCTTCGCCAACACATTCCAAGCGCCCGTTACCGTAGCCAGGGGCACATGGCCGTATTCGCTGGGCACGGACGCAGGTTTGATGTGGACCCCTACCCCTGGCAGTGACAATGCGTACATCACATCGACCCTTGATCAGAAAACCTGGGCGACCCCTTACAGCCAGCGCTGGAGTTTGGATGTCCAACGCGAACTGGGAAAAGCCGCAGTGGCGACACTCGGCTATGTGGGTTCCGAGGGTACGCATCTTCCTATTCAGTATGACTTGAACCTCTTTCCACAAGGCTTTTACCCGGACATTTACACTTCGACCTGTCTCACGTGTGATGCGGCACGTCCGCTGACGGCGGTGGTACCGGGCCGCTGGAGCGGTATTAATTCGGTCCGCCCGATTCAGAGTAACAACTACAACGCCATGAATGCCGAATTGAAAATCCGCGGCTGGCATGGCTTGACGAGCCAGGTTTCCTACACCTGGTCGAAGCAGATGGATGAATTCTTCGGCGAACTGGAGAATGGCGAAAGCGGCGTCCAGGCGATCGGCGGCCAGTGGCACCCGCGTTGGAGTTATGGTCCCTCCGATGCGAACCATACCAACCGCTTCGTGACTGCTTTCACCTATGAGTTGCCGGGAAAGAGGATTGGAAACCGCCTGCTGCGCCAGGCGATCGGAGGCTGGCAGATCAATTCCATTGCCACCTTCGAATCAGGGGCGCCCACAACCATCTGGAACGGCTCCACCAGGTCGTACGACGGCATGGGAGATGTTCCAATTCAAACTTGCAACGGCAATCTTGCGCGCGGCGACAGGACCTTTACCCGCGCTTTCAACACCGGCTGCTACACCGAGCCCGCTGCCAGCACGGACCCGTACTACACTAATCAAGGCATATACGACTACGCGGTGACTCGGGGCAACGAAGGCCGGAACAACCTTCGCCAGCCCGGAATCAACAACTGGGACATGGGACTGCAAAAGTCGTTCAGGCTGATCGGCGAAGGCCGTGAGTTGCAGTTCCGCGCGGATGCGTTCAACGCCTTCAATCATACCCAATGGTCCGGCTTCAACAATTATGACGACCGTGTAGTCAACCCGAATAGCCAGTTCGGATATATCACCGGAGCTCGTCCCGGCCGCCATATGCAGTTGAATATGAGGTTCGTGTTCTAGAACCTTGAAGCAGGGACGGCGCGAGCGATCTCCCCCAGTCGCTCGCGCCGTCCAGTAGCGGCAGGATGCACTCGCGCGGGGTTGATCCAAACTCCAAGCAGGGGAGAACCATGTATCAACCAGAAGCTTACGGAATTGCGCTGTTGTTCATGTTCACCAGCATGCTGTGCTGGGGATCATGGGCCAACACCACGAAACTCACCCCTGGCTGGGCCTTTCAGCTCTTCTATTGGGACTACATCATCGGCATCGTTGCGGCAAGTCTTTTGTGGGGACTCACGCTCGGCAGCGCCAATGGAGGAGAACTCTCTTTCCTTAGAAATATCGGCAGTGCGGATGCAACTCATATCCTCCTCGCTCTGCTCGGCGGAGTGGTCTTCAACGTTGCGAACCTTTTGCTGGTTGCCGCCATTGACATTGCCGGCCTGGCCGTCGCGTTCCCCATCGGAATTGGGTTGGCCCTGGTGGTGGGCGTACTGCTGAACTACTTCATTTCCCCGAAAGGAAATCCCTTCTTATTGTTTGGGGGTGTGCTCCTGGTCGTCCTCGCGATTGTCCTGGACGCGCTTGCTTATCGCAGACGCGAGACCACGCGCAAGACCCTGAGTGCGCGCGGCATTCAGATCAGCCTCGCCTGTGGCGTGCTGATGGGCCTCTTTTATCCCCTTGTGGCGAAGGCCACTACAGGAGAGCGCTCTCTCGGTCCCTACACGGTGGCGTTTTTCTTTGCTCTCGGCGCCGCTGTGTGTGCGATCCCCGTAAACTACTTCCTCATGCGGAGGCCGTTGACCGGAGGCCCGCCCGTGGGCATGGCCGACTATTGGAAAGGCCGTCCCGCTTGGCACTGGTGGGGAATTCTCGGCGGAACGATCTGGTGCACGGGAACGGTGTTCAACTTTGTTGCATCGCACGCGCAAATGGTCGGTCCGGCGGTCTCTTACGCAATCGGCCAAGGTGCAACGATGGTATCGGCCGTCTGGGGCGTCTTCATCTGGAAAGAATTTGCCAGCGCTCCACCGGCCTCTCGAAAACTGATTCCCGCCATGTTCATCTTCTTCCTGTTTGGGCTGGGATCGATCGCGATCGCACCCATGGTGAGTCATTAGTCAGAATCAGATCTTATGCGGAAGCCTATTGTCGTCGTCGGCAGCATCAATCTCGATTTAGTCGTGGGAGCCGATCGTATTCCGCAGGTTGGGGAGACGATCATTGGCAATAGCTTTAACACCTTTTACGGCGGAAAGGGCGCAAACCAGGCAGTCGCAGCAGCGAAACTTGGGTACCCCGTTTCAATGGTAGGGAACGTGGGGAACGACGCCTTTGGAACACAGTTGCGCGACGGACTGGAAAACGCCGGAGTGGATACAACCTATGTGAATACCGTAGAAGGCGCATCCGGCGTTGCGTTGATCACGACCGGACGACGAGGTGAGAACAATATCGTGGTCGTGCCGGGCGCCAATGGGCAACTCACGCCGAAACTGCTGGAAAAAGCGGCGACGATTCTGGAACGCGCTGGATTTCTTTTAGCGCAGCTTGAGATTCCTTTAGAGACGGTTGATTATCTGGCCCAGTTCGCCGAACGGCATGACATCCCGCTGATGCTTGACCCGGCGCCGGCGCGCGAGCTTCCAACGGCTCTGCTTCGCAGGCTGACCTGGATTACGCCGAACGAAACTGAAACCTTAGAACTGCTTAAAACCAACTTTGAGAATGGCGACCAAGGCTCCTATGCGGCTGCAGAGCGCCTCCTGGATTGCGGTGTCAAGAACGTCTTGTTGAAGTTGGGATCGCGCGGTTGCCTCATTGCCCAAGGGACTTTAGTGAAAGAGCGCATCCCCGCGTTTTCCGTGGATGCTGTGGACACGACTGCCGCCGGGGACGCGTTCAATGCGGGATTTGCAGTGGGGTTGATGCGCGGCTCCACGGTTGTACGCAGTGCCATTTTTGCTTCTGCCGTCGCCGCGATCTCGGTCACGCGGCCGGGAGCTCAACCTTCGATGCCTACCGGGAACGAAGTGGATCGTTTCCTGGAGCAGCATTCAATTACAACTGCACAAGAGCCGTCCTATACAAGGCAGGCCCGATGACGCCCGCGACCCAGCTTACGTTCGAATCTGCGGGGTTGTTATGCACACACTGAACAGAAGATTGCGCACCATCGTTTGTGTTCTGGCGTTGCTGGTTAGCTCATCCTTCTCACAAAACCAGGCTAGCGGTTCCTCCTCTGACTGGAAGGCGATCGTCCAGAATCGGCTTCCCCTGTACGGTCATAGGAACTGGATTGTAGTCGCAGACTCGGCCTTCCCCGTCTATGCCACACCAGGCATCGAAACTATTGTCGTCAAGGAAGATCTGCCATCGGTGCTCAGATATGTGGCTAGCTCGATTTCTTCGTCACGCCATGTGCGAGCCACAGTCTTTCTGGACAAGGAACTTCAGTTCATTGATGAGCACGACTACCCGGGAGTGTCGGAGCTGAGAAGGCAAATCATGGCGGCGTTTGCGAAGGATCAGGTTTCCAGCATTCCGCACACCGAAGTGATGACCAAAATTGACGAGGCCGGGAAGACATTCCGTATCTTGTTCATCAAGACCACAGCAGCGATCCCGTACACCTCAGTCTACATGCGTTTGGATTGTGGCTACATGAGCGACGAAGTGGAGCGGAAGATCAGAACTGCGATGGCAGCTGCCAGCAACCGGCAGCCGAATTAGCGCCGGCTCCGACAAATCGGGCCGTGAGATCCACTGGGTCTCGTTCGAGGAAAGTCATCATGCCTATTAGCTTTTCGAAGAATTGTTTTTTGTGCCTCTTGCTTGTAGGCGTCGCGAGCGCGCGACTTCATGCTCTGCCCGCGGCCGAGGCTGCCAGCGGCCAGCACCCGGAGCGCACTTCTGTGTTACCGCAGCGCTGGTGGGAATCTGCCTCCGCAATACGCACCGTTTCACTAAAGGAGGACACCGTATTCCCCCAGCTCCTTCTTGAACCTGCGAAAGCCGAAGCCCAGATCAAAGCCATCAAAGAGCAAGGTTTCACTGGCTTAAACATTTTTGCTCCGGCAGATGGAGGAAAGAGCTACAACGGTCTTGATGCACGTGATCACTATCGTATCGAGCCGAAGTACGGGACCATAGACGACTTCCGGAGAGTGATAGAGATTGCCCATCGTCTCGGGATGTCAGTGATCATCTTTGAAAATGTGGGCTACAGCGCTGTCGATGCCCCTTCGTTTCTCAAAGCCTGCGATGATGTCCGCGAAGGCCGGGCGAGTCGAGAATCCCGGCGGTTCTTCTGGAGCGATCGCCCGGATGCTCCTCCGCCAGCCTCGGGCGATACCTTCTTTATGGTTCGCCCGACCTGGTTACTGAACTACCAGCCGGATAAAGGCGAGCACTGGGCCTACAGCGAGCGCGCGAAGCACTACTACTGGACTCGCTGGCCGGGAAAAGATGCGGAAGGGAAGACCATCGAACTTCCCCAATATAACTGGAACAGTGTGGAGTGGCAGGAGGAGGCGGAGAAAATCACCCGCTTCTGGTTGGACACAGGCATAGACCGCATCGTCATGGACGCTGTCAATTGGTACGTCGGCTATACCTGGGAGAAGGGCCATCAACGCATCACCGACGTTATCAACAGTTATGGCAACAAATACAGCCAGCCCGAAGGCGGCGGCGCTTTTCACGAAGACCCAGTGGCATGGATCACCGATGGAGGATGGAACTCCGTCCAAGATTACGGTCTGGGGATCTGGTGGGAAAAGCCTTATCTGGTGCTCCAGAATGCCATCGAGGCAGGCGATCCGCGTCCGATTGAAGAATCCCTGCGCAACTACCACGACCGGGTGGTCGCGGCGGGCGGCACTTTGAACATGACTCTGGTCGCCATCAAAGATAATCCAGAAAAGCAGCATCTGGCCGCAGCCATCGTTGCTACCACCGGGCAGTTCATTTCGGATTGGAGCCACAAGGACGACAAGTTGGCGTCGGACCCCGAGATTCAATGGCTGCTTAAGACGAAGACGTCACATCGCGCCCTTCACCAGATGGGGCAACGCCGCAAGCTGCCGACCAACGATGATTCCAAGTACTACGCCTTCGTAAGAACAGCGCCGGATGGTACTGAGCGAGTGCTGATAGTAGCGAATTTCTGGGCCACAGCCCAAGAAGTAAGAATCGACACCAGCGGTCTTCACGCGCGATCTCTCACCGATCTGCGTAGTGGCGAGAAAGTACTGCTCGACAACAGAGTTCAGTTCAATCTGCCCGCCTTTGGGTACCGGTTGTTTGAAGTCCAATAAAGCGCAGGCAAATTCGTGTACTTGCTGTGGCCGCGCGGCCCCGAATGCGTGGAAGACCACCGGAATTTAGCTAATTAGAGCCGGCGGCCAAACCGCAACTTACTGGAGTCCAAACGAAGTCGAGCTGATTTGATGAGCGGATGTTTGGTATCGAGGTGGAGCAGAGCATGAACAAACAGACAGGATCCTTCCTGTGCATCGTGGCCCTCCTCACATGTGCAGCGCACACGCAGAACGCTCCCCGGGCGGCATCCACGGGGCGCTCGTCGAAAATCCTTGCTCTGTCGCGCATAGAGTATCTTGATCGGGTGCAGGCGATCTGGACCGCACAGATGATCGCACAGATGACTGGAGTCCGATTCGAACACCAGCCGGCTTCGACTCTACCGGTGACTCCCCTGACCCATTTGCCTGGCTACGCGCCTGTGGATGATGACTACTACTACGAAATGGTGGCCATCCGTGCATTCGAGAAATATGGCATCGGTCTTACGGTTGAGCAACTCGGACAACAATGGCTTGAGAACAACGCTGGATCGTGGGGATCGAGCGAACAGGCACTAATGCTGTTGAAGCGAGGAGTCAAGGCTCCGGACACTGGTCACCCCAGATACAACAAGCTCTGGTGGACCATCGGGCCACAGTTCAGCAGTGACGTCTATGGTGCTCTGGCGCCAGGTATGCCGAACGTGGCAGCGACACTTGCACGGAATCTCGGTCACATCAATGGCTACGCTGAAGGGACGGATGGCGCAGTTTTCGTCTCCGGAATGATAAGCCTCGCTTTCGTGGAAAAAGATACCCACTCGATCGTTCGCAAGGCCGCTAGTCTGATCCACCCGGATTCGCCTTATCGTCAGTGTCTGGACATGGTCATCACAATGGCAGAGTCGGGTCGCACGGCTGAGCAGATTTTCCGAGCTGTCGATGAGCGCTGGGGAATCGAATATCCCGCTACCAATAACGCCGTTGTCAATGGCGGCATTGTGGCCACCAGTGTCTGGTTTGGTGACGGCGATTTCAGCAAAACTCTGCAACTCGCAGTTCACGCTGCCGACTTCGCGGATACCGACTGCAATGCCGCGAACTCAGAATCCGTCGTGGCAGCCATGCATGGCACGAAAGCGCTGCCTTCCGAACAAGTTTCTGAACTCCATGATCGGATTCAGGGCAAGGAAATGGGCCCTCTGCAACTCACGCCGCCAGTAGACGAGAGTATTTCGGAGCTGGCGCGACGCACGGTACGAATCGGCGAGGCAATCCTCGTGTCTCACGGCGCGATTGACGAAGGAAACTCTATTCGAATTCCCGTTCAGGATCCTGCCACCCAACCCGCAGAGCTGTTCCAACTGGCCGACCTCATGAAGTACTGGAACCCGGACTGGACGATGGAACGAGCCGGGTTCGGGGGCGCGGGTGGCGGCATGCCGGGAATCCGGGGTATCACCTACCTCGACGGCCATGTGCTCGCCACCTATCCTCGGGATGAAGTACGCGGAACAGTCCTGAGACGGACCGTGAACCTAGGGTCAGCTCCGTCTTTGGAGTTCAAAGCGGGTGTTGACGTGGGACGTGTGTGGCAACTGCAGGTCTATGTCAATGACAAAAAGGTGTTCGACAAGCTCATTGACGGACTGTATGAGTCGCGCCAATCCGATTCGCGCCATTGGGAAGATATCAGTATTGATCTATCTGACTACAAGAACCTGAAGGTGGTTCTGCGACTCTACCAGCGCGTTCTAGTTCCACAACACGAAGCAGGCGACGCCTACTGGCGGGATTTGACTGTGCAGTGATTTTGTGGACCAGCGTTTCCAGCTTAAAGGAAAGGGATCCTTGTGGAACAAAAGCTAGTGAAGTGGCGAAGTCCTGCTGTCTGAGGACTCAGCCTGTCAACCACGTGCTTCCTCTGACACTTACGGTCAATGGGGATGTTGTGTTGATGCGCGATCTCCGGTAAGACGAGTGGCCAGAAGGTATACCTGTGCACCAGCGACCGACTTGCCGAAACAGGGGACGAAAGGCCGCATAAAATGAAGTCGCCGCAGACACCCTTTCGAACCACCGAGCTATCGAGAGCGGCAAGAATGAACACCCCCACCCCTCCCAAGTGTCGCAGCATTGAGATAAATAATGTCACTGGTTCGATGATACGGCTTGATTAGCCTTCCTTCGGCCCGCGCGCCCGCTCGAACAGTTCCTCCGGCTGGGGCAGTGGGAATGCCTGCGTTTGGCAAGGGGTACGAGGCGTACCATTGGGCATGAGCAGGATATGTCCAGAATGGCCCGACTCAGACCCTCCTGATCGGTCGGTAGCTGCCGATGTCCTCCTTCGACAAGAGCCAGACGAGGAAGAAGACGAAGAGGAAGACGACGGCAAAGAAGAAGATGACGATGACGACGACACCACCGACGACGGCTACTCGGAGTGAGCGTGCCCTTATTTATTTCAGTGGGTGAAGGATGAAGCGTGAACATTTCGTCAAGGTAGTCGAGGAGGCGCTCGATTCGCTCCCACGTTGAAGAACCGGGAGAACTTCCCCGAGTTAAATCTATGAAGCGAATTCTTGTTTTGTTCACCTTTGCAGCGGTGGCTCTATCTTTGGCGTCCGCACAACGCTTGCCGGAAGTGGCCCGCCCGGAGAACTACAGACTCACCTTTACGCCCGACCTCGACAAGGCCACATTCGAGGGCGATGAGACGATTTCCATCCGCGTGCTCAAGCCAAGGTCAGAAATCACGCTAAACGCGGTCGATATCGATTTCCATGACGTCACCATCACTACCGGCGGCACCACGCAGAAAGCCAAGGTCTCGCCTGAGAAAGAAAAAGAGATGATCGTGCTGGTCGTCGAGAAGCCGCTAGCGGCTGGCCCGGCGACAATCCATATTACCTATACAGGCATCCTCAATGACGAAATGCGCGGTTTCTACCTAGGTAAGGACGATCAGGGGCGGAAGTACGCCGCCACGCAGTTTGCGGCCACGGACGCTCGTCGTGCTTATCCGTCCTTTGACGAACCCGACTACAAGGCCACGTTCGATATCACCGCGATCACGGACAAAGGCATCGTGGCGATTTCCAACAACAGAGTGATTTCCGATACCCCTAACGGAAACAAACACACCGTGCGATTTGCCACGACGGCGAAGATGTCGTCGTATCTAGCGGCACTGGTTGTGGGCAACTTCGAATACGTCGAGGGCTCTGCCGACGACATTCCCATTCGCGTCTATACCACTCCGGGAAAGAAAGAGATGGGCAAGTTCGCGCTGGAGTCCGCCGAGCACATCCTCAGCTATTACGACAAGTATTTCGGTATCAAGTACCCATATGGGAAGCTGGATTTGATCGCCCTGCCCGACTTCTCCGCTGGCGCAATGGAAAATACCGGGTGCATCACCTTCCGCGAGGTTTTTCTCCTGATCGACGATCAGCATGGCTCCGTTGGGCTTAAGAAAACTATCGCTTCCACGATCGCCCACGAAATGGCTCACCAGTGGTTCGGCGACCTGGTCACCATGAAGTGGTGGGACGATGTGTGGCTCAACGAGGGCTTCGCTACATGGATGTCGAGCAAGCCCATTGAAGCTTGGAAGCCGGAGTGGCATCTTGATCTCGACGACGTGAGCCAGACCGGCGGAGTTCTGGAGGTGGATTCGCTGGCGAACACGCGTCCCATTCATCAGGCCGCCGAAACGCCAGCGCAGATTCTGGAGCTATTCGACCCAATTGCTTACAGTAAGGCCGCTGCTGTGCTGCGCATGTTGGAAGCTTATCTGGGAGAAGACACCTTCCGCGCCGGTGTGAATGCATACCTGAAGCAGCATCAGTACGCCAATGCAACAGCGGCTGACTTCTGGGATGCGCAAGCGAAAACTTCCGGGAAGCCCACCGACCAAATCATGTCTACGTTCGTCACACAAGCGGGTGTGCCCATCATCAACGTCAAATCGCAGTGCTCGGGAACTTCCACCAGCGTCACGCTTGCGCAGCAGCGTTACTACTACGACCGGACGAGGCTTGAGGCCCCGAATGATGAGCTTTGGCAGATCCCCGTGTGCCTGATGGGATCGGCCAGCGGCAAGGGAGTGCAGAAGTGCGAACTCCTTTCCAAGAAGGAAGAAGCCTACACGCTTCCCGGATGCTCGTCCTGGGCACTGGGAAATGCAGGCGCGACTGGCTACTATCGCGTCGGATACCAGTCCGATGCGGTGAGGGCTTTGGCAGCCGATGCTGAAATCAAGCTCTCTCCGGCGGAGCGGATCGCATTGCAGTCCGATATCTGGGCATCGGTGCGCGTCGGGCACGAACCAATCGGCGACTTTCTCGCCTTCGCGCAGGGAGTGCAGTTCGATCGCAATCGTGCGGTATTGGAAGATGTATTGGGACGGCTGCACTACATCGGCTTGTATTTGGTCAATGACAACGACCGGGACACTTACCGTGCCTGGTTGCGCCAGTACCTGAATCGGATTGTCAAAGACGTTGGATGGGAGCCAAAACCGGGCGAAAGCGATGAACAGAAGTCGCTCCGCTCAGTGTTGCTCGACGCGCTCGGATACGATGCCCGCGATCCCGAGGCGTTGGCGCAGGCGCGCAAGATCGCAAACCAAGCTTTCGATGATCCCGCGTCGGCCGATTGGGAACTGGCCGGGGGCGCGTTCAGGCTGGCGGCGTTGAACGGCGACCAAGCGTTCTACGACCGGTTGATGAGTGCGTTGAAGAACCCGAAATCGCCGGAGGAATACTACGTGTATTTGTTCGCACTGCCACAGTTCAGCGACCAGAAATTGCTGCAACGGACGCTCGATTACGCAATCTCTCCTGACGTGCGTTCCCAGGACGGGCCGTTCTTGATCACGAACGTGATGGGCAATCCGGCGGGTGAAAAGCTGGCTTGGGACTTCATCCAGTCGCACTGGGACGCGTTGCAGAAGGTGGGCGGGCCTTTTGCAAGTACGGAGGTTATGGATGCGACTGGCAGGTTTTGCGACGCGAACATGCGTGATCAGGTAACGACTTTCTTTGCCGCTCACAAGGTCGAAGCCGCGGCACGCACTTACAAACAGTCGATCGAAAGCATCAACAACTGCGTCGATCTGAAATCGCAGCAGGCAGAGCCGTTAGCCTCGTGGCTTGGACAGCAGAGCGCGGCAGGAAGCAAATAAAGGTCTAGCTGCAGCGAGTCAAGAGAGACGAGCCCGCGAGCATCGCGAGCGTCAGGCGGGCAGAATCAGGCAAACGACAGGGAAACCTCACCGATTGCCGCAGCGTGTGGAAAAAACGAAAGTGCCTCACGCAACGCGAGGTGGAGAGATGTGCTAACGCGACGGTGTTGTACACTCCCGCCATGCATTAGCTTTTTTACGAAATCATCGACCCTTCGAAGCAACCTCGCTGCAACCGATGAAAGATGCTCCCGCCGATCGTGCCCGACTGACGTTAGTGCTTTATCGGAGGCGCGCTCACGAGAAGGTGGAAGTGAACGCAGCATCGAGGCGCGCATTCGATAAAGCCGTTAGAAGGAAGCCGCTCGCGGGTGCGGCGGACGCGATCTATGGAAATTGAATCGATTTGGGTCTGAAAAGCCTTGCCAGCCCGGGACTTTGGCCAAAAGGTAGTTATTGATGCTCATCCAAAGTAGTACTTCTCGCAACCATCTGCGTCATCCTGCCTCCGGCGCCATCCGTTCTTCAAGAGGGCAGTTCCGACGCTTGTGTCTATCCACGCGGTAGCGTCCGCCGCGCGAGCGGCTTCGTTCTGACGGGTAACCAGGAAGGAGCGAATTCTCGTTTGCCGACAGTCCATCCCGAATCGTAAAATGGCTTTTCTGGGACGCAACTGACGCACTCACCTCTGAGATCGTGCCGGTTTTGTCATCCTCTACCAGAGGCGCACCCGCTCGGGCGGCGCGAGATAAAGTTTCTCGCCTGGTTGAACATTAAAAGCTGCGTACCAGGCATCGATATTGCGTACGGTGTCGGCGCGGTACTGCGCGGGTGCATGCGGATTCGTCATCACCTGCTGACGGAGCGCAGCTTCCCGGGTCTTCGATCCCCAGTTCTGGGCAAAGGCGATGAAGAACTGCTGGTCGCCGGAAAAGCCATCCTGCGTGGGGGCAGGCTTACCCGCGAGCGAGGCTTGATAACCATCATAGGCAGCAGAAATGCCGGCCACGTCGGCGATGTTCTCCGCGAGCGTCTGCTTGCCGTTTACCGAGAGATCGGGAAAGGGCTTATAGGTGTCGTACTGCGCAGCGAGTTTTGCGGTGGCGGCCTCGAAATGCGCCAGATCGGCGGGAGTCCACCAATTGCGCACACGGCCCTTCGAGTCGAAGGCACTGCCTTCCGTATCAAAGGTGTGGCTGATTTCGTGACCGATCACCGAGCCAATGGCGCCATAGTTGGCCGCAGCCGGGGCCAGAGGATCAAAGAACGGCGGTTGCAGAATAGCGGCGGGAAAGTTGAGCGCATTTTGCAGAGGCAGATTCACCGCATTCACCGTCTGCGGCGTCATAGACCATTCCTTGCGGTCAACCGGTTTGCCGAGGCGCGCGACCTCACGGCGATATTCGGACAGGCTGCCCCGCCAAATGTTGCCAAAAATATCGTCCGCCTTTACTTCGTAGGACGAGTAATCGTGCCAGGTTTCCGGATAGCCGATACCGACATAAAGGGTAGAGAGCTTGGCTTCAGCTTCGGCCTTGGTCGCAGGATCCATCCATGAGAGAGCTTCAATGCGCTTGCGATAAGCAGCGATGAGGTTCGCAACCATAGCCTGCGCCTGTGCCTTGGCCTCGGGCGAGAAATAGCGCTGCGCGTAGATTTGGCCGACGGCATCGCCGAGCAGGCCGTTCACCATAAACACTCCGCGCTGCCAGCGGGGACGCTGTTGCGGCGTGCCGGAAAGTGTCTTGCCGAAAAATGCAAAGCGTTCATCCGCCAGCGCTTTTGGAAGCACTCCCGCATAGGCCTCGATCAGATGGAACGCCAGCCAGTCCTTCCACGTGTCGAGAGGAGTGGAGGCCACCAAAGCGGACTCGCCGGTAAAGGCCTCGGGCTGCCAGACAATGAAGCGGGCTTGCTGGCTGATCCCCGCCCCGTGAAAGTACTCGGTCCAGTCCAGTCCGGGCGCTTTGGTCGCAAAGTCAGCCTGGGTCCACGTGTTGTTGGCCTTGTGAATGTCCTGGTTGTCCGCCAGGCTGCGATGGGTTTGTGCAATGGCGTGCTCGAGTTCAACAATGCGGGTGGCACGGGCGTCTGTGTCAGAGAATCCGGCGAGTCTGAGGATGGCTGAGATATGCACCTGATACTGGGTACGAATGTTGTGCATGTGCTCGTTGTCGGCGAGGTAGTATTCGCGATCCGGCAGTTGTAGTCCACCTTGGAGCAGGTAGGCCGTATAGTGCTCCGAATCATTGAAGCCGGGAGCGACCCACAATCCAACAAGATTCGCGGTATGAAAGTTGGTGTTATTGAGGGCGTCAACGTCCGCGCGCAGGGTCTCACCCAGTGCGTGGGCCAACTCGCGCTTATCACGAATGGCAGCGATAGCGTCGAGGTGCGGGCGGAGGGGCGCGAGGTCTTTTGTCTCGATGGTGGCCTCGTCCATGTAGGAGTTGTAGAGGTCAGCGACCTTGCGCGCACCCGAGCCTGCGGGCGGGTTGGATTTGGCAATCTCTTCAATCAGCGCGGCAGTGTGCTTGTTGCTCAGGTCGGACAGCTTGGTAAAGACGCCCACCCCGGCGCGATCCGGCGGAATTTCGGTGCGCTTGATCCACTCACTGTTGGCATATTCGTAGAAATCGTCGCCCGGCTTGACCGAGCGATCCATATTGGCGACAGCGATGCCGTGCGCCTCTTGCGCGGGCGCATCCTGCGCATAGGCGGTCATCGCAACCGCCAGAACACAAGCTCCAACACACGTCACGGCGAACTTTCGAAATCCAAGGGTGAGTTTCATTCACAGCTCCAGAGGGCCGCCCGCCTGGCGGAGTTTCGCGACGCATGCAGATCATAGCCGGATCATCCAGCTTCGCATTTTCCGCGTAAGCCTGGCTACAGGGCGGGGGCCTGTTAATTTAGCAGAAATCTCCTTTTTGGCCACGAGAATGCTGCAAGTGTACATTATCCTAAGTCCACGCCCCTTAGACAGGCGATCAGGCCTGCAGTTGAATCGTCGAGAGAAATCTTCGACGGTGTGGATGTAGAACCGTGCGGTATCTTCAGAGTAATTGCGACGCTGGAGTTCCTCCAGCATCATTTTGCGTAGATGGGTTACGGGGACCTCCTGTGACCCACAACTTATCTCATCCACCGCCAACCACTCTCGCACTCAGCCACGCGGTAGCGTCCGCCGCAGAGCGGCTTCGTTCTCACGGGCCACTCGGAAGCCACTGCCTAGGCAGCGGGGAGCAACTGGGCCGGGTGACCCGTTCACGAGAAACCGACCTACTACCAAGAACCCGGAAGCTTGCTAAAACCGCACGGCAAGCGATAGGCTGGGGCGTCACCGTTGTGTGCGGGAGCGGTCTGGTTCCAGCGGAATTTGGTGCAGGCCGCAAAGGAGTATTCTTATGAAACTGAAGCTGGCAACGCGAACGAAGGATGGAATTTTCGTGGTGGATTGCAGTGGCCGGATTGTGTTTGGCGAGGAGTCTTCGCTGTTGCGGGATACCGTGAAGAAAGCTTTATCGAACAACAATCGAGTCGTGCTCAATCTGGGCGAGGTGAATTACATCGATTCCGGCGGTCTGGGCACGCTCGTGGCGTTGCGCACAAGCGCGCAAAACGCGGGCGGCACGATCAAATTGACGAGCTTGACCAAGCACGTGAGCGATTTGCTGCAGATCACCAAGTTGCTCACGGTCTTCGATGTATACAACTCAGAGGCGGAAGCCGTCGAATCCTTCCGCAAGGCGGCTTAGCCCGGCCCACGAGTCGGGGCTCATGGATGGCGGCGTATGATCCGCGGCGCATGAACGCCGAAGCCGCGCCGGCGAGCCGATCCTGACGCAAGATGTGCGCGCCGCCACCGGAACGCAAGCCTTTGTCGCCGCTGCGCCTATGAACCTCGTCTATGTCGCCGATCTCAGCAAGACGGGACAATCGGGGAGTGAGGCAGAGTTCTTCACTGCCGCCGATGTAGGTTTATACGTTAATGACTAGCACTGCAACGCGATTTCGGTCTAAACGAATGAAGCATTTGCGACCTCCCCGGCGCCACCCCTTTTTGACCACCACTGGTTTCCTTCACTCACCTGCATTCTCCAGAGTTCCGTCTGCACCAAAAGCACAATCATGGCTCGGTTGGTGCCGCCTATTCGCTGCGCAGCCCCGAAGTGATTGTGCAGGAATAGATTGGCTCAAAGCCCGAACGGTCGTGTTTCCGGAGTCTCAGTTCTCGGTTGATGATCGGCGGCGTATGCCGCAGTAAGGCTGGCACGGTACAGGGGATCACTTTCAGGCGGCCCAGGGGGGCTACAACATTCCGAGCTGCGCACGTGATATAATGTAATTGAGCTGGTTCCTACCTTACTCCTCTTTCAGGTTCTCTGAACTAAGTCAGTCCACCTGTAGTTCTCCTCTCCTTAGGCTCTTAGGAAAGTCGGGTAGCCAAATGCCTTCGACTGCAATCCTGCAAGAAGTTCAACTACTCTACGGCGTGAGTGACCGCCTTGACTCGCTGTCGGGGCAACAGCCCCTCGTCTCAGAAGCACTCATCTCCATCGCGGGAAGCGTTCGTAACACGGCCACTTTGTTGGAGGTGCTGATCGCGACGAAAATAGCGCCGCTCTCCGGATTAGGTCCAGCAGAGGCCTGATTTGCTCATCGCTGTCTTGGAGCTTTGTTTTTGGGATTGTGGCGCGGAAGCTAGTCGTGGAGAACGATATTTAGAAGTGAACTATGAACTTGCAGCCCGCTCTCGCCATAGTCAACGAAACCCAACTTTCTGAACCTGTTCATGAAAAAACTGACCCGCGACCGGGTTGTGCCTATCATCTCGGCGAGGGTCTCCTGACTGATCTGGGGGATTACCGTCTCGGGCACGCCTTCCTTGCCGAACTGAACAAGCAACAACAGAATCCGAGCTAGTCTCTTTTCGCTGGAATTGGTTCGGCATCGCGTCGCGACGCTTTTATTCGACTCCTAGATCGCTCGAGGCCTGGCAGCAGATTGCCCAGGTGGCAGCTGCTTCCGTGCTCTCGCATGAGATCGTGATCGGAAGTCATCCGGCGTTCCTGTTCTATCTCACCCGCGACCTGATGACAGCGGAAGGCATCCCCGCCAGCCATTTCCGGGGCAACTATGCCGAGCAGTTGCAGCACCCCGGCGTCTACCACGTCGCCAAGAAGCACTCCTCCACCCGCCGACACTCCTGCTGCCAGCGCTCAAGCGTCAGCCTCGCACACCAATACAACCACCAGCAATCGAATTTTCGATCAAGGCTTCCTCCCCGGCACGATCCTCGCAACAAGTGTCGCTATCCTTTGCGGATCATGCTCCCCGGCAGCTCCTTCCAGAGTATAAGAACGTTCGAATGCCTTGGGACCGAAAATCTTCATCTCCCACCGGTCATTCGCCTGTGACCCGACAATCAAAACCCGCCAGTCCCCAGGCCGATCCGAAAGCACGTGCTCGATGATCGCGACCACATCCCGCTGCAGCTCAGGACCACCGGTGTTATGCATCTCTACTGAAACTGCCATACGCAGAGTGTACGCCAGCCCGCCTTCGTGCAATGCGAGGTCATTTTCCCCGTCAGCAAACTGCACCAATTTTGAGCAATTGACCCTGCTCTGAAGCAGGTGTAGCTTTCGCTTTATAAGAGTCCCCAAAGTTAAGGTCTATCGTCCTCCAGGCGAGTCTTCTCTGCCTCGCCCGCGGAACGTCAGAAAGGAGTTCTCCATGCCAAAAGATCGGACCCAAAAGCCAACCGCAAACATAGCTACTGAATCGCACCCAAACCTCGAAGAAGAAATCCGCCGCCGCGCGTATGAGATCTATGACGAGCGCGGCCGGGAAGACGGCCGCGACATAGAAGACTGGCTCCGCGCCGAAGCGGAGATCACGGGTACGAGCGTAAAGGCCGCCGCGGCCTAATCTCAACCAAGGCAATAAGCAAGGCCCCCGGCAGTCCCCCGGGCCTTTTTTCGCCCGCCCAAAGGCAGGACCTGCTTTCATTGATTGGCATCAGGGCGCAGATTTGTGCTGCCGTTCCCCAATCCATTGTTCCGCGTCCTTCAACTCTTCCTTGTAAAATGACAAATGGCTTGGATTGCGCCATATGTACTCACGTAGGTTGGCGGCTATCTCTTGCAATTCAGCCACAGTCTTTGTGTCGAGGCCCATGATGCTCCATTTGGTGTGCTAAGCCACTACAACGATTCCGGCAACGTAGGACGCCCCCCCACTGTGAGCATGTACGAAACCCCAAAGGCAATTTCCTGTTCCATTCCCGCATCAGAACAGAAACCGTCCACCCCCATCAGCTTTTCCGTCACAAAAATTCGAAACGTCCACCTCTACTCCATCGGCTCCAGCGTTTTTTCCGCTTCCTTACTATGCAGCCCTGTAAATGAACAGTTTTTGGCATTCTTGTCGGAGAAAACCGCCGGTGACGGGGATGCGGTGATTGCCCTTCTCGAAAACGAGCCGGCAGGGGATGAGGCAAGCTCGCCACTTGTAGTCTTCCGTACCGCGCTTGCGGCCATAAGCGGCAATGTCTTCTTGGGAGACGCCGTAGACGACCGCGCCAATTCTAGCCCACACGCAGGCGCCGGCGCACATGGCGCAGGGCTCGTGCGTGGAGTAGAGCACGAAGTCGGGCAGGTAGCGGCCATAGCCGCTTGATACGTATTTGAGCGTTTCCAACTCCACGTGCTTGATGCTTGACCCCGAAGTTTTTACTCGGTTACCGGCGCTGGCAATGACCACTTCGCGCCTACCCATGAGGCGCGTGATGACCGCGCCAATGGGATAGTCGCCTCGGTCACGGGCGCGCTTTGCCTCCGCGATGGCCAGCTGCATGAACTTCTTTTTCGGTTTGTAGGAAGCAGGGATCATGTCGATCCGAAGCTCACGCGAGTGAAGCCTGTGTCAATCTCTCTCTGATAACAGCTGAGATATGGTTGCGGAGCACTAAGTAAAGCTACTCCCCACTGTACTCTCTGCGGTCTATTCCGTTGGCGTAAACCTCGTAACCAATGGTTGTGCATCTCCACCGTCACCGCCATACCGAAGTTCATCGTACCGGACGAGAAATCGTCTCTGACCCGGCGGTGTGATGCATAGCCGTCGCCCCCGCTTTTTCCATTTTGCGAATGCACCAGAAACCGGCATTGACTACCCGGCGCACTGGTGCGATGGTAGCTATTGTCGACGGCTGAAAGGGTTGGTCCAAGTAACATTCACCGATCCGAAGTAAGCTGGGTGATCCACTCGGCGAAGCAACTCGTCGAGCCACCAAACCCGAAAAAACCAACTGACTCTGCGAGGAGCAGTTGGGGTTTGGAACTGCAAAAGCAGTGATCGCATCAGGGACTGCGACGGTGCACGCATCCACGCTGCCAACTCCCTCGCAGGAGCTGGCGGCTAGAGCGTAACCAATGCCGCAGCTCTTATCTTTTTCGGCACCCTCCCAGCACAGAGCGTTGTAGTTGACCGTGATCAGCACGTCACGTGGAGGATCACATTCGTTTCCTCGGCGCCCTGCTCCAACGCTTCAATGGCTTGGGGCGTTGGGACCACGAGCAATTCGACTTTGCGGCGCTCCGCTTCACGCTTCACTTCTTTCATCACCGGCAGCCTTCCATACGCTCCGGTGCCGACTACCAGCCGCCGGCATTTCCAGGGTATGTCCTCCTCGATGGATAGGGGAGTATGTCCAAACTCGTCGCGGAATTTTTTAGACGGTTTCTTGTTGCGCTTGCGGATCTCACCGCCGTCAATCACCACGTCGTAGTCGCGGGTGACGCCATCGATCCAGATGGAACCGAAAGAAAACTTGTCGAAACGCATAGGTGCACCCCCGCACGTTCACGCGCTCTTTTTCGACGTGATGACGGTAAAGGCAGACCAGCGCTGCTCGACGTTTTTGCTGCCGCAATGCGGGCACACGACCTCGCCCTTCTCGTATTCGACGAGAGATAGGATCTTCGAGAAGAGTTTCTTGCAGGCGTGGCAGAAGAACTCGTAGTGAGGCATATTGCCTCCAGGTGGGAAGCTGGATACGACAGAATTGTAGACCGCAGCAGCGCCTGATTCAAACCGAAGGCAACCAGAGCGGGAGGGGTGGTCTCATCTTCGTGCCCCGAGAAGTGGCATGATGGCAAAACCCGCTGTGGGAGGACTTTCCTTGACAGAGCCGATTTCGATGCAAATCAGCAAAGGCGGAATGAATGAGAGGAGTTCCTTTGGAAAATCGCGTGCACCAGCAGCTGCTTGAAACCGTCATGACTTTGCCGCTAGGCGGGCATGCCCATCAGCCTAAACGGACGACCGTAGTGGGCGGAATAGGCGGATGGAGTACCTTTGCGTAGTTGTCGGTGGTATAGCGATTCTCACATCGCTCGTGACAGGCGAAAACGGCTGGAATTTTTGTGGCCGAGGGTTGAGAATGCTCCTGTTGCCATGCATCTCCGGAAGAGCACTAGCGGCGATCTCCCAGTTGGCCGCTTGGGCGGGAGACCTTGTAGTTGCCGACGGCTTGTTGGCATCGAGAGATGTATTGCAGGGTGATGGTGTGCCAGAGCAAGCGCATCGAGTTCTAGAAGCAAGTAAGATGGGGGAGTTGCTTGAAGCGCTCAAACGCAAGGGCTACGAGGTCATCGGGCCCACGGTGCGTGACGGGGCGATCGTTTATGACAAGGTTGAGTCGGCGAAGGATCTGCCTGCGGGCTGGACTGACGAGCAGGGGCCAGGACGCTACCGTCTGAAGCGGCGCGACGACGGAACTCTTTTTGGATATGCAGTAGGACCGCAGAGCTGGAAGAAGTATCTGCACACGGCGGACGTGCGGTTATGGTCAGCTGAGCGCCAGGGCGTCACATTCCGAATTCTTAACAATGAGGCGCAGCCCAGGCATCCCCTCGCATTTGTGGGAGTGCGGGCATGCGAACTGGCCGCCATTGCGGTGCAAGACCGTGTGCTGCTCGACGACAAGTATCGCGATCCTATCTACGAGGGGCGCCGGGCGGGCGCGTTCACCATCGCGGTGCAATGCACGCAGTCGGCGGCCACGTGTTTTTGCGCGTCGATGGGAACCGGGCCGTGGGTGCAAAGTGCGGACCTGGTGCTTACGGAATTGGTCGGGTCAAAGGGGGGGCACCGCTTCGTCGCATGGGCAAGGAGCAATCGTGGCGCCGAGGTGTTCGCCGAACTGCCGACGGCTCCGGCCACCGAACAGGACTCTAAAGAAGCAGACGCGGCCGTGGCAGCAGCGGCAGGTGAGCAAGTACGTAGCATCGACACCGCAGGGATCAAAGAGCTTCTCTACCAGAACTTCGAGCATCCGCGCTGGGGTAACGTTGCCGGACGCTGCCTGACCTGCGCCAATTGCACCATGGTCTGCCCGACGTGCTTCTGCACCACCGTGGAAGATGTGAGCGACGTAACCGGTGACCACGCCGAGCGTTGGCGACGGTGGGATTCCTGCTTCACACAGAGTTTTTCTTATATCCACGGGGGAAGCGTCCGGACCTCCACGCAGTCGCGCTACCGGCAGTGGATGACGCACAAACTGGCTTCGTGGATCGACCAATTCGGTAGTTCGGGATGTGTTGGCTGCGGCCGTTGCATTACCTGGTGCCCGGTGGGGATCGATATCACCGAAGAGGTTGCCGCTATACGGGAAGGAGGAAAGAATGGAAACCCTTGAGCGCATCATTACCGAGCATCCTTTCTTCGCCGGTCTTGACTGTGGTTTCACGAATCTGATGGTGAGCTGTGCCGCTAACGTGCGGTTCAAAGCAGGCGCCTACATCCTCAAGGAGGGAGACCCGGCAAACACCTTCTACCTGATTCGGGAAGGGAAGGTGGCCGTGGAGGTTCTTGCGCCTCAGCACAAGCCGATTATCATTTCGACCTTGAGCATGGGGGAAATCCTGGGGTGGTCGTGGCTGTTGCCACCATTTCAATGGAAGTTCCACGCGCGTGCTGTCGATGACGTGCGCGCCATCGGCCTCGACGGAAAGTGTTTGCGAACGAAGTGCGAGGAGAACCACGATCTCGGCTACGAGGTTTTGAAGCGATTTGCCCAGATCATGGAGCAGCGGCTGGAGGCGACACGCTTGCAGTTGCTCGACGTATACGCAGTCAAATGATGATCATGGCGACAGCAATCACAACCGACCCGATGCTTCCCCAGCCGTACTCGGTGCGAGAGGTGGCCAAGGAGACGCCGGACACATTTACCTTGAGGCTCGATCCCGAGAACGCAGTCAACAGAAGTATGTTCCAGCCCGGAGAGTTCAGCATGCTGTGGTTGTTCGGAGTCGGCGAGTTGCCAATCTCGATCAGCGGCGACCCATCGTTGCACGACCGCTTGGTCTACACGGTGCGTTCAGTCGGGCAGGCTACTCATTCGCTGGTGAACCGGGGAGTGGGCGACGGAGTGGGTGTACGAGGTCCGTTTGGGGCAGGCTGGCCGCTAGAGGCCGCACGGGGGCGGGACGTCATCGTGGTGGCTGGCGGGATCGGCCTGGCGCCGTTGCGACCGTTGATCTATCAGGTCTTGCAGAATCGGAAAGACTATGGGCGATTGGTGATACTTTACGGTGGGCGCAGCCCGCGCGACTTGCTGTATCGCAAGGAACTGGCGACATGGGCTCGCAACCGCGAGACCCAAGTGCTCGTCACGGTCGACTATGGCGGCCTGAGCTGGCGGGGCCACGTCGGCGTAGTCACAACGTTGTTCAAGTACTCCCGGCTGCAGCCGACTCGTTCGGTCGCGATGGTCTGCGGGCCAGAGATCATGATGCGCTTCGTCACGCGGGAGCTGGAAACACAGGGACTTAGCCGCGACGATATCTACCTTTCGATGGAACGGAACATGAAGTGTGCCGTCGGTTTTTGTGGCCATTGCCAGTATGGACCACATTTCATCTGCAAGGACGGGCCAGTTTTCCGCTACGAGCAGATCCGGAACTTACTGGAGAAGTATGAGCTCTAAGTCCAAACACAAGCCCAGAATCGGTGTTTTCAAGTTCGCTTCGTGTGACGGCTGTCAATTAAGCCTGCTCGACGCGGAAGATGAACTGCTCGGCGTTGCTGGGGCAGTGGATATTGCCTATTTTCCTGAAGCCACGCGCGCGATGTCGAAAGGTCCCTACGACATCGGCCTGGTCGAGGGGTCGATTACCACGTATCAAGATGCCCAGCGTATCCAGGAAGTGCGGAGGCAATGCAAGTCTCTGATCACGATTGGGGCCTGTGCCACTGCCGGCGGCATTCAGGCTTTGCGTAACTGGAAGGATGTCGATGAGTTCATCCGGGTCGTGTACGCCACACCGCAGTTCATTAGCACGTTGAAGCTCTCGACCCCGATAGCTCAGCACGTTCCAGTCGATTTCGAACTGCGCGGTTGCCCGATCAACAAATACCAACTCATAGAATTCATCACCGCGACGCTGGCCGGGCGCAAGCCGAATGTTCCCTCTTATAGTGTGTGCATCGAGTGTAAGCGCAGGGCCAACGTGTGTATTGCTGTGGCCCGCGGGGTCCCTTGCCTTGGCCCGGTAACTCAGGCGGGTTGCGGAGCGCTGTGCCCAAGCTACGACCGTGGCTGCTACGGTTGTTACGGACCCATGGAGACCCCCAATACCGCCTCATTGACGAACCAGTTCCGGATTCTGGGACAGACGGATAGTCAGGTGGCACGTGCATTCCGTGGATTCAACGCCTGGGCGTGGCAGTTCCGCAAGGCCAGCGAGGAGTGTGAACGGACATGACCGGACGCGGAGCGAGAACAATTCGTGTCGATACGCTGGCCCGCGTGGAAGGCGAGGGTTCCCTTTACATCAAACTCGTGGGTGAACGCGTAGGCGAAGTGCAGCTCAGGATCTACGAGCCGCCCCGTTTTTTTGAGGCCTTCCTCCGCGGTCGTCACTTCTCCGAAGCTCCGGACATCACTGCGCGGATCTGTGGCATCTGTCCTATCGCTTACCAGATGAGCGCAGTGCACGCGATCGAACGGGCTCTGGGAGTCCGGATCGACCCTGCGGTTCGCCTGCTTCGTCGTCTCTTTTACTGTGGCGAGTGGATCGAGAGTCATACCCTGCATGTCTACATGTTGCACGCGCCCGATTTCCTCGGCTACCAGGACGTGATCGCCATGGCGAGAGATCACCGAGCCGTGGTGGAAAAAGCGCTCCGGCTGAAAAAGATTGGCAATCGGATTGTGCAATTGCTTGGCGGACGCGAGATCCATCCCATCTCCGCGGCGGTCGGAGGTTTTTACAAGATACCCACCAAGCAACAGTTGCGCGATTTGGTGGACGATCTGGAATGGGCTCTCGAAGCCTCGCTGGAGACCGTGCGCTGGACGGCTGGTTTGCAGTTCCCCAACTTCGAGCAAGACTACGAGTTCGTCGCGCTTCGTCATTCGGACGAGTATGCGTTCAACGAAGGACGCCTGGTGTCGAATCGCGGTCTGGATATCGACGCCGCGGAATACGAAGATCACTTTGTGGAGTTACAGGTCAAACACTCGAACGCCCTGCACTCCGTGGTGCGAGGCAGAGGTTCGTATCTGGTAGGGCCGCTGGCGAGGTTCAACTTGAATTTCGACAAACTGCCTGAGGTGGCGCGCAAGGCGGCGGTCGATGCGGGCTTGCGACCGCCCGTAAAGAACATTTTCCGGAGCATCGTGGTCCGTGCGGTCGAACTCGTCTTCGCTTGTGCGGAGGCGTTGCGAGCCATTCACGAATACGAGCCTCCGGCCGCACCACGAGTCGAGGCACCCAATCGGATAGGTGTGGGTCAGGCGATCACCGAGGCACCCCGCGGCATTCTCTATCACCGCTACGCCTTGGATGACAACGGGCTGATCGTCACCGCCAAGATCGTGCCGCCAACCTCTCAAAACCAGAAGCGGATTGAGGATGATCTTCGCGAGTATGCGGCGCAGCTGGTCGTTTGGCCCATCGAAGAAGCGACCTGGAAATGCGAGCAGGAGGTGCGGAGTTACGACCCGTGCATTTCCTGCGCCACCCACTTTCTGCGGGTCGTGGTGGAGCGCGAGGACGTCAAGGACTGAACCATGCTCATCATTGGCTGCGGGAATCGGGAGCGAAGCGACGACGGGGCCGGAATCCTGGTGGCGGAGCGACTGCGGGAGCTTGGCATAGAGGCGAACACGCGCAGTGGCGAAGCTGTGGATCTCATCGAGGCCTGGAAGAGTGCCGACGATGTGATCGTGGTCGACGCAGTGGTGACCGGCGCGCCGGTAGGCACGGTGCAGGCATGGGACGGTCGGCAGCCGCTGGCTTCCGTCAGCACAACTGCTTCGACCCATGGCCTTGGCGTGGCAGAAGCCATCGAACTGGCTCAGATTCTGGATCGCCTTCCAATGCGACTCCGGGTCTATGGAGTCGAGGGACGGCGATTCGAACCCGGGGCCGAGATTTCTCCCGAAGTACAGCGTGCTGTCGAGGAAGTGGTGCGAAGAATCATCGCCGACGTGAGTGCCCCACACGATAGTGGTCGGCCAAATCCTCACAACTCGGCGTTCTACTGAGTGTGGGACGATCTCCCTTTTATCAAGTGATAGGCCGACCCAGTCCACAACTCTGAAATGCTTGAAAATTGCGCTCCCGGCAGCGGCGGATCCAACGATTCTGGACGTGTAGTCGACACTCTTCCATAACCGGATGGCGGAGGAGTAGGGCTGTCAACCGGGCACAATCGCCACGCTGTCAGGAATGGCCCCGCACCTCCGCTTTGCCAGCTTCACATCCTAAAAAAGCTCCTCCGCGTCGGGAGTACGCTACTTCTTCGGGTAACCAACAGACTGCGCCAGCAGAATCTTCTGGTTTGGTCCCAACTTCATGATCTTGGCTAGCGCGGCACGATCCACAGAGCCTCGGACGCCCGTTGCCAACCCCTCTGAGGCACAGAATAGATAGACATTCTCACTGATGAAACCTACATCGGCGGCAGTGAAGAACTCTGCCTCACTCCCGGCTTGTCCCGTCTTGCTGAGATCGGCGACATAGACGAGGTTCACAGGCGCAGCGGCGACAAAGGCTTGCGTTCCGGTGGCGGCGCGCACATCTTGCGCCAGGATCGGCTCCAGACGATTTGCTTTGGCATTGTACAGAAATAGGCCATCCCTCACAGCGACGTAGATGTCAATTTCTTGCCAGTTCATCGCCGAAGGCGCGGTACGTCCGCCCTCCGGACGGTTAATGCCGAACCCAGCCCAAAGGAGGTTGGCTAACACCTGCAGAGGCAGCTTCTCGGGGCTAAACTCCCGGCGAGTTTTTCGTTCCTTAAGCACCTGCATGAGCGGACGGCCACCCTCGGTCTGTGCCGCCGGCAGTTGAATCGATTTCAGATCCTGGGCTTGGATGGTGACGCTGACAACAAGAGTGAGTAGTAAAGCCGATTTGCGCATAAAGATCCTCAGTAAAAGATGCTCTCGGGCCGGCTGGAGATCGTCGGCGAGCAGATCTGGCGCCAAGCCTACAGCCAAGACAGGATTGTAAGACCCTTTAACCATGAAAGCACCCCCTCATGCCCTCTTCCGGGTAGGTGAGTAGCCCCGGGGAATCGCACCCCGAGGCTCTCGCAGAACTGTACGTGAGCCTCTCAACTCATGCAGCTCCCATCATGGAGCCACGCCACGCCCCCAACAATCAAGATCCCTTGTGTAAGGAATCGTTTGGACGCGCGCGAGTGGCAACCGTTTCTAGCACTGCGGAAGACGGAGGCATTCCTCCGTTTAGGCGGTGAGTGTAACCGCCGAATGGAAACGCCGCCCAAGCGGAGTTTGGACGCGGCACTCTGCAGTGTAGGGCGGTGCATAACCTGAGCCGCCCGCCTATTCATTCGCAAAGAACGCCAATGAGGGCAGCCGTCAACGCGCAGGAGAGCGAAACCGATGTAGAATATCTCAGTTTTCGAAGTCCAAAAGGAAATCTCGGATGAATGCGGCGGCAGACACTGCCTATTCGAATGCCGAAACACGCCTGAATCTCCTTCAGAGTCATCGCAAGCGCCGTCGGACTTGGGAATTGGTCTGCGTTCTTGCCGCTTACTTACTGGCTGGCGAAATCGGGCTGGCTGTCCCATTTACAAGCGGAAACGTTTCCCCCCTGTGGCCGCCAGCAGGAGTAGCGTTGGCCGCCATGCTCATCTTTGGCTATCGCATCTGGCCGGCAGTCGCCTTGGGCGCGTTCATCGTAAATTTCTTTACCGGGATCCCGCATCTCGCCGCAGTCGGAATCGCCTTGGGTAACACCGTTGGGCCGCTATGCGGCGCTTGGTTGCTGCGGCAGCTCCCGAGCTTTCGGCCTTCCCTCACTCGGCTTCGAGATGTACTCGGAATGAGCATTCTTGGCGCGTTCTGTGGCACTGCGGTAAGTGCGACCGTCGGCGCTGGCGTTTTGTTCCTCACCGGCGTAAATGCCTGGTCTGGTTTCGCGTCTGCGTGGCTGATGTGGTGGTTGGGTGACGCCATGGGGGTGTTGATCGTTACCCCGCTCGTGCTGACCTTCACGGGGCTGACGTCAATCCGGGAAGAGCGCCGGCTGGTCGAATTGGCGTGCCTGCTACTCGGAGCTGTCGGCAGCGCGTTGGTGATCTTTGATCCGCGGCTTGGACTGATGCGTGCCGACATGTTCGCGTTCGGCGTTTTCCCTTTCGTGCTCTGGGGGGCTATACGGTTCGAGGCGGCGGGGGCAGCAATCGTGAGCTTCTTGATTTCAGCCATCGCCGTGTGGGGAACAGCACATGGCTTCGGCCCGTTCATAAAAGGCGACGCCCTGCAGAACGCAACACTTCTGCAGTCATTTCTAGGCGTCACTGCGGTCTCGGGCATGGTTTTGGCGGCCGTGATCGCGGAGCGAGCGCAACTCATACGTAAGCAGAGTGCACAGGAAGCAATAGAGCGAAGCGAGAGGAGCTATCGCGGTATTGTGGAGACCGCTTACGAGGGCATCTGGAAAGTGAATGCCGAGTTCGGAACGTCCTTCGTCAACCGCCGCATGGCTGAACTGCTCGGATATACCGCCGAGGAAATGCTCGGCAGGCCGCTCTTCGATTTCTTGTTCGAAAGTGACATCGAGCAGAAACGGTCCGACCTGCAGCGCCGCCGCTGGGGTGTCAGTGAACAGCTGGAAGCTCGATATCGGAAGAAAGACGGGTCAGTGTTATGGGCCCGAGTCGCGACATCGCCGATCATCGGCGAGGACGGGGCCTTCGAAGGCGCGCTTGCAATGGTCAGCGATATAACTGAGCAGAAGTGCACTGAAGTGAAAGAGGGCCGATTGCGGAACAAGATTAGGCTGCTTTCCGAGGCAGTGGAACAGACGGCCGATAGTGTCGTGATCACGGACCGCCAGGGCACAATTGAGTATGTGAATCCAGCATTTGAGGCCACCACGGGTTACAGTCCTGAGGAGGCCATTGGCAAGACGCCCAGAATCTTAAGGTCCGCCCTACATGACAGGGAGTTCTACAGCCGCCTATGGGACCAGATTCTGGAAGGCGAGACCTTCCGCGGAACGCTTGTGAACCGCAAGAAATCTGGCGAACTGTACTGGACCCAGCAGACAATCACCCCGATTAAGGACAGCGCAGGAGCCATCACCCATTTTGTTTCCGTGCTCAAGGACATTACGGAGTTCCGCAAACAGCAGGAGCAGGAGCTTCAGTTACGCCTAGCTCACGACGTACTGCAGCGGTTCTACATCGGCCCAGAGATTTGCGTCGCCGGCTTCGATATTGCCAGCGTCGCTCACCCCTGCCAGGAAGTGGGCGGCGACTACCTGGTCTCGTTCTCAATGCCGGACGGACGTACTTGCATCGGGATTGGCGATGTCAGTGGACACGGCCTGGATTCTGCGCTTGTAATGGCGCTGACCCGCGCTTATGTGCGCTCATTCGCTCAGGTCGAAGCGGATTTAGCGAAGATCCTGAGCAACGTCAACCGCATGCTTATTGCAGACCTGGAGGAGAATCGATTCGTTACCTTGTTGCTGGTTTGTCTGGATGGACCGAATGGCTCCTTGTCCTATGCCAGCGCGGGGCACGTCCCAGGTTTTCTGATGAATGGCTCCGGCAAGATCGACCATGTACTTGAAAGCTCGGGCCCGCCGCTGGGAATATTCGATGATTCTCACTATGTCACCTCCGCAATCCCCTTGGCGCCGCCGCAGCTCGTGATTTTGCTGACGGACGGCATCACTGAAACGACGGCCTCGGAAGACGTGGAGTTCGGCGCCGACAGAGTTCTCGAATATGTGCGCGCCCATCGGCAAGATTCGGCGCGCGAACTCGCTGAAGGCATATACCGTGCCGCTCGGAGCTTTGCAGGTGACAACCCTCAGCGAGACGATGTCACAGAGGTCATTGTAAGAGTCGCCTGACAGTCGTGCGATCCCCGGCCGCACTCAGCAGCCAGTCCGCAAATCCGAATTAGGGGGAGCGGTGATGGAAGTCACGTCTTGTGGAATAAATCTTTGAGGGAAGGGGCGACCAGTATGAGATCAGTCCTACTTGCCACCTGGGTCCTCACCCTGTGCAGCCGGGTACCGCATTCATTCGCGCTTTTTGCGAATGAGTGAGGGTGTCACAATCTGACTGAGATCGAGGTCACGGTCAAGCTCGAACTTCTGTGGTTACTCTGACGGGATGATGTGAGGTGATCGCTAAAAGCCACGGCGCAAAGCCACGCCAAATCTTGACTGTTGCAAAATCCCCATAACACTCAGCGACAGGTCCCGCACCATTTTGCAGCGGCACTACGCATCCTGTGCACTTCTGACTCAGGACAGCAGCAGGTTGTCGAACGCATTCGGAGCGAGCTCGGCTAGCGAGTGCGTTGCGAGGTCGGAGGGCAGGGGTTTGCCGTTGCGGGTTACGCCGATGCTTTTCATACCGGCGGCGCGGGCGGCTTCGATGCCGTGCAGGGCGTCTTCGACGACGATGCAGTGACTCGGAGGGACGTTGAGTTTGGCGGCGGCGATCAGGAAGACTTCCGGGTCGGGCTTGCCGCGGTGCACGTCTTCGGCGGAGACGATGGCTTCGAAGCAGTCGGCGGTGTGGAGGGCTTCGAGGATGGTTTTGACATTCTTGCGCGGGGCGGCGGAGGCGATGGCCTGGCGCCATCCTTGCTGGTGCAGACGGCGGACCCACTGGGAGACGCCGGGAAGCGGTTCGATGCCTTGCTGACGCACGTGCTGGCGGTAGAGGGCTTCTTTGGCGTCGCCGACGCGCTCGATTAGTTCGGGGGTGGCTTGGGCGCCGAGCCATTGGCGGAGGATGGAGTCGTTACGCTGGCCGAAGGTGGTGAGGAACTGGTCGTGGGTGATGGGATGGCCTTCGCGGGCCATGGTGTCGCGCCAGGCCTGCCAGTGGTAGTCGGCGGAGTCGACGAGGGTTCCGTCCATGTCCCAGAGTACGGCGCGGGTGGGGGTCATTGGAGATTTGATGTTAGAGCATTTTGAGGGATTCTTGTTGGCGGGGGAGGCGTCGAAAGGCGTAAAGCGAAAGGAGGGGCGATGAGTGCAAAGGCCAGTTAGCGTCAAGAACGGCAAAAATCCGTTCCAGTTCTGCGTCCATAACCACGGCCTGTTGGACAAGTTTGTCTTCTATAGCCGGGACCGCGAGTGGACGTTTCCTACTGGCAACCGACTCCTAGTGGTAATCGACAGTTTTCCCGAGTCCGGGGTGACTCTTTGTGATCCAGTCTTCGACCTGGTTGTAAAATGCGATGGCCTCGACAAGGATCTCCTTCGCTTCGGTCTCGGTCGCTACGTTGGAGAAGGTATAGTCGATAGTATTTCGCTTGCGCCGACAGGTCTCAAAGTAGTCGGCATACTTGTGAGCGGGTTTTCTCAACACAAGTTTCGTGCTTTCCAACGAGACCCGATGATGCCCGACCTTGCTCATGATCCGATACCCCGCACAGGCAATCGCCATATTTGCCGCCTGGAGTGCAGCGTTGTAGGCAGTCGCAAACCTCCGGTCTGCCGAAAGGCCGGCAATGGCCGCGTCCGCGAGGTCGCGGGCGATCAGGGCCCGCATGTTATCCAATTCCTTCTTGGAGGTCTTGTGTCTCTGGGCTTCTTTACTTGCCAACAATTTCGTCCAACTCACGCTGACCTCCTTTTACAAACTGTTTCCGTTC
>Ga0224555_1001464_pt1 | contig 32534 bp, 21 predicted proteins | sample 714S23034metaG_FD_180687 | JGI IMG/M metagenome (GOLD analysis project Ga0224555, IMG submission 180687) | Peat soil microbial communities from Stordalen Mire, Sweden - 717 S2 30-34 | ecosystem: Environmental > Terrestrial > Soil > Wetlands > Peat | place: Sweden: Norrbotten County, Stordalen...
GCGGCGGCCTTCTTGTCGCCGATCTCGGAGGGGTCGGCGTAAATGGAGTCGACCTGGACGGTCATGGCCAGTTCGCGGAGGTTGCGGTCGTAGAGCACGCCGCGGCGGGGCGCAACCTCGAAGGTACGTTGCTGCTGCTTGTCGGCGCGCTCGACGTATTGCTTGTGCTCCACGATCTGGAGCATGAAGAGGCGGAAGGCGATGGCGCAGGCCCAGAACAGAAAGAAGAGACAGATGATCCAGAAGCGCGCCCGCGGAAGCGGAATGACGCGGGGAGGGTTGTTGCGGTGGCGCGGAGTTCGAGCGGCTGCCTGCATGGTAGTTCCAGCTTCTAGCTTCTAGCCTCTAGCTTTTTGAGTGCGAATCATTGGCTTTCTTGCCTAACTCAACTTTTTCGCCAATTAGGCGATGAAAGCGGCCTAATGCAGTTCACGAGCTAGGAGCTAGAGGCTAGAAGCTAGAAGCTGTTCTTCGTTACTGCGCGGCCGAAACCGGAGCAGCGAGCCGGGCCTCGACGGGCGCTGACGAGTCGAGACGCGCATTGGGATGAATCACTTGGCCCGGCTGCGGCGCGGCCAGACCAAGCTGGCGGGCCATCATGTCAATGCGTCCGGGTTGGGTGAGCTCGGCCTCGGCCAGGCGCAACTGCCGGTTTTCCTCGCGCAACTGGTTGAGCGTCTGCTTCTCCTGCTCGACGCGGTAGCCGCTCTCGATGGCGGAAAAGTGCTGCATTGCGTAAATCATCGCCAAAGAGAAGAGAACGCAGATGGCGGCGCAAAACAGCCGCATCTCGCGGACCCGCACCGGGTCGGCCGCCTTGACCAGCCGGGAGTTGTCGATGTGGCGGGCGAAGTAGAACTCGGGGGTGCGCATGCGCCGCCGGAGCTGAGGCTGCCTGGCCATCAACTGCGCGTTATGTTCGGCAACCCGCGCGTTCCAACTGCGGCCGGCTTCGAAATAGGTTGTTGTGCATGCGGCCATGTTTGCTCTCCTTCGTCGAACAGTGGACAGTGGACAGTGAACAGAGGCTCCGAAGAAGGAAGCGCAAAAGTCAGGCAATCAGTAACTGTTCACTGTTCACTGTTCACTGTTCACTGTTCACTGTTCACTGTCCACTGTTCACTGCTTTACTTTCTCTCCGCCGCTCTCAGTTTTGCGCTTCTTGAGCGGGGGTTTGCTTCTGTTTCTTCTTCGCCGGCTGTGACCGGCTTCTTCGCTAGAATTTCCCAGATTCCTTTTTGTGCTCCGTCCCGCAGGCTGTCTTTTGCGATGCGGTCTTCAAGAGAATGAAAGCTGATGACTACGAGTCTTGCGGAGGGCTTAAGCAAACCAGGTGCGGCCTCGAGCAAGCTGCTGATTTCGTCCAACTCGCGATTTACATAAATACGGAGGGCTTGAAAAGTTCTGGTTGCCGGGTGAATGTGGCCGTGTTTCTTATCGTGTTTCATTGCCGGGACGGCTGAGGCTACAATCCGGGCCAATTGCCCCGTGGTTGTAACCGGCCGCCCCCGCACAATGGCTCTGGCGACTGTCCGCGACCTCCTTTCCTCACCGTTCTCGTATATGAGATTTGCCAGCTCGCGCTCGCTTATCTCATTTACCACTTGTGCGGCGGTCGGGCCGGAGCGCGTGTCCATGCGCATATCCAGCGGCCCATCCGCCTGAAAACTGAATCCCCGTTGCGCCTCGTCGAACTGCAGGCTGCTCACTCCAAAATCGGCCAAAAGGCCATCTAGCGAAGCCGGCTCAACGTGCCGGGCGATGTTGCTGAAGGCCTCGCCGATCAGCGTCATCCTGGGCGCTTCGCTGCCCATCTCGTTCAAAACCCTGCCCAGCCTGACCTTGGCCAGCGAGAGCGCCTCCGGGTCCTGATCGAATCCGATCAGGTGGCCTTCAGGGCCCAGCTGCCTCAGAATTCCTTCAGCATGGCCGGCAAGCCCAACCGTGCAGTCTGCGTACGTCCCATTGGGCTGAACGCGGAGAAAACCAATCGCTTCATTAAAAAGAACTGGCACATGGCGTTGGTTCGGATTCGACATGCGCTCCCCCCTGGGGGGTATTTCCTCTTAACTGTCCGGACTGAGGATGTTGTCCAATACCTGGAAATCGTCTTCGGTCATTTCGTTGTCGGGCAGATTCTGCTCGAAGATCGCCCGGTTGTGCACTTCCAGATGAGTCGTCTTGCCGAATACCGTTACGTCGGAGTCCAGGCTGGCCGTGCCCCTTAAAATCTGCGGGATCAGGACACGCCCCTGGTTATCGATTTCTGTCTGCTGGCCGTAATAGCTGGTCAGATTCAGGTACTTCTTCACTGCTTTGTTGAGAGTGCTGTGCCTGGCCAGCTTGGCCTCGCGCTTCTCCCACTCCGGCAGGGGAAAGATCTCGGCAAACTTGCCATCCTGCGAAGTGATGTAGAACTGGGTAACGTTCTGGGCGTCCAGCAGCTGCTTGAAAGCAGCCGGGAGCTTGAGCCGTCCCTTCTCATCGATCTTTGCCGGATGGTTGCCACGAAACATTGAGCTGCCTTCTTGCCTTTTTCGGTTAGCCAGGCTGGTTCCCCAGGATTTTTGACATCCGAAAATCTATTGCTGAGAACAAAAGCGAGTAAACTTGCTTTGGAACGTAGTGGAGTGACTCCCAAAAGTCCCACTTCGCTCCCTTTTTGACCACTACTGGTGAATACTACCTCTGTTCCGTGCTCCCGCCAAGGGGAAAATGAGCTAAGAGTGTGGATTCGAGCGATCTACTGTGTAAGATTGATCTAATGCTTTAAGTAATTTATCTACTAATAGACTTGAGAATTGCGGCAAGCCCAACATCTTGTGTTAATGACTTCGATTCCAAGGCTGGACAGGGCGCACAAATTCTGATAGAGAACAAAAAGCGAAAGTTGTGGATAACTAGACATTCGATCCTTTCAGAACTGGATTTTGCATAAGATCAATCTGGCAGCCGAGACCGATCCTCAATCCCCGAACCGGCATAGGCTCTTATCAGCCCGTGGTGAAAGCCGGGCTTTAAAAGGGCACGGCCGGGGTGCCGGGGTGCCCTATGGGCCGGAACGGGCCGCGTGCCGTAAGCCGCTGATAAGAAACAATGGGCTTTACAGGCTGCGGAAAAACTCGACCTCGTGCGAATTCTCAAAGGCTTTGTATCAGGGCACGACTTCAGTCGGGCCGTAAATGTCGCAAAATAAACCCGGGCTTTACCCCCTGCAAAACTCCACTTCGCGCCAAAATCAAATTCAAGCCTTTTTCCGCAGCCTGTTTAGCTCCCGAGGGATGGTTTTAGACCGCCTCGACTTTCACCACGGCTATGATGTGTGGCGTTCCTTGCGGCGACTCTTTGCGCGATCGGCCACCAACTGCAATAGATAGAAGAAGACGAGCAGGTTGGCTCCGAGCAGGCTGACCCGGATCAGTGTGAGCCGGCGCGCGATTTCGAAGATCTCCCAGGGGAGAAACGAGGCGGTAATGGCGAGAGTCATATACTCGGCCCAGACTTTCTCGAAGTAGAGGCCGATCCCCTCGATCATGCTGATGGCGGAATAGCCGAAGGCGACCAGGCCGATGCGGCGCAAGATGGGATCGTTGAGCAATTCGGCTTTGTCGAGAAGAAAGTTGACCAGGCGGGACTCGGGATTGAAGCGCAAGTGGTCGGCCAGGGCAGCGAGCTCGTCGCCGACATCCTTATGAAGCAAATGTCGCGCGCCCAGCCCAATGGAAACAAACAGCAGCGCCTGCAGAAGCTTATAGGATGCAATCAGCACCAGCCACTGATTGTGATGGCGGCGACTGGCGAAGATCTGCAATGGGGAGCGGATCATGATCCTTGGGGGAGCTTCGACTATCATTGTGCCTCTTCTTACGTTAAATGATGGGCCTGGGGTCGATTGCGCGGCTATGCCTCGAACGTGTCAGGATGACTGGCACCGGGTTGTTAGGTGCGGCGCGGCTCGCTTTGCCGTTGCCGGTAAGCCGGCGTTGATTTGTGGGCCGAGTCAAGGTGCGGGAAGGTAATGCTGAGTGACGAGAAGGAAGCGCGAACGAGGCGCGGTACCATCGAATCCATGAGCCAGAGCGGGAGCCACAGCATGAGTCACAACGCCCCGCAGCGTTTCGAAGCCAGGCAGTGGGTGCCGTATCCGGTGGAGCTGGTGTTTGCGTTCTTCGCCAATCCGGCGAACCTGCCGCACCTGATGCCGCGAAAGTTTGAGACGCGGATTGAGGACGCGCGCATTGAGCCGCCGCCGCCGCGCCCTGTGGCGCCCGATGAGTCGCGGAGATTCAAGAGCGTAGCCGCTGGCGTGGGGTCGGAGATCCTGATCAGCTTTTATCCCATTCCGTGGGTGCCGCGCCGCGTGAGCTGGCTGGCCAGCATTACGGAGTTCAGGTGGAACAGCCATTTCTGCGATGCGCAACTGCGCGGGCCATTCACTGCATTCAACCATCGCCACGGGATCGAGGCGGAGTTTCGCGACGGGCAGGAAGGAACCCTGGTGAGCGATGTGGTGGAGTACGCGCTGCCTTACGGATTTATGGGGCGCATTGCCGGTGCAATGGTGCGGAGGCAGTTGACGCGCTCATTCGCATTTCGGCAAAAGCGATTGCCGGAAATTTTGGCGGCAACGCAAAAGCAGGCAGCGCGTACTGCGTAGAAGCTGTTTCATAACCCGGTTTTGAAAGGGCACGGCTTCTCAGGCTGCGGAAAAACTCTGTCTTGACACAAAACCTCAAGGCTTTGTAACAGGGCACGGCTTTAGCCGGGCCGCAAATGGCGCAAAATGAATGTGGGCTTTAGCCCCTGCAAGACTCCGCGTTGCCCCAAAATCAAATTCAGGCCTTCTTCCGCAGCTTGTTTAGCCCCCGAGGGAATACCTCTCGGCGCACCAAGCCGCTTATGAAACAGGTCCTAGTGAAATCCCACGTTGGTTAGCTCAACCGCGTTCAAGGTACCAGGGAATGTTGATAACCACAATGCGGCGGTTGCCGCTCATGAGGAGCATGACTTTGAGCAGATCGGAGCGGCGGTTGTGGAGCACGTTCTCCCACCAATGACGCACGACCAGCTCCGGCACGATGACGCAGACCTTGCGGAAATCGGTTTCGCGCTCCACGGATAAAACGTAATCCACCACCGGCTGCAGGATGTAGCGATACGGCGATCGCAGCGTCACCAGTTTGGGCACGCACTTGCCGGAGGCGCGCAACGGCGCGGCGATCTTCGCTTCCCACTCATCGCAGAAGTTGTCGGTCGCACCGGCGGTGAGGACGTGGACGCAGCGGATGTCGCAAGACATGGAAAGCGCGAAGCAGACGGCTTTCTCCGAGATGCGGCTCCATCGGTCGATGGGCAGCACCACGACAGGCTCGGTAACCTCGGCGGGAACGATGGGCCGGTCGAGATCTGTCTCGCGGGCCACTTCGTCGTAGTGGCGCTTGACGGAACGCATCAGCACGATCATGAGCACAATGAGCAACGCGGTGATCCACGCGCCCTCGGCAAACTTGGCAACCAGAACAACGATGGCGGTGATGCCGGTGGCGACCGCGCCCAGCCCGTTGACGAAGATGCGCAGAGGCGCATTGCCGGCGCGTCTCCAGTGCACCACCATGCCGGCTTGCGAAAGCGTGAATGCCATGAAGGCGCCGACGGCGAACAGCGGAATGAGCCGGTCGGTGACGCCGCCGAAGACGATGAGCAGCAGCGCCGTGAGCGCCACCAGTACGTAGATTCCCCACGAGTAGAGCAAGCGCCGGCCGCGCAGCAGAAAAACGTGCGGCATGTAGCTGTCGAGCGCGATGGCGCGCGTGAGGCGGGGAAAATCGGCAAAGGCGGTGTTGGCAGAGAGAGCCAGCACCAGCAGCACCGAGCCGATGGTGACGTAGTAGAACCATCCGTGGCCCATCACCGCGCGCGTGAGCATGGAGAGCACGCTCTCGTAGCCGGGCCCGTTGGGGTCGGTGGCGGCAATGCCGTAGGCGCGGCACAGCAGCGCAATGCCGGCCAGCAGCACCGCCAGCAGGGAGATAATGATGGTCAGTGTGATCTTGGCATTTTTGCGCGTGTCGTCGCGGAAGGCCATCACGCCGTTGCTGACTGCCTCAACGCCGGTCATGGCGGTGCATCCGGAAGAGAACACCTTGAGCAGCAGCCACCAGCTTACGGCCATGGTTGCGGCGGGCATGGCGGGCAGCGGGGTTACGGGGTGCGGATGCCCCGCGCCATTGAACACGTGCCACCCGCCCACGGCGATCACAATCAACAGCGTTCCCGCAAACAAGTAGGTGGGAATCATGAACACGACGCCAGTGTCGTGGACGCCGCGCATGTTCACGATGGTGAGAATGAGCAGCACGCCAAGGCAAAGCTCGAGGGTGTGCGGCTGCAGGCTGGGCGCGGCGGAGATGAGCGCGCCAACGCCGGCCGAGATTCCCACTGCCGCGGTGAGAGTGTAGTCGATCATCAGCGCGGCGGCAGCCAGCAGGCCGGCGCCCTCGCCCAGATTCTGGCTGGCCACGGTGTAGGAGCCGCCGCCTTGCGGATACGCATCGATCGTCTGCCGATAGCTGAAGTAAACGATGATGAGCAGCACCACGATGGCCGCGCTGACCGGCACGATGTAGTGCACGCCCATCAGGCCAAGCGGAATCAGCAGCGTGAGCGCGGCTTCCGGTCCGTACGCGGCGGAACTGAGCGCGTCGAGGCCGAAGACGGGAATGCCGGCGACCGGGCCGATGTGTTCGGCACGCTCCTCGCTGGTGGCCAATGGGTGACCGAAAAGAAGATTCACTACGCGCGTGGATAGAGCCATGAGTAGTTTTGTCCGGCGGCCTTGGAATGAAAAGGGAAGGCCGTCGAAGGCATTGTCTCACGGTACGATGCTCATGCTTCAACCGGACCCCGCGAGAGCAGAACAATCGCATTTGAATCGTTGAAGGGTACGGGCTTCACAGGCTGCGGAAAAACTTTTCTGGGCCGGGATAAGTGTCAGGGCACGGCTTCAGCCGTGCCGCAACTGCCTTAAAATCAACGCGGGCTTCAGCCCCTGAGGGAATGCTTCTCGGTGCACCAAGCCGGTTATGAAACAGGCTCTAGCGAAGAGATCGCCGCGGCCGGAGTCATCGCAGCGGATTCAATCCAGCCTCGTGCGGCTCGGGCGCGGCGGCAGGGAGCGTGAAGAGGAATCTGCTTCCCTGGCCGACGGTGCTTTCGGCCCAGATGCGTCCGCCGTGCTGCTCGACAATGCTGCGGCAGAGCGCGAGGCCCAGGCCGGTGCCGCCCAGGGCGCGCGAATCCGACGAGTCTCCCTGCTGGAAGCGCTCGAAGATGTGTCCGAGTTTTTCCGGGGCAATGCCGCGGCCCTGATCTTCGACGATGAAGCAGACTTCGCCCAGCCCGAAGGAGTTGTTGGCGGGGTCGGCGGCGGCCACAGGCTCCGCGGCCAGGCGGATGGCTGTTTCCTTTGGCGAAAATTTGATCGCGTTTGTCACCAGCTCGTTAAGAACCTGCAAGATCCGATCCTCGTCGGCAAAAACCGGGGCCAGTGGCGCTTCAATGCGGAAGGAGATGTGTGCCTGCGCGGCTGCGTTGTGGGCCACGTCCGCGGCCCGCCGCAATAGATCGATGGCTTCTATCGGTTGGCGGTGCAGCGGCAGGCGTCCGCGCTCCACGCTGTCGAAGTCCACAATGTCGTTGACCAGGCGGATAAGCCGGTCGCTGTTGCCAATGGCGATGTCGATCATCTGCCGCTGCTTTTCCGGGCGCTTTTCCAGCGAGCCCGAGGAGAGCAGTCCCAGCGAGGCGCGCAGCGAGGTCAATGGGGTGCGCAGTTCGTGGCTTACCGTGGAGATGAATTCGTCCTTCATCTTTTCCAGGCGCCGCCGCTCCGACACATCCTGGAAGGCAACCACCATGCCGGCAATGTGGCCGTCGTCAATCAGCGGGTTGGCGGTGTACTCGACCGGAATGGCGGTCCCGTCCTGGCGCCAGAAAACCTCGTCGCGCATGCGGATGGATTCGCAGCGGCGCAGGGCCTGCAGAATCGGGCTGGTCGCCTTCGAGTAAGGGGTGCCGTCGGCGTGGCTGTGATGAATAACCTCGTGCACGTCGCGGCCGGTGAGTTCCTGGGGCTCGTAGCCCAAGGCGCGCGCGCCGGCTTCATTCATGAAGGTCAGCTTGCCATCCAGATCGATGCCGTAGATGCCGTCGCCGACCGACTCGAGAATCAGCTCGCGCTGGCGGGTGGCGCGGTGCAGCGCCTCTTCGGCTTCGTACTGTTCGGTCACGTCCATGCCGTGGTTTAGCACAAACGGCCGTTCGCCCGGCAGTTGCATGCGCCGGCTGCGAAACGCGATGCGGCGATAGACGCCGTCGCTGCGCCGCAGCGGCAACGCGCCCTGCCATTCTTCCTGGGCCTCCAGGGTGTGCAGGCAATCCTGAAAGGTAGCTGCTCCGGCCGCGTCCATCAGCTCTGTCACGGCGCGCCCGGTGAGCGCCTCGGCGCGGTAGCCAAGCGTCTCAGCGGTAAATGCGTTGAGCGAGGTAAGACGGCCCTCCATCGAGCAGGTAAAGACAAAGCCCAGCGAGTTCTCCACCACTTCGCGGTAGCGCGCTTCGCTCGAGAGCAGGGCTTCTTCCATCTCCCGCTGCTCGGTCACGTCCTGGCCGCTGACGATGACATATTGAATTTCGCCGTTCGGACCCTGCAGCGGGCGCAGCGTCCAACTCACGCGCCGCGTCTTTGCGCCGGGGGCGGTTGCGGCTGCGTCCCCGCCCACCAGCCACGCTGTTTCGTGGGGACCGGACTGCTGCCCGGCTGCGGCGACGCGCAGCTTGCCTACGGCCCAGTCCCGGTCGTCCGGCCTCAGAACCTGCTCCACAAACGGCCGTCCCACGGCGTCGGCCAGGCTCAATCCGGTCAACTGCAAACAAGGCTGATTCATCCGCACAAGACGTCCGGCCGTGTCCACGACGGCAACCAGAGCCGGAATCGAATCCAGCGTCGCGGCAACAAAACATCGCTCGATGGCCAGCGCGCGCTCGGTTCGCTGGCGCAACCGCTGCGCCTGCTCCTGCAAGCGGATGCGGCTATAGAGTTCGAGGCGCGTCACCGCCTGGCGGCCCAGGATCTCAAGCAGCGTGAGGTGCTCCGGCTGAAACTGGTTTGGCTTCACGGCCAGCAGCGCGAATGTGCCCACCATCTGCTGTGCGCTGGTCGTCAGCGGTGCTCCGGCGTAGGAGAAAGCGGGCTTTGCGCCCGGCACCGGGATTCCCTGGGGAAGAAATCGCCGGTCCTCCGCCGCGTTGGGGATCAGAAGAGGTTCGCCCTTTTCCAGCATCCACTGGCAGGCCGTAACAGCACGCGACTGTTCGATTGCCTTGAAGCCATACCGCGCTTTGAACCAAATCCGGTTGAAGTCCATCCAACCTATATAGGCATAATCGGCGCCACAGAGCACCGCGGCCAACTCCACCAGCTCGTCGAGAGCCGGGTCCGGGTTACGGTCGAAGATATTGAACTCAGGATGCAGATACGCTTCCTGGGTCTCAAATAATTTTGAGCCTGGCATGGCGCACATAATGTTGAGGTACCCGAAGTCAGTATCTTGGAACGAACACAGATTGACACTCACACAAACCGGCCAATTTTGTGGAAAACAAAGTGCCACACAAGTACTTCGATTTTTCGACTTATAGATTCAGTTGCATGTTACCGGCGGTACCGATGGCATAGGTTACCTACACAAGAAGGGGCGCAGAGAGTGACTTTTTGCGCTGTGGAAAACGAATCTCGAAGCGCTTTTTCAGGGCTTGACAGGCTGCGGAAAAACTCGATCTTGGCACAAAACCTCAAGGCTTTGTATCAGGGCACGACTTCAGTCGTGCCGCAAATGTCGCAAAATGAATCTGGGCTTTAGCCCCTGAAAAACTCCGCTTCGCGACAAAATCAAATTCAAGCCTTCTTCGCAGCCTGTGAAGCCCCTGAGTCATTTTTTGCGACTTTCGGCATGATCCGCTGTGGCGGATCATCCCTGGCACAAAGCCTCTGAGCGCATCCGATGTTGAGAATCCTTGCTGACTGATGAGAATCGTCCTTGACGAGAATCTTCGCCGATGAGGATCTCTGTTGAATTGAGCTTCTCCGTGACATGCAATACCAACACGCTGCCTTGGAGAATCGCCTCTTCAAGGCGCTGTCGGCAGCTTGCAGCAATCTCCGCCTTCCGGCGGCTCGTTTGCGCCTGCATCGAGAACCACCTTCCAATTGCCATCCGGCTCGCGGCGCCACATGGTAATGTATCGCCCGGTAATGATGACGGGGTTGCCATTGGCGTCTTTGCTGCGGCCTTCGTAGTGGCCCCAGGTGTAGCCCATATCGCCGGAGGGGCCCATCATGGCATCGGCCGGGGTCCAGCTGAGTTGATAGTCCTTGGGCGACCAGGCGGCCGATTTGGCGATGGCGACCTTGCCGATAAGCGGCGCTGCGCCGTTGCCCAGAGCCACGCCGTCACCGGCAAACCAATCCGCAAACGCCGCGCCGCCCCGCGCGCCCACATCTTTGGCAAAGCGCGCCTCCAGCTCAAACAACAAAACCTTGCCCGGCTTCACCGTGGTGTCGGTCAGCGGATTGGGCGCGCTCGATTGCGTGCCCGGTTCCGGCAACTGCGCGGACGCCGCCGGCGCGGCGGCCACGAAAACCAATCCGGCCACAAGCAACGCCGGCGCCATTGCGCAAAGACACGTTCTAAATGTTCCCGCCACGACCTCAAACCCTCCTGAACCAGATTCCTCTGGACACTATTCGCATGAAATGGATAAAAGCGCTCTGCGCCCATCCTACAACCTTGCTCTGGACTATTTCGGCGGGGGCGGCGCCTGGTCGTTGGTCACATCGGCTCCCGTCAGGACGCGGGATTCGGAGCGGAAGAGGTGGTAGTTGGTGAAGGCAACGTCATTCAACTGGGTTTGATAGGACATGACGAAGTCCTGCTCGCCTTCGACGGGCATCTTGGCGAGAGCGACGCTCTTGATTGGACAGATGTACGGCGCGCCGCCGATGGACACGGAAGCATATTCCACCAGAATGGAACTCTTCACCTGTTCGAGGGGCGGATAGAAATCCGCGATCACCGTAACGCGAACAATACTGCCATCGTCGGGATCGATGGCAAGTTCGCCGTGGAAAGCGGGGAAGGTCTGTTCGGTTCCCCCGCGGTGCGGCACCAACACCATGTAATTGGTTTGGCCCTGGGGAACCCGATACCGAAAGACCGCGCTCACGCCGCTCGAGTCCTTCTCCCAGTGGCTCCATTCGATCTTGTTGTGAATGGCGTTTCCGAGGACGACGATCAGGATGTGGCCAAATTCTCCTCGGGAGGCGAGGTGTCCGTCCAGCCGGCTCAATGAGTCGTCGTCCGCTCTCTTCGAGCCCCTCATCTCGTGACCTTCGCGATAGCTGACAATCACGCTCGATGTGCCCGCGCTGTGCATGGGTAAGTACGATGACTCTACGCTTGGGGAGCCGGCCGCGCTGCGTGGTCTGCCTGCTGGGCTTGCAAACTGTTCCGTCGTTGCGTGCGGCGGGGTGTCTTCAAAATAATCGGTCTTGCGCGTGGCATAGAAATTCGGGAGCCTGGAGATGGTGGTGTTGAGGTAGTCGACGGTCTTCCGGAGCATGGCTTTCAGCTCGTCGTGTTCGGGAAGGGGCATCGCCGGGATGTCGGCGGCGGGAAGGTCGAGAATAGCGGACGCATCGGCGAGTACTGTGAATGCCTCGTGGCAGCGGTGACCGGGGAAAGCAGCCTGCCACTGGGCGAGGCGGGCAGAGCTTGCCCGTTCCGTGAGTTCGAAACCGGAGAGTTGCCGGGCAACCCTGGCGTCGGACTGCCCATGCGAAGCGGCGAGAAACTGCTCCAGTTCCGCCACGCTGACGAGCTTGGCCGCCAAAGCCTGCGGGGCGAAACCGAGAGTCAACAACAGCAGAAAGGCGATTCTGCGCATCTCACACCGCCCATTCGGTTCGCGGTCAAGTATAGCCGGTTTCTCACCTTCGCCCGAGGCTTGAATCCCAGGGTCTGAGCTGCTGAATGCATATCGAGCATCGCAGAGCTTGGGTGCTGGCAAGCATCGAAGCAAACACCGAGCTTTCACCAGTCGGATTCCGATCGCGGGTATACTATAGGTTGGCGAATGAGATTGGGGAGGTCCCGGCTTTTTGAGCTTTTCATGACGCCAGGGGGAAATTACTCCCCGGGACTCCAGGCATTATCCAGGGGGAAGTCATTCAATGGGAACACTGCTGGAGTCGATCCAATCGCCGGCCGACCTGAAGCGCCTGGATGTCACGCAGATGGCGGAACTGGCGGAGGAGATTCGCGCATTCCTGATTCAGACGCTGTCAAAGACCGGCGGCCACCTGGGACCGAACCTGGGCGTGGTCGAACTGACCCTGGCTCTGCATGCGGTCTTTCATACCCCCGAAGACAAGATCACGTTCGACGTGAGCCACCAGGCCTACGTCCACAAAATTCTCACCGGCCGTCGCGAACGTTTTGAGACCATCCGTCAAGCGGGCGGCTTGAACGGATTTATGCTGCGCACCGAAAGCGAGCACGACTGCTTCGGCGCAGGACATGCCGGCACCGCGCTTTCCGCGGCGCTGGGCATGGCCGTGGCTCGCGACCTGGCAGGCGGCGCCGAGCACGTGATCGCCGTGGCCGGCGACGCCGCGTTTACCAATGGCATTACCTTCGAGGCGATGAACAACATTGCCGAGCAGACCCGTCGCCTGATCGTGGTACTCAACGACAACGAGTGGTCGATTGACCGCAACGTTGGCGCCATCGCGCGGTATTTCCACCGCATCGTGACCAACGAGCACTATCAGCACCTGCACGCCTCGGCCACGCGCATCATCGAGCGTTTCGGAGGCAAGACCGCCATCAAGGTTGTTCGCCGCGCCGAAGAGGCGGCTAAAAGCATGCTGTGGCCTTCCATCCTGTTTGAGGAGTTCGGCCTGGAATACTTCGGCCCCATTGACGGACATAACCTGCCGCTGCTGATCGAGAGCTTTAAGTTTCTCAAGGCCGCCGACCACCCCGTGCTGCTGCACGTGCTGACGCAGAAGGGCCGCGGCTATCAGCCTGCGCTGGACGGTCAGAAAAAGTTCCATGGGCTGGGGCCTTACGATCCTGAGACCGGCATGACCAAGCCTCAGGGATTGCCGACTTACTCTGAAGTCTTCGCCAACACGTTGACCGAGCTGGCCAACAAGAACGACCGCATTGTAGCCATTACGGCAGCCATGCCCAACGGCACAGGCCTCGATCTCTTCAGGCCGCATCATCCCACGCGCTATTTCGATGTGGGCATCGCCGAGGAACACGCGGTGGTGTTTGCGGCTGGCATGGCGACGCGCGGCTTCAGGCCCGTGTGCGCCATCTACTCCACCTTTTTGCAGCGCGCGTTCGATCCGATTGTTCACGACGTCTGCCTGCAGAAGCTGCCGGTGCTGTTCTGCATGGACCGCGCCGGTCTTTCCGGCGACGATGGACCGACGCATCACGGGCTGTTCGATATCGGCTACCTGCGCTCCATTCCGGAGATAGTGCTGATGGCGCCCAAGGACGAGGACGAGCTGGCCGACATGATGAAGACCGGTCTTGAACTTTCCGGGCCCAGCGCAATTCGTTATCCGCGCGGCGTGGTGGCCGGCGTGGCCCGCAAGGCGGAGCCGCAGACGCTCGCCGTAGGCAAGGCAGAGATTATCCAGGATGGCTCCGACGTAGCCATTCTCGGCTTGGGACCCATGACCGCCATGGCCAGGCAGTTGGCCACCCTGCTTGAACGCGATGGCTACTCGGCCGCTGTAATCAACCCCCGCTTCGTCAAGCCCATCGATCGCGAGATGCTTGCTCAATACGCCCGCCGCGTGGCTGCTTTTGTCACCTTTGAAGATCACGTGAAGATGGGCGGCTTCGGTTCCGCAGTGGTTGAAGCTCTAGAAGAACTGGGCTGCGAGGTACCGGTGGTCCGCATCGGCTGGCCCGACCAGTTTATTGAACATGGCAAGGTGGATGACCTGCGCGCCAAGTACGGCTTGAGCGTGGACGCCGCCCTGGCGCAGGTGCTGCCATTGCTTGCAGGGCGCAGACGGCCCACACTTGTGGCAAGTTAAAAGCCTGCGGCGAAAGTCGGGGTTTGAAAGGGCACGGCTTTAGACGTGCCGTAAGCCATTAACAAGAAGTAATGGGTTTTACAGGCTGCGGAAAAACTTGCGTGGGCAATGAAACTCAGAGGCTTTGTAACAGGGCTAGGCTTTAGCCGGGCCGCAAATCCCGCAAAATGAACGGAGGGCTTTAGCCCCTGCAAAATTCCGCCTTGCACAATAGCCAAATCTAGGCCTTTTTTCAGCAGCCTGTTTAGCCCCCGAGGGATGGTTTTAGCCCACTTCGACTTTCAACACTGGCAAGTTAAAAGAGATTAATTAGGTGAGATGGTAACTAACAATAGTTTAGGCACGATAGGCCGTTTCGCGGGCGATTCCAAACCGCTGTGCGACAATCCTCAACAGACCAGCCTATCGATGCGATTCGTTTCCAATATTCTCAAATGCCTGATCGGCGCGGCCCTGGCATCTGCCGCGGCCTGGGCAAACTCTTTGCCGCAAGCCACCCCAAATTCGGAGGCCTCCGTTCCCCTGGTTTTGACCGGCGGCACGGTGGTGGATGTAACCAACTGGGGCCGCTCGGCGCGCGACTTGCAGGATGCGGTCGTGATTGTGCGCGACGGCAAGATCGCCGATGTCGGCCCATCGGGGACGGTGGCCATTCCCAAGGGCGCGCGGGTCATCGATTGCACCGGAAAATTCATCATCCCCGGCCTGGTGGATGGCTTTACAGGCATCGACTCCCAGGGGCAGGCCAATGCCAATCTGTACTTGGGCGTGACCACCGTCGTGGTCCGCAATGACCACGAACACGGCCTCGTCGATTTAGTCGCCAATCCCCGCCCGCATCTCTACTTGATTGACTCCGTCGGCGTCACCGACAACTGGAGTTTGCTGGCCAAGCAACCGGAGTGGATGGGCAAACTCAAGGAGGGCGCGCGGCCGGTCGAGCTGAGTCCCGGCGACGCCAGTCTGGAACTCAACGACTCTGCCCGGCTGGGGACGCGCGTCGTCCTGCTCAGGCCTGAAGCCACGGCAGCCAACACGCAGTTGATCGTTGCCCGTGCTCACCAGCTGGGGTTGGTCACCTACGGGGAGTTCGTGGCCACGCCCTACAGCGTAGGTGTGGAGGCCGGCGTGGACTGCCTGCCGCACATGAACCGCTACGACCTCGGCGTGGTTCCCGATGAACTGCAGCGGCCGCTGGTTGAAGACCCCGACGGCTCGTCGGCAAATACGGCCTACGACTACTCCCAGCGTGTGCCCCCTACCGACCTGCGCCTGCGCAACTATGCCAACTTTCTGGCCGCGCACCATGCAGCGCTGATGCCCACCTTTAGCCTCTACTATGTCAACCTGCCTGGCCATCGCAATCTGTGGAAGGAGCCGGCTGCTGCCGTCCTCAACCCTGCCCGCATGTTCAATCCCACCAATCCCGCCACCGGCGAGATGGATTACCCGCTGAGTTACTGGGCCCGGCATACGCCCGCGGTAACGCAGCGCTGGGTTGAAGAAAACCTGCGCAAGAAGGCCGCCCAGGACGCCATGCGGATGTGGCTCATCAACGAGACGATCTTCGCCGCCTATCCCCACTACCTGGCGGCCTCGGATGCGCCGGTCTCGGGCGCCATGCCCGGCATCTCCCTGCACACCGAGCTTGAATTGCTGGTGCGGCTTGGGCTCTCTTCCCGAGAGGCATTGGCGGCAGCCACAAACAACTACGCCCTTCAGTTTGGATGGAACGAGCTGGGGCAGGTAGCTCCGGGCCGCCGCGCCGACATTCTCGTAGTCGACGCCGATCCTACCGCCAACATCTGGAATGCGCGGCGAATTGCGATGCTGATTGTGGACGGCGAGATTGTAGATCGCGACGCGCTGCTGAAAAGGTGAGCGCGGCTGCTTTCCTATCTTCACTGCGAGCAGTCACAATGGTACGTGGACACTTGGGCAATCGATGAGCGGGCTCGGATGGCCTTCCCTCAGGGGCTAAACAGGCTGCGGAAAAACTCATTTTGCGACACTGTTTTGAAAGGGCACGGCGGGGTACCCTCTGGGTCCCGTGCCGCAACTGCCGCAAAATCAAGGCGGCCTTCACAGGCTGCGGAAAAACTCTACCGGAGCTGGAATGAGTGTCAGGGCACGACTTCAGTCATGCCAAATGTCGCAAGAATAGCGCGGGCTTTAGCCCCTGAGGGATGTTTTTCGCGCTTCTCGCCAGAATCAGCCCCTTTTCCGCACCCTGCAAAGCCCGAATATTCCATTCGCTATCTTGAAGCGCGTCTGAAGCTGCGTCCTTTTAAGACAGCCATCTCCCCTGCCCGCAATATGCTTCTTGCGCCTTATCTGCTAATGGCGGCGTTGACCTTCTCAATTTCCCTGTTCGCCCAGGACCCCGCGCAGGACCAGGGACAGGCCGCGCAGCCCACGACCCTCGACCGGACGCTCGCGACGCTGCATGGAGTGGTCCGCAATGCCGCCACCGGCGAAGCCCTGCCGCGCGCTCTGGTGCGGATTGAAGGTGACGCCAATACCGGCGCGCTGACCGACGGAGATGGGCGCTTCGAGATCGCCAACATTCCGGTCGGGCCGCAGCATGTGAGCGTGCAGAAGCCGGGTTTTCTTGATCGCGGAATTCTCCCAGACGGTGCAACCAGCAGTGTGGGGCAATTCCTCGTCGCCATGCCTGCCGGGGGGCACAACATTCTGGTAGCCGCCGAGATGCCGGATGTGGTGTTCACGCTGGCGTCGACGGGGGCCATTCGCGGCCAGGTCCAGCTTTCGACGGGTGAGCCGGCCGAGGGGATCGCGATTGCGCTGGCGCAGCGCACGATTCAGGAGGGGCGCCTTCTCTGGCAGCAGTCCGCCACCACAAAGACCCGCAGCGACGGCACGTTTCGGTTTGGCGGGCTTGCCGACGGAGACTATGCCCTCTTCAGCGAGCCCTCGATGGACAGCGATCTGGATGGGGCGCCCGGCGGGACCGGCCAGCTCTGGGGCTACGCGAGCGCGTATTATCCCGACGCGCGGGAACCTTCCGGATTGACCAGGATTCATGTCGCAAACGGCCAGGAGACGCAGGCTAACCTTTCGCTGACGCTGGAGCCCTTTCAGGCCGTAACGGCGGCGGTTTTGTTTCCGCAAGGCGTTCCGGCTGAGCGCGCGGGAACCAACCTCTCCGCCGCGGTGCTGGACAACGCCGGCCGCCAGCTTCCTTATCAGGCGCAATACGACGAGCAGTCGCATTCCGTTCAGGCCGAACTGCCCGATGGGAGCTACACGCTGGTGGTGTCGAGTATTCCGCCGCAGGAGCGCAGGCGAGGCGAGGGGGACTTTGGCACTGGGGTACTGGCGGGCTCGGTGGATGTGACCGTTGCCGGCCGCACGGTGCCGAATCTGCGGGTAGCGCTTTCCGCTCCAAGGCCGAATCCCGTGCAGCTTATCGTGCAGCGCAACGCGATGTCTCCGATGGGAGCCGGCCCTGTAGAAGTCCAGATAAGCCAGGCCAGCGGATGGATCGATGACAGCGTGGTCGCCGAGTTCGCGAATGGGGTTCCGCCGGGGCCGTTGGAGACGGTCTACACCAGGCCCGGTTCTTACTGGGTGCACACCCAGAACGAAAGGGGCCTTTGTGAGGCCTCGTTCACGGCGGGCGGGGCGAACCTGGCCCGCGAGCCGGTGGTCCTCGGGTTCTCCGGTTCTGCCGCGTCAATGGAACTGACCCTGCGCGACGACTGTGCCAGCTTGCAACTGAGCCTGCCGGACACGCTGGACTCGATAGCCGCCGGCGAGGAGCCTTTTTTTACCGTGTATGCGATTCCGAACTTCGATTCGACCTCGGATGTGGCGCCGGTGACGCTGCGTGCTTCAACGGGAGGAAGCGTGACGCTGAGCGGGCTCACGCCGGGCAATTATCACGTGTACACCTTCGCTGGGGCGGTCGAGCTCGCGTATCGAAACCGCGATGCCCTTGCGGCGTTGGCGAATCGTGGACAGGCGATTGCGTTGTCCCCCGGTGCGACCGGCAACCTGGTAGTGGAGGCCCTGGGACAATGATGCCATCACGCGCACTTCATCTTTTGTTCGGTCGCGGCTCGATGAGCAACGCAATGCTGTTTGTGCTGGCATGCGTGGCAGCATTGGCGCAAGGCGCCGCATGGGCGCAAACCAGCGCTGCGGGTGCCTACCGCATCGCCGGGACAGTAGTGAACGCAGTGACAGGTGCCCCGGTGTTAGGCGCAACCGTTGCCGTGTTGACGGAGCAAGACAGTCACCGCATCGCCGCCGCGCGATCGGACAATGACGGACGCTTTGCGATCGGCAGCCTGGCCGCGGCCAAGTACCAGTTGACGGCGTCCAAGCGCGGCTATTCGACGGCTGCCTACGACGAGCATGGTGACTATAGTTCCGCGGTCGTGACCGGCCCGGAGCAGGACACGAGCAGCCTGCTCTTCAAGTTGACGCCCGGCGCGGTGCTGCGTGGGGTGGTGACGGGCGATGGCGGCGACCCGGTGGAAGGCGCGCAGGTGATGCTGTTCCAGAAGCCCCGCGATCGTGAGCCGGGAGCAAAGATTGTCCAGGTTGACACATCCATCGGCGACGACACCGGCGCTTACGAGTTCGACAACCTCAGGGATGGAGAGTATCTGCTGGCAGTGAAAGCGGAGCCCTGGTACGCAATGCACGGTGCTGGGTCTCAGCAAGGAGCCGTGAATCCGGCGCTCGACGTGGCCTACCCAATCACCTTTTACGACTCGACCACGGAGGAGGCATCGGCGTTGCCGATTGTGCTGGCCGGGGGCAGCCGCGTGGAGGCGGACGTGAACCTGCATGCGGTTCCGGCTCTGCGCCTGGTGGTGGTGGCGCCGCACAAGCAGGATGGTTCCCTCGCGAGGCCGCAACTGAAGCAGACCATCTTCGGCACGGAGGTCTCGGCGGTCAGTGAGGGCTTCATGGATGCCATCCAGACAGGAAGCACGGAGTTCACGGGCGTTCCGCCAGGCCAGTATGAGCTGACGCAGGGCGATCCGCCGCGCGTAGTGGAACTGGACGCCAACACCAGCCGCCAGGTGGATCCCGGCGCAGGCATTCCTGCCTTCGCCTTGAGCGGAACGCTGCAGACCGCGGCCGGCGCGCCGTTTTCCGGCGATGCGGTGGTGACCCTTGAGCCGGTCGACAACGCGCAGGGGCTGAAGTCGGTTGAGTCGGAATTCAACCGCGGCGCCTTCAGCTTTGCGGCGGTCCCGGCGGGGACATGGAAGCTGCGGGTGGAGCAATCGGGTTTGGCGGAGCCGGTGATTTCCATTGCCACAGGCGGCCGTGTACGCACGGGCAACGCAGTCACGGTACAGGACCGCGCGCAGACGCTGGTAGTGCGGGTAAGCGCGGATGGGGCGCGCGTGGAGGGGTTTGCGCGCAGCGGCGATAAAGGCGTGGCCGGGGCGATGGTTCTGCTGGTGCCAAATGATCCTGCTGCCTTTCCTGACCTGGTGCGGCGCGACCAGTCGGATTCCGATGGCAGCTTTGCCCTGCGCGATACGGCGCCGGGGCAATACACGGTGGTGGCCATCCAGAGCGGATGGGATCTGGATTGGACCCGCCCCGAGGTGATCCGGCGCTATCTTCCGGGTGGAATCGCCGTCACTGTAACAGACACACGGGACAAGACCGGGGACGGGGTGATCCGCCTTTCGGGGCCCGTCCAGGTCCAGATGCGGTAAGCATGACTCAAATGGCAGAAAGAGTTCGCAGACCCGGAGTGGAGAAGACTGGGGTCGAGAGGATAGTCTATGAAGGTACAGAAAAACAGTCGAGGCGTTCGCTTTTGGGCTCAGTCCCAAAGCGGCAGGATTGACTAGCACAGTTGAGGAGAGTTCCCAGTTGAAGAGTGAGTTCCAGATTTCGATTTTGGCCGCGATTGCGGCCGCCCTTATGCCCCTGGCCGCGGCAGGCCAGTTAGCCCCGGAACGTTCTCCGTCAACGGGGACTGCGCCCACCTACAAATGGGAAGCGTTCGCCTTGGCCGGCTACACCAGCCTTAACCAGGTCAACCTCTCGCGCTATGGACTGATCGGCGGCCGGGCCGGCGCGACGCGCGATTTTGGCAAGCACGTTGGCATCACAGCGATCGGGTCCTACTACAAGCTTCCGGCGGGCAAAGGCGGCGGCGGCAACCCCGGCGATCCTTCGGTGTATTCCGGGCTGGCTGGGCCGGAATTTCGCGCCAATATCTACGGCAACTTCGATGGCTTTCTGCACGGCTTGCTCGGCGTGGAACACACGGGTGGCGAACACATCACGCCCAACATATCCTTTGCGGGTGGCTTTGGCGGCGGCCTGGTCTATAACATGAGCCAGCACTGGGCCCTGCGCGCGTCGGGTGACAGGGTGGGCGCGGCGTTCTCGCTCAGCAACAATACGCCGCAACTGGCCTACTCGCCGCACTTGCACTGGAATGCGCGGGGCGAGTTTGGCGTAGTATTCCGGTTCTAGGCGGCTCTCGGAAAACTCGTGCGACAAGAGGCTTCTCCGCCGGAGAAGCCTCAGCTTTTCGGCCCTCTCCATAACTTCGCGCTTCCCATGGAGGGTCACTTTTTAGTCAGGTAGCGCGGACGAGTGTCCTGAGTCGAAGGTTCGTTTCAAAAATCGAATGGTCGAGTCTGGAGCGTTCCAGCGTCCCGGAAATCATCCGTGCGTTGAACATCGTGCCGTCGCACAAATCCGCCAACTTGCCAACTTGCCATTTCCGCGAAGCGGAAGCTAACTTGCGGTCCTTTTTGAAGAATCCCCGCCAGACTTATGACATCAATTTCAGTTTCACTACATTAGGTCTCTGACCGCTTGAAGGGGTACCAACTGTGGGTGCCCCAGGTCCGGGGCCCCCAAGGACAGGTCCTGGTCCTTGGGGTGGAGGTCCCGATTTTGGGACCTGGAATAGCAGAAATTCAAGGCACGAAATCATGCGGTCAGAGACTTAGGGATGGGAAACCTCAATATGCAGGGTGCTTGACTCGTCCCGTATACTGGTATTTAGTACTTTATCCCGATATACAGGCAACCGGAACGCGGTGCATACTTGTCAATAAGCCGTGTTTGTGAGGCGCACCCTTCCCCTTGGGATTCCTCTGCTTCATACCGGCCATTAAACTTGTAAGTGAATCGTTTTAGGCAGTCCGAATGGGCGGGCTGTGTAAGCGACTGAACAACACGGCGCGATTGCGCACGGATGAGTTTTCTCTGCATCCGGGAGCTCGGCGCGCTCCGCGAAAAGACGAACTTGACGAACAGGGCTCACTGAGAGGGATCAATGGCTGCACGCTTTCCAGGAATTCGAGTTACCGCGAACGGAAATCAACTGGTCTCGTACCACACCGAGACGCGGATCGCCGACGCCGGCGTGTTCTATCCGATTACGCCTTCGACCGAGGGCGGCGAGCTGTTCCAGCAGGCCTATGCGGAAGGCCACCTGAATGTGTTTGGCCACAACATGATCGCGATTGAGACCGAAGGCGAGCATGCGGCCCAGGGCGGCGCGATTGCCCACTCGGTGTGCGGCAAGCGCGTGGTGAACTTTACCTCCGGGCAGGGCGTTGTCTACGGCGTTGAGCAGTACTATCACGCGCCGGGCAAGGGGTCGACCATGGTGATTGAGGTGGGCGCGCGCGCGCTGACCAAGCACGCGCTCAACGTGCATTGCGGCCACGACGATATTTATGGAGCGCTCGACACCGGCTGGATCATGCTCTTCGGCAAGGACGCTCAGCAGGCGGCCGACCAGGCGCTGATTCTCCGCCGCGTGACCGAGCTGAGCCTCACGCCGGGCATGAACATCATGGACGGCTTCCTGACCACCCACCTCGAGCGGACGTTCTACAAGCACGAGTCGGAGCTGATCCGCGAGTACCTTGGCGCGCCCGACGACATCATCGATTGTCCGACCGAAGCGCAGCGGGTTCTGTTCGGACCCACGCGGCGGCGGGTTCCAAAGATGCTGGATCTCGAGAACCCGATTCTGCTGGGCCCGGTGCAAAACCAGGAACACTACATGAACGGAGTGGTGGCGCGCCGGAACAACTTTGCCGAGCCCATTCTCGCGTTCCTCGAAGCCGCGTACAAGGACTTCGCCGAGCTCACCGGCCGCAGCTACGGCCTCATCAGCCAATACAAAACCGGCGACGCGGAGACGGTGTTTGTGTCGCTGGGCTCGGCTGCCGAAAACATTGAGGCTGCGGTCGATTACCTGCGCCAGACGCGCGGCGCAAGCGTTGGGTCGATTCACATCAATGTGATCCGGCCCTTCCCCGAAGCCGCGATTGTGAACGCGCTCAAGGGAAAAAAGAACGTCATCATTCTGGAGCGCACCGACGAGGCGCTGTCGCCCGACAATCCGCTGGGCAAGGACATTCGCACCGCATTGTCGAAGGCGATCAAGACCGAAGGCCGGCCTGCAGCCGAGGGGTTGCCGTCGATCGGCCTGAGCGATGTGCCGCGGATCTTCGGCGGAACCTACGGTCTGGGCTCGCGCGATTTTCGTCCCGAACACATTATCGGCGCCTACGAGTTTGCCACAGCTGGCCGCGCGCGCAAAGACGGCAAGACAGCGGCCGACGGAGTTTCGTTCATCGTGCTGGGCATCGACCACCCCTATTCCGTAGTGGGCGACGAGACGCCTTCGCTGCTGCCCGAGGGCGCGGTTGCGGTGCGGTTCCACTCTATCGGTGGATGGGGCGCGATTACGACGGGCAAGAATCTGGGCGCGATCCTGGGCGACTTGAACGATCTGATCTTTGAACGGGATGGGGAGCGCGACGAACTGGGCAATCCCAAGGAAGTGATTCACGTCAGCGCCAATCCCAAGTACGGATCGGAAAAGAAGGGCGCGCCGACCAGCTACTTTATGGTGGCGGCCAAGGATCGCATTCGCGTCAACTGCGATCTGCGCCACGTGACCGTGGTGCTCTGCTGCGACCCCAAGGCTTTCACGCATACCAACCCGCTGGACGGCATGGCCGAGGGCGGAAGCCTGGTGTGGGAGTCGGACGTGGACGGCGAGCACGCGTGGGAGCGGCTGCCGCTATGGGCGCGCAAGCAGATTATCGACAAGAAGATTCGCGTCTTCACGCTGCCGGGTTTTGCGATTGCGCAGAAGGCGACAGACCGCGGCGATCTGCAACTGCGCATGCAGGGCAATGCGTTTCTGGGCGCGTTCTTCGCGGTCAGCACGCTGCTCAAAGAGTTCGGCATCACGCAGGAGCAGTACCGCGATGTTGTCTACAAACAGTATGTGAAAAAATTCGGCAAGCTTGGCGATGCGGTTGTGCAGTCCAACATGGAAGTGATGATGCAGGGCTACAGCCAGGTGAAGGAGATCAAGATCGGCGAGCTGTCTGCGGCCGACCACTCCACTTTGCGCGGACAGGCGCTGATGCCGATTCTCGAACTCGCGACGGCGGGCGGATCGTGCGGAACGGGATGCCGTTCTACACCTGTGCCGGCCGGACAGGGGCCGCGCGCGCCCATCGACAGCGTTGCGACGTTCGATGCCGAGTTCCGTTCGCACTATGGATACAATCAGCCGGCAACGCCGCTTTCGGCGATGGGCGTGATTGCCGCCGCAACCGGCGACACAGCGTCCAAGTATGTAGCCCGGCGCGAGACGCCGCTCTACATCCCTGAAAACTGCACGCAGTGCATGGAGTGCATTTCGGTTTGCCCGGATACGGCGCTGCCCAACTGCTCGCAGGATTTGGGCACGCTGCTAACGACGGCGATTTCCTACTACGTGGCCGATGGCGCCGAGCGGACCAGAATGCTGCGCGCGCTGCCGGAGATTGAGAAGCGCGCGCGCGAGCGCATGCTTGCGGAGTTCAAGACCGGCACGCCGCTCCAGACCATTCTGCGCGATGTAACCGAGCAGGTGGACGGGTTCTCGGCGAAGTCCAAAGAGCAGTTCTTCGCGATCATGGACAAAGTTCCGATGGCGTATCAGAAGGTGAACGCGATCTTTTCCTCGCCGGAGCGCAAGACACCTGGATCGGGTGGCATCTTCTCAATATTTGTGAGCGATCTCTGCAAGGGCTGCGCGGCCTGCGTCACGGCCTGCGGCGACCACCAGGCTCTGAAGATGGTGGCCGAGACCGAGGATGTGAATGCCGAGCACGAGAGCGGCACCGGCTTCCTCGACCTGCTGCCCGACACTTCGCAAAAGTACCTGGGCCTCTACAACGGCGCGAATCCGGCGGACTCGAAAACAGCGACGCTGCGCAACATGCTCATGGTGCGCACCAACTACGATGCCCTGGTGGCCGGCGACGGAGCCTGCGCGGGCTGCGGCGAAAAGAGCGTGCTGCGTTCGATTGCCGCCGTGACCGAGGCGTACATGCGTCCGGTCTTCCACGCCAAGAGCGATCGCTTTGTGTTGAAAGCCGGGCAGTTGGAAAAGACCGGCGCGGCCAAGCTCGCGGCATTGAAGGAGAAAAACGCGGCCGAGTACGCGCTGCTGCGGCAGGCCATTCTGCACCTGGTGATGGGCCTGGGCGGCGAAGACGTAAAGGACACCAAGGCGCGCATTGCGGCCTACGAGGCCGAGCATGGCCAAGTCACCGACGCGCAGCTTGTGGAGGCGATTGCGGCGGTGCTGCTGACCGAAGCCTTCAACCACAAGAACCTGCAACCGGTTGATGGACGCCTCGCCAACGGCATGAGCGTCATGGCCATGGCTGCGCACACCGGCTGCAACACGGTCTACGGTTCCACGGCGCCCAACAATCCGCACCCTTATCCGTGGATGAACTCTCTCTTCCAGGATGGCGTCACCGTGGGCTGGCTGATGGGCGAGAGCTTCATCGTCGATCAAGCGCGCCGCTCCGTCCTTCCCGAGCGCCTGGCCGACATTCTGCTCACACGCGATTCGAACGTGATCAGCGAGGAAGAGTACTACCACTTCACGCACTTCACTGACGCTCTGATGACCGACCAGGAGATTGTCGAGTTGCCCAAGGTTTGGGTAGTCGGCGGCGACGGCGGAATAGGCGACATCGGCTACCAGAACACATCGAAGGTCGTTCTGCAGAACCGGCCCAACGTGAAGGTGCTGATGCTCGACACGCAGGTCTACTCCAACACCGGCGGACAGAACTCCGACTCGACGCCGATGCTGGGCGGCGGCGATATGAATACCTTCGGCTCCGCGACGCAGGGCAAAAACACTGAGAAGAAGACGGTAGCCGAGACCTTCCTCGCCGGGCACGGTTCGCCGTTCGTCGCGCAGGTTTCCATGGCCAACGCGCCCAAGCTCTACCGCGCCATCCTCGACGGCCTCGAGTATCGCGGCACCATGTTCCTGCAGGCCTTCACCACCTGCCAGCCCGAGCACGGCGTCGCGGACGACATGGCGCTCTTCCAGGCGCAGCGGGTGCGCGACTCGCGCGGCGTGCCCGAGTTCGTTTTCAATCCGCGCCTCGGCGAAACCTACCAGGAGGCTCTGGACATCAAAGGCAACCCATCCATCGATCTCGACTGGTACGAGACCAAGTCGAAGGTAACCGGCGAAATCTCGCGCTACACCGTCGCGCACTGGTGCACCACCGAAGCGCGCTTCCGCAATCACTTGAAGAAGATCAAGCCAGACCAAATCGAGGGAAAAATTCCGCTCGACAACATGCTGGTGCGCATCACGCAGCAGGATGTGGTCTACCGCTACTACGTCAAGCCCGGCCACCGCGCCTACATTCCCGACTTCGGCGTCTACATCCAGCAAGACCAGGACGGCAAGACAGTCTACTACGCGCTGAGCCGCCAACTGGTCATGTTCTGCGTAGAGCGCCGCAAGGCCTGGCGCATGTTGCAATCCAAAGCCGGAATCGTCAACAAGGAGTACCAGGCGCAGAAGGCGATCCTAGCCGAAGTAGACGCCGGCAAAATCCCCATGGAAGTATTCCTAGCCAACGCCCGCGAAATTCTCGACGAAAGAATAGGCGGCGGCGTCCTGGCCAAGGCGTAGCGGAAATCGTGCCCTCGCCGTTTTGAAGGGTACGGGCTTCAGCCCGTACATCACGCACCACAACAATCCATCAAACACGAACGCGGACCGCAAGGTCCGCGTTCGTGTTACCCGCGCCCATATCTCACCACCCAGTTTTCCCCAAGAAAGGCAGTCATCCTGAGGGAAGAGCTCTTCAGCGGAGCCGAAGGACCTGCGTTTGCTTTTCGTCCACGATTCTCTCTGGAGTTGGAAACCTAGTCTAAGAACAGAATCGATGTAAAAGGCGTGTACTCCTAATGCCGTTGAGGGCCTCCTCATTTGCAAAACAAGCAAATGCAAGAGGAACTGTGCTATTTTTCCCAACATGAACCCTTTTCAGGGAATCTGGGAGTTTCCTTTGCACCATCCTGCCTTGGGCTGGTGGCTCGCGGCTGCGCTGACCTTTTGGAACATCATAGTGAGTTTCCTGGGTCGAATGGCTGGAAGGATATCCATCCTCGGGCGACGCTTTCAAAGAGACTAACTCGAAAAGCGAGTCCGAAGCCTGGAATACCTGCATGAAAATACAAATGCTCTGATTCGGTACTTGGCGGGCGACGTGGTCGACGTTGCAATCGAGTCGTGTTGGAACTGTGTCGCGCTGATCGTAATTCTGGTCCGAGTCATACCAGTCAGTGCAAGCGCGATGTTCGCAATAATTGCTATAAACATTTCGATCTCAGTGATTGGCCGAGCGTGGAGAATCAGGAACATGCTAAACGATCTAAGGAACTATCCCGCGAGTGTTGAACTACTTAAGGCTAAATTGAGCCGAGCGCCCCAACCTTGACCTCCCTCCAACGAGTGTCTCACGCTTCGCTTTTTTCTAGCGAAAGGTGGGAAGCTAAACACTAAACCGCGCGGCTCAATCAGGCTCGTCGCTTCCAGTAACCGGGCCTTCGTTTGGCATGGGCTACGGCGACGACATAAATCTCGTCCTGCCAGTCGAAGAATACGATGAAGTAAGGAAATCTTCGCAGCACGACGCGACGGGTTCCATGCAAATAGACGGGATAACGTTGCGGACAGGCCGCCGCACCGGAAAAGCCGGCCAGTAGATTGTCTCGAAACCTGCGCGCTGCAGAGATGTTTCGCTCGGCGTACCAGATTGTCGCCAGGTTGGCCTCGCGGCGGGCTGCTTCGTGAATCCGTAAACCCTTCAAGGGCCTACAACTGCCCGCAAATCCGCCTCAATCTCGGCCAACGGATAGGTTACCGCTGTCCCGGCCTTGATTTCCTCAACACGGCGGGCAATCTCAGGGTCCCAGGCCGCTGCGATCTCGGCCTCGCCGGCTTCGTCCCCGTCAGCATCCGCGCTCTCCCACAGCGAGTTAGCCAGCCGAATCCGCTGGTCCTCCGGCAATTCGCGCGCGATTTGTTGGACTTCCTCGAAGGTGTGTCCCATAAGGAGATTGTAGCGCGAAACTGGCTTTGCGCTTTCCGATCGCGATGCGATAGCGAGATCGATTACGGGATGTACAAATCCACGTACTCGTTGACAGGCATTCCTCCGAGCCGTTCGCGGTCGAGCGAAACGGTAAGAATCTTCTCTTGCTGCACGTCCGGGAACCGCCGGCGGAGATTGGTCTTGAATTTCTCAACTAACAGAGGCAGCCCTTCCGCGCGGCGGCGACGATGGCCTATGGGGTACTCGACCGTTTCTTCCAGGATTGTGCCGTCTTGCAATTCGACGCGCAATGAACTCGCGATCGAACGCTTGTCGGGGTCGTGATAGTCGCGCGTGAACTGCGGTTCTTCGACGCAGGTGATCGAGGCGCGCACGGCATCGATGCGAGGTCCCCAGACCGGGTCCAACGCGACCTTATCTTCATAGTCAGCGGCGGTTAGACGGCCGAAAATCAGCGGAATCGCGACCATGTATTGTAAGCAGTGGTCGCGATCCGCCGGATTGGCGAGCGGGCCTTTCTTGTCAATGATGCGGAGGCAGGCCTCGTGTGTGCGAATGGTGATGGCGCGAATCGCAGAGGCATTCAGGTTGCGCGCGGCCAACTGCGAATTGAGCTTCATCGCGGCTTCAACGGCAGTCTGGGAGTGGAACTCGGCGGGGTAGCTGATTTTGAACAGCACGTTCTCCATCACGTACGAACCGTAAGCCCGCTGGAATTTGAACTCCTGACCGCGGAAAGAAACATCGTAAAAGCCCCATGTTTTTGCCGTGAGCGCGGAGGGATAGCCCATCTCTCCGGCGCGAGCCATCAGCGCCAAACGGACGGCGCGGCTTGTAGCGTCGCCCGCTGCCCAGCTTTTGCGCGAGCCGGTGTTGGGCGCGTGACGATAAGTGCGAAGGCTCTGCCCATCGACCCACGCCAGCGAGAGCGCGGCGATGGTCTGGTCGCGGCTGAGGCCGAGTAGCTGGCTCACAACGGCGGTCGATGCCACCTTCACGAGAACAACGTGATCCAGTCCAACTTTGTTGAAAGAGTTTTCAAGAGCAATACACCCTTGAATCTCATGTGCCTTAATCATGGCCGTCAATACATCAAGCATCTTCACCGGAGGCTTGCCCTCTGCAATCGCCGAGCGAGAAAGCCAGTCGGCCACGGCGAGAATTCCGCCGAGATTGTCTGATGGATGTCCCCACTCGGCGGCCAGCCAGGTGTCGTTGAAGTCGAGCCAACGGATCATGGCGCCTATGTTGAAGGCGGCCTGCACTGGGTCGAGCTGGTAGCTGGTGCCAGGGACGCGCGCGCCATTGGGGACGATGGTGCCGGGGACGATGGGGCCGAGCAGTTTGGTGCAGGCGGGATATTCGAGAGCTTCGAGGCCGCAGCCAAGGGTGTCGATGAGGCAGTGCTGCGCAGTCGAGTAAGCAAGGTCGCTTTCGATTTTGTAGTTCAGCGCGTAGTCCGCGATGTCGGTGAGGACTTTGTCGGGTGCAGGGCGTTCGTTGCTGATGTCGGAGGACACGGGGCTCCTTGTGCAAGCGATAGTTTATCCGCCGCTATGTGCGTTCCGCGAGCGGCGTGAACTTCAAATCTTCCGGCCCGGTGTAGGTGGCGGATGGGCGAATGATTTTGCCCTCTTGGCGCTGCTCGATGACGTGCGCGGACCAGCCGGCGGTGCGGGCGATGACGAACAGGGGCGTGAACAGATCGATGGGGACGCCCATGTGGTGGTAGGCGACGGCCGAGTACCAGTCGAGATTGGGAAACATGCGCTTGGCGTCGCGCATGGCGTCCTCAATGCGTTCGGCGATGGAGTAGAGGCGGGTGTCCCCCGAGGCAACAGCGAGTCCGCGGGCGACCTGCTTGACGATGTCGCTGCGCGGATCGCTGATGGTGTAAACAGGATGGCCGAAGCCGATGATGACTTCGTGGTTGGCGACGCGGCGGCGGATGTCGGCCTCGGCCTCGTCGGGCGATTCGTAGCGGGTGAGAATTTCAAGAGCCGCTTCGTTGGCGCCGCCGTGCTTGGGGCCTTTGAGCGCGCCGATAGCGCCGGCGATTGCGGAGTAGATGTCGGAGCCGGTTCCGGCAATGACGCGGGCCGTGAAAGTGGAGGCGTTGAACTCGTGCTCCGCATAAAGGATGAGCGATGTGTGCATGGCGGCCACCCACTCCGGGCTGGGGAGGGCGTCGTGGAGAAGGTGAAGAAAGTGCGCGGCGATCGAGTCCTGGCCGGAGCTGGCGCTGAAGGCGCCAACATACGAGTCTGTCCGTTCGACATCGATGCGGCGCCCATTGCGCGCGTAGTGGTGCCAGTAAAGCAGCATCGAAGGGAGCGAGGCGAGCAGCGTGTCCGCAATGGCGCGCTCTCCTCTGTCGCTGTGATCGGGATTCTCGGGGAGCACGCAACCGAGAGCCGAAACGCCGGTGCGGAGTACGTCCATGGGATGCGTGGAGGGGGGCAGCAGCTCGAGGGCCTGCTTGACGGCCGCGGGAAGACCGCGCAGAGAGCGGAGATGAGCCTTATAGGCGGAGAGCTCCAGGGCGTTGGGCAGCTTGCCGTGGACGAGCAGGTAGGCCACTTCTTCGAACTCGCAGTTGGCGGCGAGGTCGGCGATGTTGTAGCCGCGGTAGTGGAGGTCGTTGCCGCTCTGGCCCACGGTGCAAATGGCGGTCTCGCCAGCGGGCGTGCCGGAAAGTGCAACGGATTTTTTCGGCTTGAAGACAAGAGGAGCTTTGGGCTGGGGATGGCTCATGGGGGCCTCCGGTGAGCATCAGAGTAATGGATGAATGATGGATAAAGCTACAGTTCGTTTTGAGAAGTGCTCCGTGGATCATGGTTCAGAGGCGAAGCCCGGCTTACTTTGCGGGTTTGGATTTGGCGAATAACTCGTCGAGTTTTTGCTCGTAGGCGTGGTAGTCGAGATATTTGTAGAGGTCGGCGCGGGATTGCATGAGGGGAACGACGCTCTTCTGGGTTCCCTCGCTGCGAATGGCTTCGTAGACCTTGAGGGCGGCGGCATTCATGGCGCGGTAGGCTGCACAGCAGTAAAGGACGATGTCGACGCCGGCTGCTGCGAGTTCGTCGCGCGTAAAGAGGGGTGTCTGCCCGAACTCGGTGATGTTGGCGAGGATGGGCACGCCGGCGGCCTTGCGGAATTCGGTGTACATCGAGAGCTCGGTGACCGCTTCGGCGAAGATCATGTCGGCTCCGGCGGCAACGTAGGCCTGGGCGCGGTCGATGGCGGCGGCCAGGCCTTCGCTGGCGAGCGCGTCGGTGCGGGCCATGATGACAAACTGACGGTCGGTACGCGCATCCACGGCGGCCTTGATGCGGTCGCTCATTTCTTCCGCGGAAACAAGCTCCTTCCCAGGCCGATGGCCGCAACGCTTGGCTCCGGCCTGATCCTCGATGTGCACGGCGGCCGCGCCTGTATTGATCATCGAGCGGATGGCGCGGGCGATGTTGAAGGCGCTGCCCCAGCCGGTATCGACGTCGACCAGCAGCGGCAGCGACGACGCAGCGGTGATGCGGCGGACGTCGGTAAGCACGTCTTCCATGGTGCTGATGCCTAGATCGGGCAGGCCAAGCGAGTTGGCGGCTACGCCCCCGCCGGAGAGATAGAGGGCGCGGAAGCCTGTGGCCTGGGCCAGGCGCGCGGTGTAGGCGTTGATGGCGCCGGCCACCTGGAGGGGCCTTTCTTCCGCCACGGCGAGGCGAAACAGGGCTCCGGGAGAGTTGCTGTCGACTTGCTTGGCCATTCGTCTTCTCTGGGCGGCATCATAACAGGAGCGCCGGCTTTCTCATTCACAGTTTGCCGGTTCCCCAACTGGGGCTGTCAGTGCGACAATCTTCGGGTTGGGCCCACTCCAAAGAACGAGGGGCTCTGCCTGAAGGAGAAATCACCATGAATTGTCAAGTTTTTCTGACCGCGGCCTTGCTGGCCGTTACCCCCCTGATTGCTCAAACCGCTCCCAAGAAAGCTCTGGCCAGCCCGCCTGCCGACGCATCGGCGGCCATTGGCGGCAAAACGATCTCCATCCATTACAACTCGCCCGGCGTGAAGGGCCGCGAGGGCAAGATCTTCACCAAGGATGGGCTGATCAGCCACGATCCGCACTACCCGGTGTGGCGCGCGGGCGCGAATCCGGCCACGCTCTTCAAGACCGGCGGCAACCTGATGCTCGGCGATTTGATGGTGCCGGCAGGGACGTACACGCTGTTCGTCGATATCTCCGACCCCTATAACTGGACGCTGATCGTGAACAAGCAGACCGGCCAGTGGGGACTTGCGTACGACAGCTCGCAGGACCTGGGCAAGATCAAGATGACCATGAGCAAGCCGCCTGCGATGGTCGAGAACCTGGTTTACACCATCACGGACAGCGGCGGCGGCAATGGCACGCTGACGCTGGCATGGGAAGATCACAGCGCTTCGGTTCCGGTCATGGTCCACTGAGGCTCATGCTGCACTGAGGCGGTCCGGAAGGCGGCAAACGACGGCAGGGCGGCAATTGCGTACTATTGCGGCCCTGCCGATACAATGGACATAGTGGGTGAAGTCTTTCCACTAGGGGGAATGAACCTTGCCGTTGTATGCGTATCGCTGCACCAAATGCGGTTATAAATTTGAAAAGATACAGAACTTCAGCGCCGAACCGGAGACTGAATGTCCCAAGTGCCACGGCGTACTGGAGCGTCCGCTCACGGCGCCGGGCCTGAATTTCAAGGGCGCGGGGTGGTATGTGAACGATTACGCTCCAAAGAGCAGTTCTTCGGACGGCAGTTCGTCTGAAAGCAGTTCGCCGGGCAGTGAGTCAGGGTCCAAGTCCAAATCCGATTCCGGGAGCGACTCCAAGACCGATTCCGGAAGCGGCGCGAAAGAGAGCAAGCCGGCACCGTCCTCCAGCGAGAGCAGCCCTCCGGCGGCCTCGACGA
>Ga0224555_1001465_pt1 | contig 32531 bp, 29 predicted proteins | sample 714S23034metaG_FD_180687 | JGI IMG/M metagenome (GOLD analysis project Ga0224555, IMG submission 180687) | Peat soil microbial communities from Stordalen Mire, Sweden - 717 S2 30-34 | ecosystem: Environmental > Terrestrial > Soil > Wetlands > Peat | place: Sweden: Norrbotten County, Stordalen...
TTGGCCCTGGCCACCGCAGCCACCATGTCGCCGCTACCCATGGCGGTGTTGACCGGGCCGGGGTGCACGCTGTTGACCCGGATCGAGTGTCTGCCCAGTTCGGCGGCGAACGCGCGAGCCATCCCGGTCACCGCATGCTTGCTGGCGGTGTAGTGCACCATGAATGGCTGCATTTTGAGCCCTGCGGCCGAACTGATCAAGATGATCGACCCACCGCGACCGCCGTCGATGATCTTCTGTGCGCCGGCCATCACCGTGTTCCAGGTTCCGGTCACGTTGACGTCCAGCACGTCGCGAAACGACTCGGGAGTGATCTCGTTCCAAGCCTGCGGAGACGAGATGCCGGCGTTTGCGACGATGACGTCTAACCGCCCGAGCGCGGCCACGCCCTCGTCCACCGTCTCACGTAGACCGTCGAATTCGCGAATATCGACTGTCGAAGCGACAATTCGACGATTGGTGGCTTCGACGAGCCGAACGGTTTCGGCAAGGTCTTCCGGCGTTGCCGACTCGTAGGGCACGCAGGAGGGAAGTTTGCCCGCGATGTCGACCGCGATGATGTCGGCGCCCTCGCGGGCCATCCGGACGGCGTGCGCGCGGCCCTGGCCCCGGGCCGCCCCGGTGATGAATGCGACCTTGTCCGTCAGTCGGCGGGTCATTGTGCGCTCCGTATCGTAAAGGTCACTGTAACGGGAACGATAACAGCGTCTGCCAGCCGTCGCCTCGCCGGCCCGCCGCGCTGTCACTGCCGTCGCTGCGCCGCCTTGACCAGGTTCGAACCGATGATCAGTCGCTGAATCTCGCTGGTGCCCTCGTAGAGTCGCAGCAAGCGAACGTCACGGTAGATGCGCTCGACTGGCACTTCGCGCATGTATCCGCTGCCGCCGTGAATCTGAACGGCGAGATCGGCTACGTTGCCGGCCATTTCGGTGCAGAACACCTTGGCCGCTGACGGGGCGATCCGCCGGTCCTGGTCGGTGAGCCACAGCTGAGCGGCCTCACGGACGAGGGCGCGACCGGCCATCACCCCGGTCTGTTGGTCGGCGATCATCGCCTGCACCAGCTGGAAGTTGCCGATCGGGGTGCCGCCCTGGGTTGCGGTGGCCGCATACGCGACGGATTCGTCCAAGGCTCGCTGAGCGGCTCCCACGGCCAGCGCGGCGATGTGGATCCGCCCCCGCGCAAGGGAGGTCATCGCTGCCCGGTACCCGATGTCCTCGCTGCCGCCGACCAGGGCACCGGCCGGGACGCGGACATCGGCGAAGCGCACGTCGGCAGTCCAGGCACCCTCTTGTCCCATCTTGGCGTCCTTGGCGCCTACCTCGACACCGGGGGTGTCCGCGGGAACCAGGAAAACGGCGATGCCCGGTCCGGCCTCGTCGGCGGGTCGGGTCCGGGCGAAGACCACGAACAGGTCCGCGACCGGTGCGTTGGTGATGAACCGCTTCTCGCCGGAGATCACCCAATCTCCGCCCGCCGATGCGTCACCAATAGCTTTGGTGCGCAATCCCGCCGGGTTCGATCCGGCACCTGGCTCGGTCAGCGCGAACGACGCCACCACTTTTCCGGAGGCCATCGCTTCCAGCCAGCGGGCCTTCTGCTCGTCGGTGCCAAATCCAACCAGAACCTGACCGGCAATGCCGTTGTTGGTGCCGAACATTGAGCGAAGCGCCAGCGAGGTGTAGCCCAACTCCATCGCCAACTCGACGTCTTGGGTGATGTCGAGCCCGAGGCCGCCCCACTCCTGCGGAATCGCGTACCCGAAAAGCCCCATCTCTTTGGCCTGATTTCGAAGATCTTCCGGCACTTGGTCGTTGGCGAGAATCTCTTGTTCCCGCGGCACTACGACAGTGCGGACGAAGTGGCGGGTCTGCTTGAGGATCTGCTGGAAGTCGTCGTCGTCGACGGCAGCAGTGGGCATGGATCAACGCTCCTTCTCAGGCGGTGTGGTGTGGGCGCCGAACGGGAGGCCACCTGGGCACCGATCATATATGAAATATCATGTGCGATGATGGGCCGGCTTCAGTACTAAATGGGAGGACGGTGATCGTGTGTCGTTGTTGACCGGTCAAACCGCAGTCATTACCGGTGGTGCACAAGGACTGGGCTTCGCTATCGCGCAGCGGTTCGTCGGTGAGGGCGCTCGGGTCGTGCTCGGTGACGTGAATCTCGAGGCAACGCAGTCGGCGGCCGCGCAACTCGGCGGAGACGACGTCGCCATGGCGGTGCGCTGCGATGTGACGTCCGGGGCCGACGTGGATGCGCTGGTGGCTGCCGCCGTCGACAGGTTCGGCGCGCTGGACGTCATGGTCAACAACGCTGGCATCACTCGCGACGCGACGATGCGAAAGATGACTGAGGAGCAGTTCGATCAGGTGATCGCGGTGCATCTGAAGGGAACGTGGAACGGGCTGCGCAAAGCCGCGGCGATCATGCGGGAGAACAACCGCGGCGCGATCGTTAACATGTCGTCGCTGTCGGGAAAAGTTGGTCTGGTCGGCCAGACCAACTACTCGGCGGCCAAAGCCGGGATCGTGGGCATGACCAAGGCCGCGGCCAAGGAGCTCGCGCACCTCGGCGTGCGGGTGAATGCCATCGCACCCGGCTTGATCCGGTCTGCAATGACCGAGGCCATGCCGCAACGTATTTGGGATGAAAAGGTCGCTGAGGTGCCGATGGGCCGGGCCGGAGAGCCCAGCGAGGTCGCCAACGTCGCATTGTTCCTGGCCTCCGATCTCTCGTCGTACATGACGGGCACTGTGCTCGAAGTGACTGGTGGGAGGTTCATGTGAGCACGCGCGAGGCGGTGATCTGTGAGCCCGTCCGGACTCCGATCGGCCGCTACGGGGGAATGTTCAAGTCGCAGAACGCCGTCGAGCTCGGGGTAGCGGCTCTTACCGGGCTACTCGACCGGACTGGCGTTCCGCCCGAAGCAGTGCAGGATGTCATTCTCGGGCATTGCTACCCAAGCAGCGAGGCGCCGGCGATTGGGCGCGTTGTGGCTCTCGACGCCGGGCTGCCGGTAACAGTGCCCGGCATGCAGGTCGACCGTCGCTGCGGATCGGGCCTTCAAGCGATCATCCAGGGGTGTCTTCAGGTCAGAGCCGGCGACAATGATCTCGTCGTTGCCGGGGGCGCGGAAAGCATGAGCAACGTCGCGTTCTATTCGACCGACATGCGTTGGGGACCCCCCCGCAACGGCGTGCACCTACACGATGGATTGGCGCGCGGGCGCACCACCGCCGGTGGGCGTCACTATCCGGTGCCCGGCGGCATGTTGGAGACCGCGGAAAATCTGCGCCGCCAATATGACATTTCGCGCCAGGAGCAGGACGAACTCGCGGTGACGTCGCACCAGCGAGCGGTGGCCGCGCAGAAGGACGGGCTTTTCGCCGAGGAAATCATTCCGGTCACCGTCCGAAGCCGCCGTGGCGAGGAGGTGATCGACACCGACGAGCATCCGCGCGCCGACACCACGGTAGAGTCGTTGAGTAAGCTCAAACCCGTTCTGCTCGAGCATGATCCACACGCAACGGTGACAGCGGGGAATGCCAGCGGGCAAAACGACGCGGCGTCGATGTGTCTGGTGACCACTCCGGAGAGAGCCGACGAATTGGGCCTTACTCCGCTGGTACGACTGGTGTCGTGGGCCGTTGCGGCGGTGGAACCCAACGTGATGGGTATCGGCCCGGTACCTGCGACCGAGATCGCGCTCTCCAAAGCGGGCTTGCAATTGAGCGACATCGACCTCATCGAACTCAACGAGGCGTTCGCCGCACAGGCTCTTGCCGTGATGCGGGAGTGGGGCTTCGGCACCGCCGACCGAGAGCGAACGAACGTGCACGGTTCGGGGATATCGCTGGGTCATCCGGTCGGCGCTACCGGTGGCAGGATGCTGGCAACGCTGGCCCGCGAACTCAATCGGCGGGACGCGCGCTATGGGCTGGAAACCATGTGCATCGGCGGCGGGCAAGGCCTCGCCGCGGTTTTCGAACGGGTCGGGCCACGGTGAACACCCCGTTGTTCGACCTCACCGTCGTCGAGGTTTCCAGCTTCGTCGCAGCACCGTTATGCGGAATGACGTTGAGCCAACTGGGTGCCGAGGTGATCCGCGTCGACCCCATCGGCGGCGCGTCGGACACTCACCGGTGGCCACTGGCCGAAAGCGGTACGTCGATTTACTGGACCGGCTTGAACAAGGGAAAGCGTTCGGCCACCATCGATTTGCGCTCGCCGGAGGGGCAGGAGCTGGTCCAGCGGCTGATCGTCGAAGGTGACGGCGTGGTGGTCACCAACGCTGCGGGCCTGTCCTGGTTGTCGTTTGACACGCTCGTCTCGAAACGGCCCGACGTAATCCATCTCCAGGTGCTCGGCCGCCATGATGGCGCTACCGGGGTGGACTACACGGTCAACGCGGCAACTGGATTTCCGTTGGTCACTGGACCGGCGAACCACGCCGGCCCGATCAATCATGTGCTGCCGGCCTGGGATGTCTGCTGTGGCCTGTACGCGGCGCTGGCCGTTGTCGCCGCGGTGCGACGCCGCGACCAGTCCGGGGTCGGCGCCCAAATCAGCATCGCGTTGGAAGACGTCGCGTTGGCCACCGCTGGCAACCTGGGATTGCTGACCGAGCCGCAGGTGAACGGCACCGAGCGCCAACGCCTGGGCAACGCGATCTACGGACAGTACGGTCAGGATTTCACCAGTCGCGACGGCGTCGCGTTCATGGTCGTGACGCTGACCAAACGTCATTTTCATGACCTCGTCGAGGTATCCGGCACCGGCGCACCGGTTTCGGCGCTCGCCGAGTCGCTCGGTGCCGACTTCGGCGACGAGGGAGAACGCTATCGGTACCGCGACGTGCTCAGCGGCTTGTTCGCGACCTGGTTCGCCGATCACACCGCCGACGAGATCACCAAGGCGTTGTCGGCCACCAGCGTATTGTTCGAGCGCTATCGGAGCTTCGCGCAGGTCGCCGAAGATGAACGGGTTACGGCGAATCCGTTGTTCTCCCGGCTGCACCAGGACGGCCTGGGGGACTACCTCGCGCCTGGGATGCCGACCGTTTTCGACGGGGGCCATCTCGCAAGCGAACCGGCACCTCGGCTGGGCGGCGACACTGCCGGCGTGCTCAGCACGCACCTGGGATTGAGTGCCGCCGACATCACACGCCTGACCGGTGCGAAGACGATCGCCTGCTGAGTCAAGGAGAAAGGCGCCGCATGACCAAACTTGCCGAGACGATCGGCTTGACCGAATTTCAGAACGAGATCATCTCCACTGTAAGGCAATTCGTCAACAAAGAAGTCATCCCGAACGCGCCTGAGCTCGAGCGCACCGACACCTATCCGCAAGCGATCGTCGACCAGATGCGGGAGATGGGTCTCTTCGGCCTGATGATCCCGCAGGAATACGGCGGGTTGGGCGAGTCACTGCTGACCTACGCTCTTTGCGTAGAGGAATTGGCGCGGGGCTGGATGAGCATCTCGGGAGTGCTCAACACCCATTTCATTGTGGCCTACATGCTGCGTCAGCACGGTACCGATGCACAGAAGCAGCGCCTGTTGCCAAGGATGGCAGTCGGCGAGGTTCGAGGCGCGTTCTCGATGTCCGAGCCGGAGTTGGGCTCCGACGTCGCCGCGATCCGCACCCGTGCGGCACGGGGCAGCGACGGCGGTTACACCATCAATGGCCAGAAGATGTGGGTGACCAACGGCGCCAGCTCCAGCTTGGTGGCGGCGTTGGTCCGAACCGACGAGGGTGCAGAAGCGCCGCACCGCAACCTGACGGCATTTCTCATCGAGAAGCCGACCGGCTTCGGCGAGGTGGCACCCGGACTGTTGATACCGGGCAAGATCGACAAGCTGGGCTACAAGGGGATTGACACCACGGAGCTCATCTTCGACGGATATGTCGCGAGCGCCGACGACATCCTGGGCGGTGTTCCGGGACAGGGTTTCTACCAGATGATGGACGGTATCGAGGTCGGACGGGTCAACGTCTCGGCCAGGGCCGTCGGGGTGGCCCTGCGCGCGTTCGAGCTTGCCGTGCGCTATGCCCAGCAGCGCCATACTTTTGGCAGGCCGATAGCCGAACACCAGGCCATTGCATTTCAAATCGCCGAAATGGCAACGAAAGTCGAGGCCGCTCATCTGATGATGGTCAACGCGGCCCGGCTGAAGGATTCCGGTGAGCGTAACGACGTTGCTGCAGGGATGGCCAAGTATCTAGCAAGCGAATTCTGCTCGGAGGTCACCCAGCAGAGCTTCCGCATCCACGGCGGCTACGGGTACTCCAAAGAGTATGAAATCGAGCGGCTGATGCGCGATGCCCCGTTTCTGCTCATCGGCGAGGGAACCAGCGAAATACAGAAGTCCATCATCAGCAAGCGACTGCTTGCCGAGTATCGGATTTGACCGTGAGCGTCCCGGATTTCGCCGCGCGACCGCAGCTCTCCGAAGATGTTGCGCGCTATGTCCGTAAGCGGATTTTCGATGGCACCTACTCCGCGGGCGAGTACGTCCGCCTGGACCAGCTCGCTGCCGAATTGGGGATCAGCGTCACTCCCGTGCGTGAGGCTCTCTTCGAGCTGCGCGCCGAGGGGCTGCTGGCCCAGCAACCGCGCCGCGGCTTCGTGGTGCTGCCGGTCACCGGACGTGATCTTGCCGACGTCGCCAATGTGCAGGCGTACGTGGGTGGTGAGCTTGCCGCGCGGGCCGCGGTCAACATCGACGGCGACCAGCTACGCGAGCTCAAAGAAATCCAGGCCCAGCTGGAGGAGGCGTACGCCGGTAACGACATCGAGCGAACGGTTCGTCTCAACCACGAGTTCCACCGGGCTATCAATGTGGCGGCCGAGTCGCCGAAGCTTGCGCAGCTGATGTCGCAGATCACCCGCTATGCACCAGAATCGGTGTTTCCCACCATCGCCGGCTGGCCCGGCCAGTCGATAAGGGACCATCGCCGGGTATTGACAGCGCTGGCCAAACACGACGGCGAGCTTGCCCGCAAAGCCATGTCAGAGCACCTGGCCGCCGGAGCGGCTCCGCTGATCGACCACCTCGCCGAGCACGGGGTCGTCGACGGGGCGAGCCGCCCGACGTGACCGGCATCTGCTGTGCGACAGCGGCTATTCCGTCCGTCAGCGGCCGTCGTCGTTGGGTGCCAGCAGCACCTTGCCGCTGTGTCCGACTGATTCGGCTTCGGTGACCGCGGCGCGAATGTCGTCCAAGCTGAATTTCTTTCCCGGCGAGGTGTTGAGGACCCCGCGGCGGATCAGCTCGACGATTTCGTCGATCAGCTGCGAGATGGCGGGTCGGTCAGTTGCGAAGAAGCCGGACTCGTCGAGGCGCGGCAGCCAGTAGCCCAGCCAGTACACCTCGAGGGTTCGCCGGCCGGACAGGGTCAGCCGCGGGTCGTCGCCGACGCTGATTCCTTCGCCACTCAGCGATCCGTACACCAGCATGTGGCCGTCCTCGGACAATGATCGGAAGATCTCGGTGCCGGTCGGACCGGCGACCGGGTCGATCGCGAAGCGGACACCCTGAGGGCCCAAGATTTTGTGGACCTGTTCGTCGATGGGCCCGTCAGCTGACACGATCACTTCGTCTGCGCCGAGGTCCTTGAGTTCCTGTGCCGCTTCGCGACGCCGCACCACGTTGATGGTCCGGATGCCGTGGTGCTTGGCGAGCCGGATGATCATGCGGCCCAGTTCCGAGTTGGCGGCGGACTGCAGTAGCCATTCCCCGCGGGGTACGGCCAGCACGTGGCGCACCATGAGGATCGCTGTCGCCGGGTTGACCATGAGGGACGCGATCTGCTCGTCGGGGATGTCGTCGGGCACCGGCCAGGCCTTCTCGGTCGGCACCACCGCGTACTGCGACCAGTTGCCGCCTGGAGAATTGCGGGCGAAGACGCGCTGGCCTACCGAAAGGCCCTCGACCCCGGGGCCTAGTGCGTCGACAACGGCGACCCCTTCAAACCCGGCGCCGGCCGGGAAATGCGGTGTGACACCGGAGTAGTGGCCGCGCACGTAAAGCAGATCCGATGGGTTGACGGGGCTGAATCGGATCTTCACCCGCACCTCGCCAGCTCCGGGTTGCGGGACGGGCTGCTCGGTGACGCTCAGAACATCCTTCGGTTCTCCGTAGTGGTCAAAGCGAATGGTCTTCATTTCCTTGTCCTTTCGGTGGAGGGTTAGGTGGTGGCCGCTGAGGCTGGCCGGGCCAGGCTTGTGAGGAAGTTGTCGAGGATCTGGACCACGGCAGCGGGTTGTTCGACGTGGGGCCAGTGGCCTGCACCGGCCACGTGCACTGTGCGGGCGTCGGCGAATCGGGCTGCCACCAAATCGCGGATCAGCTCGACGGAGGAGAAGGTGTCCTCGGTGTCCATCAACAGAACCGGCGCGCTGACTGTCGATGGTTGGTCTCCGAGCGGATGCCCGGCTGCCCAGGCGTCGAGTTGCTGCACGGCGGTCACCGGAGGTGTGGCAAGTGTCGCGCTGACCAGCGTCCGGATAACCCGCGGTGAATCGTTGACCAGTAGTGCACGCCGATTCGCCGCTGCGGAGGCCACGGTGCGATCGTGCGCCGCGTGACCGAAGCGGGCCGCCTGCTCGGGGGTTAGCGGGTAGCCCGCCAACGGAACCGGGGTGATCAGTGTGAGCCCCGCCGTGATGCTTGGCCGTGCGGCTGCGACGAGTTCGGCAACTTGTGCACCCATGCTTTGGCCCACGACGACCAGTGGGCGCCGCGCGGTGGGATCGATATCGTGGATTATGTCGAGGACCTGGTCGCGGTAGCCTTCCAGGATCGCACCGCGGCGGCCCGGGTCGGGGTTGTCGACGTGGCGTAAGTTGACGGCCCGCGCGCACCATCCGGCGGTGGGTAACCGGTCGATCACCTCGTCCCACAGTGCGGCGGTGTCCTGATATCCGGGGATGAACACGACTGTCCCCGTGCCGTTGTCGTCCCGTGAGTGCTTCATCGCCTGCCTCCGTTGTCGGTTCCGGCCCATGCCTGGGACAGCACGTCGGCGCGCGTAGGTTGGAGTTGAATACCGGCGACCCGCCAGCCGGATTCCGTGCGTATCACCTCGAAATGCACTGCCAGCCGTTCGATTTCGGTATCGTCGGCGCGTCGCCGCGACCAGATCACCTCGATCGCCGCCCCATTGCGGTGGTAGGCTCGCACCGCCCGGTCGACCACGTCGGTGTAGGCATAACCGTTGGTCCTCAACCTGGTGTGCGTCGTGTTGAGCAGCCCGACGACGCTGTCGGCGTCCAGCGCCCACTGGCCACCATCGGGGTGGTATTTGTAAAGCGGTACGCCCCAGTAGTTCAGGATGAACTCGGGCCCCATGTCGATGGCCTCGTTGCCGACGCTGACCCAGGTGGGCAGGTAGTCGTCGAAGAACCATTCGGCGACCTCGGCGGTCGCGGCTTCGGTTTCGTTGTCTGACACAGTCTTTCCTCGCTTCATGACAGGAGTTCCAGCGCCGAGTACCACACCGGCCCGGGGTTGAGTCGGTCCGGGTACAGGGCCAGCATCCGGTCGAAAAACTCCCGTGGCGCCGGCTTTTCGTCCAGCAGCTGCTGCGCATCGACAAGGTATTGGCGGGTCTGGCCGAGAATTGCCGGATCGTCCGGCAAGTCGCGGTTCTTGTGGCCGGCGATCACCGCGCGCGGCCGTAGTGCCACGACGATGTCGATCGCGCGCAGCCATGCCTCGATGCCGCCGCCGGTGCTCTCCAACAGATACTGGTGCACCCCGTTGTAGGCAACATCGCCTGCCACCACGAGGGCGATCGAGGGTACGTGGAGGACTGTGGTGTCGTCGGTATCGGTGTGCCCCACTTCCACCGCCTCGAATCGGTGTCCCTCCAACAAGAGCCCCCTTGTCGGGATGGGCTCGAACACGACCGGGCTATCGGGAATCAGCCCGGGGAAGTCGACGTCCCAGCGCTGCGCGCGGCCTACCGTGGCCTGCCGGTGCATCATCGCGATGGTCTTCTCCGTCGCGTACGCGATCGCGCCGGGGAACCGCCGGATGATCCTGTCGGCACCGAACCAGTGGTCGCCGTGCCCGTGGGTGGCGTAGATGTAGGCCAGGCGCTTGCCGGACCGTTCGATCCAGTCGCACACCCGGTCGATCTGGTCGTAGGTGAATGGCGGGTCGACCAGGAGCGCGTCGTTTTCGCCGAGCACCAGGGTGGAGGCCACCGGCGAGGACATGATGGGGCTGCCGTCCGGCAGCCGCATGTCGCGCTCGCGGCGCACTCCGTCGTTGACAAATACTTGGTAGCGCAGGTTGGTCACGGTGATTACTCCTGTCCGGCCAAGTGCTCGACGAACCAGTCGCGGGCCGCGACGCTGGTCTGCTCGAATTGGCTCAGGTAGGCGTCGAAGTGACCGCCGGCGATCGTGACGAGCTTCTTGGGCTGCAGCGCCCGCTCGTAGGCCGCCAAGCCGGTGTCGGCCAGCGTGATGGTGTCGCTGAGCCCGATGATCATCAGCAGCGGCGTCGGCGATACCCGCGAAACCCATTGCCCTGGTTCGTACATGCGCGCGGCCCGACTGGAGCGCAGGGTGACTTGGTTTTCCCAGTGCGCCCCCTCGGGCACCGGTTGGTGGTAGAACGCCACCGCGTCCGGCGAGTGATACGCCGCAGGCGTCGCGGGGTCGGCGCTGACGACCAGCTGGGTAGCCGGGGGTTCACCTGCGAACTGACGGCGGTCATCGTCGATGAAACTGGCTTCCAGGCCGGCCACCTGATCGGGGGAGACCCGCCGCAGGCTCTGCTGATAGCCGCTGATCGTTGGCACCTGAGCGACCACGGCCTTGAGTCGCCGGTCGGTGGCGCCCAGCACCAGCGCGTGGCCGCCGGCATAGCTGCTGCCCCACAGACCTATCCGGTCGGCGTCCACCGCAGGATGGGATTCCAGGTAGGAGATCGCATAGCGCCAGTCGGCGATCTGTTGCCAGGGGTCGACGTCGAAGCGCGGCTGGCCGTCGCTGGCCCCGAAGCCGCGGTGATCGTGTACCAGCACCACGAAACCGGCGCCGGCGAACACCCGCGCGAACTGGTCCAGGCCGTGCTCGCGGATGCCGGCAAAGCCGGACGCCATCGTGATCGCCGGTCGCGGTCCCGGCACGTCGGGGACGAACAACCAGCCACGTAGCGTCACATTGCCCTCTACGCCGAACTCGACATCGATTTGATTGACCATAGCTCCGATCGTGTCGAGAAAGCGCCGGGTCTGGGTAACCCCGTTAAGGCTGGTAGCGGCGGGGCGACCCTTAAAATTGGCGGCATGGGCAAGCCCAATCACCTTGGCGATTACCTGCGGGCCCGACGCGGGCAGGTCACACCGGCGGAGGTGGGACTGGTCGCGGGTCCGCGGCGCCGGGTTGCCGGACTACGGCGTGACGAATTGGCCCTGCTGGCCGGCATCAGCAGCGAGTACCTGCAACGCCTGGAGCAGGGCCGCGACAGACACCCCTCCGCCGAAGTCCTCGACTCGATCGCCCGGGCACTGCGCATGGACGCCAAAGCGACTGCCTACCTGCACCATCTCGCGCACCCGACCCCCCGCTCGCACGACGAGCTGCACTCCGAGGAAGTTTCGGCCGCGATTGAAGAACTCATCGACCAGTTCTCCGTACCGGCGATCGTCGTGAGCCGTTATCAAGACGTGCTGGCCGCAAACCCGATCGCTAGCGCACTATCGCCAGGATTTCAAGTGGGACAGAACCTTTCGCGTTGGCGCTTCCTTGATCCCGCGGCCAAGCGCGTGCACCCCGATTGGGACGAAGTGACCGCCCTGGCCGTCGGAGGCCTACGGGAACACTCCGCTGATAATCCCGACGACCCCAGACTCCTCGCACTCGTCGACGAATTATCCAGCTGCAGTGAACGATTCAAACAGCTGTGGGAACAAGCCGACGTCGGATACACCAAAGGGATCAGCCACCTGCGCCATCCAGACGTCGGGGATCTATACCTGACCCGCACCAAACTCGACGTCCCTCACTCCGGAGGTCAACACATCCTGACTTACCACGCAGCACCCGACAGCGCATCCACACGCGCACTCGACCAGCTACGCGCATCGTTGCCAAATAGTCCGAACTCTGACCGCTGAGCGACCGTCCGGCGTCATCACGTCCGCCATCTATTGTTGCCTGGGCGGGTGCGGGCATACGCTGCCATCCGGAGCGGCAACCTGACAACAACTCCAGAGCGAGAGAAAAATGTCCAAAACGCGTGTGCGTCGCGCAACGGCCGGGCTAGTTGCTTGCGCGGTTGTGGTCGCGTTCGCGCCGCCGGCCGTTGCCGATCCAATCGACCCGATTCCCGGGAACGGTGTCTTTGTCGTCGGGCCTGACATTGCACCAGGCCTCTATCACACGGGCGGGTCAGGGTCGAGCTTTGGGGTTTGGATAAACAATGTGCCGACCCAGGCCTCGATGTGCTCGTGGTTTACGTACAGCACACCTGATGCGGCCAAGGGCCATGTAGTCCAGGCGAATACTTCTATCGGTCCGATGTACGCGAATATTCCCTCAACGGTTAAGGCCTTCGAGTCGCAGAACTGTCAACCCTGGACGCGGGTCCCATAAGGCTGGTTCACTTCGATCAGCATCTCCCGCAGGCGATGGGTGTCGGGCTTCCCGGTGCCACCGCGCGGGACGTCGTCGTCGGATTCCAGCAACAGCCATACCGTCGGCACCTTGAAGGCGCTCAGCAGTGTGCGTGCGGAGCTGCGCAACTGGTCGGCGGTAAGCGCGCGGTCGGCGCACACGACCACCGCGCCCACGCGTTCCCTGGCGGCGCCGGGCACGTTGGTGACGAACGCGTTCTCGACGCCGTCGATAGCGCGAAGCGCGCGCTCGACCTCGCTGGGGTAGACGGTGGCGCCGCTGACTTTGAACATGTCGTCGGATCTGCCGTGGTAGAAGAGGAAGCCGTCTTTATCGAGGTGACCGAGATCGCCGGTCGGGTAGAAGCCGTCGGAGGTGAACAGCTCTTCTCGGGCGCGGCGGCAAATGCCGCGCAGTGTGTGCGGCCCCCGGATCTGGATCATTCCAACGGTTCCCGCGGCAACCGGCTTGTCTTTATCGGGGTCGACGATGCGCACCTCCATGCCAGGGAACGGCTGTCCGCAACTGCCCCAAGCCGCTTGCGGCATGTCGGTGTCTGCGGGGTAACCGCAGTAGGGTCCGAACGCCTCGGTCATGCCGAATAGGGTTGCCCGCGCTCCGGGTTGGGCCCGCAGCTCTAGCGGTAGCAAGGCTTCCAGACTGCCTGGGCGTAACGCCGAGAGGTCGACACCGTCCGCACCCGCATGCCGCGCCAGCGCTTCGGCTTGATCGGGCCAGCCGCGAAACAGCGTGACTCGTTCGCTTTCCAACAGCCGCAGGGTGGTGTCGGGCCGTGGCACTTCCTCGGTCACCAGGGTGGCACCTGCCAGCAGCGCGGACAATATCCCGCTGCCAAAGCCGCCCACCCAGAAAAACGGCATAGGCAGATAAAGGCGAGTGTCGGACGTGATGCAGCGCGCCGCTAGGCCCGATTGAACGGCACCCAGCGCGTTACCGTGGGAATGCACGACGCCCTTGGGTGCTCCACTGCTGCCCGAGGTGAACATGATGACCAGCGGGTCGGCGGCGGTGACCGTCTCGGTCATGGCGTCGACGATCCGGCTGGCCCGCTCACTGGCGGTGGCGTGGGTGAGCCGATCAGCAGTCCAAACTTGGCGTAACGCGGGAAGTTCCAGCTGCGGTACCAACTGGAGGCGGTCCAGATAACGGTGGCCGCGGAATTCCTCAACGCTTACCAAGAACTGCACTGAGGCGGCCCGCAGTTGCGCGACCAGTTCGCCTGCCCGCAGCAGGGTGCTCAGTGGAACCAGCACGGCGCCGATGCGCGTCAGCGCGACGGCGACCTGCACCCATCGCGCGCTGTTGGGCATGATCAGGCCCACCCGGGTGCCCTTGCCGACACCGGCTTCGACGAACGCCGCGGCCAAATCTCTGCTGGTCGTATCGAGTTCGTGGTAGCTGACTCGTGACATCGGATCGATCACCATCGGCTTGACGCCGTCGTGGGCGGCGTGAAACCTGACGAGTTGGTCGATGGTGCTTGCGGGCGTCGGGTCAGGCATCGAACAGCTTCTTCAGTTGCTGCGTGTCGACCTTGCCGCTGGACAGCAGCGGTATTTCGGTGCGGGGCAGGGCGAGGAAGCGCTTGGGGATTTTGTAGCTCGACAATTCGTCGCTGAGCCGCTCACGCAACGCTGCTTCGTCGAAACCGGGACCGACGACAACCGCGGCAACCAGCTGTCCCCGCTTGGCGTCTGGAATACCGACAACGTGCGCCTCCATGCCAGTGACCTTGGCGATGGTCTTCTCAACCTCGGCGGCCGAAACGTTGGCGCCCGCCGTCTTGATCATCGCGCTGCGCCGCCCGACAAAATAGATGAATCCGTCGGTGTCGGTGCGCACCAAATCACCGGTGTGGAACCACCCGTCGGCGTCGAAGCATTCTTCGCGGCTGCGCTTGTAATAGCCCTGCATCAGATATGGGCCCCGGATGCAGAGTTCGCCGACTCCTGTCATATCGGGCTCGATGATCATTGTCTCGAAGCCGGGCGCCGGCTTGCCGAACGATCCACGCCGCTGTACGGGTTGGTCGGATTCGTCGTCGCTGACCAGCACGACGCTGCCCGCTTCGGTCATCCCCAGCATGTTGTGTCGCAGTTCCGGGTCGGCCGGCCGGGCGCTCGGCGCCATGATCGGATACAGGTTGCCGTGTCGCATCGACGACAGGTCGCGTCGAGCAAAACTCGGATGGTCGGCCAGGTGCGCGATCCCCGCTACGAAACCATTGGTCATGGTTGGCTTTTCGGCCTCGAGCAAATCGAGCACCTCGCCGGCGTCGATGGCATTCGAGCAGACCAGCGTCGACCCGGCGACCAAAGTGGCCAGCAGACCGAATGCAAGTCCGCCGATCCAGAAGAACGGCGAATTGCAGAACAGCTTGTCTGCGGCGGTCAGGTTCCGGATCGTGTTGAGGTTTCGCTGGTGGTTGAGCAGCGCGCCGTGGGTGTGCACCACCCCTTTGGGGGCGCTCGTCGTGCCTGACGTGTAGACGATCGCCAGCGGATCCGAGCCGTCGACATCGTCTTCCATCGCCGTCAGCAGCGCGTCGTCGACTGCCTCAGCGAGCGGGTGGAATCGTGAGACGTCGAAGATGACGTGACGCAATTGCGATGCGGCGAGGTCGAATAGCCGATCCTCGGAGTCGAGGGGCGAGCCGGGCAACGCCTCGGTCAGCCGTTGCACGTAATCGTGGGATCGGAAGGACGTCGCGGCAAGAAGAATCCCGGTGTCGCTGTCGACCAGTTGCTCGCGCAGTTCCCGCGCGGTAGAGAACGTGGAGAACGGCACGACGACGGCGCCGACTCGCGCCGCTGCCAGCATGCCGACGACAAACGCAACGCCGTTGGGGTAGAGCAGTCCGACGTGGCTGCCCTTGCCGGCGCCGAGAGCGACGAGCCCACGAGCCAGCTGCGCGGAAAGGCGTTCGGCTTCGGCGTAACTGACGCGCTCGGCGTCGCAGATCAGCAGTGGGTGATCGCCTCTGCTCAGGGCCTGGGCACGCAGTCTTTCACCGACGGTTGGCAATTCACGTGGCATGGTCGCCCTGCGCCGCGGAGGCCGTATCGGTGAAGTAGCGTTGGATCGCGCCCAGATCAGGCTTGCCGGACGGGGTCCTGGGGAAGTCGGCAACGATAGCGATGTCGGTGGGAATCTCGTAGCGCGCCAACCGTGTCCGCAAGTAGTTGATGAGTCCTGCCGCGTCTGCCGATCCTGGCTCGCGCAGTTCCACCATGGCCACCGGCGTTTCCCCGAGGCGTTCGTCGCACCGCCCGACGACCGCGGCACCTGCCACCGCAGGGTGGCTTTCCAGGGCACTGCGCACGTCATCGGGCATGATTTTGAAGCCGCCGCGGATGATTGCCTGATCGGCACGACCGATGATCCACAGAAACCCGTCGGCATCGATGCGCGCCAGGTCCGTGGTGCGCATCCACGCCGCGGAAGGTCCGAGCTGCGCAGGTTTCACCTCCAGCAGGCCGACCTGGTCGGGCCCAAGCGGGTTGCCGTTGTCGCCGATCACGCGCAACTGGGCCCCGGGGTTGGCGCGTCCTACGCTGCCGCGTTTGGCCCGCCAGTACTTCTGGTGGTCGGCCAACGTCCAGCCTGCGACGCCACCGCCGAATTCGGTTGCGGCGTAGGAGGTCAACACCGGGATTCCATATTTCTCGGTGAATGCGTCGGAATCCTCGGCCGACAGCGGCGCGGTACCCGACGTCACGGCGCGGATGCTCGCAAGGTCTTCGCGACCCAGGTCGGAATGCAACACCATCCGCAACGCGGTCGGCACCAGCGACACCGCGCGGGGTCGATGCGTGCGCACTGCGTCGGCCCAGCGGTTGAGCTCGAATCGTTCGAGCAACACGAAGGGCCGCGCCTCGGCAATGCATTGGAGAATCCGGAAGACTCCGCCGATGTGCACGAGCGGCGAGTTGACGATCGCAACACCGCGACGCAACTCTCTCGGGGCCGGCGGCCGGTCACCTTCCGGCCCCATCACGCTGTGCGCCAGCATGTCGTAGGTGAGGTCCACACGTTTAGGCGGTCCGGTGGTTCCGCTGGTCAACATCCGCACCGCGACGCCGGGTCGCTCCTCGTGGTGCGTGCGAGCCTCGCTGACCGCGACCACTTTCGGCTCGTCAGCGAGACCCGAGATGGACACCACTGCCGTGGCAGGCAGCTCGCCCAGGGTGGCCAGGTCGTCCGGCTCGCCGATGATCATTGGGAGTGCGAGCTGGTCGACGTCTGCTTTGGTGCGTTCATCGCCGCGGGCCGGGTTGATGACAACCACCGTCGCTCCGGCGCGCAACACACCGAGGAGCGCGGCAACCTGCGCCGGGCGGTTGCGCAGCAGGATTCCGATCTCAGGCTGGTGGCTGCCGATGAGCGAATGGATCCGCTCGGCCAGTTCGCCAAGCTGTCCCCACGACAGCCATTGGCGGTCATACTCCAGAGCCGGCGCATCAGGCTGCAGCCTCAAAACATCGTCGATGCGCCGACTGAGCGGGTGCGCTGTCATCGAATTTGCGGATCCGGTTTGCGACCCTCGCCGCGAGCCGCCAGCTCGGCGATGCCGATCGGATTCCCCAGCCGGGTATAGATCAGCCCCTGGTCCAGTGCCGCCCGGTACGGCTTGTCCAACGACTCCCAGATCGCCTTGACGGTGCCCTGGGTCGCCGACGGCGGCTTCGTGGCAATCGTCGCGGCGATCTCGTGCGCGCGTGTCCAAAGCGCCTCGGGGGAGACCACTTCCGATACCAATCCGATGCGAAGAGCAGTGTCTGCGCTGACCCGTTCGTCGTTGCCCATCAAGGCAATCCGCAACGCTTCACCCAAGCCGATGCGGCGCATCAGCCCGACCGGCTCCAGCGCGCAGACCAGCCCGGCGGACACATGGGAGTCGAAGAACGTCGCGTCGGTCGAGCAGATGACCACATCGGACTCGTTGATGAAGTAGAAGGCGCCCGCGGTGCAGATGCCTTGTACGGCGCACACCACCGGTTTCCACATCTTCTGCCACTTCGGGCTGAGCGCTTCGCCGGGATCTTCGTGATTCCAGATATTTTCGGGTTGGCCGTAGGACGTCTTGACGTCGAGGCCCGCGCTGAACGCTCGAGTACCGGCAGCCCGCAGCACGACGGCGTTAACCGAGTCGTCCGCCTTGACGGTTCGCCATGCCCGGGCCATCTCCTCACACATGGTTCGGTTGAACGCGTTGAGCTGCTCGGGCCGGTTCAGCGTGATGGTGGCGACTCGATCGCCGCTGTCCACATCGAGCTCAATCGTCTCGAAGCTCATCGGCACTGCCATTCCGGTGGTCGTTTTTCGACGAATGCCTTGGGCCCCTCGAGGGAATCCTCCGTGTGCAGGTTGCGTTCGCGGAACGCTTCGGCCAGCATCTCGGCTTCGTGCAGCGGCAAGTCCAGGCCTTTCAGAATCGCCAGCCGGGTGCCCCGGACGGCAAGCGGGGCATTCAAGTTGACGATGTCGGCGATCTCATGGGCGCGTTCCAACAGGCGGTCATGTTCGACGATCTCGCTGATCATGCCGAGCTCGTATGCCCGCTGCGCACTCATCCGTTCATGCTTGCCCATCAGCGCCATACGCAGCGCAATCGAGCGCGGTAGCACTCGGGCTACCCTGACCAGCTCCCGTGCGGCGACCAGTCCGATGCTGACGTGCGGGTCGAAGAACGTCGCCTTGTCGGAGGCGATGACGATGTCGCCAGTGGTTACCCAGTCGAGTCCGGCCCCGCAACACAATCCGTTGATGGCGGCGAGCACCGGTTTGGCCATCGTACGAAAGGGCGGTGTGCCTTCTTGTGGCGCCTCCCACTGTTCATAGCTGGACAGGTACGGCCGCTCGTTGATCACCTTGCCGTCGCCGGGAATCGCCTTGACGTCTGCGCCGGTGCAGAACGCGCGCCCAGTGCCGGTGACGATGAGAACCCATACGTTGTGGTCATTTTCGGCTTCGGAGTAAGCGTTACGCAGCTCGGTGATCATGTGCGGGCTGAGAGCGTTGAGAGCGTCCGGACGGTTCAGGGTGATCGTGGCCTTGTGCCCGTCCACTTCGTACGTGATGGTGTCGTATGACCGTGCAGAGCTTGCTGACATCAACGTTCCTCGTGTCTCGTGGGGATCAGTATCGCTGCGGGTGGTCATCGGCCATGGAACCGCGGTGGGCGTCGTTCACGGAACGCCGCAAGCCCCTCTTTGAAATCCTTGGTTCGGCAGGCGAGTTCGAGGTCGAACAACTCGTGCGTCATCGACTGGCTCAGTGTGGCGTGCTGGCCGTAGTGGATGGCCTGCTTGGCCAGTCCCAGCGCCACCGTGGGTCCGCTGGCGAGCCGTGTCAGCAGTTCCTCAGTCGCGCGGTCCAGTTCGGTCGGGTCCACAGCTTGATGGATCAATCCCCAGTCGGCGGCGTCTGTCCCGCTGACTTTGTCGCCGAGCAATAGCATCTGCTTTGCTCGTGCCAGCCCAACCAATCGGGGCAGTAGCCAGGTTGCGCCCGAATCGGGGCTGAATCCCCTTGCGGCGAAAGGCTCCCAAAACACCGCATCGGTCGCCGCCACGGTGAAGTCGGCGGCCAGTGCCAGATTGCACCCTAGGCCGGCGGCGAATCCCCGCACACTGCAGACAACCGGCAGGTGGATGCCATGGATCAGCTCGACCACGCGATGAGCGCCGTGGGGTATGCGGCGGACGATGTCGCCGGTGCGCGGCCGTTGGTCATCGCTGCTGTTGGTGGTGACCCAATCGGCACCCGCGCAGAAGTCGTCATTCGCGCCCCGGATGTGGACGGCCCGCAGCGAGTCATCGGTGGCGGCATGGGTCAGCGCTGTGACGAGCGTCCTAATCATGCTATGGCTCAACGAATTACGCCGCGACGGCCGATCGAGCGTGAGCCGCAGCACCGCGCCGTCCCGGCTCGTGGCGAGCGAGCCGTCAACCGCCGTGGAGTCCGCGTCCTGACTCACCGTTGAATCCGTCCTTCCCTGTCGATACGGTTACCCCTACAGTAGGCACTACGATTGCTACGCTGTATAACTTAGCAAGGAAAGCTCCGCCACGGAACAGGAGCATCGGGAAGAGGTCGTATGGGCGAACACCCGGATGTCACCCGATTCGGCGAAGCGCCGCTTGCCCAAACGGTCGCCGCCGCCGGCGCAATCCGCCGACTCAGCTCGCTGCTGCTGTCGTTGGAACACGCGCATCCCACCGTGGATGCGATACTCGCGCAGATCAGCGATTGGGAAAGCGAGCTATGCGGGGCGGTTCCGCCGGACAGCGCGCCGCGGATCGGTGCCGACGACGATGGCAGCCGGCGCGTCTACCTCGATCACGCGACAGACATTGGCGCGTTCAACCCGTGCTTTCCGGAATACCGCTTCGATCACCTCGACGGCGAGATCGCTTCGGGGAGAGTCACCTTCCCGCTAGTCTACGAAGGCCCGCCGGGACTGGTCCACGGCGGCTTTCTCGCGGTTTTTTTCGACTGTGTCATGCAGCACCAGAACTGCGTCGCCGGACTCGCCGGCAGGACCCGGTCACTGCAGGTCACCTTCCGGCGGCCGACGCCGGTGCTGACCCAGCTGCGCTTCGACATCGTGCGCTGCGAAGTGCACCGGGGCATCACCTCAACGGCCCGACTGCTGCTTGACGACGAGGTGCTATGCGTCGGCGAGGCCAACACGCTGGCATTGGCTCCCGACAAGTTGACCGGGCACCGATTCGGCAAGCGACGAGCCGAGAAGACCTGACGTGGCAGCGCAACGCTTTCGCCAACCACGCGTCGCGGAAATCGTCGCCTCGAAGTTGCGGGACGACATTTTGTCGGGTCGTCTGCAAGAGGGTGACGTCCTCCCGTCGCAGGAAAGCCTCTTCGCCGAATTCGGCGTGAGCCCGCCAGCCTTGCGCGAGGCAATCCATATCCTGGAAACCGACGGGCTGATCTCGGTGCGTCGCGGCAACGTCGGCGGAGCGGTCATCCACCACCCGACCGCCGAGCGGACCGCGCACATGATCAGCATGGTTCTGCAGGCGAGGTCTGCGACACCGGTGGACGTCAGCGAGGCGCTGATGCATCTCGAGCCGATCTGCGCGGGGATGTGTGCCGCGCGGGAGGACCGGATGACCGAAGTGGTGCCATACCTGCAGAACGAAATCGACATTCAGACAAGGCAATTCAATGATGATTCACAGTATGTGCCGAATGCCCGTCGGTTTCATGAAATGCTGGTTTCCCGGTGCGGCAACGAGCCGATGATCCTGCTGATCGGATCGTTGGAGCTGATCTGGTCTGCACACGAGTCCTCAGTCTGGAACGGCCACGGCGATCCAGCCCCGATGGTGGACAAGACCAAGCGAGCCGCGCTGCGTGACCACCAGCGCCTGCTCGACGCCATCCGCGACAGCAATGCCGCCAGGGCGGTCCGGCTGGCACAAGACCACCTTGCCGTGGCGCGACGCAACACGCTTGCCTTCGGCAGCGACCAAACCATCGAGGCCAAGTTGATGTCGGATCTCGGTCCGCGACTGGTTCCGCGCGCGACGTATAACGGCCGGCCACCACAAAGCAGGAAGGGGTCCGGTACATGACCGTCTCGGACAGCCGCGTTCTCTTCGACATCGATTCGGAGAAGCGAATCGCCACAATAACGTTGAACAACCCCACGCAACGCAACTCTTACGATGCGGCCATGCGCGACGCCATTGCCCGGTGCCTGGATCGCGTCGCGGAAGACGACGACCTGACCGTGGTTTTGCTGCGCGGAGCAGACGGAGTGTTCAGCACCGGAGCGGATATGAACAATGCCTACGGCTGGTACGGCGGGCCGAACGCCGACGAGACAGTGGCTGGTGAAAAGCGTTCCGCCAAGAGCCGTCCCAGTCAGCGTCGCCGGCTGACGGTGGACCGCAAGTCGTTCAGCTTCTACCACAACCTGATGGGCTTCCCCAAGGTCACTGTGGGAGAGATCAGCGGCTACGCACTCGGCGGTGGCTTCGAGATCGCGCTGATGACCGACATTTCCGTCATTGCCCGCAACACCCAGATCGGCATGCCGGCTACCCGCTTCCTTGGGCCGGCGTTGGGCAGCCTGCATATGTTCTTCCACCGGTTGGGCCCGGTGCTGGCGCGGCGCCTGTTGTTGACCGGCGACATCATCGAGGCCGAGACGGTCGAACACCTCGGAATCTTCACGGAGACGTGCGATCCTGGCCACGTGGCGGCGCGAGCACGGTACTGGGCGGAGAAAGCCGCGAAAATGCCGGCCGACGGCGTCGTCATCGCCAAAGAGGCATTTCGGCTCGTTGAGCAGAGCCAGGCATACCAAGGTGAGGAAGTGGCCAGCTACCTCTTTCACGCATTCGGAACGAACCTCCAGTTCGCGCCGGGAGAGTTCAACTTCGTCAAGACGCGAGCGCAGCACGGCACTAAGGAGGCGTTCCGGCTACGCGACGAGCACTTCAACGTGCCGGAGCCCCCCAAAAGCTGACCGCCGTATTGCTTTTACTGTCGCGGACTCTTGGTCCGGGAGGGGGAGGTCGACTTGCGTTGCCGTGACGGCGTCGACTGACGTTGACGGGCAGTCGTCTTCGTACCCTGCTCGATCAGCCGATTGGCGTGGTCGAGGATGCAGTCCAAGCCGTATTCGAAGTTGTGGTCGTCGGGGGCGCCGATGTGATGGCCCTTGGTGGTCATCTGGGCGAGTAGCGGGGTGGTTTCGGGATCGATGACCATCGCGTCTTCGATTGTGCGACCACCGTTTTCCGTCGCCTGGTTCTTCTCCTGCAGGCGGTGCAGCACCACCGAACCTCGGACATGAACCGACACCGCGGAGTACGTGTCGAACGCCTCTTCCGGCGATAGTCCGGCCTCGACCAGACCAGCGATCGCCTTCTCGATTTCCTGGACTCCGAGCCGAGCCGCCCTAGGGCTGAGCGCCGACCTGATGAGAATCAGATCGCACAGTATTGGGTTGCCCATGAAGGTTTTACGCATCGACCGGGCGTGATTGCGCAACGTCTCACGCCAGTCGCTGGCTTCGACGTATGGGGTGGCGAACACATACTTGCCCAACGCGCGGTCGGTCATCGCGTTGAGCAAATCGTCCTTCTTGCGGAAGTACCAGTAGATGCTCGTTACTCCGACGCCGAGATGCTTTCCGAGGAGCGGCATGCTCAGGTTGTCGATCGAGACTTGCTCTGCGAGCTCGAACGCACCGCTGATGATGTCATCGGGATTGATGGACCCGCGTTCGCGCCGCTGACGCTTTTCGGCGGTTGCTTGCTTGGCCACTGCGGGCACCTCCATCACTTTCACTGCTGCGCCTGCCGTTTCGGATTCGCGGCCGGTGGCCTCGAATCTACCGGCAGTTGCCGTTTGATCTGCGTTTTACGCAGCCGGGTCGCCATCCCCACCTGCTACTGTAATGCCTATCGTAGGCTTTTTGATACGCACGGCTCCAAGCCAAGGGTAACCGGGCATTTGCCATGGATCCGGGGCTGACCAACGCCGCTGCCGTTGTCGTCGGCGGTGGCCGCGGCATGGGACTGGCCTCCGCGCGCCGCCTCGCTCACGACGGTGCCTGGCCAAGGACGAGATCCTGGTCAAGGACGAGATCCTGGTCAACGTGGTGTCGCCGGGCAACATTGCTTCCGAGTCGTTGGTCGGCTGGGCGGCATCGGTGGGTGTCGATGGCAATGATCTGTATGAGCTGACGGACGCCATTGCCAAACACTTCGGGCATCCTGCTCATCCGCCCCGAGCGGGCTTGCCGGACGAAATGGGTTCACTAGTGGCAATTTTGGCGTCACGGCCCACCTCGTATATGACCGGAGCGAACATCAACGTGGATGGTGGCTCGGACGTCACTTAGCGGAGGATCGGCAGGCTTTGACATCACCTGTCGGGCAGTGAATTTTGGCTGTTCTGGCGGCGCCGAACGGTGGGCGTCGGCAGTTGCAGAATGCGGTACCGATAGGTATACAGTATGCGTACAAGCTGCACCGAAGTTGCCGCCTGAGCTCAGGGAGGACGGTCGATGAGCACCGCTGACGACCTCGTCGCCGACCCGATCCAGGACGAGGCAGTGATCTATGAGGTCACTCCAAGCGGTGTCGCGGTTCTGACGCTCAACCGGCCGGACCGACTCAACACCTGGGGCGGTGATATCGCCACCGCGTTCTACGCGGGATTGGACCGCGCCGAGGAGGATCCGGCGGTTCGGGTGATCGTGTTGACCGGTCGCGGCAAGGCATTCTGCGCCGGCGCCCAGTTGGGTTCGATGGGAAGCGTTGCGCAATCAATCGAGAAGACCGACGAGCGCAAGCTGGCCAGCCTCGTCGGCGACCGACAGCCCCACTATTTGACCTCGGTGTGCAAGCCGGTCATCGCAGCCATCAATGGATCCTGCGTGGGTATCGGTCTCACTCAGGCCCTGATGTGCGACGTCCGGTTCGCCGCTGCCGGTGCGAAGTTCGCGGCGTCGTTCGCCCGGCGGGGGTTGATCGCCGAATACGGGGTCTCATGGATTCTGCCGCGGCTGACCGGCTGGGGCGTCGCACTCGACCTGTTGTTGAGTGGCCGGACCTTTCTTGCCGACGAGGCGGCGCAGCTGGGGCTGGTCAAAGAAGTCGTGCCGCCCGAACAGCTGATGATGCGCGCGATGGACTACGCCGAGGAAATCGCCCGAAATTGCTCGCCGGCATCGATGGCCGTCATCAAGCGGCAGGCCTACGGTGATGCGATGCGCGAGGTTGCGGACGCCAGTTCGCGGTCGGAAGCCTTGTTGCAGGCGTCGCTGCAGCGTCCCGACGTCATCGAAGGAATCACCAGTTTCCTTGAAAAACGGGCGCCGAGTTTTCCCGGACTGAGCGCATCGACATTGGCCACGAATGACTTTCGCGGTACCGGAAAGGATGACCATGGGGAACCTGGGCTATAAGGCGATCGACGTCGACAACCATTACTACGAGCCGGTGGACGCCTTTACCCGGCACCTGGACAAGAAGTTCCGCCGACGTGGCGTTCAGATGTTCAGCGACGGCAAGCACACCCAGGCGGTCATCGGGGACCGGGTCAACCGCTTCGTGCCCAACCCGACATTCGACCCGATCATCGAGCCCGGGTGCCTGGATCTGTTGTTCCGCGGCCAGATTCCCGAAGGTGTCGACCCGGCGTCGCTGATGAAGGTCGAGCGGCTCGCGCAGCACCCCGAGTACCAGAACCGTGATGCACGTATCACAGTGATGGATAACCAGGGCATCGAAACGGTGTTCATGTTGCCGACGTTTGCGTGCGGCGTGGAGGAAGCGCTCAAGCACGATGTCGAGGCGACGATGGCGTCACTGCATGCGTTCAACCTGTGGCTCGACGAGGACTGGGGCTTCGACCGGCCCGATCACCGCATTATCGCCGCGCCGATCATTTCGCTGGCCGACCCCGCCCAGGCTCTCGAAGAGCTGGAGTTTGTCTTGGCCCGCGGCGCCAAGCTGGTACTGGTCCGGCCTGCACCGGTGCCCGGCGTGGTCAAGCCGCGGTCGTTGGGCGATCCCGCGCACGACCCGGTATGGGCCGCGCTGGCCGAGGCGGGGGTTCCGGTGGGCTTCCACCTGAGTGACAGCGGGTACCTCCAGATCGCCGGAATGTGGGGCGGCAGGTCGACGTTCGAGGGGTTCGGCGGGTCGGAGCCGTTAGAGCAGATACTCACCGACGACCGGGCTATCCACGACACAATGGCCTCGATGATCGCGCACGGAGTATTCACCCGTCACCCGCAACTCAAGGCGGTCAGCATCGAAAACGGATCCTACTTCGTGTACCGGTTGGTCAAGCGGCTGAAGAAAGCGGCAAACAGTCATCCGAACCTGTTCCCGGAGGATCCGGTGGAACAGCTGCGCAACAACGTCTGGATTGCTCCCTACTACGAGGATGACCTGTCCGACTTGGCGTCGGTGATCGGTGTCGACAAGATTTTGTTCGGATCGGACTGGCCGCACGGCGAGGGGTTGGAGAACCCCGTGTCGTTCACCGAGGAGCTGGTCGGCTTCAGTGCTGCTGATATCCGAAAGGTGATGCGCGACAACGCATTGGATCTACTGGATGTCAAAGTCGGGTCGGCGGCTTGAGCGTCCCGGGCCGCGCGAAACCATGAGCGAGTGGACCATAGGTGCGGTCCTGGATGTGATCGCCGAGGCCATCCCCGACCGGGCGATGACCGTGTGTGGTGATCGTCGCAGGACGTTCGCCGAAGCCGCGGATCGCACCCGCCGGCTGGCAAACTATCTTGCGGCCAAGGGCTTCGGCGCCCACCGGGAACGGCCGAGCCTACAGAATTGGGAATGCGGACAGGACCGCGTTGCGCTCGTCATGCACAACGACCTCTACGCCGACATGGTCATCGGTTGCCTCAAGGCCCGCACCGTTCCGGTGAACGTCAACTACAACTACACGCCGCGCGAAGTCCAGGAATTGCTCGAATACGTACGGCCACGCGCAGTCATCTATCATAAGTCGCTCGGCGCGAAGTTCGCCGATGTGTTCCCGCCGGACAGTGCCGACCTGCTGCTGTCGGTCGACGACGGCAGTGCGGTTGCGGAACTGCCCGGCGCGGTGTCCTTGGACGATGCGCTGTCGCAAGGCAATAACGACCAGAACGTGACTGCGTCTCCGGATGATCTGCTCATGATCTGCACTGGCGGCACCACCGGTCGGCCCAAGGGCGTGCTCTGGCGACAGTCCGACATCTACGTGTCGTCGATGGTCGGCGCCGATCATGCTTCCGCTCAAGAGATCCGGGACAAGGTGAGCCGGGTCGCCGGCTCGCCATGGTTCGCTGTGTCACCACTGATGCACGCCGCCGGTATGTGGACGGCATTCTCGGCCATCATGGCCGGCCTGAGCGTCGTGCTATACGACACCAGCAAAAAACTCGACCCGCGTTTGGTGTGGGAAACGGCCGAGCGTGAGAAGGTCGCCATGATGACGATGGTCGGGGACGCCTACGCCGCGCCGCTGGTCGCTGAGTTACGACGCGGGAATTATGACTTGTCGTCGCTCGCCGCGATCGGCACCGGCGGTGCCGCGACGAATCTGAAACATCAACGGGCACTGTTGGAACTGTTGCCGCAGCTGACCCTCATCAATGGTTACGGGTCATCGGAGACCGGAAACATGGGCTTCGGACACAGCCGCTGCGACACCCGAACCGACACCTTTACGCTGCGCGAGGGCGGACTGGTCCTCTCGGAGGACTACGGCCACTTTCTTTCACCCGGCGAGCACGAGGTGGGTTGGGCGGCCAGGGAAGGCCGGATTCCACTCGGATATCTCGACGATCCAGATGCCACCCGCAAAACCTTTCCCGAGATCGACGGGAAGCGCGTGGTGATATCGGGCGACCGTGCCGCTCTGGAGGAGGACGGAACGCTGCGGTTGTATGGGCGCGACTCGCTGGTGGTCAACACCGGTGGCGAGAAGGTGTTCGTCGAGGAAGTCGAAGATGTGCTGCGCGCGCATCCGGCGATCGCCGATGCGTTGGTGGTGGGCCGTCCGAGCGAACGGTGGGGCGAAGAAATCGTGGCACTCGTCGAACTCCGCAAAGGAGCCGACGCAGCGGGTGACCGGCTGCACGCGCACTGCACGGCACGGCTGGCCCGGTTCAAGGCGCCCAAGGAATTCATCTTCATCGAGCAGGTACGTCGCCTGGGCAACGGGAAGGCCGACTACCGCTGGGCGAAAAGGCAAGCGGAAGAGAAGGAACCGATGTCGACATGAACGCAAGCCGAGTCATTGATTGCCTCGTCAACGTGCACTTCGGTGAGACCGAGAAGCAACCCACCTGGATGCTCAAGGTGCGCGACGACTACTTCAAGGGCCCAGACTCGATGTTCGCACCGGTGGACCTCGCGGAGTTACTCGACGAGATGGACGAACAGGGCGTGCGCAAGGCCGTGCTGATGGATAACCTCGCGAAGCCATCGGTAACCGCGCGCAAATTCGTTGAAGCGAAGCCGGACCGATTCGCACTTGCGATGGGCGGCGTCAACCTGCTGCGACCGATGCCGTCGCTGCGCGAGCTCAGCGCGGTTGTCAGCGATCTTCCGGTCGCGTATGCCGCTGTGGGACCCAGCTTCTGGGGTGACGGCCAGTACCCGCCGAGTGACGCTGTCTACTATCCGCTCTACACCAAGTGCGCCGAGATCGGGCTGCCGCTGTGCATCAACACCGGCATTCCGGGGCCGCCCATTCCCGGTGAGGTGCAAAATCCCATACACCTCGACCGGGTGTGTGTGCGGTTCCCCGAACTGAAGCTGTGCATGATTCACGGCGCAGATCCCTGGTGGGACATCGCCATCCGATTGCTCATCAAATACTCCAACCTCCGCCTGATGACGTCGGCCTGGTCGCCGAAGCGGCTACCGGACAGTCTTCTGCACTACATGCGCACTCGCGGGCCCGACAAGGTGATCTATGCCTCCGACTGGCCGGTGTTGAAGATGCGTCGCCTCGTGCCCGAAGCGCACTCGCTGGACCTGCCCGCCGATGTCCTGGAGAACTATCTCTACAACAACGCGCACGAATTCTTTTTCGAGGGCCAGGAGGAGCGCTGACTATGGACCGCTACGAACTGCGCAGAATCGACTACAGCCTGACTGAGGATCATCAGGCGTTGCAGGCCGCGTACCGGGATTTCTTCAAAACGCACTGTCCGATCGAAACCGTTCGTGCCGCGGAGGAATCCGGCTTCGACAAGAGCCTGTGGGAACGCTTGTGCGCGATGGGCGCGACGACGATGGCACTGCCCGACACCGTCGGGGGAGACGGTGCGACGCTGGTCGATCTGACGTTGGTGGCTGAGGAGATCGGTCGTTCGCTGGCACCCGTGCCATGGATTGACCACATCTGCACAGCCCGGCTGCTCGCCAGACTCGGCGCGGCGGAGTCCGACGTCGTGAACGGCAAGCAGCTGGTGGCTTTCGACCCCCAGCACGAGAGCGTGCACGGTGTTCGGCTCATCCCGACAGGATCGATCGCGGATCAGATCGTCGTCCGCGACGGCGAGGACGTGGTGCGTCTGACCTTCGACACTCGGCCAACGAAGGTGGACAACATCGGCCGGCTGCCGATGGCCTGGGTCGATCCGACTTCCGCCGACACCGCTGTCGTGCTGGCAAGCGGCGCCGGCGCTTTAGCGGAATACCAACGTGCACTGGATGAGTGGCGAGTACTGACCGCCTCGGCGTTGACTGGCCTGGTTGAAGAGACCATGACGATTGCGGCAGAATTCGCCAAAACCCGCTACACGCTGGGTGTGCCGATCTCGACCTTGCAGGGCATCTCCCATCCGCTCGCCAACATCGCGATCACCGTGCAAGGAGGCCGCAATCTGGCGCGGCGTGCAGCGTGGTTTCTGGATAACGAACCCGACGAGCGCCCGGAATTGGCGCCATCGGCGTTCGTGTTCATGGCCGATGAAGCGTCCAAGGCCGCAACCATGGCGGTGCATGTACAAGGTGGTCTCGGCGTCTCTGCGGAGGCTGCGGCGACCGCGTATCTGGTACGTGCCCGCGGGTGGGCGCTGGCGGGCGGAGACCCTGGCGCCAGCGCCAGGTATGTCGCCGAGCTTGTCTGCGCACGCGAAAGCCGTTGAGGAAAGGACACATAAGTGGATTTCTCCCGAGTCACACTGTCCGACGACGATCAGGCCTTTCTCGACGAGGCTCGCGATTTCCTGAAGACTCATGTGACCGAGGAAGTCTTGCGGCGGGACAGAGAAACCGGCGACAACTTCGACGAAGGCGTGCATTTGGCCCTGGGCGCCGCGGGATACCTAGAAGGCGAGTGGAAGGCGGCCGGCGACGGCGGCTTCTCTCGGGTTCGTCGTCGCATCTGGGAACTGGAGAAGCGCCGGGCACACGTCCCCTGGGTGACCTGGGGGACCACCGCGATGGTGGCGCGTTCGGTGGCGAAATTCGGCTCGCAGGAACTGCGGGACGAGGTGATGCCGAAAGTCTTCAGTGGCCAGGTACGTCTATGTCTGGGCTATACGGAACCTGAAGGTGGCTCCGATATCGCGACCTGTAAGACCCGGGCTGTGCGCGACGGTGACGGCTGGATTGTCAACGGCTCGAAAATGTTTACCACCGGCGCCCATAAGAGCCAGTACGTCTTCCTGATCACCAACACAGATCCCGAGGCTCCAAAACACAAGAGCCTGACCATGTTTCTGGTGCCGCTGGATTCTCCGGGCATCGACATCCAAGGTATCCGCACTGTCGACGGTGACCGTACCAATATCGTCTACTACAGCGACGTTCGCGTCGACGACAGGTACCGCCTCGGCGAGGTCAACTCGGGCTGGACGGTGCTGCGGGAGCCGCTCAACGTCGAGCACGGCGCCGTGGCATCTGCGCCCGATGGGCTGCAGGACGTGTCGATCATGATGCACCAGGCCGGTTTCATGGTCGATGCCCTCAATAAGGCGGCAGGTAAAGTCACGGAGCGGGATCCGAACGGACGCAGGCTAATTGACGATGAGTCGGTTGCGTACCGGTTGGGCCGCAGCGCCGCGCGGATCGAGGCAGCGCTGAGCGCGCCGAGCATCTTCGGTCGGGTGGCGATCGCGCAGACCATGCGCGACGTCTCACTGGACCTGATGGACATTCTCGGGACCGCATCGGCACTGCCGATCGGCACCGACGGCGCCGCCGACGACGGCGCGGCGAATTACGTGTACCGGTTCGCGCCGCTCGTCGGGATCTACGGCGGCACCCTGGAGGTGTTCCGCAACATGATTGCGCAGTACATGCTCGGGTTGGGCAAGCCGAACTATTCGGCGCCGAAAAAAGCCTCCTGATACACCGAAAGTCGGCGCCAGTCAGGTGCTCAGAATGGTCGCGGCCGCCGTCCCTGGCGCACCGTAGACCTGGGCGAACCCGACCCGCGCAGTTCCGGGAACCTGGCGTTCACCGGCCTCGCCGCGCAGCTGGCGCACCAGCTCGTGCATTTGGCGCAAGCCTGATGCCCCGATCGGTTCCCCGTTGGCGATCAGTCCGCCGTCAGTGTTGACCGGCATCGCACCGCTGATTTCGGTGGCGCCGTCGGCCAGCAGCTTCTCCTGCTCGCCGTCAGCGCAGAACCCCGCCTCGGCCATGTGGATCACTTCCGCGCCGGCGTCGGTGTCCTGCAGCTGGATGACGTCGACGTCCTGGGGTCCCACCCCTGCTTTCTCGAACGCGGCTTTTGCGGCGTAGACGGTCGGTGAGACGTCCTCATCGACGGGCGCATACGTGGTGTTCACCTCGTAGGCGCCATAACGGCGGGTGCGGATCTCGACCGCCCGCACATAGATGGGTTTGGTGGTGAACCGGTGTGCGATGTCGGCGCGGCACATCACGACTGCAGCGGCGCCTTCGTCGGGTGCGCAGAACATGTACTGAGTCAGCGGGTAGTTCAGTACCGGAGAGGCCAGGATGGCCTCCTCGGAGATCGGTTTGCGGCGAAAGGCATTGGGGTTCAACACGCCGTTGCGAAAGTTCTTGGCGGCCACCTTGGCGAGGGTATCGGTTGAGATGTCGTGGTCGTGGAGGTAACGGTTGGCCTTCATCCCGAAGAACTGGGTGGTGAGGTATTGACCGTTCTGCGCGTACCAGCTCGGCATCCCCACCAGCGCGGGATCTTCGGTGAAGGCGCCGCGGGGGTGCTTGTCCATTCCGACCGCGATGCCGATGTCGTAGTCACCCAAGCGGATACTGTCGGCGCACAGTTTGGTGGCGCTGGCCGCAGTAGCACAGGCATTGAACACGTCAGTGAACGGAATGCCGGTGAGACCTACCATGCCGACAATCGCGTCCGGGTTGGCCACCGTCCAGCTGCCGCCGACCGCGAATTGGATGTCTTTCCACTCGACACCTGCATCGTCGAGGGCGAGCCGGATGGCGTCGGTAGCCATCTGCATGGCGGATTTGCCCTCGAAGCGACCGAACGGGTGCAGACCCACACCGATAATGGCAACGTCGTTCATGCGATCGCCCCCAACTCCTTCAGCTCGGCGATACGGTCCCACTCCATGCCGAGCTCCATGAGAACGATCTCGGTGTGCTCGGATGCCTGGGGAGCTCGGGTTGTCACCAGCGGCTCATGGTTGAACTGGACAGGGCCGCGCACCACTTTGAACGGCGGTCCGCCGCCGGCCGCTTCGACTTCGACGATCATGTCGTTCGCGATCGCCTGCTCATCGTCGGCCAAGTCAACAAGGCTCTGGAACGGCGCCCACTGGCCTCTCATCGTTTTCAGATGCTGTCTCCAGTAATCACAGGGCTTGCCGACGATCGCCTTTGCAATCAATTCGGCTGCCGCATTGGCGTTCTGGATCAACGGAAGCACCTCGGCGAAGCGCGGATCATCGGCAGCCTCGGGAATGCCGAGGTGCTCGAAAGTGTCGCGGATGTAGCCCGTCGGGCTGACGATGCACAAGTTGATGGTCCCGCCGTCGGAGGTCAAGTAGTTGCCCAGGAAAGGATTCACCGATGGGGCGGCGGAGCCGGGCATCGGGACGCGCATCACTTCGCCGGTTTCCATGCCCTGCGTCACGCTTGCCCCCGCCGCCCACCAGGCCGTGCTCAGCAGCGACACGTCAACCTCGACGGCTTCACCGGTGCGTTCGCGATGCAGCAATGCCGCCGAAATGCCGCCGGCGATGGTCATCCCGCCGATGGAGTCGCCGAAAGCGGGAATCCCTTGTGGCAGTGCCCCGCCCAGCGCCTCTGGAGTCAGCGCGTAGCCCACGCCGCTGCGGGTCCAAAATGCTGTACCGTCATAGCCCCCGACGTCGCGCTCGGCGCACTTGTCTCCGTAGGCGCTG
>Ga0224555_1001466_pt1 | contig 32514 bp, 22 predicted proteins | sample 714S23034metaG_FD_180687 | JGI IMG/M metagenome (GOLD analysis project Ga0224555, IMG submission 180687) | Peat soil microbial communities from Stordalen Mire, Sweden - 717 S2 30-34 | ecosystem: Environmental > Terrestrial > Soil > Wetlands > Peat | place: Sweden: Norrbotten County, Stordalen...
TCATCGCCCAGGGAACATATCTGCAGAAATGGGCGGTGCCGGCCAAAAGCGCGCGCGACCTGGCCACTGAGTTCTCCACTCCCTCGGGCCACGCTACGGGAGCGGCCGCGTTCTACACCTATCTATATGGCAAGGTTCAAAACCGGGTTGTGCGCATCATTGCCGTAGCCGCTATCCTGCTTATCGGCGTCTCGCGCCCATACCTCGGAGTGCATTACTTTGAGGACGTTTTTCTCGGCTGGGCTCTCGGACTGGCCGTTGCGGCAGTTGGCCTGCGCTACGCCGAAGCTTTCGCCGCAGCGTGGAACCGTGTCTCTCATTGGCTGCAAGTTGCCATCGTTGCGCCCGCCGGACTGGCTCTCTGGCTGATTGCCGTTCTCCTCAACGGACACAGCACAACAGGCCAGCCTTACGCTTATCTTTGCTACGGCGGATTCCTGACCGGCGTCGTCATTGCCCGCCCGCTGGAGTTGAGCAAGGTTAACTTCGATCCTCGAAGCTCGACAATCCTTGTGAAGATTCTGCGCTACCTTCTTTCGGTTGGTTTGCTCATTCTGACATTGCTCGCTCTCGAAACGATTTTCATACTCGTCACGTACCGCGATTCCATGTTATGGAACCTGCTGGAATATCTTCGCTTTATCGCCGCCGGCGTCGTCACAGTGTTTCTGGCTCCGTGGGTTTTCACCAAAATCGGCTGGGCCGGGACGCTGACGGATGGAACAAGCAGTTTTGCAGATTGACAGTTTGCGTTTCTACGTTGCAACCCAAAGACGCCGTTATACACTTTCTACTTATGGAGACCATAGGTTGCGGAACAGCGGTCGTTACGCCATTTCGGGCGGACGGGGCAATTGACGAAGAGGCGCTCGAGGCGCTGGTGAACTGGCAGATTGCCTCGGGAATCGATTTCCTGGTGGCCTGCGGATCGACCGGTGAGGCGGCCACGCTGGATGAAGAAGAGTGGCTGAGGGCGGTCGGCATTGTGGTTGAGACGGCGGGCGGGCGGGTGCCCGTGTGGGCCGGATGCACCCACAACTCGACCCGCACGTTGGTACGCCAGGCGAGCAAACTCAAGCAGATACGCGGCCTGGAAGCAGTGCTATCGGCCAATCCCTACTACAACAAACCTTCGCAGGAGGGCCAGTTTCAGCACTTTCTGGCTCTGGCGCGGGCTGTGGACCCGCTCCCTGTGGCGCTCTACAACGTGCCCGGACGCACGGCGGTAAACCTCGACCCAGAGACAGTAGTCCGGCTGGCTGCTGCCGCGCCCAACATTCAGGCCATCAAGGAGGCCAGCGGCAAGGCGCCCCAGATCGCCGAGCTGGTTCACACGTTGCCCAGCGGCTTCAAGATTTTTTCGGGCGACGACAATATGGCGCTGGCGGCGATCGGCATTGGCGCACACGGTCTGATCAGCGTGGCCTCGAACGAGATTCCTGCCGAGGTGAGCCGCATGGTCCGCGCTGCGCTGAACAATAACTGGGCCGAGGCTCGCGAACTGGAGCGCATCTGGGGACCGCTCTTCGATGCAAATTTCTGGGAGTCAAATCCCGCGCCGGTGAAGGCTGTGCTCGCCATGATGGGCCGGTGCGGCGAGCACCTGCGCCTGCCGCTGGTTTCTCCCATGGCGGCGACACGCGCCCGCCTGGAGCGGTTGGCCGGCGAGCTAGGCTTGCTCAAAAAGCTTTCCTGACAGGATGCGGGTCAGTTTGAAGAAACATTCCCTCCGGGGCTAAAGCCCCGTTGATTTTGTTTGGCTTTATGCGGGGGTTGAAACCCCCGCCTCCCTCCGAATCGATTTTTTCGCTTACTGTAATGTCGTTCCCTGTCACGATCTGGACTTGTGGAGAGAATCCTTAACAGCTAGTCGTTCAGAAAAGATCGGCGATAGGCGGGAAGGTGAGTAACAGGCTCATGCCGAGCAAAACAAGCGCCACGGCATTGATGCGTCCCAGAGCGACGGTCCGGTTTCGCCAGCGCCATTCCAGTATTCCCCACGCGATGAGCCAAATGAGAACGGCGGAGGTAGTTACGCCGGAGAGCGGCCCGCTTGGCTTATAAAAATCGAGCAGGTTTTTGAGGAAGGCGGAATTGTCTGCCGCGATGGCAAGCAGGGCGAGCATGAACGACCCGATGCCTGCGGCGAGAATAGCCGCCGCGCCGGAGCCATTGGAAGGGCCAGCGGAGTTTGCGGAGAGAGAATGCGCAGGTTTGTTCATAGCTATTCTCCGTGCATAAGATGAATCACACGCCCACCTTCAACGGGCGCGTTCTTGACGAGCATGGCGCCGAAGAAACCGGCTATGCCCGCCGCAAGAAATGAAGTCAGGGTAAAGCAAAGGACAGCGGCGCGCAGTTGCGGCTGACTCCTGAGGTTGCGGCCATAGCGGACAAAAACGGCTGCGGCCATGGTGATGGAGATGGGCACGAGCCACGCGACATGCTCCTTCCACTCCATTCCGAGAGAGTGCCAGGCGATGGTATCCGGGCTGGATTTGAGCAGCATCTGAGGAAAGGCAGCGAGATTGACGGTTCCTACGGGAGCAACAGCGCGATACCAGGGATAGATGATGTAAGTTCCGGTAAACACGGTAATCCATGCGAGCACAGCCATGGCGATGAGATATACCTTTAGAAACTTTTCATCGCGTGGAGAGATTGGAGATTCTGATTTCGGTGAGTAGCGGCGAATGAGTTCAATAAGAACTCCAGAACATAACAGGAGATAGAGGGCGCCGAAACCCATGCCATGGACAAGAGTCCACAAGCTGCGCGCCGTGATTTCCATTGGTGACCTCCCGTGCGGCTGAGCCGCGGAGCACTCCGCACACAGCGGGCTACTCCATTCCTTTGTTGTTGAGCGGCGCCGGGAAGAATGCGTTTCCGGCAGGAGCTTTCTTGTCGTCTTTTCCCCAGGTCCAGTACATACCGAGGTAGGCGTAGTTTTCGGTTTGGCCGGCAACGGAGTGGCCATAACAGAACAAGAATTGCTTGTTGGGATTGTGCTTGAAATGGTAATAGCCGCCGAGATCGATCATTGTGGATGCCTGGGTTTGCGCCGTGGCAAAGCCCTCGCGGCCATGAGAGAATACCTCGCCTCCTAACTCCAGCCGATCGCCGAAGGCGTATTTCAGCAGAAATCCTCCGTAAGGAAAGTTGCGATATTGGGTTTGCGGGACGATCGTTTCGCCGGCACCGCCATCGAGCAGCCAGTGTCCGATATTTTTTTGCAGCCAGAGCGGAAGCCGATACCAAACCTTCCCCACACCGAGGCCTTTGTCGTAGTTTCCTGTCGGCATTTCGAACATCGTAAAGGTGCCAATCTGAGGCACGTACTTCGACTCCTTGATATAGGCAATCTTCGCGCCCAGTTCCATGTCTGTAAGTCCAAAGGCGCTGGAGCCAGTCCCGCCGGGAAGATAGACGGGATTATTCGACGGGGCAACTACTCCCCAAGGAAGAATCGCGTGAAGCTGCACCCTGGGAATGGCGCCCCAGTTGAACTCGAAGGCCGGACCGGTCGAGTCGATCTCTGCCGGAGTGCCGTCCGAGCTGCCGAAGATATAGAACTCGTAATGATGAAGATCGACCGGCACGGGATCGTCGGTTTGATAAGGAGGCCCCTGCGCGCAAAGGCGAGGGACGCCGAGAAGCACGAGCAGAAACAGAGCCAGTCGAAAGCAAATGCCGGGGAAAGGCATCGACGCTCCTTGATCGAAATATGCGAGCAGGAATCACGCTGGCGCCGCGGGCGGAGGTAGACCGCACTGCGCATCTGAACCGCCGGGGAAGGCGCGCAACGGCCGCTCCTGTTCGATTACGGAGGTATCCGAACAATCCGTTGAAGCAGATTGTACCCGTTGAAATCACCCAATGTAAATCGAACTTAGAGATCTTTCCACAAAATTATTTGCACCGCCCTGAGAGATTCATCTTCCCTTAACTTGCCAGCGCCTTCTTTACCATCTCGCTCACCGTCCGGCCTTCGGCGCGGAGACTGGCGGCTTGTAGCCTGGCCTGGACGGCTTTCATGACCTGGCCCATCTCTTTGGGTGTGGGTTTCTGGCCCAACGCGCCAGCGATCTCGTTGATGGCTTCGGCGACGAGAATACTAAGGGCGGCTTCGTCGAGAGCCTTGGGCAGGAACTCCTCGATGACGACTATCTCAGCGGCTTCTTTGGCGGCTAGCTCCGCGCGGTTGCCCTTGGTGAACTGGTCAATGGAGTCGCGGCGCTGCTTGATCATGGTGGCCAGGGCATGCTGCTCTTCGACGGGAGTAAGTGCCTCGCGCTTTTCGATGGCCTTGTTCTTGAGGGCGTTTTTGATGAGGCGCAGAGTGGTGGTGCGGACCGCATCATGGGCCTTCATGGCTGTGATGACGTGTTGACTGACAAGGGCTTCGAGCGCGCCTGCTTCGGTCATGGGATTCCTTTCAAGTGGCGAAAAGTTCCGGAGATTGGTTGGTCCGGCTCGGGGTGCGCGGCACAAACCTATTCATTGAAAAGCATACCTCATGGGCCAAGACCGCGTGGGTTTCGCATGGGTTATCTATTGGCGTCATTGTCTAAATGACCTTGCGCGGCGTGAATCGAACGGCGCTACAATGAAATGCGTTTGAGCTCGTTCTTATGACGAGTCGAGGAACCCGTCGCGATGAAGGATCTGGCACTGTCGAAGGTCTACCAACTGCTTGAACCGGGCCCTGTGGTGCTGCTGACGACCGCAAACAAGGGACGCGCCAACGTAATGACCATGTCCTGGCACATGATGGTCGAGTTTGAACCGCCGCTGGTGGCATGCGTGGTCAGCAACGCTAATTATAGCTTTGCGGTTTTGCGGGCAACGAAGGAGTGCGTGATAGCGATTCCGGCGCTGAAACTCGCACCTATCGTTGCGGAAATCGGCAACTGCTCGGGACGGGATGTGGACAAGTTCAAGAGATTCGACCTGACGCCGGAGTTGGCCGAGCGTGTGACGCCGCCTCTGGTGGCGGAGTGCTTTGCCAATCTCGAATGCCGGGTGATCGATACACGTCTCGTCAACGCGTTCAACATATTCATACTGGAAGTGGTCAAAGCCTGGATCGACCCGGCACAGAAGAATCCGAAGACCATTCATCATCATGGCTACGGAACGTTCGTGGTGGATGGCGAGATGATAAAACTGAAGTCGAAGAAGCCGTAGGGAGATAGGCGGGCACGGATGGTCATCTGACAGCAGGGTTGCGGCCAGGCTGAGAATGGTGCGTCGCCTTCAGGTATTATTCTGGGTAGTTAATCTTGAGAGCAGGCATGCACGAAGGCAAGCAACTCGACCCCGCACTTCGCCGGCGCATGCGTTACGCAGAGCGCAAACTCAAGGCTGCGCGGCAGCGCCTGGCGCGCACCGAGCGCGGTATCGTTTATTGGTCGCGCGTCCTCGCCGACCTCAAGCATGAGCGGACTCGCGCCGTACAGCCACCACTCTGGCCGGAAGAGGAAACGAGCAAAAAGACCTGAGCCGGCGCGGTTGAGGCCTGCGCTGGCCCAGGTCTGAATTGTAGGGCTGCCGGTTACTTGCCTGCAGCAGCCTTTTGCGCCGCCCAACGCTTCTTGACGGCCTCAGCGATGCGCTTGCGTCCCTCGGCAGAGAGATGCCTCTTCTTCCTTCTCTTCTTCGCCGGCTTCGCGCTGACATGAGCAACTACCGCTGCTTTCTTGGATGCAGCCGCCACCTTCTTAGGCCGACCGGCTTTCTTTTTCGCTGCCGGTGCTGCGAGGCCGCTCAGCAAGGCACGCGCCTGCTGGAGCTTTGCGATCTCGCTGTCGATCGTTGCCAGAATTTCCGATACTCCCATGTAATCCTCCCTGATTGAATCAGGCAACTTGACAAACCGCCATGGCGCTAAGTCACTAAGCCGCGCAGGGCAATTCAGTTGCTCCATAGATACAATACTCGCCTGTTTAATTATGCGCAAATAAAATGCTTGGCCTGTTAGCCGCGGGCAAGTAGTTTTTTGATAAAGCACCGCCCTGCCGTCAGTGCGGAAAGGTCAGCCTGATTTCATCCATTGCCAACATAGCAAGAGATGCAGCAAGCTAAAGCAGCTTTGTTTCCGCGTGGATATTGAGGGACGCCTTAGTTGCTCTCATGCTTTCTTAATTCGGACGATGGCTCCATGTAGTTATCGGCTATAGCCTTTCACAGAGTAGCGATGCGCTCTCGCAACCGCGCCAGCAATTCGAGGAGCGCGTCAATTTCCTCTTGCGCGCGGAGGTAATAGCGGGCGTGGGAGCGGAGCTTCCGGCCTATGCGAACGGGCACCATGTTGCCGCCAAGGGCGAAGGCATCCTCGTCATTCTCATCATCCCCGACGTATAAGACCCAACTACACTTGAGACGATCCCGTTCGGCGGCCACGGCATCGCCCTTGTTAGGAACACCATCCTCGACCACGTTGACCACTTGCTTGCCGCCGAATACTCGCGCGCGCTTCAGTTTCCGGGTTACGGCGAGGATACGCCGCCGCGCGTCTGCTTTCTGGGCGTATTGGCGATAATGTATGGCCAATGAAAGACCTTTGTCTTCGACCCACAATCCTGGAACAGGCCCAAGCTCCAGCTCCAGGGCGGCCTTCCATTGATCAACGCGATGGCGCGGCTTTTGTGCCGATTCGGTCTCCGCGCCATGATTTCCGACCACCTGAGCTACATGCACGCCACTCAGTTTGGTTAAAAGATCCGCCCGGCCGCGCCCGGAGACAATGAGGCACGGATAGAGTAACGCCAGACGACGAAGTAAATTTTGGGTCCGGGCGCGCATGACGGCCTGATCAGGATGATCGACAATGGACGACAACGTACCGTCGAAATCGAACGCGCACAAGGTCCGCTCATGGGCCAGCCGAGTGACAATCGAGAGCGAAGCTTTGGAGAGAATATACTGCATCGTCAAATCGCCGCACCCACGCTCGACCGCTCGGCTATGCGCCCTGCCACTCGCTCCTGATTGCGCAAGCGCGCGGCATCCACTAACATTTTTCCGGCCCATCGGTACACGTTGAACTGAACCAGGATGGAACGCATCGACCTCATGCGATCCCGCTGTTCGTCCTCCGGCATGGTCAGCGCTGTAGCCAGCGCCTCACTACATTTTTCCAGATCGTACGGATTCACAATGAGCGCTTCCGTTAACTCCCGGGCAGCCCCGGTAAACTCGCTGAGCACCAGAACGCCTTTCAGGTCAGTACGCGCAGCTACAAACTCCTTGGCGACCAGATTCATGCCGTCGTGCAGGCTGCTCACGAAGCAAACGTCCGCTGCCCGATAGAAGCGGAAGACTTCCGGAGGTTCATGGTGTGAGCGAAGCATGATGATGGGCTGGTAGTCTCTCTTGCCGAAGCGCTGATTGATGCGTTCGGCCAACTGCTCTATCGTTTCGTTGAGCAGCCTGTATCGTTCGATCTTGGTACGGCTGGGCGCGGCAAGTTGCGCGAAGCTGAACCGTCCGCGAAATTCAGGATGACGTTCCAGCATCAACTCCACCGCAAGCAGCCGCTCCTCAACACCCTTGGTGTAGTCAAGGCGATCCACGCCGATACCCAGCAACGCGTCCGGCTTCAATCCAAAATCGCGCCACACCTGCGCGCGGCAATCTTCGACGCTGTCCGCCGTCTCGACCCAGTGGACCGGCCATTCAAGCGCAATCGGATAGGGACGAACCAGCGTACGGTGCCCTTGCATCACCACCGCGCTTTGCTCCTGGTCTCTGCGCGTTTCCAGATAGCGGTCAACCGAATCCAGAAAGTTGTTGCAGTGAAGTTGGGTGTGGAAGCCCAGAATGCTGCTTCCCAGCAGACCTTCGAGAATTTCGTTGCGCCAGGGGCAGATGCCCATTTGCTCGGCGTTGGGCCAGGGGATGTGCCAGAAGACAATGACAGTGGCGGCGGGGAGGCGTTTGCGAATCATCGCGGGCGCAAGAGCAAAATGATAGTCCTGCACCAGGATGATGGGGTCTTTCGAATCCACTTCTTTGCACACCGCGTCGGCAAATTTCTGGTTGACGATACTGTACTGGTGCCAGTCCTCGGCGCGGAAGACCGGGCGCGCGTGCGCCATGTGGCAGAGGGGCCACAGTCCTTCGTTGGAAAAGCCGAAGTAGTAGCCCTGCAGTTCTTCCTCGGAGAGCCAGACGCGGCGGATGTGATACGACTCTTCACCCGGCGGCACACGGACGTGATCATTGCGGTCCACAGTTTCGCGATCAGCGTTGCCACTTCCGTGAGCGACCCATACGCCGGAACAGGCGCGCATGATAGGTTCGAGTGCGGTAACCAAGCCGCTTGCCGGATGCTGGACTTCGATTCCGCCGCCGGTCGCGTGCCGATGAATATATGGCTCGCGGTTTGCGAGGATGACAATTCTCTCTCCGTGCAAATGCCGGTTCAGAGTTTGCTTCAAGCGCACCGCGGTCCACAGCCCTGGAGCGTTTTCCCGTTCATTGGCCATGCGGTCGACCAACTCGCGCATATCGCTGAGAATGGGTTGAAACTCGCGGCTCTGCTTGCCTCCTCCACGCAACATACGGCGCAGTTCCAGGCTCCAGTCGGACCGCGCTCTTTTTGCCACTAAGAGCGGAATCCCGAAAGCCATGATAGCCAGGATGCCAAAGACAACGATCAGGAAGGTTTGCGCCGCAGACACGCGCCGGTCAATATAGCTCAAGTCCTGCACCAGAATCGAGAATCCCACCTCTTGACCCTGGCTCCAGACAGGCATCGCGCTCACATAAACGCGGCCCGTGGGCAGCGTGGAGACGGTGCTCCACTCTTGGAACCCCTGACTCGTATTGGTCGCAGCAGCATCGGCGCCGCGGACGCGGGAACCCACTTCCGCGCAACTGAACTCAATTGGGAATCCTGGCGTGCTAGAGCGCGTGCTCAAGTCATCGCCGCAAGCTGCCGCGCCCATTACGTGCTCGTCCCGCGCAAGGGCTGCCAACTGCCTCTGAAGATTTTCTGGGTCGTTCCAGGTATCCGCCAGCGACTGCCTGGCGCCGATCAAAACCAATTGGGCACGCGAATTTACGTCGCGCTCAAACCATTCGCGCGCCGTGGTTTGCACCACTCCGGAGGTCGCCCAGGTCAATAAAGCTAATCCCACGATCAGGGCGAGAATGAATCGCGCCACTCGTGTCATACTTTGATTGAAACATATCGGCCTGAACTTGGGGTACCAAAATGCGGCTTGAAGATCTTGGTTTGATCGGCAACTGCCAGTATTCTGCGTTAATACACAATAGCGGCGAGGTTGTGTGGTGCTGTCTTCCCCGTTTCGATTCCGAACCGGTATTCTCGACACTTTTAGACAGCAAGGATGGCGGGCGCTACCGCATTGGACCGGCTGGCGGAGAAATCGGCGTCCAGCGCTACCGGCCCAACACGAACATTCTTGAAACAACCTTTCAAACTCCGACGGGATCGTTCAAGGTAATTGACTTTGCGCCGCGCTTTCTGCACTATGACCGCGCCTTCCGCCCGACACAACTAATACGCATTGTGGAACCGCTCGAAGGCGCGCCGCGCATCGCCGTGGTGTGCGAGCCGAAGCTGGGTTGGTCCAAAGAACGCCCCCGGCCGATGCAAGGCTCGCATCATATTCGGTTTGAAGGGTTCGCCAGCCAATTACGACTTACCACCGACATACCGCTTTCATATCTGGGCGGGCAGCCGTTTACTCTCACCGGCCGACAGCACCTTGTACTTACGTGGGGCGCGCCGTTGGAAGAGCCCCTCGCGCCCTTGTGCGAGCGATTCCTCAACGAGACTTCGCGCTATTGGGAGCGCTGGGTGAAACAGTGCGACATCCCTCCATTGTTCCAGCAGGAGGTGATCCGATCAGCCCTGGCGTTGAAGCTGCATTGCTTTGAGGACACCGGCGCGATCATCGCGTCGATGACGACGTCCATTCCGGAGTCACCCGCAAGCGGGCGCACCTGGGACATCGCTACTGCTGGTTGCGCGACTCCTATTACGTCCTAAACGCCTTCGGAGTGCTGGGCCAATTTGAAGAGCGCGAGCAGTTTGTGCAGTACCTGCTGAACGTGGTGGGCGGAGCTCCGAATCTGGATCTTGCCCCGCTCTACCGGGTGGATGGCTCGCAGAACCTCGATGAATCGGTTCTTGAAAACTGGGCTGGCTATAACGGCGAAAGGCCGGTGCGCATCGGCAATGGGGCGGCTCTGCACTCGCAGAACGACATCTACGGAGAGATGGTTCTGGCGCTGACGCCGATCTTTCTTGACGAACGCCTGAGCGCTGAGCGCTCACCGGCGGCATTGCAGTTGATTGAAGCGCTGGCGCGAAAAGCTATCTCTCTGACCGGAGTTCCAGACGCGGGCATCTGGGAGTATCGCACCGAATGGAAGCCGCAAACCTTCTCAAGCCTCATGTGTTGGGCGGCCGCCGACCGCATGGCGCAAATCGCGGACTTGCACGCGCCGCAACACGCGGCCGAGTTTCGTTCTGCCGCGGATAAGATTCATGCCGATGTCATAGCCCGATCCTGGAATGAGGGCCGGAGAAGTTTTGTGGGCCACTACAACGGAGACGATCTGGACGCTTCGCTGCTGCAGATGCTCCGCCTGCGTTTTCTTCCCGCCAGTGATCCGAGATTGATCAGCACAGTTGAAGCCATTTACAAAGACCTGTCCGTGGGGGGTTGGCTGCAGCGCTATAGTCTGAACGACGGCTTCGGCAAACCCTCCGTGGCGTTCGTGATCTGTGCGTTCTGGCTGGTGGAAGCCTTCGCCGCCGTGGGCCGCCGCGACGAAGCAAGAGCAGTATTTGACCGCACACGCGCTTCACTTTCGCGCTTGGGGCTTCTTGCTGAAGACTATGATCCAGCGGAGCCACGCATGTGGGGAAATTTTCCGCAGACGTACTCTCACGTGGGACTGATTAATGCCGCCTTCGCGGCCTCGCCACAATGGACAGAAGTGTTATAACACCGCGCCGGAGCGTAGATCTCCAGCTTCACTCGCGCAGGGATAAAACGATAGAATAGGGACATTCATCCGGAGGAATCGCCAAGTGCCATACACTTCAAGTCGCGGAGGACTCTTGTTGCCTCTTGTCCTCAGATTATTTTTTTGCGCCATGGTTACTACTCTTCTGGTACCTGGCACAGACTGGGGTGTATTGGCCGCGCAGTCCGGACAGCCGGAAGGGATGCAACAATCCCAAAGTGGCATGGCCAATGCGGGCCCCAAGACGGCGCAGTTCGATAGCCAACGCCGCCCCATCACGGCGGGCGGCTTCGTAAAGACCGGTCCTATTATTTTTCAGGATGTTGCCAAAGAGGCTGGCCTCACAAGCTGGCATCATACGGCGGGCACAGCGGAAAAACGTCTCATTCTCGAAGCCAAAGGACCGGGTGTGTGTCTTTTGGATTATGACAATGACGGCTGGCTGGACATCTATCTTGTGAACGGATCGACTTATGATGCGCTTTCGGGCAAGACGACTCCGCCGCACGCGGCTCTGTTTCACAATAATCACGATGGCACGTTCACCGATGTGACGGAAAAAGCCGGCGTGGCAAACGACCGCTGGGGCTACGGATGCGCGGTTGGCGATTACGATAACGACGGCTGGCCGGACCTGTATGTAACCAATTACGGGAAGAACCGCCTATACCACAATAACCACGATGGAACCTTTACGGATGTGGCGGAAAAGGCCGGAATCACGATTGGGACGTGGTCTACGGGCGCAACCTTCGGCGACTACGATGGGGACGGGCGGCTGGACCTTTTTGTTGACGGTTACGTTGAAATGGACTTGTCCAACCCTCCGTATTCGGGGACGAAGGCGGTTAACTTCTCTTTCTGCCAGTACCGCGGAGTGCAGGTGATGTGCGGCCCGCGAGGCCTCAAGGGCGAGCACGACCATCTCTTTCATAACAATGGAGACGGAACTTTTACGGATGTGAGCAAGAAACTGGGCGTGGAAGATCCCAACGGATACTACGGCCTGGGGGCGCTTTTTGTGGACGTGAACGGTGACGGCAAACCGGACCTGCTGGTGGCGAACGATTCCACACCTAATTATTTGTATATGAACAAGGGAGATGGAACGTTCGAGGATCAGAGTTATGAAAGCGGATTTGCGCTCAACGCCGATGGGCGCGAAGCCGCCAATATGGGCCTTGCGGTTGGAGACTACGAGAACAATGGCCATCTGGCTGTGGTGAGCACCACCTTTGCCGACGACTACAAGATCCTGTTTCAGAATGACGGCAATGGGTTTTTCACGGATGTAAGCTATCAGGCCGGCATAGCGGAGTCGTCAATTCCATTTGTGAGTTTCGCCGATGGATTTCTCGATTATGACAATGACGGATGGAAAGATTTGCTCATTGTGAATGGCCATGTCTATCCGCAGGTGGATCAGCATCCGGAGTGGGGAATGAGTTATGCCCAGCGCACGCTGCTGTACCACAACCTGAAAAATGGCAAGTTTGAATTGGTTCCCGCCGTAGAGGGAACTGGACTTGCGGTTGTGAGCGTGGGCCGCGGTGCCGCATTTGGCGACATCTTCAACGACGGCAAGATTGACGTGGTCATCAATAATATGGACGGCGTTCCGGTGCTTCTGCGCAACGTGAATCCGGATCACCACCAATGGGTTGAACTCAGGCTCATTGGAGGGCCAAAGAGCCCTCGCGATGCTGTTGGAGCGACTGTCTATCTGTCAGCGGACGGGATGCGTCAACGCGGGGATGTGTTGAGCGGCGGCAGTTACCTTTCTTCCAACGACATGCGCGTTCACTTTGGGCTGGGCGATGCGACCGATGCGGGAACGGCGGAGATTCACTGGCCTTCCGGCGCGAAGGAGATGGTGAAGCTGCCCGCTGTGGACCGGATTTTCACCATCACTGAGGGCGAGGGAATTACGGGAGCGATGTGCGACGGCAAGCAGTGCGCGGGTGCGCCCGCGACGCCGTCAACGAATGCGAGCAAGCCTTGAAACAGAGCGCGATGTTTGCGCGCTGCCCGGCCAGACAAACTGCGATATCGGTTGTTGGAAGGCTGAAGTACTGAAGGCTGCACTGCGGCCCGCAAAAAGAAATCGAGTGGCAACCCTGCGAGATGGGCTGCCACCCGAAAGGTACACTTTGAACGAACAGTTCAGGAGACCTTTTCAAGAGACAACCACAGATTACTGATAAATAGAGGGCCTGTCTTGAGCTAAATGAATGAGTCTGGGCTCCATCAATGGGTGGAGACTGGCCGGGACGTTTCTTGCGAATCCCTGCCGAAGCCAACCTTTACTGTTGATCACCTTTCCGCCGGCGCTGCCGCCCAGGCCAGCTTGGCGTGGCCATTGCTTATTCTAATTTGAAGGCGCGCGTTCGCATGCCATAAAAGAACCAGGGCGCGGCAGGGATTGCCTGCCGCGCCCTGGTTGAGAGTTGAGTTAGAAAACTAACCTGCCGCCGAGCTGCAGGTTGCGGGGTTGCACGGACCCGCCTGACGTCTCCGCGCCGAAGTTGCCGATGGAAGCTGGGCTATAGCCCGTGGATACGCCATCATACTCGGCGTGGTTGAAGGTGTTGAACGACTCGACGTTAAGCCGGAAGCTGACCCGATCAGTGAACTGGAACACCTTGTATAGCGAAGTGGTAAAGTTCACAAGTCCGGGTCCGACAACCGCGTCCTTGCCGGCGTTTCCGAAGCCCAGGTTGGCCCCGCCAGCATATCCAGCAGTTGGAACACACCAGAGAGCTCCAGATACGCAAGCGCCCCCGGACGACGTGTTATTGAACCACTCGCTCCTTGTGTGAGGGTAGCTCATCTTACCGGTGAGGCTGGGACGGTTGGTGTAGCCGCCTCCTAGTCCAATTAAGTCGTTGGCTGTACTCATGGTGATTACCGACGGCACGCCGGACTCATCGACAACGGTGCCGGCAAGCTGCCATCCGCCCGCGATCGCTTTAACCAGACCCTGCGACTTGGTGAAGATGGGCAGTTTGTAGACGTAGTTGGCGCTGAAGATGTTACGGCGATCGAGTACGCCCGAACCCCTGTCGTACCTCGTGTTCCAGGGATTGCTCAAGCCACCGGGGCCGCTGCTGTTTAGGTCCACGCTTTGAATGTCGATTTCGTGCGAGTACGTGTAATCGACTTCGCCGCTCAGACCCCACCGGTTCTGAATGCGCAGACCGGTCTGTAAGCCGTTGTAACCACCGTTGGTGTCGTTTTGTTCCTGTCCGATGGCCGCGTAGCCAGGATAGGTTCTGTACTCGCTGAGTTGTTGACCGAGGTAGTTCGAGGCGTGAGTGCCGTCAGCCTCGCGAACCGGGTCAATTGTGGAAGTTGGGAAGTTGTTGATGTTGCGTTGGGCGCTCTGGTGCCATGTGACGTTGCCGACATACTGGACAACCCAGATGACCGAGGGTACGATCTCACGCTGCACGCCGAGGCTGTACATAGCAACGCCGGGCGCTTTGTACGTCGGATCGATAGAAGTTCCACCGTTTACAAAGACCGGGAGATTGGCGGCACTGACTACAGCTCCGGTTGACCAGTTGTTCCCTGGGGTGCTCATGTCGGCATTGTTGAGGGAAAGGCTGTTGTTGACCGGCGCGTTGGCGATGTCCAACACGTCGTTGAGTTGCACGCGCTCGTAAAAGATACCGGCGCCACCGCGGAGAATGGTTTTGCCGTTTCCGAAGAGATCGTCGGAGAAGCCGAGGCGAGGCTCGATGGTGGTGAAGTCGTTTTTGACCAGGCCCCTCGGAACTCCATTCTGACCGGCAATGTCCATGCCGTTCATATAGAATGGCGCTCCCAGAGGGTTGCCTGCGGTGGTGGGCTTAATGCCAATGTAGGTGGCAACGCCGTTGGTCGTGGGGCTGATCGTCGTGCCGGAACCGCAGGTTGCACAGTTCCAGGCGGCGCCGCCGGGCGCCATATTCACGTCCGCTGCGTAGTCGGCGGGGTTGAAGTAAGACAGTTGATTCTGACGCTCCATGGCGTGCGGATAAGCGTCGTAGCGGATGCCCAACTGCAAGGAGAGGCGCGGGGTGGCGTGCCAGTTGTCCAAGGCGAACACCGAAGGGGTGTCGGCAAAGAAATGGAGCCGTGGAGCAGCTTGCTGCTGCGTGTAGTTGCCTGACAGGCCCATCAGCATATCCATTATGCCGTCATCTGTGTAATTGTTGAAGGTGTAGTTGCCCTGTGTGTCGCCGCCAATCTGCTGGTTCTTGACATAGCGGTTGTAGGCGAAGCCGAACTTCAGGGCGTGCCGGCCGGTGGTGTACGAGAGGGCCACGGTGGGCATATAGTCTTCAGACGCGTTGCTGTACGGCGCGGTGTTGGTGTCTTCCTGCGTGCCGTACGGAGTGCCCCAGCTTGCGCCCGGGAACACTGCTCTGCCCAGCGGGAAGGCGCTGGTGACGGGGGTAAAGTTCGTGTCATAGGCAGAAGGCCTGGTGGCAATCGGATTCAAACCGATGTTGATCTTGTTGCCGTCGTAATAGAGATTGGCTTCAAGCAGCAGGTTGGGTGAGATGGAGCCGGTTAAGTTGATGACCGCGGCATAGGCCGGGTTGGTAAAGACGCTATCAATGGTGCTGTAGCTGTGCCCGGCCCAGCCATCCAACGCGCCCGGCGCACTGGCGGAAACTGTGTCGTGAATGTAGTGGCCCATCAAGCGCCATTTATCGTTGAAGTTGTGATCGATGCGCACGATATCATCGCGCACATCGAGGGGCGTGGGCGTGGACGCGATGTTGTAACCGGCGTCCGAGCCGGTGCCGTTTGGCGTTGGGATGATGCCCGATTTGAGATACAGATAGCCATTCGGATCAATCATGTTGCCAGGAACGACCGGCATCGGGGCACCTGGATTAGCTATCTCGGCAGTGCAGGAGGAGGAGGGGATGGCGCCGCCGCAATTGCCGTTTAACTTCGCGTAAAGGGGCGAAAGAGGGCTGATGGTCGGAATCACCAGCGCGTTGCTGGGGGCGAACACCGGCGCCACATATGTCAGATTCGAGGTTGCAGACGTCGGAATGTCGAGGGGATTGAGCGTTTTGCCCGTGGTGGTGGCGGCAGCGGCAATGACTTTGCGCCACTCCTCGTTCCAGAAGAAGAAAGTCTTCTGCTTGCTGCTGTTATAGACGTGCGGAATGAACACCGGACCGCTTACGTTGCCGCCATAGATGTTGAAGTGGGTTTCCGGCACTCCACCACCTGCTGCTGCTGTCTGGGAGGCGTTATAGTCCGTGGTGCGGTTTTCCTCCCAGAGGGTGCCGTGGAACTTCGAGGCGCCGCTCTTGATGGACATGGAGATGGTGCCACCCGAGGAGACGCCGTAGTCCGCAGGATAGTTGCTGGCCAGCGTCTGAAACTCGGCGATGGCGTCCTGAGAGGGCATAATGGCCATCTTGCCGCCGGAACCGCGGTCATAGGACTCGCCGCCGTCGATCAGATAGATATTGTGAGCCTGGCTGAGGCCGTTGAAGCTGATGGCGAAGCTGGCGCCCACGGAGTCAACGCTGTTGTTGGCACCCAGAGTGTTGCTGGCGCCAAGGCCCAGAGCCGCCAGAGCCACCACGTTGCGGTTCTCGGTGGCCAGATGGTCGATGTCGTTGGAGGTGATCAGGGTGCTGACCACGTTGGAATCGGCCTGCACCTGGAGGGCGTCCGCCTCAACGGTAACAGTCTGCGATTCTTTGCCGATAGTAAGCTTCACATCGACGCGGAAGGTGCCTGAAACGTTGACCACGACGCCGGACTGCACGTACGCTTCAAAGCCCTTGGCCGTGACCTTCAAGTTGTAGTTGGCAGGGTTCAAGCCGGCTATGTCGTACAAGCCAGAGCCGCTGCTGACGGTTGAGTGCGTGGCGCCGGTGGCCGGATCAGTGAGGGTAATATTAGCTCCCGCAACGACCGCTCCCGTCTGGTCTGTGACGATGCCGGTGACTTCAGAGTTGGCCTGCGCATAGAGTCCCACGCACGCCAATACGAAGAACAGCGGCAGTAGAAAGAACCTGTATCTCGCTTGTCTCATGTGGCCTTCCTTTTCAAAGTGTTGTTGTTGGTGTTTCGCCCTGGTGTCGCTTCCCATTGCTCTGGAATGAAGCCGATATAAATGCATCAGAAGTCCTTCAACGAAAGAATCAAATCCAGCCGGCCTGTCCATCTCTTGAAAGACTCGCGTTGAGGCGGTGGAAGCATCCGATTTCTCCGTAGTTTGGAAGAAGCAAATTGCACTTCTCCGTTTTTTTGTATCAATGTGCTTAAACGTTTTAGTAGTCGAAGTCAAACGTTTAAGTTGAGAGCGGCAGAACTCCTTTTCAGTGGGACGGACGAATTAAATGCCTAAGCGGTATAAGTTGTCAAGCATGTTTTTGTGGTCATTGGTAAGAAAGCGACCAGCAGCCTCCTAACGTGCATGAATTCAATATCATATACTTTTCACCTGCGCGACAAAACGCGGCCTGTAAAACGGTTTAGCAGGACATGGGCGTTTGCGTTGCTTCGCCGGCAAGATCTTCTGAGCACGAGCATCTGCGCGGATACTTGCGTCGCTTAGGATGTATGGAATTGTGGAGTTTTGCTGCCGCAACCGTCGCTCTGGTATGACTCGCTTTGCGATTTCCCGTCAAAGCAACGCTATGCGCGCTTCGGCTTCCAGGTCAGTTGTTGACCGGGGCGTGACCGTGTATACCGTGGTCTGCTCGATGCGGTCGCCGGGGTTCATGGTCGTCAAGGGCCCCAGGGTTTCCAGTTCGACATACTGCAAAGGATCGGGGCAGGTGTAGACTTCGGTGACGCAGCCGCCATCGGGATATTCTCCGGGCCGAGTTTCGGCGTCGATCCGGACCACGCAGTCCCGTCCCAGCCACGCCATGCTGCTTCCCTCAGTGCCGACCTTTATGTGCTGCCGCTGATGGCGTCCGAGTGAGAGCAGACGCCCGTCGATTTTCAGATCTGCCGGTTCGGGCGACATCAAACGAACGTAGCCAGCGGCGAACTTTGAAGCTGCCGGAAGGAGGACGCAGACGCGCTCGGGCTCCTTCATCTGGGTAATGGTCCATATGCCCACGCGGACAGCGCTGCCGCTCAGCTTGCGATACTCGGTTGCTATTCGCAAGATGGGTTGCATGGCATCGAGTTCGACATGGCGCACAACCTCAATGCCAAAACCCGGATCGATAGGCGACGTCACCACGACACCGCATTCACTGGCTGACGCATTGACGTGCCGCGCCCCAAAGGCTACCGGCGGTGGCCAATCCCGGCCCTGGTATTCAATCCAGAGCGCTTGTGGAGCAGGCCAGCACTTGTCTCCGCCAAAGTTGATCCAATCGTTTGAGGCCGCATCATGCAATTGGCCATCCAGTGCCCGGTTTTCCCAGAATGTTCCCTCCGCATCGCCCGCAAGCCGCAACTGCATCACGCGGCCGATGGCCGGAACAATCACGGCTTCCACTCGGCCGTTTGCGATGAGATAACAATCGGACCATCCGTGATAGGAGATGCGCTCGATAGACACCCCTGCCCGCTGAGTGGCCGGCGAGATCTGTGTAACGGGTATTCCGCAGTGGCGATCCATGGGACGCGGCCTTTCTGGCGTCGTGGAGGGCGGCCTTGGCCTTTCCCCCGTGTACAAACCGCAGGCGGCTTCCGTCCTTTGAGAGGCTGTCCCTCAGGGTCTAAAGCCCACTGCTCCCTAACTCTTTTCGGCACGACTGAAGTCGTGCCATGACACAAATACAACCAGTTCCAGTGCAGCTACTTGTCTCCGGCAGCGGCCAGGTCAGTCTCAACCTCGCGCTCGGCCAAGTGGTCGAACCAGGTGAACTTGAGAATCGCGGATGCTCCCAGAACCACAGCCAAAGTGATGGCAGCTCGCTGGAACTCCTTGATCACGATGTAAAGCGGCAGCGCCACCAGGGCAATCTGCCACACGATGCCTACGGCGATATTAAACATATCGCGCAGGAAATCCTCGTTGCGCTTGAATCCGGGGTCTTCGGCCAGAACCTTTTTGAGCACGGGCCCCCAGAAGCCCCATGGCCGCACGCGGCGATAGAAGTCCTTTAGTACGGCGTCATCTTCCGGCTTGGTCAGCAGGGTGCCCAGCAGGCAGCCGGCCAACGAAATGGCCAGCACAAGCGGAAAAACGATGGTGACATCCAAATTGACCGGATACCTGGCCAGGAGGCTTTTCACGGCGGGTACATTAGCCAGCAAGCCGGGAAACGCCAGCACCAGCGCGGAGGCAATGCCGGTGATCATGCCCCAGAAGTAGCCATAACCGTTAAAGCGCCACCAGTACCACTTGAGGACGTTGGAAGCGGTATAACCTCCCCACAGGCCAGAAACGATCCACAATACCACCGAGTTCACCGAGGTTACATTCCAACCGATCAGGACGCCGATTACCACTACGATAAAGGAACTGAGATAAGCGAGGCGAACATAAGTCTTCGGCTCCGCATTTAGGTTGATGAAGCGCTTGTAGATGTCATTCACAAAATACGGCGGCGCCGCATTCACAGTGGCCGCAAAGTTCGACATGAAGGCTGCCAGTAATCCGGCAATCAGGAATCCCAGCAGCCCGACCGGGACGAAGCGGCCCAGCGCCATTGGCAGCACCAGTTCGAAATCCATGTTGGGGCCCATGGCCTTGATGTTGCTGTTGAAAAACACGGCTGCGAGGACCGTAAGCCCGATGATGAGAAAGTAGCGGGGAGGGGTAAGCACGATGTTGACCCAGGCACTCATCATCGAGGCTTCGCGCGGATTTTTTGAGGATAGCACGCGCTGCATGTCGTAGTTGGGCGCCGGGCCGGCCGCCGAAATCAATACTCCTTTGAACAGTAGCATCATGACGAAAAATCCAAACAGACCATAGCCGTCCTGGGCAATCTTTCCGCTGGCGGAGGGGAGCAATGTGGACCAATCCAGATTCAGATCCCAGCCGAAGAAGAGGTTGTCCCACCCGGCAGGCACCATCTTATGCAGCGTATCGGGCGCTACCTTGACCATGGCGATAACGCCCACGGCAAACGAGGCAATGGCGAGGATGACGAACTGCACTACTTCCGTGATGACGACGCTGATCATGCCGCCCTTGATGACGTAGACCGCCGTGATGGCAATCAGGATCAGCGCGTACTGATTGGGCGACAGATGCCAGGGAAGAAACGTGGCGGCGAACTTGCCTATGCCTTTGAATCCGTAGGTGAAGAATCCGATAATGCTGACAAAGGCGTAGACGACGACGATGAAGTGAGACAACTGAGCGCCTCGTCCCGTGCCAAAGCGCGTCTTGATCCACTCCGCGCCAGTCATCACCTTGGAGCGGCGCAGCCATGCGGAAAGATAGACCATGAGGAAGATCTGATTGAAAGTGGGCCAGAGCCAGGGAATCCACACACTTTTCAGGCCGTAGATGAACATCCAGTACACGAGCAGCATGGTGCCGCTGATGTCGAACATTCCCGACGCATTAGAGATGCCCAGCACATACCAGGGCATCTTGTTGCCGCCCAGGAAATAGGCCTGCATGTTTTGCGATGCGCGGTGAGAAACCCAGTAGCCAATGAGCACGGTGCTCAACAGATAAGCCACAATAATCACGATATCCAGAACGTGCAGGTGCATTTAGAACCCTCAGCTTCCGCTACTGGCATTGCTTTTCCGCACCGGGCGGAAACCTGCGACGCCGCTTTTCGGCTGATCAGAACCGAACTGCTGCTTTGCAGGGCGCGAATACTTCATTTCTCTCGCGCACATACCTTTTCACATTCAAGGCGCTTTGCGCAAGCCCAACCATCCTTTTTGATTTGCCGTGAAATGTACTGGAAAAACGTTTGATTAGAGTTTGAGTCTGGGACTATACTTGCGGCACACTACCATTGAGGGAGCACGCGTCATGAAGTACGGGCATTTTGACGACCAAAACCGCGAGTACGTGATCACGCAGCCGGATACGCCGCTGCCGTGGATCAACTACCTGGGTTCCCAGGCTTATTTCGGAATCATCTCCAATACGGCAGGGGGCTATTCGTTTTATCGCGACGCCCGCCTGCGCCGGCTCACACGCTACCGGTACAACAACGTGCCCATGGATTCCGGTGGACGCTATGTGTATTTGCGGGACGACGAATCGCGAGAGTTCTGGTCTCCGTCGTGGCAGCCAACGCGCCACGATTTGAAGGACTACTCCTGCCGCCACGGCATGGGCTACACGGTGATCGGGTCCACCTACAGCGGCATTGAGGCGCACACCCGCTACTTTGTGCCGCCGGATGAAAACCTAGAGATCTGGCAACTGACCATCACCAACCGACGGGCGACGAAAGCGTCTATCTCGACATTCGCGAGCATAGAATTCTGCCTGTGGAATGCCCAGGACGATGCCACCAACTTCCAGCGCAACCTCTCGATTGGCGAGGTCGAAGTGGAAGACGACGTCATCTATCACAAGACCGAGTACCGCGAACGCCGCAACCACTTTGCCTACTTCGCCTCTTCCCTGCCTTGCGCGGGCTTCGACACCCAGCGCGACGCGTTTCTGGGCCGCTACCGCGGCTGGGACAAGCCCGCAACCGTGGAAGCCGGCCAGCTGACCAACTCCATCGCACACGGCTGGTCGCCAATCGGCGCGCATCAGGTCAAGCTCGAACTGGAGCCGGGCGAGACACGGCAGATTGTATTTGTGCTCGGCTACCACGAAAACCCGGACGACCAGAAGTTCAATCCCGCTGGCTCCCAAACCATAAACAAGGCGCTGGTCGAGCCGGTCATCCGGAAGTACCTGGATCCCGCGGAGGCCGATGCCGCCTTCGAACGCCTGCGCGAGTATTGGGAAAGCCTGCTGAGCATATTTGAGGTAGACACGCCCGACGTTCATACCAACCGCATGGTGAACATCTGGAATGCGTATCAGTGCATGGCCACCTTCAACATGTCGCGTTCGGCGTCTTTCTTTGAGTCGGGCATCGGTCGCGGCCTGGGTTTCCGGGACTCGAACCAGGACATACTGGGCTGTGTGCACATGGTGCCCGCCCGCGTCCGCGAGCGGATTCTCGATCTGGCCGCCACGCAACTGCCAACCGGCGGCGCGTATCACCAGTACCAACCCCTGACCAAACGTGGCAATAACGATATCGGCAGCGGATTCAACGACGATCCGCTCTGGCTCATCCTCGGCGTTTCGGCCTATCTCAAAGAGACGGGCGACTGGAGCATACTGGACGAGCCGACGCCCTTCGACAGCCAGGCCGGGTCCGAGGCTCCGCTCTACGAGCATCTGCGGCGCAGCTTGCGCTACACGGTGGAGCGCCTTGGCCCTCATGGCCTGCCGTTGATTGGCCGCGCCGACTGGAACGACTGCCTCAACCTGAACTGCTTCTCTTCGACCCCAGGCGAATCCTTCCAAACCACCACCAACAAAGACGGAAAGGTTGCCGAGTCAGTTTTTATCGCCGGCCTGTTTGTTCATGCCGGCCGTGAGCTTGCCGCCATCGCCAGCCGTCGCGGACTCGACCGCGAAGCCGCCTCCTATCTCGACGAGGTCGCGAAGATGGGGCAAGCGGTCAATGAACACGGCTGGGACGGCGAGTGGTTCCTGCGCGCCTACGACGACTTCGGCGCGAAGATCGGCTCGAAGGAGTGCGAAGAAGGCAAAATCTTCATCGAGTCGAATGGTTTCTGTGTGCTTGCCGGCATGGGCCTGGACGATGGCAAGGCCGCCAAGGCGCTGGCCGCCACGCGGAAGTACCTGGCTACGGAACATGGCATTGTTGTGCAGCAGCCTGCCTATTCCAGGTATTACCTCAACCTTGGCGAGATCAGCTCTTACCCGCCGGGATACAAGGAGAACGCCGGCGTATTTTGTCACCTGAATCCATGGGTCATGATTGCGGAGACGAGGTTGGGGCACGGCGACCAGGCTCACGACTATTACCAGCGCATCAACCCGTCGGCACGCGAGGCGATCAGCGAATTGCATCGCTGCGAGCCTTACGTGTACGCTCAGATGATCGCGGGCAAGGACGCGCCCTCCTTCGGCGAGGCCAAGAACTCCTGGCTCACCGGCACGGCGGCGTGGAATTACTATGCCATTGTGCAGTGGATCCTGGGTGTGTGCACCACGTTCGACGGCCTTGAGATCGCCCCGGTGATTCCCATGAACTGGCCGGGCTTCACTGCTACCCGCAAATTTCGCGGAGTTGTCTACAAAATCTCTGTCACGCGGAAAGGCGACGGAAATCAGATCGCCTTGACTGTGGACGGCTCGCCGATCGAGGGCAATATTGTGCATCTTCCGACGGACGGACGTAAGATAGTTTCGGTCAGGGGTATTCTGACGTAGAGCGTGCTTCAAAAAACGGCCTGGGAGGAATTCGACTCATGCTGTCTTATCGCTGCTTCACTCTTCCGGCGATAGCGTTCGCCCTTCTGGCTCCGTTTGCATCCGCGCAACAGGACGCCTGGCTGGACACCAAACTCCCCGCGGCAGAGCGCGCCCACGACCTGGTGGGCCGCATGACGCTGGACGAAAAGGCCTCGCAGCTCGAAGACTGGGCCACGACCATTCCCCGCCTCGGCGTTCCCGATTACGAGACCTGGAATGAGGCGCTGCATGGCGTGGCCCGCGCGGGCTACGCCACCGTCTTTCCACAGGCCATCGGCATGGCAGCCACGTGGGACCCGGCCATCGTTCACAGCATGGGCGAGATCGTCTCCACCGAAGCTCGCGCCAAATATAACCAGGCGCAACGAGAAGGAAATCACCGCATCTTTTACGGACTGACGTTCTGGTCGCCCAACATTAATATCTTCCGTGATCCCCGCTGGGGCCGCGGCCAGGAGACCTACGGCGAGGACCCGTTTCTCACCGGCAAGATGGGCGTGGCCTTTGTTTCCGGCGTGCAGGGCGGCGATTTGAACCACCTTCGCGCAGTGGCCACAAGCAAGCACTTCGCTGTCCACAGCGGTCCTGAGACATTGCGCCACGGCTTCAACGTCGATCCATCACCGCGCGACCTGGAAGAAACTTACCTGCCGGCCTTTCGCGCCACGGTGGTTGAAGGCCATGTGCAATCGGCGATGTGCGCCTATAACTCCATCGACGGATGGCCCGCCTGCACGAACAAAATGCTGCTCAAGGAGCACTTGCGGGATGGCTGGGGATTCAAGGGATTCGTCGTCTCCGATTGCGGCGCGATTGTGGACATCAACAAGGGGCACAAGAAAACCACGGACGTTGAACACTCTGCCGTGCTGGCTCTTGATGCGGGAGTGGACCTCTCATGCAGCATGTGGACTCCGGGCTTCAACACACTGGCCGACGCTGCTCGCGCGGGCTTGATCCCGGAAAGCCTCATTACACAGGCCGCTGAGCGGCTCTATACGGCGCGCTTCCAACTGGGGCTCTTTGACCCGCAAGGTTCCAATCCGCTCGACAACCTGAGTTACTCCGAAATTCTGCTCAGAAGCGACCGCCAGACCGCCCTGAAAGCCGCGGAGGAGAGCATCGTACTGGTCAAGAACAACGGCGCTCTGCCGTTCAAAACCGCGCGACACATTGCTGTTATCGGCCCAACAGCCGACTTGTTGCCCTCGATTCTGGGCAACTATAACGGCACTCCCATTGATCCGGTCACACCGCTCGATGGGATGCTGCAGCAGTTCCGCAGCTCGCCCATCCTTTATGCGCAAGGCTCGACGCTTGCATCGGGAGCCAGCGTGCCCGTTCCCCGCACAGCTTTCGGCCTCGGCCATGGTCTCAAGACGGAGTTCTTTGCCACACCCGATTGGACCGGCCGTCCCGTTGCCACACTTACTCAGCCCGCGATTCAGGACGACTGGGAAAACGCCAAACCTATGCCGCAATTGGCCACCTACAACTACTCCGTTCGCTGGACCGGCACGCTTAGCGTCCCGGCTCCCGGCCATTACGTCTTCAGCCTCGAACAGGGTGACAGCTTTCCTTACACGCCAGTTGAAAGCTACCGTTTCATTCTCGACGGCAAGGTGCTCTCAGAAGGCAGCCTGCGCGAGGGAACTGACCTTTCAGTCATGGGCAACTTCCACGCCGCTCCCGGGCAGTCACCCACCGCTCCACCGGTCGAGCATTTTCCGAAAGCGCCTTCCATCGCGGTCGACTTTACCGATACCAAGCCCCACGACTTCAGCCTTGAGTACTCGCACGGCGGCGATGCGGCGGGTGGCGGGCTGACCCTCAAGTGGGAAGCGCCGGCCCAGGCGCAACTCGACGAGGCAGTGGCGCGCGCCAAAGAGGCGGACGTTGTAGTCGCGTTTGTGGGACTTTCGCCGCAGCTCGAAGGCGAGGAGATGAAGATCAAGATCGACGGCTTTGAGGGCGGCGACCGCACAAGTCTCGACCTGCCGGTTCCGCAACAGAAACTGCTGGAAGCCGTGACCGCCACCGGCAAGCCACTCATTGTGGTTCTCCAGAGCGGCAGCGCTGTGGCGCTCAACTGGGCCAACGAGCACGCAGACGCCATCATCGAGGCCTGGTATCCCGGCGTCGCCGGCGGAGAAGCCATCGCCCGCACCCTGGCAGGCAACAACAACCCCGCCGGCCGCCTGCCTGTCACATTTTACGCAAGCCTCGACAGCTTGCCGGCCTTCACAGACTACACACTCAAGGGCCGCACCTACCGCTATTTCACCGGCAAGCCACTCTGGGGCTTCGGCTATGGCCTGAGCTACTCCACATTCAAGTACGGACCAATCAAACTCTCCGTGGAAACCTTAAAGGCAGGTGATCCGTTAACTGCAACCGTCACCGTCACCAACTCCAGTGCCGTCCCAGGCGATGAGGTGGTCGAAGCCTACCTGAAGACGCCGCAACCCGATGGCCCCATCCACTCTCTTGCCGGCTTTCAGCGGGTGCACCTCGCCGCGGGAGCCACGCGCGCAGTCGCCATCACCATCGATCCTCGCTCGCTTTCGAGCGTAGACGACAAGGGAGATCGCACCATCCTGCCCGGCAAATATACTCTGAGCTTAGGGGGCGCACAACCTCAGGACACTAATGCGAAATCCGAAGCCGGTTTCAATATCACCGGCTCGCTGGACTTGCCTAAATAGCGACGCTGCCGCGTAGGCTCCCTTGGAGAGCCGCCATGAAGGCATCGACCGCGAGAAAGAGTGACGGCAATGACTCGATACATTATTGGCATTGACGTAGGCACAGGCGGCACACGTGCGGTTCTGGTAGATGAAAAGGGCGCGGTGCTGGCATCGGCGACGCACGAGCATCTACCGTTTGCGTCTCCTCAAAATGGATGGGCCGAGCAAGACCCGCACGATTGGTGGAACGCGTGCAAACAGGCACTGGCAAAGCTCCTCGAAGAGTGCGCGGTTCAAAAGTCGGAGATTGCGGCGATTGGCCTGACCGGGCAAATGCACGGCGCGGTCCTGCTCGATGAGAACGACGAGGTACTTCGACCCGCGCTGATATGGTGCGATCAGCGAACTCAAGAGGAGTGCGACGAACTCGACAAGAGTGTCGGAACCACGCGGCTTGTTGAGCTGACATCCAATCCGGCTTTGACCAACTTTACCTTGACAAAATTGATGTGGGTGCGCGCTCATGAGCCGGAGATTTGGAAGCGGTTTCGATCTTTCCTGCTGCCGAAGGACTACATTCGATTGCAACTGACGGGAGTGCGCGCGACGGATGTGTCGGACGCCTCCGGCACGCTGTTGCTCGATGTTGCGAATCGCCGCTGGTCGCAGGAGATGTTGAAGGCCACGCAGCTCGATGCGCGATGCCTGCCGCAGCTCTTTGAGTCGCAGCAGGTAGTCGGGACGATTACGGCGCGCGCCGCTCTTGAAACAGGCGTGGCGGTAGGCACGCCTGTTGTGGCGGGGGCCGGAGATCAGGCGGCGGGCGCGATTGGCATGGGCATTGTGAAGGCCGGCGACGTGAGCGCGACAATTGGGACCTCGGGCTTCGTCTTTGCCACGACGGACAAACCGTTTCTTGATCCGCAAGGGCGCTTGCACACCTTCTGCCACGCGATTCCGAATCGTTGGCATGTGATGGGAGTGACTCAGGCGGCGGGCCTTTCTCTTCGCTGGTTTCGTGACACATTTGGACCCGTCGACGGCGCAACGGCCAATCCGTACGAAAGCCTTTCGCGGGAAGCTGCAGCGATCCCCGCCGGAGCAGACGGCGTGCTGTGGGCGCCCTACCTGATGGGAGAACGCACACCGCATCTCGACTCTGAGGTGCGCGGCGCGCTGATTGGACTTGCTGCCAGCCACGGGCGCGGCCATATCATCCGCGCCATTCTCGAAGGAGTGGCGTTCAGCCTGAAAGATACGCTGACGATCTTCGCGGAGATTGGCGTTCCCGTGAACAATATCCGCCTCGGCGGAGGCGGCGCGCTCTCGCCGCTTTGGCGTCAGATACAGGCCGACGTTTACGCAAAGCCTGTCTCGCAGCTTGTGGCTGAACAGGGCGCGGCGCATGGCGCGGCGGTTCTTGCGGGAGTGGGTGTGGGCCTGTGGGCATCAGTAGATGACGCGTGCTCGCAGTTCGTGCGGGTCGCGTCGGTCGTCGAACCCGTGAAGCAATCCTCTGAAACACTTCAGCAGCAATACAGGCTTTATCGCGCGATTTACCCGGCGCTCAAACAGATCAGGTAAATGGGAAAGGCTTGTAGTTTTCATCTTCGTGATGGGGCAATAGTGCGGCGAGGTAGAGATTTCCATGCATTTGAGAGAAGCATTTGACTCGCGGAGATTGGTTGCTCTGGCGCTGCTGGCAGGCCTTGGAGCGCCTCAGATGTTCGCGGCTTCGGCGGTTATTCAGGTGGAACGGCAGACGACGGGCCTGGCAGTGCATAACGGCGAGGAGACGCTGCATCTAACCGTGTGCAGTCCAACGGCGATTCACATTGTTGCCGGACCGGGCGATCCGGTGGCGGCATCCAGGCAGCAGCCCTGGATTGTGAACCCCTGCCAGCCGGGCCAGTTTGAGTTCTCGCAGGACGAGAAGCAAGCAACATTGAGCATCTCGGCGCTGCAGGTAACCATCGGACTGACAGAGGGAAACCTGGTTTTCAAGGACGCCGCAGGCAAGACACTGCTGGCGGAGCGAGGATTCAAGCCGCGAAGCTACGTGGCCGACACGATCAACGACGAGAAGGTCTTTCACGTGAGCGACGTTTTCATTCCCGGGGCGCGCGAGGGCTTCTATGGACTGGGCCAACATCAGAACGGCGTGTTCAACTATCGCGGCACGGTGGTGGAGTTGGGACAGGCGAACACCGACGTGGCCTTGCCGATGCTGATCTCCTCGAATGGCTATGGAATATTGTGGAACACGGCGGGGCTGTCGTACTTCGACAATCGGTTTGCTACCGAGATGAAGCTATCAACCGCAGCAGCGGACGCTGTTGACTACTACTTTTTCTATGGACCGGAGATTGATCAGATTGTTCATCAGTATCGCGAGATGACGGGGCACGCGCCACTCTTCGGCGAGTGGGCTTATGGATTTGTGCAATCGAAGGACCGCTATGAGTCGGCACAGCAACTGCTGGAAATTGCCGGCGAATACCGCGCGCAGCATGTGCCTCTGGACTTCATTGTGCAGGATTGGTTCTGGTGGAAGCACCAGGGCGATCCGGATTACACCGACGAGTATCTGAAACCGCATCCCGATGTTCCGGGCGCGCTGAAGCAACTCCATGACGAGCACATGCACGCGATGATCTCCGTATGGGCGGTCATGGACCCGAAGTCAAAGAACTTCCAGCAAATGAAGGATGAGGGATACGTCATTCCGGGCACGCCGGACTACGACGCTACCAATCCCAAAGCGCGCGATGCGTACTGGGATCTACTGATTGGCAAGATCTTTGCGCAGGGGTGGGACGGTTTCTGGCTGGACAGTTCAGAGCCGGAGGTAGCAAACGGCCAAAGCGATGCGGGACTCTTCGACCGCCAGCTCGCGATGGGCAGCGGCGCTCGCTACACAAACGTTTTTCCTCTGCTGCACACACAAGGCGTTTATGAGCATTGGCGCGCAACGACAGATCAGAAGCGCGTCTTCATTCTGACGCGGTCGGCTTTTTTGGGCCAGCAGCGCAACGCAGCGGTGACGTGGTCGGGCGATGTTTACGGCACGTTCATGACGTTTGCGCGGCAGATTCCCGCGGGGTTGAATTTCGCGGTATCGGGTATACCCTATTGGACCACGGACATCGCGGGCTATGGCTGGCCGCTGGAGCGTGACACGCGCGATCCATCGTACCAGGAGTTATACACGCGATGGTATGAGTTTGGCGCATTCTGTCCGATCTTCCGCACGCACGGGCATCGCTCGAACGATACGAACGAGGTGTTCAGTTACGGCGAGCAGACGCCGACGCTCATTGCCTATGACAGGCTGCGGTATCGGCTGTTGCCGTATATCTACTCATTGGCGTGGCGCGTGACCAGCGAGGATTACACAATGCAGCGTCCGCTGGTGATGGATTGGCGGACGGACGAGAAGGCGCGCGATATCGGCGACCAATTCATGTTCGGGCCGTCAATCCTGGTGAATCCGGTGACAACCGAAGGCGCGACGAGCCGCTTTCTTTATTTGCCGCCGGCCGCGGGTTGGTATGACTTCTGGAGCGGCGAGAAGCTCAATGGCGGCAAGCGCATTCTTGCGCCGGCTCCGCTGGACCGCATACCACTCTACATTCGCGCGGGCGCCATTCTTCCCATGGGGCCGGAGATTGAGTATGCCGGCGAGAAACCGGACGAGCCGATTGAGCTGCGCATCTATCGCGGCGCGGATGGAAGTTTCGACCTCTACGAGGACGAGGGCGACAGCTACTCATACGAAAAGGGAGCGCGCGCTATTACGCCGATTCACTGGGACGATGAATCGGACACGCTGTCAATTGGGGCGCGGCAGGGGACGTATCCGGGCATGCCCGCAGCCCGGACCTTCCGCATAATACTGGTGGACAGAGGGCATGGCGTTGGCGCGAGGATGGCTGAGGTTGCGGATAAGGAGATTCATTATGAGGGCAGGGAGTTGCGCGTCAAACTAACCCAATAGGTATTTGTCGGTCCTCAAACGTCCCGGTTCTATTGCGCATCTGAGTTTTCAACTCCGCTTCCCGCGGGTGCGTTTGGGACTGGGCGGACAGGTGGACTCGCGAATCACCAGTTCCGGCATAATCTGCACCGAATCTGAAAAGGTTGCTTCTCCGCGAATCCGTTGCAACAGGATGCGCGCGGCCACAATGCCCATTTGTTGCAGAGGCTGCCGAATGGTAGTCAGGCTGGGGTTGTGGTACGACGCGCCCTGGATATCGTCGAAACCCACCACAGAGATGTCTTCCGGAACCCGCAGTCCATGGTCCATAAAGGCCCGGATAGCGCCGATGGCAGCCAGATCGTCATAGCAGACCAGGGCGGTGAAATGGGCGCCGCTATCCAGCAACTGACTCGCGGGACCATATCCCAGCTCCGGTGTGGACACACGCAACTGCAACTGCACGGTCAATTGGGGAGCAACTTCCAGCTTCAACTCCCGGGCCACGGCCATCAAACATTCCCAGCGGTCATCGGCGTCGGAACTGTGGCTGCCGCCGCGCATGAAGGCAATCTTGCGGTGTCCTAACTGGTAAAGATGCTTCAGCGTCAACTCCGCCGCGCGCCGCTGGTCGAGCACGACATAGGTGACGCCTTCGATCTTGCGATTCCCGGCCACGGCCACCACCGGCACCTTCATGCTGTGTTTCAGCACCGTGTCGACGAGGATGAATCCTTCCACAGAACGATCCATCAACAGGTTCGAGTACTCCTCAATCAGGTCGGGTTTGCGTCGATGGCTTGCGATGAGGTAGAAGTATCCTTCCTCCAGAAGGAACTCTTCAACGCCGGCCAGCACCTGCGTGGCATAGCTGTCGCTCAATTCCGGCATCAGCACGCCCACGGAATAAGACTGCCGCTTGCGCAGCGACCGAGCATAAAAGCTGGGCCGATAGTCGAACCTGGCTGCCGCTTCCCTCACCCGGTCCCGGGTTTGTTGCGGGATGGAGCGCACGCCGGGAGCGTTGTTGAGCACCAGAGAGATGGTGGCTGGCGACAGATTGAGGTACTCGCCCAGAGTGCGCAGGCCAATGGGTTGCCCTGGTTGGGATTCAGTCCCTGATCTTGCTCGTTTGGCCATACACTCTTGTTGTAACACCCTTCGCAATACATGGGGAGCTATTTCAATGGCTCTCGCCATTTTCCGACTTAGCACGCAGGGAACGGGTTTGGGCACATGCGGACATTCGACGGCAGCACGGAGAAGGGAGAATAACGCCGGTTTGCACATTTTCGTCAATCGATTTATCGTTGACTCGCCGCAATATTCGAGGTGCAGAATGTATTTAAAATTCCTTACCGCTGCTTCCATTGTTGCCTTAACCGTCACAGTTGCCGCTCAGACTGCGCCAATCCGGCCGGAAATCACGGGCATCTCACACCTGGCAGTTTATGCATCCGACCCCACGGCCACCGATCGCTACTATCGTGAGGTCATCGGAGCGGCAAGAGAGCCGGACCCGGAAAATCCGCAAGGCGTGCGCTACGCCTTCAACGACAAGCAGTTTATTGAGGTTCTCCCGCTGCCTCCGGGCGCGGACATCAATCGGCTCGACCATACGGCCTATAACACCGACAACGCCGAAGGGATGCGCAAGTACCTTGCGGCCCATGCATGGAAGACACCGGCCAAGGTAGAAGAGGGTGCTGACGGCAGCCGCTGGTTCGCGGTGCTCGACCCCGAGGGCAACAAGGTGGAATTCGTCCAGCCGCCTTCCCAGCCCAAAGCCATCGACGCTCCCAACGTCATTGGCTGCCACATAATTCATTTCGGTTTTCTGGTCCACAGCCGGGCAGTTGAGGACACCTTCTACCGCGATCTGCTCGGCTTCCGCCCTTACTGGTTTGGCGGCATGGTGGAGGGCAAATTGGACTGGGTAAGCCAGCAAACGCCGAACGGCCATGACTGGGTCGAATATATGCTCGTCAGCGGCACGCCGAACCAAGGCATCCCGGCCGGCATGACTCAGCACCAGCTAGGCGTACTCGACCACTTTTCCATCGGCATGGTCTCTGTTGATGCGGCTTACAAAACGCTCTCTGCCGGCAACCGTCTGACCGGAGTGCATGATGAGCACACTCAGATCGGCAAGGACGGCAAAGGCCAGTTCAACCTATACGACCCCGACGGAGTCCGCGTGGAGTTAATGAACTTCCACGCCACGCAGAAGCCATGCTGCTCGCCCTTCACGGCAGACGACCCGGCGGAGTAAAGCTGAAAGCGCATTGCCTGATTTCCATATCGGCGTTTGATCGGCATAGGGGCGGCAGTCGCCTGCCGACCCCTGCCACACCACCGTGCGAACGGGTCCGTACACGGCGGTTCGAGAAGTTACGCTAGTAGTTCCCGAACAGTGAAGGTAGTCCGAG
>Ga0224555_1001468_pt1 | contig 32497 bp, 25 predicted proteins | sample 714S23034metaG_FD_180687 | JGI IMG/M metagenome (GOLD analysis project Ga0224555, IMG submission 180687) | Peat soil microbial communities from Stordalen Mire, Sweden - 717 S2 30-34 | ecosystem: Environmental > Terrestrial > Soil > Wetlands > Peat | place: Sweden: Norrbotten County, Stordalen...
CATCGCGTTCACCGACGGCAGAGTCATCGGCGCGATCCTCGACCGCAACGGTTTGCGGCCTGGACGGTACGTGGTCACGCATGACGAGCTCGTCATCATGGCCTCTGAAGCCGGTGTGCTCGACATTGAGCCGGAACAGGTAAAGATGAAAGGCCGCCTGCAGCCGGGGAAGATGTTTCTGGTGGATACGGTCGAAGGCCGCATTGTCCCCGACAAGGAAATCAAGCATCGGCTGGCTTCACGACAGCCGTATGCGCAGTGGCTCAAAGACAATCAGATCACCATCGATCAGTTGCCGAAGCCCTCGCGCATGCACCATCCGGACGCGGAAACCTTGCTCCGCCGGCAGCGCGCGTTTGGTTACAGCGATGAAGACCTGCGCATGATCCTCAGCCCCATGGCTTCGAAGGGCGAGGAGCCGGTTGGCTCCATGGGGACCGATACGCCGCTCGCCTGTCTCTCGGACCGGCCACAGTCGCTGTTCAACTATTTCAAGCAGCTCTTTGCGCAGGTCACGAATCCTCCCATCGACCCGATTCGCGAAGAGATCGTGATGTCGCTCATCAGCTATATCGGGGCAGAGCGCAACATCCTCTCGGAAGAGCCCGAGAACTGTCACATGCTGAAGCTGGCTCACCCGCTTCTGACCAACCTCGAACTGGAGAAATTGCGCCGCGTCTCAACCGGAGATCTGCTCGCCATCACGCTGCCCGCGCTCTTCCGCGCCAGCGAAGGCGAAGCGGGACTGAAGCGCGCGCTCGACGAATTGTGTCAGCGCGCGTCGCTCGCCGGCAAAGCCGGATACACGCTGCTGATTCTTTCCGATCGTGGGGTGAACAAAGATTACGCTCCCATCCCCAGCCTGCTGGCGTTGGCCGCCGTGCATAACCTGCTGGTCCAGGAGGAGACGCGAACTCAGGTCGCTCTGATTACAGAGTCGGGCGAACCTCGCGAGGTGATGCACTTTGCTCTGCTCAGCGGCTATGGGGCGAGTGCCATTAATCCTTATCTTGCGTTGGAGAGCGTGGAAAGCCTGGCACGGCGCGGCGAGTTGTATGACGGCGTGACTCCCGAACTCGCCGTGAAGCACTTCCTCAAATCGGTGAATAAGGGTCTGCTGAAGACTTTTGCCAAGATGGGCATCTCGACGTTGCAGAGCTATCAGGGAGCGCAGGTGTTCGAAGCGATCGGGCTGAACAAGGAACTGGTGGATTCGTATTTCGCAGGCACGGCATCGCGTTTGGAAGGCGTCGGCCTCGAAGTACTCGCCCGCGAAGCGCAGATGAAGCACGAGCACGCGTTCCGTCCCCTGACCGAGTCCGAGACCGAACTCGCGGTCGGAGGAACTTATCATCAGCGCGTCAACGGCGAGTATCACCTCCTGAACCCGCTGACCATAAGCAAGCTGCAGCAGGCAGTGCGGCAGGAAAGCTTCCAGACCTTCCAGGAATACACCGATCTTATCGACAACCAAAGCAGCAACATGGCCACGCTGCGCAGTTTGATGAAGTTGAAGAAGGGCACCAAGCCAGTTCCGATAGAAGAAGTAGAGCCCGCCAAAGAAATCGTGAAGCGCTTTAACACCGGAGCCATGTCATTCGGCTCGATCAGCAAAGAAGCCCACGAGACTCTGGCCATCGCCATGAATCGCATCGGAGGAAAATCCAACACCGGTGAAGGCGGCGAAGATGAAGAGCGCTTCAATCCAGATGCGAATGGGGACCTGAGGCGCAGCGCCGTGAAGCAAGTCGCGTCGGCGCGTTTCGGCGTCACCGCCAACTACCTCGTCAATGCGGACGAGTTGCAGATCAAGATGGCGCAGGGCGCGAAGCCCGGTGAAGGCGGCCAACTTCCCGGGCACAAAGTGGATGAGGTGATCGCGCGCCTGCGGCATTCCATCCCCGGCGTGGGTTTGATTTCGCCGCCGCCTCACCACGACATCTATTCCATCGAAGATCTCGCGCAACTGATCTACGACCTGAAGAACGTAAATCCGCAAGCCCGCATCGCCGTGAAATTAGTGGCGGAGGTCGGAGTGGGAACGGTGGCGGCGGGCGTTGCCAAGGCCCACGCCGATGTTGTCCTGATCAGCGGCGACAGTGGAGGCACGGGAGCTTCACCGCTGAGTTCCATCAAGCACGCCGGCATTCCCTGGGAGCTCGGCTTAGCGGAGACGCAGCAGGTGCTCCTGCTGAACGATCTGCGCAGCCGAATCCGCGTGCAGACAGACGGCAAGCTGCAGACCGGCCGCGACGTCGTGGTCGCCGCTCTGCTCGGCGCCGAAGAATTCGGTTTCGCCACCACGCCGCTGATTGCGATGGGCTGCGTCATGATGCGCAAGTGCCATCTCAATACTTGCTCGGTCGGCATCGCCACGCAGGACCCCGTGCTCCGCAAGCGATTTCAAGGGCAACCCGAGCATGTCATCAACTTCTTCTTCTTTCTCGCGGAGCAGGTGCGGCAGTACATGTCCGAACTAGGCTTCCGCCACATGGACGAGATGATCGGGCGCGTCGACATGCTCGACGTGCAGCCAGCCGTGAATCACTGGAAGGGCCGAGGCCTGGATTTTTCGGCCATTCTCTATGACCCGCCCGTGCCCGCGCGCGTGTCACGCCGCTGCGTGCAGGCGCAGGACCATGGTTTGGAGCAAGCGCTCGATCATCAGCTGCTTGCCAAGTCGCAAGCTGCGCTCGAAACCCTCACACCGGTTGTGATCAAAGTGCCTGTGCGCAACGTTCACCGCTCGGTGGGAACCATGCTAAGCGGAGCGATTGCCCGCCGCTACGGGTCCGTTGGTCTACCCGACGATACGATTCGAATTCATCTCGACGGCTCGGCGGGGCAGAGCCTGGGCGCGTTCTTGGCCAAGGGAGTCACCCTCACACTCGAAGGCGAGGCTAATGATTACGTTGGCAAGGGGCTCTCCGGCGGACGTTTGGTCGCCTATCCGCCGCGACGATCCCGTTTCGCGCCCGAGAAAAATATTCTGATTGGCAATGTTGCCCTCTACGGCGCAACCAGCGGCGAAGCGTTTTTCAACGGCGTCGCGGGCGAGCGTTTTGCCGTGCGCAACTCCGGAGCGACCGCAGTAGTCGAAGGTGTCGGCGACCACGGCTGCGAATACATGACCAAGGGCTTGGTCGTGGTGCTCGGAGCCTGTGGCAGAAATTTTGCCGCCGGCATGAGTGGCGGCGTCGCCTACGTTTTTGACGAGCGCGGAGACTTCACCGAAAAGCGCTGTAATCTGGACTCGGTCGACCTCGAGCCAGTTTTCGAAGCGCAGGATGCCCAGCTTGCTGAAGCTCAGCCCGGCGAAGTAAAGCTGGTCAAAGATCTCGTCACCCGCCATCTCGGACTGACTGGCAGCCCGCGCGCCGCCTGGATTCTCGACAACTGGTCTGAAGCGTTGTCCCGGTTCATCAAAGTCTTCCCCCACGAACACAAGCGAGTGCTCGGAATGAGCCGCCGGCGCCAGCCCTATATCCCGAGTCCGCCGCTCGCCTTTCTGTCTTCGCCCGAGCAGGTGCAACATGGGTAAAGACACGGGATTTCTGGAATACGCGCGCGAGCTCGCCCCTCGTCGTCCAGTCACTCAACGCGTCAACGATTGGTTCGAAATCTACATCGATTTTCCCGAAGCGAATCTTCGCACCCAGGGCGCGCGCTGCATGGACTGCGGCGTGCCCTTTTGTCAGACCGGATGTCCCGTCAACAACCTGATTCCCGATTGGAACGATCTGGTTTATCACGGCCATTGGGAAGATGCGGTTCGGCAATTGCACGCGACCAACAACTTCCCGGAATTCACCGGCCGCATTTGTCCCGCGCCGTGCGAAGCGTCGTGTGTGCTGGGGATCAATCAGCCTCCAGTCACGATTAAGCAAATCGAAAAAAACATCGTGGAGCGCGGATTTGCCGAAGGCTGGATCCATCCCGAGCCGCCAAAATTCCGCACCGGAAAAAAAGTTGCGATCGTTGGTTCAGGTCCCGCAGGATTGGCCGCGGCCCAGCAGTTGTGCCGCGCCGGACACTCCGTAGTGGTCTACGAAAAGGCCGACCGCATCGGTGGCTTGCTGCGTTATGGCATTCCGCAGTTCAAGCTGGAAAAGCACCTCATTGATCGCCGCCTGGAACAGATGTCTGCCGAGGGCGTGAAATTCGTTACCGGCGCCGAGGTGGGCAAGAACGTCGCGGTCGAGGAACTGCAGTGCGAGTTCGATGCGATTGTGCTCGCCGGCGGAGCGGAGTGGCCGCGCGATTTGAACGTCCCGGGACGCGAGCTGAAAGGAATCCATTTCGCGATGGAGTTCCTGCCGCAACAAAATCGGCGCTGTCTCGGCGATGCCATCGACCCAGAAACAGAAATCCTGGCGACCGGCAAACGCGTGGTCATTATCGGCGGCGGCGATACCGGCGCCGATTGCCTCGGAACCTGCCATCGGCAAAAGCCTCTCTCCGTGCACCAGTTCGAGATCATGCCGAAGCCTCCAGACGAGCGCTCGCCGCTCACGCCCTGGCCGCTCTGGCCGCTGCAACTCCGCACTGAAGGCGCACACGAAGAAGGTGGCGTCCGCGACTGGAGTATAGCGACCACAAAATTCACCGGCTCCGATTCCGGTCAAGTTCAGCAACTGCATGCGGTCCGCGTCGGGCCGCCGCCACAGTTCGAGCCGATTCCGGGCACTGAATTTACGCTGGAAGCGGATCTCGTACTGATCGCGATGGGCTTTCTCGGACCCGTTCGGAATGGCATGATCGAGCAGTTGGGAGTGAAACTCGATTCGCGCGGCAACGTGGCCACCGACCAGAACAACATGTCATCGGTGCCCGGAGTTTTCGCCGCGGGCGATATGCGGCGGGGCCAGTCGTTGGTGGTGTGGGCCATCGCCGAGGGCCGAAAAGCAGCCGCGAGTGTGGACGCCTATTTGCAAACGAAGGCGATGCCCCTATCGGCTCCGCTGGTCTCCAAAGAACAACCGACGGCCTGATCGCGCATGTAGAGACGGAGCTTGCCCCGTCTGGAGACGCAGCAAGATCCGCGATTTTGCTCAAGCGAACTGATTCAGCGGACTGCCATGGGAGCAAGGGAGCGAGTCAAAACCGCGCCGCTCGCGTCCAGCACCGAAATCTCAGCCTGAACGCGGGAGCCGCCTCTACGGACCTTAAGGCTCGGCAAAATAAATGTAATCAACGTCCGCTCCGATGTGCAGCCGGTCAACTGTCGCATTTCGGTGGGGAGCTCAGAGTCCGGACCGGTAAAACGCACGACGACCTCCACCGATCCGCTGAGATTTTGGCAGTGCAGCGGGATCAGCACTTCCAGTCCTCCGCTGACGCCGCGCTTTGCGCTGGGCAACCCGGCATACACCACAATTGGCGAGTTGCCGCCTGGCGAGGCATAACGTTCCGGCCAAAGGCGATCGTACTCTTTGCCTGCCGCGGCATAGAGTTTCTGCAGCCTTTGGTCGCGCTCGTCCCAGCGTGGATGGGAGGGATCAAAAGAATCTCCGTCCAACTGTCCGGGCCGCCCTTCGAGCAAGTGGTGCAGTGCGGGCACGAAGTCGGGATCAAATCCAGCGCGGGTCATCAACTTCAAACCCTCGGCGTCAGCTTCGATTTCCATGGTTTGGCAGAAACTGGCCAGCAGGGTCGAAGCGCCTCGAGCGTCCACCCAGGAGCCGGACAGCGCACCAGCGTCGCCCAGCGTGATCTGCGAGCCCGAGGCTTCCTCTACCGACTTCTGGTACAAATACCGTCGCGCCCAGTCGCGCCGAACGATGTGAGAGATTTCATGGGAGAGCGCCGCCGCCCAAAGACCGGCCCGCGACCCCAGCGTCTGAGCGAGTTCCTCGTCGACGAAAATGGTCCCGTCGGGAGAGGAGAAAACATTCCCCGCGCCATTTGCGACGCGCAGGTCCCAGGAGAAACGCCCGCGGTCCGCGGGAAGTTGCCGCACCAGCGTCTCCAGGACACGCTGGCCGGTCGCATACTGTCCGGTCGCCGGTTCAGTGTAGGGAAGCAGCAGTGACCGGACCCGTGCGGCGAACACGGCGTCCGCGGTGAAAGTGGATGGAACAGTTTCGGGGGCGACGATCTCCTGAGCCGGGGCGAGGTTTGCCCGGAACACGCACCAAAGCGCGACAAAAACTAATCGCAAAGCCTTGCCGCTCACTCCTGACATGCGCCACTCCTTGCGCCAGCATGCCCGCAGCCTGTTGCCTGGGCCCGATCGAGTCGCGGTCCACGGCCACACCCAGCCTGCAAGCGAAATATAGCACGAGCTTTTCCGGCGGGTCTGTGACGGATGAACAATAAGTTACGGACTACCCGAAGGGCCGAAGGAGTTTATCTCCGCATGACCTGACTTCGAAACGTGCAGCCAGCCGGCTCCGGTTGAATAACTGACAATGAACGGCGGCTTCCGGTTGCCCGACGATCTGGGAGCCATGTAGGAACGGCATCTACCAATGGCATCTTGTCTTGATGCGCTTGGCCCATTCGTCATCGCCCGCAAGACGAAGGAAGTTTTGCAGCACAATCGCCTTGGTTTCTTCCGCAGACCATCCCCGCAGTTCAGAAAGCTTATGCATGACCAGAGTGATGATCGAGGGCATTCCGAGGTCGCCAGTCAGCCAGCGATACCCACCGGGATTATCGGTTTCCGTCAAGAGCAATGACGATGGGACTGATTTGGCAATCTCCTGGATCGTAGGGCTGAAGAGAACCTCCACGCCAACCGTGAAATACACGCCCTTCTCGGCCAAGGTGTGAAGTTGCTGGAGCGGCCCCGCGTACCAGTGGAGAATTGCCCGGCGAGCTCCCAACTCTCCCAGGATGCGGTCAACGTCAGCCTCTGCTCCCTTCGAGTGGATGTTCAATATCTTTTCCTGAGAAATGCCTTGCTTGACGAAGTACAGAAACACGTCTCGCTGTAGAGCATGATTCGCGGGTTCAGGAATGAAGTGATAGTCAAGTCCGATCTCCCCCACCATTGGGGAAGCGTCGATCAAAGGTTGGAGAGCTTCCAGTTGCGAGTGAAAGGTGGGAGCGTTCCAAGGATGCACTCCGAAGGTGCTTAGGACCCACTCGGTCTGCTCGTCGATAGCTTTGCTCTTCGCATACCCCTCCGGGTCCATCGAGACGCTGATGGTGAAGATTTCATGTTGCTCGATCTCTTCGATTACCTGTGGCAGCTGGGAATCGTATTTGTCCAAGTGAGCATGCGCATCGATATACATGCTCCTTTTTATGGCACATAATCCGTCGTGAAGCTACATCAATTAAGTCATCTGGCCCGATCCTGTCGAATGACGACCGACTCGGAACTAATCTCCTTGGCGTTTAACCCTTGCATCGCAATCGCCCCCAGCCCACTCCGGCCACAGTTCGCTCGAAAATGCTAAATTAGAAGATTCATGTCTGCCCCAAACTCTCTCTTTGTTCGCGCCGCCAAGGCTCAGCCCACCGAACGCACCCCTGTCTGGTTCATGCGCCAGGCTGGACGCTACATGCCTGAGTACCGCGCCGTCCGCAAGCAATATTCCCTGATCGAGATCTGCAAAAAGCCGGAGGTCGCGGCCCAGGTCACCATCGAAGCCGCCGAGATCCTCAAAGTCGATGCGGCCATCATCTTCGCCGATCTTCTTCTCCCGCTCGAAGTCATGGGACTGCCCTTTCACTTCGCCGCCGGCGAGGGTCCGAAAATTGAGAAGCCGGTGCGCACCGCCGAAGACATCTCTCACCTGCGCACCGATCGCGCCGCCGACCTCGGCTATGTTTCTGAAGCCGTGAAGCTCGTGTGCAAGCATTTCGGCGACAAGCTCCCCGTCATCGGCTTCTGCGGCGCGCCCTTCACACTCGCCAGCTATATGATCGAAGGCGGAGGCTCGCGCAACTATCTTTTCACCAAGAAGATGATGTACTCCGCGCCCGCCGCGTGGAACGAACTGATGAAGAAGCTGGTCGCGGTGACCGCCGAGTATTCCGCCGAGCAGGTACGTGCCGGAGCCGACATCATCCAGATTTTTGATAGCTGGGTGGGCTGCCTGAGCGTAGAAGATTATCGCCGTTATGTTTTGCCGCATGTGACCGACCTGGTGAAACGCGTGCAAAAGACGGGAGCGCCCGTGATTTATTTCGGCACCGACAGCTCGACTCTTCTGCCCTCGATGCAGGAGACCGGAGCCGAAGTCATTGGCCTAGACTGGCGCATCCCGCTCGACACCGGCTGGCAGAGCCTCGGCCTCAAAGGCGCCGTGCAAGGCAATCTCGATCCCGTGCTGCTCTTCGCTGATTGGAAGGAACTCAAATCGCGCGCCGAAAACATTCTGCGCCAAGCCGCCGGACGCCCCGGCCACATTTTCAATCTCGGCCACGGCATTCTTCCCGAAACTCCGGTCGATAACGTGAAAGCGCTCTGCGATTTCATCCGCGAGCACTCGGCCGAGTTTAAGACAGATTTCGAGACGAAAACCAAGAGGGAGCGCCGATGAGGTTCGTATCAGGGCATCGCTTTAGCGATGCCGCGTTTTTGGGTGGCGTAGCGCTTCATTGCTGCGATTAGCACACTGTCTTGACCGCGGCTTTAGCCGCCGAGGTTAGGCCGCTAGAAAATACTATTGCAGCAGCCTCTTCAGGCGCTGAGGGGAGTGAATCAATGACGGCTTGCCCGCTGGGCTTCGCCAGCCAGTGTTATTGCGCGAATCGGGTGAGTTCGTTTGCCGCCTCGCCCGCGAAAACCGCCGTGCTTCTGCTGGCGCACGGCAGCCCCGAGAACCCCGATCAAGTTCCCGAGTTTCTAAGCTACGTCACCGCCGGACGTCCGCTGCCGCCAGCGGTCGTCGAAGAGATTCGCCATCGCTATTCGTTGATCGGTTTCTCCCCGCTCCCCTGCTGGACTCTCGTACAAGCCGATCAACTTTCGCAATCATTGAAAATGCCGGTCTTCGTGGGCATGCGCAACTGGAAGCCCTTCATCGGCGATGCGGTGAAGGCAATTGCGAGTCAGGGCTACGACCGCGTCATCGCCATCTGTCTCGCCCCGCAGAATTCGCGCACCAGCGTTGGCCTCTACCGCAGCGCCGTTAGTAGCGGCGCCAGCGGCAACGGAAATCTTCCCTTCCAGTTGGATTTCGTCGATGAGTGGCACGATCAGCCCCTGCTCGCCGACGCGTTCGCGGAAAAACTGCGCTCCGGCTGGTTAAAAGCCAGCGCCGAAAATGAAGCGGAACTGCCCGTGATCTTTACCGCGCACAGCGTCCCCGAGCGCACCATCGCGGAAGGCGATCCCTACGAAAGGCAATCCAAGGAAACCGCGCAGTTGGTCGCGCAAGAAGCGGGCCTTGAAGCTAAAGCCTGGACGTTCGCCTTCCAGAGCCAAGGCATGTCCGGCGGCCCGTGGATCGGACCCACGGTAGAGGAAACAATCAGGAATCTAAAAGCGAAAGGCCATCGCGGCGTCTTCCTGCACCCCATAGGATTTCTGTGCGATCACGTGGAAGTGCTCTACGATATCGATATAGCCTTCAAACAGTTCGCAGAAAAAGAAGGCATGCGCCTATGGCGAGCCGAATCGTTGAACGGCTCAAAGACATTGACCGCAGCCTTGGCGGAAGTAGTAGGCAGCCGAGTGAAAGTACTGGGCGTTTAGCCAGAAGCCAAAAGCTAATAGCCAACAGCCAATAGCCAAGAGCCAAGCATCATGAAACGCATTGCCATCATCGGCGGCGGAATTTCCGGCCTCTCTTCCGCGTTCACGATCGAAGAAAAGCGGGAGTCCGGCACAGACGTCCGTTACGTTTTGTTCGAGTCCAGTCCGCGTCTGGGCGGTGTACTTGTCACCGACCACGTCGACGGCTGCCTGGTCGAAGCCGGACCCGATTCGTTTCTCACCGAGAAGCCCTGGGCTGCGGATCTCTGCGGCAAGATTGGCCTGGGCGATCAACTCATCGGCTCGAACGACTCTGAGCGCAAGACCTATATCGTCGCCAAGGGCAAGCTGGTGGTGATGCCCGACGGGCTCATGTTCATGGTGCCCACCAAGATCATGCCCACCGTGTTCTCGCCGCTTTTTTCCTGGCGCACAAAACTACGCATGGCTGCCGAATGGTTTCACCCGCCACACAAGGCCTCCGAGGATGAAACTGTGGCCGAGATGGTGAGACGCCACTACGGTCCCGAGATGGTCGAACTGCTTGCCGATCCGCTGCTCTCCGGAGTTTACGGCGGCGAAGCTTCGGGGTTGAGCGTGCGCGCCGTGCTGCCTCGCTTCGCTGACATGGAATCGAAGCACGGCAGCCTGGGCCGCGCCATGCTCGAATCTCGTAAGCAGGCGCGCAAGAAAATGGGTGCAGCCGCGAACGTCCCAGCGCGTCCGCTGTTCACTTCGCTCAAAGACGGCATGCAGCAGATGGTCGATGCCTTAGTCGCGCGACTGGATGCGAAAGCACTAAAGACGTCTGCCGTCGTGCAGTCGGTGATTCGGCAGGATAACGGTTGGACGGTTTGTGCCGGATATCAGACCGATCAATTCGACGCAGTAATCATCGCGACCCCAGCTCATGCTGCTGCGGACTTGCTGGAAAGTACGGATGAGAACCTGGCCCGCGATCTCAGCGAGATTAGGTACAGCTCTTCGGTGACGGTCACGCTCGGTTACGACGAAAAAGTGCGGCGCGCGCTTCCGCCGGGTTTCGGATTCCTGGTGCCGCGCAGTGAAGGCCACCGCATGCTCGCGGCCACGTTCGTCCACAATAAGTTCCCTCATCGTGCACCGGAAAATCGAGCCCTGGTCCGCTGCTTTCTCGGCGGCGCGCGCGACGAGCCGATCCTCGAAATGAGCGGAAAAGAAATTCTCGAAATCGTTCGCGGCGAACTGCGGCAGATCATTGCCCTGAATGCCGAACCTCTGTTTGCGCGCGTCTACAAGTGGAAGTCTGCCATGGCGCAGTATTCGGTCGGCCACCTCGAACGTTTGCAGCGCATCGAAGCGCTCCGCCAGAAACTTCCCGGCCTGGCGCTCGCCGGCAACGGCTATAACGGCATCGGCGTCCCCGATTGCGTTCGCTCTGGTACCGAAGCGGCCGGCAAAGTCCTCGCCGAGATGGGGATGTGGTCGTCTGCCTAGCCTTATGGCTAGCCTGCAACGCCGCGCCGCATCCAGTCATAATGCCCGAAATTACCGGCGTAACATCTCCTCCGGATTCTCCGTTGCGCGAAACTAAGACGCTGAGGCAGGGTTAGTACAATTACCACACTAGGGGTTGGGGAACCGTTATGAAAACTCTGTTGACTCTGCTTTGTCTCGCGGGAACGCTCTCGTTCGCACAACAAAACTCGCCACAGGACATGAAAGGCATGAACATGCCGGGACACGACATGTCGCAAATGTCAGCGCAAGATTCTGGAGAAGACGCGGACGCGAGCGCGCATGCCATGCATTCCATGGAAGGTCATCACATGGACATGGGTCCGCACATGAAGATGACCGCGCTCCGCACTCCGCAAGCGGGCGATGCGGAAAAGGCTCAGCAGGTAGTGGAAGCGGCGCGCGGCGTGATGGAAAAGTACAAGGATTACCACGTCGCGCTCAACGAGGGCTTCAAGATTTTCCATCCGGAAGTGCCGCAGAAGCAGTATCACTTCACCAACTACCGCTACGCGATGCAGGCAGCATTCAATTTCAATCCCGAGCATCCGACCTCGCTGTCTATGAAAAGAATGGCGACGACTACCGGTTGGTGGGCGTGATGTACACGGCCCCCAAGCGCTTCACCGAAGACGACCTGAATCAGCGCATTCCACTCAGCATCGCGCAGTGGCATGAGCACGTGAATTTCTGCGCTGCGCCAAAGGGGCGCAAGCAGGAAATGTTGGGACCGAATCCTAAGTTTGGACTGAGGGGCTCCATTATTACGCATCAAGAATGCGACGCCAACGGCGGAGAGTTTCATCCCATAATTTTCAACTGGATGGTGCATCTCTATCCGCTCGAGAAAGACGCGGCGCAGATCTGGTCGGTCGATCGCCAGCACGCCGACTGAGTCACGATCAAGCAAAGACGATCAAGCGAAGTTCCCCCGAAATTCCCGGCCGCTCCCGATGGCGGCTTGCCCTGCCGTCGATCGCTGGATATCATGCGATGACCATGAAAACGGCACCGTTGTTCCTCGTTTTGGCCCTGACTGTCTCCGGCTATGCGCAGACAGTGGCGACTTCCAAAGAAGTGGAAACCGTCTATCCAGCGGCCCACGATCTCTACATCGATCTTCATCAGACTCCGGAACTGTCCTCGCACGAAACCCAGACCGCTTCCAAACTCGCCGCTCGTTTGCGGAGCCTGGGCTATGAAGTCACGGAAAGAGTCGGGGGCACCGGGGTCGTAGCCATTCTCAAGAACGGCGCCGGGCCCACAGTCATGCTGCGCACCGAACTCGACGCGCTTCCTGTCGAAGAAAAGACCGGACTTCCGTACGCGAGCAAGGTGCACGCCCAGGACGACTCTGGGCGCGACGTCCCGGTCATGCATGCCTGCGGCCACGATCTCCACATGGCAGCGCTCGTAGGGACGGCGGACATCATGGCGCACAGCAAACAAAGCTGGCACGGCACCCTGATGCTGATAGGCCAGCCAGCCGAAGAGACGATCTCCGGTGCCAAGAGAATGATCGACGATGGCCTGTTCACGCGCTTTCCGAAACCGTCCGTAGGCGTCGCTCTCCATGTTGCCAACGATCTTCCTGCCGGCCAACTAGGGATCACTCCCGGCATCTACAACACGAATGCCGATTCTTTGCGGATCACAATTTACGGCAAAGGCGGGCATGGCGCCGCGCCCCACCAAACCATCGATCCCATCGTGATCGCTGCCAGAACGATTCTCGCTTTACAGACCATCGTTTCGCGCGAAGTGAAGCCAGGACAGATGGCCGTCGTAACCGTCGGCTACATCCGGGCAGGCACAAAAAACAACATCATTCCCGACCAGGCGGAACTGGGCCTGACCGTACGAACCTATAAGGAAGACGTGCGGAAACAGGTTCTGGCGGCCATCACTCGTATCGCCAAAGCCGAGGCGCTGGCGGGTGGCTCGCAGCGGGAGCCTCTTATCGAGCACTACGAGTCCACCGACTCGGTATTCAATGACCCCGCTCTCGCCGAGCGCCTGCGAACACCGCTCGAAGCCGTGCTTGGAAAACAGAACGTAATAACCACCGAGCCGATCACACCATCCGAGGACTATGCCTTCTTCGTCGAGCAGGGCATCCCCTCGCTATACATGAGCCTGGGGGGCGCTGAACCGCAGAAGTATGCCGAAAGTAAAAATGGTGGCACCATGCTGCCGTCCAATCACTCCCCATATTTTGCGCCCGATGTGGATCCCGCGCTCCATGCGGGCATCAAGGCGGAAGTCGCGGTGTTGCGGAACCTGCTGAACGGCACTTCGCAATAAACAGACATCGGCGCTCGCTCTGATATTCTGATTTTTTCCATCCCATGAGCAGCGCTGCGCCCCCAAACCGATGGAAGGTTATTCTTGCCTTTGGCCTGGTCTACGTCTTCTGGGGCTCGACCTATCTCGGCATCGGCATTGCGGTAGAGCAGATTCCTCCGGGCGTCATGTGCGCCGCGCGCTTCTTGACTGCGGGCGTGGTGATGCTCGCCTACTGCGCGCTGACCGGACGCCGCATTCGTTTTTCTGCGCGCCAACTCGGCCGTCTGGCGGCTGTCGGCATTCTGCTATTGATGGGCGGCAATCTCACCCTTTCTTACGCGGAGCAGATCGTTCCCACTGGCCTCGCTGCACTGCTGATTGCGGTTTCGCCGCTCTGGTTCCTGGTGCTCGATAGCCTCTTGCTGGGCGACCATCACATCGCCCGCCGCGGCAAGATCGGGCTGGTGATCGGGATTGCCGGGGTGGTCGTGCTCATCTGGCCCGATCTTCGCCATCCCACCGCCCTTGGCCATCGCGAACTCTGGTGGTCGCTGGCCTTGCAACTCGGGTCCCTCAGTTGGGCGTTCGGGTCGGTGCTCTCGAAAAAATGGCAGACCGCCGCCACCGATCCCTTCAGCGCCACGGCATGGCAGGTGACTTTCGCGGGGATCGCGAATCTGGTTTTCGCGCTGCTCTTCGAGAAGCCTTCCACCGTGACGTGGACCTTCCGCGGAGTGGGCGCGATTCTATATCTAGTGGTGTTCGGTTCCTGGATCGGCTACACGGCTTACATCTTTTTGCTGCAGCATGTTCCGACCTCGAAGGTTTCTACTTACGCCTACGTCAATCCCGTGGTCGCCGTGTTTCTGGGATGGCTGGTTCTGCACGAGCGCATCGACCGCTACATCCTGATGGGGAGCGCGATCATCGTGGCGTCGGTGGTCCTGGTAACGAGCGCGAAGATTTCGAAGCGGGCTGCGGCGGAAGAGCTTCCCGCGGTCGAAGCTGCGGGAGATTAGGCTTTCCGCTATCGAAGCTGCGATTACTCTTCTGGTTCCTCAGCGTCGTTCACCACATCGACCACGCGGCCGCGGATTGAGAACACAAGCTTGGGCTCGTCGCCATGCTGAAACGTGACGCGCATGGGGGTGCGCTCCCAGACTGGAGGCGGACACTCCGAGTCGGGATCGTCGGCTGCTGCGGGTTCGCCTGCGTCTTTTTTCAGGATGGGCTTGCGGCGTCCGACCTGGGCAACGACCGCGTAGAGTTTCTTGCCGTCTTCGGAGACGCCGCAGTAGGCGATATAGTCGCGATACCAACTCGCCGTCGAATAGAAAGGATCGAACTCGGGCAGATTGAGTTGGGAGACGCGTCCGGTGAGGCGGTCGACGAGCAGCCAGCCGCCGCGTTGCCATTGCCAGCGCGGGGCGTTGGCGTTTGCGCTCTCAGTGGGCAGCGCATCGTTCACGCGAAAGGCGCGCCGGACTACAAACAGGCGATCGGTCAGCTCATGCGGAGCTCCGGTGGTGTACTCCTTAAGTCGCGTGTCGACAAACAACGGACGTACTTTCAAGTCGAGCAGCTTCTGTCCGGTTGCATTGGGCCATTTGGCGGAAATCCATTTCCCAAAAGTGATGACATGCGGTTTCGTGACGGCGGCGCATTCGCTCCACGGCAGGCAGAGCATGACGAACATCAGGACGAGCGTCAGGACGAACGTCAGGACGAACAATGAGAGTTTCCGCAGCATGATGATGGAAGAGTGGCATGGGGGTGGAAATCGGCGCAATGACGGTTGAACAGGGAAAATGTTCGGTTTTCTCGTGGGCCAGACGGTGCTGGACAGCCGGACGCAGCTATCCCTGCGCGGATCGCGGTGGTGGCGCAGTTTCCGGGGGTGTGGGAGACTGGAATCATGGCCAAGCGCAGTCTTCGGATACTAAAGCGAGTCAGCAACGTCCCGTCGCGGGGAATCTGTGAAGCGTGCAATGCGCAGTTCTCGGCAGACCCTCGTCAACTGGGGCAGTCGGGAGTTCAGCAGCAGTTCAACGCGCACAAGTGCGACGCCCGGCAGAACGCAGCGCCGATTGCCAAAGAACCTTCGAAGATTGCGGGAAAATAGTTGATGGCCGCATGTTTTCTAGCTTCGCAGTTGCCAGTTGCCAGCCGTCAGTTGCCAGTCAACCCAGCCCTGCCGGCAGCTGGGTACTGGCAACTGGCAACTAGTGAAGCGATGTCGCAGCGAATTGATTTCAGATACCATCAATTGCAACGCAGGTGAAGTGATGAGTCTTCCACCACGACCGCGCCGGACAACTCTTTCTCCGCACTCGAACTCCTATTCGGGTATGGGTGATCTGCTGGCAAGCCGCCGGAAGCAGTCGATTCTGGTGGTCGAAGACAATGTGGTGAACGCGGCGCTGATGAAAGAGATGCTGGCGAGCCGCGGCTATCCCACGATTGCTGTGCAGAACGCGGCTGCGGCGGAAGAGGAAATACGTCGCGAGGCTCCGGATCTGATTTTGCTCGACGTAATCATGCCTGGCAAAAGCGGCTATGAACTGTGCCGCGAACTCAAGGGGGACCCGAACACGCGGCTGATTCCGATCGTCATGATTACCGGGCTGAGCGATCGAGAAGACCGCCTGAAGGGAATTGAAGCAGGCGCGGACGATTTTTTGATCAAGCCGATCAGTTCCGAGGAATTGTTTGCGCGCGTGGGTTCGTTGCTCAAGTTGAAGGAGTTCACCGACGAACTGGAGACCGCGGATTCGGTGCTGTGCACACTAGGGCTGAGCGTGGAAGCGCGCGACCCCTACACCGAAGGCCACTGTGAGCGGTTGGCGCGTGATGCCACGGATCTGGGCCGGTTTCTCGGCTTGGATGAAGAATCGATTGTGGCCCTGGGGCGGGGCGGCTATCTGCACGACCTGGGAAAGATCGCGGTGCCGGATGAAATCCTGAAGAAAGGCAGCGATCCTCTGACGCCGGCGGAATGGGAGATCATGAAGCGGCATCCCGTGACCGGCGAGACCATTTGCCGTCCCTTGAAGTCGTTGCGGCTGGTGCTTCCGATCATTCGGCATCATCACGAGCACTCCGATGGCAGCGGCTATCCGGATGGGCTGCGGGCGGCCGAAATACCGCTTCTGCCGCGCATTCTGCAGGTAGTGGATATTTATGATGCGTTGCGCACGGCGCGTCCTTATAAGCCGGCGCTTGGCCACGAGCAGTCCGCGGTTACCATGCGCGCCGAGGCGCAAAGTGGACTTTGGGACGAGGAGTTGGTCTCGGAGTTCTTCGCCATGCTCGACAAGCGTCGCCAAGTGGCGTAAATCATTGAGTCATTGAATGATTGAATCATTGAGTCGTTGACTCGCTGCCTCAATCGTTCAATGACTCAATCACTCAATGGCTCAATGATTCAATGACTTTGACCTACAGTTTCGTCATTCCTGCCTATAACGAAAGCGTGCGCATCCGTCCGACGCTGGATGAACTTCTCCGCCATACGCACGAGCAAAACTGGGACGCGGAAATTCTGGTCGTGAACGACGGATCGCGCGACGATACGGCGCAAATCGTGCGGGAATATGGCAAGTTGCATCCGCAGATCTTGCTGCTGGAGAATCCCGGCAACCGCGGCAAGGGTTACAGTGTGCGTAACGGGATGCTGCATGCGCGCGGCGACATCTGCCTGTTCACGGATGCCGATCTCTCTTCACCGATCACGGAAGCACAGAAACTGTTCGACGCGATTGATCGCGGGGCCGACATTGCGATCGGGTCGCGCTGGCTGCGGACGGAACTGCAGACGGAGCGGCAGCCGTTGTACCGGCAGGCGTTTGGGCGAATCTTCAATCTGGTGCTGCGGCTGATTCTGGGCTTGCGTTTCGCGGATACGCAATGCGGATTCAAAGCGTTTCGGCGCGACGCCGCGCAACGCATCTTTCCGCTGCAGAAAATTGAACGCTGGGGATTCGATCCGGAAATTCTGTTTCTGGCACGCCGCGCGGGCTTGCGAGTGGAAGAGGTTCCGGTGCTCTGGGCGCACAGCGAGGGGACGCGGCTACATCCTTTTCGCGACGGAATGCGAATGTTCGCGGAAGTTTTGCGGATCCGATGGAATGCGATGACTGGGGAGTATGCGACCGTCGGCGTGCCTTCTCCGGGGAAATTGTAGAAGGGCCATCCCGCCAAACCCGGCCCCGTGTCTGATTCCCGTAGAGACGCGGCTTGCCGCATCTCCGGGGCAAGCCCCGTCCCTACGAGCGAAAGACCCGCGCTACGAGGCGGCTCGATTGTTCGTGCTGGCGGCTAAGCGCACGAATTCGGCGATCTGAGCGCCCATTTCTTCGGTGGAGACGGCGCGCTCACCGCAGCGCGCCAAATCGCGGGTGCGAAAGCCTCCTTGCAAGGTTGAGATGACGCCAGCCTCCACGCACTCCGCTTCCTTGGTCAGATGAAAAGTATGGCGCAGCATCAGCGCAACCGAGAGGATTGCGCCCAACGGATTGGCGACGTTTTGCCCTGCGATATCGGGAGCTGAGCCATGAACCGGTTCGTAGAGGCCGACCCGTCCTCCGATGCTGGCCGAAGCGAGCAGCCCCAGCGATCCCACGACTCCACCGGCCACATCGGACAGGATGTCGCCAAACATGTTTTCGGTGAGGATCACGTCGAACTCCGCGGGCTTGAGGACGAGCGCCATGGCGGCCGAGTCCACGTACATGTGTGAAAGCTGGACATCGGAAAAATCGCGGCCGATGCAAGTGACGACTTCGCGCCAGAGACGCGAGCACTCCAGAACATTCGACTTGTCGACCGAGAGCAGGCGCCGGCGGCGGGTGCGAGCGAGTTGAAATGCGACGCGGGCGATGCGCTCAATCTCCGGCTCGCAATAGCGCATGGTGTTGATCGCATGGCGCGCGCCATCAGAGCCTTCGATGGAGCGAGGCTGGCCAAAATACAATCCGCCCAGCAGTTCGCGCACGATGAGGATGTCGGTTCCCTTGACGATTTCTTCGCGCAGCGGCGAGCAGCCAGCCAGGCACGGGTAGAAGACCGCGGGTCGGAGATTGGCAAACGTCCCGAGTTCCTGGCGGAGGCGCAACAATCCAGCTTCGGGCCGAAGTTCGCGAGGATTGTGATCGAAGGCCGGGCTGCCGACTGCTCCGAGCAGTACGGCCTGTGAGGCGAGGCAGGCCTGAATGGTCGCGTCCGGCAACGGATTGCCGAACCTTTCCAGGGCAACGCCTCCGATCTCTTTTTCGTCGAGTTCCAGATCGTGGCCAAACCCGCTGGCCACTTCTTCCAGAACACAAATCGCTTGGGATGTAACTTCAGGACCGATCCCGTCTCCGGGTAGGGAAGTAACACGGAGTTGCATGGAGTCCTCGATTCGTCCCCGAAAGGATACTACGAGGAAACACCGCTGTGGTAGCCCGGTCGCAGGGCTACCCACGCTAGTCACTACACGCGATTGTTACGCCCCGTCATTACACGCCCCAGAGGTAATCTTCCTGCTCGCTGTGATGATCGGTGACCGGGGCCGACGCCCCGCCAAACCAGTTGGCAGGCGCAGGCGAACCCGGCCGGCCCTGCGCCTGGCCCGCGTTGCCCGGTACTTGCGCCGGATGCGACTCGTTGCTATTGCCTCCGGCGGCAGCCGAGGCGGCACGCGGGAAAGGCAAAGAGGCCGCAGCGGGTGGAAACTTCTTGGCTTGGCTGCTCGCGGCATCGCTGCTGAGGTCGCCTCTCATAACATCTTGGATCAGTTCGAGCAAATGGCTGTCCTGCACCTTCTTGATGCGGTCGGCAAGAACTACAAACCTGCGATACACCTCATCAAGTTCGCGGCGCTCAAACTGGTGGCCCAGTTGTTCGCAGCGCAGAGCCAGCGCGTGGCGCCCCGAGTGCTTGCCCAGCACCAGCCGCGAATCGGGCACGCCCACCGACTGTGGCGTCATGATTTCGTAGGTCAGAGGATTCTTGAGCATGCCATCCTGATGAATTCCCGCCTCGTGCGCAAACGCATTCCGGCCCGTGATCGCCTTGTTGGGTTGCACCGGAACCCGCGTGATCTCCGCCAACATCTGGCTGGAAGCAAACAACTGCTCACTGGCGACTGCGGTTTCGTAAACATAACGGTCGGGGCGCACCCGCATGACCATGACGATTTCTTCCAGAGATGCATTGCCGGCCCGCTCGCCGATGCCGTTGATCGTGCACTCCACCTGGCGCGCGCCCTGCTGTACTCCCGCCAGTGAATTCGCGACCGCCAAGCCAAGGTCGTTGTGGCAGTGCGTGGAGATCGTTACTTTCTCGATGCCGGCGACTTTCTCACGCAGCGTGCGGATGAGTTGGCCATATTCCTCGGGCATGCTGTAACCGACGGTATCGGGAATGTTGACGGTCGTTGCACCCGCCGCGATCACCGCTTCAACCACCCGGCAGAGAAACGGGACATCAGTACGGGTGGCATCTTCAGGCGAGAGCTCAACGTCGGCGCACAAAGACTTGGCGTGCCGAACCGCTTCCCGCGCCTGTTCCAAACACTGCTCGCGAGTGATGCGCAACTTGTATTTCAGATGAATGTCAGAGGTGGCCAGAAAAACGTGAATGCGCGGGTGCGCGGCTCCCTGCAATGCCCGCCAGGCGCGGTCCACGTCGCCGGTGCAAGCGCGAGCCAGGCCCGCGATGATGGGACGCCGCACCGAAGCGGAGATGCGTTGTACAGCTTCGAAGTCGCCATCCGAGGCGATAGGGAATCCAGCCTCGATCACGTCGACGCCGAGGCGGTCGAGTTGCTGGGCCAGGCGCAGCTTTTCCTGCACATTCATACTGCAGCCCGGCGACTGCTCGCCGTCACGAAGCGTGGTGTCGAAGATAGTGATGCGCGGCCGATCCATGGATTCCATACCTCCGGAGTAGTGATCTTTCTACTCTATCGGCGGATTGGGGTAAAAGAAAAGGTTATTATCGTAACAGTAGCATTAGTGTTAGTGATAGTATTAGCAAGTCTTATGACTTGTCTCTGATTGACAATGTGGTAGTCCCAGGTCTCAGGAATCATGCCTGCGGACGCCTCGACAACTGGCAACTGGCAACTGACAACTGACAACTGACAACTGAGACTTGATCCCCATGGACCTTTCGCAACTCGAAGTCTTCCTCACTGTGGCTCGCGAACGGCGGTTTTCGCGGGCGGCTGAAAAACTGTTTCGCACGCAATCGGCGGTCAGCCAAACCATCCGCAAACTCGAACTGGACATCGGCGAGCCGCTCTTCGACCGTTCTTCGCGCGAGGGCGTGCTCACCGACGCCGGACGCGTTCTGCAGGAATACGCCGAGAAATTACTCAACCTGCGCCAGGACGCACAAACGGCCCTGGTAGAGATGCGCGAATTGCAGAAGGGCAAGCTGTCGATCGCCGCCAACGAATTCACCGCGCTCTACCTGTTGCCGGTGCTGGGCGAGTTTCGCCGCTTGTATCCTGCAATCAAGATCACGGTGCGGCGTTCGCTGGGCAGTCGTATTCCCGACGATCTGCTCAAGCACAACGTGGAGCTCGGGGTTCTTTCTTACGATCCCCAGGAGCCGCAGTTGCGCTCGGCCGTGGTTTATCTGGACGAGTTGGTATTTGTCGTTCCTCCGGGTCATCCGCTGGCCTCGGCGGGCGAAGTCAGCATTCGGCAACTGGGTGCGGAGTCGTTTGTGGCCCACATCGTCACCTCTCCTTATCGCGATAAAGTGATCGAAGCCTTCCGCCAGCATAAGACTCCGTTGCACATGGACGTGGAACTCCCCACGCTGCAAGCCATCAAGCGTTTCGTGTGCATGGGAAACGGGGTGGCGCTGGTGCCCGAGATGAGCGTGGACAGCGAGATCAGCCGCGGAGACCTGGTGCACGTTCCGGTGCGCGATCTGCATTTTCAGCGCAAGCTGCGCCTGGTGTATCGGGAGGAATCCACGCTGTCGCACGCGGGAAGAGCATTCTTGAAAGTGGCGGAGCAGGTGGCCAAAGATCGAGGCGGCCGGTATCGCTTCCATCGAGAAAAGTAGGATCAGCTACTTCGCGAAATCTTTGCGGCGGGATGAATCCACGGCTGGTAGGGTTCGCCGCAATGGCACGATCGCACCTTGGGACGGATCGGCGGCGGCAGCCGAGGCCCGCGTGAGCACCTCTTGCTGGATGGAGTGCACGAACTCCTGAATCTGGCGCTGCATTTCTTCCATGCGCTCGCGCATTTGCAGAATGATGGCGATGCCGCTGATGTTCACGCCCAGATCGCGCGCCAGCGACAGGATGAACTCCAGCCGCTGCAAATCCTCATCGGTATAGAGCCGGGTATTGCCCTCAGTGCGGCTAGGCTTGAGCAGCCCTTCGCGCTCGTAGAGCCGCAAGGTCTGCGGATGAATCTCATACATCTCAGCCACCGCCGAGATCATGTATGCGCCTTTGGATTTGCGTTTGGTCATCGCCTCGGTTCCGTCCCCTTCATTCTACTGCTCAGCCTACTGTGCAGTGCCAAGAGAAAAGAGACCGGGCCGCCGAGCAGCCGCAAAAAAAGAGACGGAGCAAGCCCCGTCTCTACGGTTAAGGATGATCCACGAAAATCCTACGCCGCCATCTCCGGTTTCGGCGTGGCTGCCGCCCAGCCGGCCGGCTTCAGCGCATGATTGATCAGGTAAGCGACCACGCCCCCGCCGATCAAGATCAGTCCAAACAAAAGCGAGCTCATGCCGAGCACCGCTTCATGTTCGCTGCGGATGATGGCAAATCCCAGCAGCAAGACTGGAGGAATGCCCACGGCAATCGCTCCCAACAGGCCGCCCGGCACGCGGAACGGACGCTTCAATTCCGGTTCGCGAATGCGCAGGCAGATCAACGCCACAAATTCGAGCGCCAGGCTCGCGCCGTAAATCATGATGTCAAGCGTGACCAGCCGTTCGAAGCCAAGATTCAGAGCCAGTCCCCAACCCACCGCCAGCGCCAGAATCGCGACCCAGGGCGCGCGCGACTTCTTATGCAGCTTGCCAAAAACTTTCGGCAGCATGCCATCCTGCGCCATGGCCAGCGGCAGCCGCGAGTAGCTCATGACCAGCGCATTGAACATGCCAAAGCCGCTCATCATGCCGCCCGCCACCAGCGCGATTCGAAGCACCGGCCCACCCATCAACTGCGCGATGTCGGCCCATGCGCCGGTTTCCCACGCGCTGGCCGGAAGCCCGGTAATCCACATGGCAGCAAAGGGAAGAACGTAAGTAACGCAGACGATCGCCACCGCCACCAGCATGGCGCGAGGATAGGTTCGCTGCGGACGCTCCACTTCGGTGGCGATGGTCGAAGCGTTGTCCCATCCCATGTAGTTCCACATGCAGATGAGCAGGCCGCCGAGAATGTCGACGTTTGAAGTAGTCGGCTTGGTAACCGCATTTGCCAGCGCGTGAATCTTGAACGGCGCCAGCACAAAAATGGCCGCGAAGGGCGCCGACAGGGCGAAGAACAGCCACAGCGAAGTCGTCGAGACAACCTTCACGCCCATGATGTTCAGAATCGCGCAAACGATCACCACGCCCAGCGCGACGGCCACTCCGCGATGGTTCTCCTGAAACCAGGGAAACATGCGCGTGAGGTAGGCGACAAACAGCGTGGGGTAAATCGCCATATCGAAAATGGACGCTACCAACGACAGCCAGGCTTCCTGAAATCCCCAGAAATTCCCCATGGCGCGTCGTACCCACGCGTAGTAGCCGCCTTCAAAAGGCAGCGCGCTCGAAAGCTCGCCAATCATGAACGCGGTCGGCAGGCTCCAGAGAAGCGGGGTCAGCAGCAGGATGAGAATCGCTTTGCCATACCCGGCGCCGTGCACGATGTCTTCGGTGCCATAGGTTCCGCCCGAGACCATAAAAAAAGTCGCGGCGACCAACGGCCACAGCGTAAGGCGAATAGACCTCTTCTTCCGGGGAGCGACGGTGAGCGAAGGCGGGATGTTAGCGGGTGCGGTAGCTGTTGCCAATTTCTATGGCTTCCTCCTCCGGGGTCCCCGGACGGCGCGGTTTTCGCCGGCTGGGGTGGTTCAGGCGACTCACTCTCACCACCGCGTCTCCCTTGACTTTCGTTACGCGGCTCCCAGGGTGAACAGCGATTCCCGGGCATTGTCGGCGAAGTTAGTTCGCAGTTGTGAGATTACGGCAAATTTCCACAGATGCAAGATTTTTTTTGAGAAATTGCGAAAATTTTTGTCAACGAGGCAGGTACGGAGGTAACGATTGAGGCAGGGTCGCCCCAGCGAGATGTTTCCCAAAGGAAAATCCCTATGGCCATTCTCGGCGATTTGATGTATAAGACTGCGCTGGGGCCGGCTGTTCAATCGACATTGGAGGAGTCAGCGATGAGGAAAATGATGCTCGGAATTCTGTTGCTTTGCGTAGGTGGATTGCTAGCTCAACCGGGGACACATCAGAATACGTTCACTCCTGACCAGATCAAGTACGGACCACCGCCACCGTTCGTCGCTCCGGGTGCGCAGTTGGCCGTAATCGAAGGAGATCCAACCGCGAGTTCAGGCGACTTCACGATCCGCTTGAAAATGCCCAACGGCTACAAGATCGCTCCCCACTGGCACCCCAAGCGCGAAAACGTAACGGTAATTTCAGGCAAATTCAAAGTCGGCATGGGCGACAAGTTCGAAGAGGCGAAAATGACGACTTTCCCGGCGGGCAGCTTCGCCTACGTTGATCCCGATATGCACCACTATGCCATGGCATCCGGAGAGACGGTCGTTCAGGTACATGGCATGTCGCCGCTGCAGTTTAACTATGTGAATCCGGCAGACGATCCGAGTAAGAAGTAGCGGAGAGGCTGCCTATGAGTATTCCCACCGCCGCGCCAGTCTGCGAGCGATGGCGCACAGCACCACGCCGACTCCCAGCAGCACCAGAACCTGCGGCCAGAGGTGTGAAACCGGTTCATCGCGCCAGAAAACCTTTGTGAAGCCGTCGATAGCCCACGCGTTGATGGTCAGTAACCCAGCTTTCTGCATGGCTTCGGGCATCAGAAAGCGCGGGAACATGCTCCCCCCGATGGAGGACATGATCAGGATCACCAGCGTAGCGAGCGGACCCAGTTGTGCGCGCGTTCGGCATATGCTGGCCAGCACCATGCCGAAGGCTCCGACGGCAAAGGCCGTGGAGAGCCCCATGACCACAAAGCCGGGAATATGCGGGATGAAATCCAGTTTGAATACCAGCCACGCCCAGATAAACATGAGGACCAGTTGCGAGAACGCCAGCAACGAGCAGAAGCAGAGCTTACCGGCCAGCAGGGTTCCCATGGTGACGCGCGAACTCAGCACCCGGTCCAGCGTTCCACTCTCGGCTTCGTCCAGGAGCGACCCGCCCGCACTACTGGCGGTGAAGAGCAGGAACATAACTCCAATGGCCGCGGCGTAGAAAGACACCATGGGATTGTCTTTGTTCTCACCGACCACATCGCGGCTAGTCACTGCAATGGGCATGCCGCGGTTGGGGTCGGCAGCCGCGGTTTGTTGGCCGCCGCTCTCCGCGCTTTCCCGCCGGCGCAGTGCTTCCAGGCCCGCTTCTATCCTTTTCCGTTGTTCCGGGGTAAAACCGCCGGCGTACTCATCCATGTACTTCGATCCCTGTTCCGCCATGATGTCCGGCATCGAGGTCATCGCAACTTTCTGAAGCAGCCCGGCGATCACCTGGGGTGCAACCATGTCGCTGCTGTCTTTGAGCAACTGGATCGTCGGCCGGTCCTGTTCGGCGCGGCCAAATGAAATTGGATTTTTTCCGAAGCCATGAGGGATGATGAGCGCCACCGGCGCAGTACCGGCTTTCACCGCGGCTTCTGCGGTTGCGGCCGTGTAGTCCGGTTGCTCCACGCCTTGCTTCGGCGCCGGCCTTTTCTTTACCGATAGCGACCCTTCGCGCTCGATGCCCTGGATCAGTCTCTCGGAGGCAACGCTGTGGTCTTCATCGACCACCATCAGACTAACCTTGGGCGTGGTGTCGCGGCGCCCGCCGAAGATCACGGCAAAGATAGTAAAGAACGCGATCGGCAGGATGAAGCTCAGCGCCAGAGCGCCACGGTCGCGGCGCAGGCCGATCAGTGCGGTGCGCACAATGGGGAAAATCAATCGCGTAACTCCCTTCCGGTCAAGTGCAGGAATACGGATTCGAGGTTCGGTTTCCGCAGCGAGATGTCCGCCAGTTCATGTCCCGCCTTGGTCGCGGCGTCGAGCAATCCGGCAATTTCAGACGCATGCTCAATGGTGAACTGTGCCATACCGTTGTCGTAGAGTCCTCCACGCTGTTTCACCCAGGCGGCCACACTGTCGTCCACGTTCGCGAATCGCGCCAGCACCTCGCTGCGCGAAGCGAAAGCATTCCGTACCAGTTCATCCCTGGTTCCCAGGGCAATGATGCGCCCATGATCGATGATCGCGATCCGATCGCAGAGCCGCTCCGCTTCCTCCATGTAGTGGGTCGTGTAAATCATGGAAATCCCCTCGTCGCGCAGCTTCTCAATCATTTCAAATATGCGGTTGCGCGATTGCGGATCGACTCCGACCGTCGGTTCGTCCATCAAGATCAGCTTGGGACGGTGGATCAGTCCGGCTGCCATGTTCAGCCGCCGTTTCATCCCTCCCGACAAATTCTTCACGGGTTCTTGCGCGCGGTCGGTGAGCGCCGCCCAGTCCAGACACCATGCCACCGCCGTTCTCAGAGCGCCACGTCGAAGGCCGTGATATTCCCCGAATGATTCCAGGTTTTCGCGGCAGGTCAGTTTCGGATAGAGCGCCAGTTCTTGCGGAACCCATCCCAGTGCCATGCGCGCGCCAGCCGAATCGGCCCGCTCGCCGAAGATCGACACCGTGCCCGCGTCCGGGATGACGCGGCCGACGATACTGCGAATCAGCGTGCTCTTGCCCGCTCCATTGGGGCCGAGCAATCCCAGGCATTCCCCGCTCTTCAATTCCAACGTAACGCCATTGACCGCCGTCAACTCGCCGAAGCGTTTGACCAGTCCCTCAATTCGCAAAGGCAACAACAACGAAGATGGAATCGAATCGACGGGCGCAGATGCCATTCATCCTCCGGGATTGGGGCGCGTAGCCTAATTGTAGGGCCAGTCAGCGCTTGAGCCTTCTTTTGCTCGGCGGACTCGGCGTCCTCGGCGGTGAGAATCAGACCTTACTCCAAAGCTCTTCCCGCGGATCCTCGGGATTCAGCTTGGCCAACTCTCGCAGCAGTTCTTTAGTCTTCTCATCGCGGGGCATGGGGACCGCGATCTTTACTTCTACGATCTCGTCGCCGCGGACTCCATCTTTCGTTGCCGACGGCACGCCTTTTTCGCGCAGCCTCAGTTTCTGGCCGGACTGCGTCCCCGGGGGGATCTTCAGTACGCTCCGGCCGTCAATGGTAGGCACTTCAATCTTCGATCCCAGCGCCGCTTCTACCACAGTCACCGGAACCGTGATGTGGATGTCGTCGCCCTCGCGGTGGAACAGCGGGTGCTCGCCAATACGGATGATGACGTAGAGATCGCCGACCCCGCCCCCACGCAACCCGGCATTGCCTTTGCCCGCGATCCGAATGCGTTGTCCGTCGCGGGTTCCCGCCTTGATGCGGATCTCGAGCGGATCGGTGCGCTCCACGCTGCCTTCGCCATGGCACACCGGGCAGGTCGAAATATTCTTACCCGTCCCATGGCAGCGCGGGCAGGTGACGTTGAACTTCATCCGTCCGCCCGTCTGTTCAATCGTTCCCTTGCCATGACACTGCGGACACTGCCCCGGAGCTTCCATGAAGCCATTGCCGTGGCACTTTCCGCAGACATCGCGCCGGGCGATATTCAGCTTCATCACCCCGCCCCGGATCGCCGTCCAGAACGGCACGTTGACCATGTACTCAAGATCGGTGCCCGGTTCCGGGCCTTCCTCGGCAGCCCCACCGTGCCCGCCGCCAGTGAAAATGCTGGAGAAGATGTCTTTGAACCCGCCGCCCGCGCCGCTGGATCCCTTCCGTCCGCCAGCGCGCGCGCCTTCGAACAGATCGGAAAAGTCAAAGCCGCCGAAATCAACGTTGCCTTGTCCACCAGGATGGCGGCCGCCCGCAAAGCCTCCGCCAAAGTCGCCGGGGCCGGGGCCAGCCCCAGGCTGTCCGCCGCCGCGCGCGTAGGCCTCCGCCGTAGCCGCATCGATGTTGTCAGAGTAGAACCCAAGCTGGTCGTAAATCTTCCGCTTCTTGGGATCGCTGAGGACGTCGTTGGCCTCGGAAAGCGTCTTAAACTTTTCTTCCGCGCTTTTGTCGCCAGGATTGACGTCAGGATGATACTTGCGCGCAAGTTTGCGAAACGCCTTGCGGATGTCGTCTGTGGAGGCGGACTTCTTGATGCCGAGAACGCCGTAATAGTCTTTGTCTTTGGTTTGGGTGGCCATGTCAGCCGTCAGCCATCAATACTCAACATTTAGCCTTACATTGTAGCGCGAGCGTGATGGCGTCCTTCGGCTCAGGGTGGCACGCCTTGATATTGTGCTCATGTATCAGAAATCTTGGAACTGAGAGCCGGGAACTGAGAACTGGTTCCTCAGTTCACCACTTCCTTCTCTTGTTCATCCACCGCGACAGTGAACGCCTCAAATGGCGAAGCATCCATCGACACAGGAATACGCTGCACTCCCGTTGCGGTGGGCGCGAAGCAATACCAGCGTCCCTCTTCCGGGATGAAGTTCACAAAAAACATCTGTCCATTGACTTCAAATCTCAATTCGCTTTCCTCTTTCCTGGGCCGATTGCATTCCTCGCTTCGCGAGGGATGACGATGACAGCTTCTAACGACTTAGATGCGGCTCGGGGGCGCTCAACGCGCCCCCCAAGCCAGAAGCTAGTAGCCAGAAGCCGATTTACTTCTTGTCTTCGACATCCACGTACTCGGCGTCGATTACGCCTTCGTCCTTCTTCGGGCTCGCGCCGTTCGTGCCAGGCGCCGCGCCTGACCCGTCAGTAGGCCCCGCGCCGCCAGTTCCCGGAGCCGCGCCCGGAGTTGCCTGCGTCGCCTTGTACATCTGCTCCGCCAGCTTGTGCGACGCCGTGGTCAGCTTCTCGCGCGCCGAATCCATCTGCGCCTTGTCGCCGTTTTCGATGGCCTTCTTCGCGTCCGCTAATGCGTTCTCCACGTCCCCGCGCTCCGTGCCCGAGATCTTGTCGCCATGTTCCTTCAGCATCTTCTCGATGTTGTAGACCATCGAGTCGAGCTGATTCTTGGCCTCGATCTCTTCGCGCCGCGTCTTGTCTTCGGCCGAGTGCGCGTCGGCTTCCTTCGCCATCCGCTCCACTTCTTCCTTCGACAAGCCCGAAGACGACGTGATCGTGATCTTCTGATCCTTACCCGTGGCCATGTCTTTCGCGGTCACGTTCAGGATGCCGTTCGCGTCAATGTCAAACGTCACTTCAATCTGCGGAATGCCCCGAGGCGCCGGCGGCAATCCGGTCAAATGGAATTTGCCCAGCGTCCGGTTCTGCGCCGCCAACGGACGCTCGCCCTGCAGCACATGCACTTCAACCGAAGTCTGACTATCCGCCGCCGTAGAAAACGTCTCCGTCTTCTTCGTCGGAATCGTAGTGTTCCGAGGAATCATCGGCGTAGCCACACCGCCCAGCGTTTCAATCGACAGCGTCAGCGGAGTCACGTCCAAAAGCAGCAGGTCTTTGACCTCGCCCCCAAGCACGCCGCCCTGAATTCCAGCGCCGATAGCCACCACTTCATCCGGGTTCACGCCCTTGTGGCCTTCGCGTCCAAACAGTTCTTTTACGATCGCCTGGATGCGCGGCATGCGCGTCTGTCCTCCGACCAGCACCACTTCGTTAATCTTGCTGGCGTCGACGCCCGCATCTTTCATGCACTGCTTGCAGGGGCCGACCGACCGCTGCAAAATGTCTTCGATCATGGTTTCGAGCTTCGCCCGCGTCAGCTTCTTGACCAGGTGCTTTGGCCCGGAAGCATCCGCCGTAATGAACGGCAGGTTGATCTCATGCTCCATGGTGGTCGAAAGCTCGATCTTCGCGCGCTCCGCCGCGTCCCGCAGACGCTGCAAAGCCATCTCGTTGCCCTTACCGCGCAAGTCCAGGCCTTCATCCTTCTTAAACTCGTCAATCAGCCAATCCACCAGCCGCTGATCGATGTTGTCGCCGCCGAGGTGCGTGTCGCCATTCGTGGCTTTCACTTCGATCACGCCGCCGCCCACTTCAAGGATCGAAATATCAAACGTGCCGCCGCCGAAGTCGTACACGGCGATGGTCTCGTCCTTGCCCTTGTCCAGCCCGTAGGCCAGAGCGGCCGCAGTCGGCTCGTTGATGATTCGCTTCACCTCAAGCCCGGCAATTCGTCCGGCATCTTTCGTGGCCTGCCTCTGCGCGTCGTTGAAATACGCCGGCACGGTGATGACCGCCTCGGTGACTTTATCGCCCAGATAGTCTTCCGCCGACTTCTTCAACTTTTGCAGGATCATCGCGGAGATCTCAGGCGGAGAGTACTTCTTGCCCTGCGCCATGACCGCCACATGGTCGCCGTCCCGCTCCACCTTATAAGGGACCATCTTCAATTCTTCGCTGACCTCGTCATAGCGGCGTCCCATGAACCGCTTGATCGAGTACACGGTATTCTCAGGATTGGTGATGGCCTGCCGCTTGGCGACCTGCCCCACCAGCCGTTCGCCCGTTTTCGTAAATCCAACTACCGAAGGCGTAGTCCGCCCACCTTCTTCATTAGGGATAACTTTCGGCTCTCCACCCTCCATAACCGCTACGCAGGAGTTCGTGGTGCCAAGGTCAATTCCAATAATCTTCCCCATAACGTATCCTCCGATACATATAAGTGCTTTAAAATGAACGCGATGACTACTACGCCCAAGTCCATGCTATAACCTGAGCGAATCATTGTCAAGGTTTTAGATGCGGGGGAGAGGGGTGCGGATGCAGGCTCAATCTTTGACGAAAGCGTCCTTGATTCTTTCGATGACGTAAGGATCGGTCATCTCTCGTTTCAGATCGGGAGTCTGGTTAAGGGAAAACTGATCCAGGATGCCAGTAGGTGCGAACGCAGACGTTGACTCGTAGTATTTCCCGTTGACAGACCAATACTGCCTTGGGATTGCCTTTTTGTCAGCGGGGATCACGCCGTCCGATCCCAACAGCGTGAAACGCTGGATGAACCATGCGTACTCCTGCTCATCTGGCTCACCCGAAATGTTAATCCGAGCGCCGCACCCGAAATTTACAGGGCAGGATGACAGTTCATTCGCTCTGTCGGTAGGCTTTGATCTCGTCTTTCACTACCTTGAGATCGCCTTTACCCCACAGATTTGCGGGCTCGATATCGTCGTTGGTGCTGGCGTCCCAGCCTTCCTCGGCGGCGAATTCATTGAACTGGTGAAGCAGCAGAAAAATCGGTTCCAGCTGCTTCGCATAGGTCATGAAGGCGTCGAAGGTGACGTAGCTGTCGTCGATTCCGAAACGGAGAGCGTCGTCGGGACAATACGGAGGAGCGTTTGGATTGGGGCATCCCCATCCGTTCTGGCCCGCGGTAGCGATCGACGCGGTGAAGTTCTCCACTCTGGAACCGGGTTGGTTGTACGAAGGATAGTATGGGCATAACGGTTCCGTGCAGGAAGTATTGAGCCGGTCAACCCAGCTCCAGAAGCCGTATGCCGGGCTGATTTCGACCGGTCCATCGGGCGTGCCCTGGGTTGCCCACAGATCGGGCTGACTGTCGAGATATCCAGCCATCAGCTTGAAAGTATATTTCTCGCCAATCTTAGGATGGCGTTGCAAAAACCGTTCGATCCGAAACCACAGAGGATGATCGGCAGGATTTGGATCCTGCGCCGCCCCCAGAAAAATCAGCATGAGGGGATTGCCTTCGTAAATCACGCTCAGGTTCGGATATTCATGCAAGCGCGCGCCAAAGTATTCCACTTCTTTTTCGAACGCGGTCTTTCCGTCTTTGTCCTCAATCAAAACATTATTGTCGATGCCGCCGAGCAGAGGAATCAGCTTGAGCCGGGTTCCGAGCCCTGACCAAGCGGGATAAAGATTGCCGGTATTGTCGCGGATGTTCCGGTTATAAGTGCGGAAGGATGGAGTGCAATTCGGGACGTATTTCTTGACGAACCACTCGCTGTTGAAAATACAGCTCACATTATTCGTTAAGTCAGTGATGGCCGCGTCGATTCCCATGTATTCCAGCCAGGCGACGTGCTGTTTGATGACGGCCGGATCGGCGCTGTCATAGCCGCCGCCCAGCGCTTGCATATCCGGCGACTGCAGTAGCGGCATGGCCGAACTGCCTTGAAAGGTGACGGCTTTCGGACCGAACCACGCCTCGTACTCCATGACGACGACGTGGCTGTTGCTGTCGACAACCAGCGGGGCGTTCGGCGCCGCGGCTGCAAGTGCGCTGGCGAGGAGAACGGCAAAGGCTGCGGCAATACTCTTCACCGAAACGCTATGAGCCATAAATTCCCCACATTCGATGCTGGTGAAGCTTACTGGAGACGGGTGATCGCGCCCTCGCGGCCCGGCGCATCAGGCACAACGAGAATGATAACCCGCATTTCAAGGAGAAGTCTCGGCGACTGAAAGTCTTACTGGCTGGCCTCGACCATCGACAGGATCTCCAGCGGCTCAGGCCGATCCGTGTAGTCTTCGTTAGCGGAGGCGAACAGGATGGTGCTATCGCGGTCGACAACAAAAGTTGCAGGGATGGGCAACTCCCAGCTTGGGTCGCCGTTAGCGAAGGGCAAGTTGACGAAAGTGCTGCGGTAGAGCCCCTGCTGTTCTTCGGGGACACGGTACATGAGTCCGAACTGCCGCGCGAGTTGGTTGTGAGTGTCCACCAGCAGAGGGAAATGTTGTTAGCAAGTTAAAATGTCCGGTTTTTGTAGCAAGTGAAATGTCCGGTTTCGTTAGTCTCCCGTAGCCGCCGCCGAGGCGGTGGAAAAGTGGGAATCCCGCGCACTTTGCGGGATTTCCAAG